>RCUP01001475.1_pt1 | contig 14299 bp, 12 predicted proteins | sample 2166341 | NCBI WGS metagenome assembly RCUP01 (sample SAMN09932325, study PRJNA488358) | compost metagenome | isolation source: compost soil in succinonitrile-enriched | place: Germany: Experimental Botanical Garden | reverse complement strand
CGCGCAGGTCAAGCACATTGAGCGCGCTGCGGTCATCGACCTTCTCTCGAATACATACGGCGGCTACCTTGCAACGCTGCGCGATCCCGGATGGCGCACACGGATGATCCCGCGTCTTGAACTGCTGGTCGTGCGGATGATCCAGCAAGGCCTAGTTGAGGAAGTCAACGACGGTGGTCATGGCCTGCTCCGGCTGACCATTCTGGGCCGCGCATGCGGCGAGTCGCCGCTGAGCCTTGAATCCGCTTTGCGCGCTGTCGATCTGATTCGGCGACTTCCGCCGCAAGAAGTGAACCTGGAGAACATGCTAGTGTTGATCGAGGGGCTGCCGGAGCGTGACGCTGACTTCACACCGCAGGTGAGGGGCGCTGGAGAAGCAAGCTGGCAGCAAGAGGCGGCCCGCCGCTTCGGCGGCAACGTCTCGCGTGTCCTGCGCGTCGGGGCGGCCAGTGACCGAGACCACTACGCCCGCTGCAAGCGGGCGCTGATCGTTCGTGATTGGATCGAGGGCGTGATGACAAGCGAGATTGAAATGCGATTCTCGGCGAACGCATTCAGCCGGGTCGGGCACGGGGACGTGCGCGGCTATGCTGATGGATGCCGCTTCCTGCTGGAGTCCGTCATCCGCATGGCGGCGATCATTCTGGAGAGGGCGGAAAGTCCGGAGGAAGCGCTCGCACTCTACAAACGGCTGGAACTTGGACTTCCGACAGCACTTCTTCCACTGGTTCATCCGAGACTGACCCTTAATCGCGGCGAGATGCTGCACTTGTGGCGAGCCGGGATCACGACACTCGATGGATTGGCCGCAATGGACCCGGATGATTGCCAGCGTATCGTAGGAGCGCGCGCGCCCTCCCTGCTCGATACGGCTTCCCGGCTTGCACGACCTGATTCAGCATAACGGTCCTGCCGTCAAAATGACGCATGACCTATCGTCCACCGGATCCCGAATTCGTAGGTGCGTCGATCGACGCGCACCGTGCGACGCCCCACATCGACCTCAAGCGCCACACCCGAAACAAGCAGATAGAGCTTGCCAATGGCCTTCGGGAACGGCGCGCCATCTATCTGGACCTCAAGTTTTGGATCGGACTGCGGGAGGCCGAAGCCGTCAGTACCGCGTCCCGTTATGGTGATCTGTTACAGGCACTGCAACGGGCCGTTCAATCGGGTCGGGTGTTCTGCCCGATCTCGGACAGCTGCTTTCTGGAGGTCTTCAAGCAATCGGACCCGGCTACACGTCGGCGGACGGTCGAACTCATCGACGAACTGAGCCTTGGCGTCACCATCATTCCCTTTGACCTAAGAGTTGGGACCGAGATCGCACATCTTCTGCACGCGGCACGAACACCAGATCAATTGTCCGCGCTGGACGATCTCGTGTGGACCAAGCTCAGCAACGTCTTGGGCTACTACAGCCCCTCGACGAACATGTTCGATGCCGCGACTGGTCGGGCAATCGAAAAAGCATTCTTTGACTATATGTGGACTATTCCCCTGACGGAGATGGAGCGCCTAATTGGCGACTGCATGTCAGGCGGTGAAGAGCATCACGCCCGCCTTGCCGAAAAGCTAACTCGGGGTATCCATGCACACGCATCGGGCATCAAGAACTTTGAGCAAGCCTACGAGCAAGAAGTTGTGGGCGTCTTGGACCTCTACGCTGGTCGCGCGGCCAGCGTCCTCTTCAATATGGCGCCGCCTTCGCTGGGCCCACGTCCTGCAAAGGACTCCGAAGAGTACAAGGACATCGAACGCCATTGTCTCGATCTCCTCGTGGCGGCGATCAGAACCGAACCCGGCAAAACCACACTGCGCACATTGCACATCGAGGCGTGCCTGCATGCCGCAGTGCGTTGGAACAAGGGGCAGAAGTTCAAGGCGAACGACTTCTTCGACTACCAGCACGCAGCTGCTGCCGTCGGCTACTGCGACGCCTTCTTCACCGAGCGTTCCCTTTGCAGCGTGCTTACGCGTAGCGATCTGGCGCTCGACAAATACTACGGATGCACAGTCGTATCAACACCTGAGGCCGCCCTGGAGTACGTCAGCACGCTATGAGAACGACACCGCCTGTCACGGCTAAATGCGACCAAGATTTTCGAATTGGTCCGGTTATCAGCACCTGCGTCTCCCGAGCAGCGTTCATACATTCCTCGCCAATCGCTCGTCCGCGAGGAAAGAATGAAGCGCAGGAGGAACCAGTTACCGAAGTAGTCCGCCCGCAGAGTGTCGGAGACGGACTTCTGGCCAAGGGCCCCGTTGTAAAGCGCTCATAGGCTTTTGCGGACAGCAGACGAACCAGAAACATCGTCACGCTAACCGCTCCCTCATCCTGAGGCCCAGGATTGCCTGACGCTCTAGGACTGATGTGCACCCACTTCTGCAAGAGCAGAAGCTCGTTGGAGATGTGCCCGACGAGAGCGAACACATACCGCCTCTGAGGATTGAGCGCTTTCAGCGCGTCTGCGGAGAATTCAAGGCGTCGGACTTCGGCTTGCATCTCATCTTCCGGTGGTGTGCCGGCCCGATTCTCATCTTGAGTCGTCGCGTGCAACGCCTCCCCGCGTGACGGGATTCATGTTGGTGTGCAGGGCCGCCCGAAGCCGTTGGCCGAACGACTGGTTCCTCAACCAGTGGATGTCCGGAGCGGGTCGGGTGTGTGAGTTCGGCGCCTTGAGGAGCAGTCATTGCATCGGTCCAAGCGCGCATCGAATGCGACGATGTCTGCAACGCCATCGAAACCGGTCATTCCGGTAGCTTCAAACGCATAGGCCCATTGACTTCAAGGAGATCAAGACCGTGAGTTCGGTCTCTGACTACCAACAGCAGCAACCGCTGCAGAACCGACCTCTGGTGCGGCAGATTTAGGCTGAGCTGAGTCATTCGCGGACGTAGGCCTGGACGACGGCGACCTTGAAACTGCGGTCATTGAACGTCGATTGGCTCGACCGACTGCATCTGCCTCAACACCTGCCGCTCGACCGTGGAGTTCGAGAGACGTAGTTCCATGAGGCTTCGATCTGCATAGGAAATCCTAGCCGACTGACTGCGGGCCCTACACGATTGCCCATCAAGCAATCCAAATACATGTGCGCAGACCTTGAATCAACACCGAAAAGGGATTGCAAGAGGCTTCGATCCATGCGTACTTGACCTGGACGTGCAGCATTGTCTTGATCGCAAGCAGGGAGCTTCCGGCCTGAATGGTGAAGCCAGCGTCACGTGCGTTCCCACCCGACCGCTCGTTCCATCGCACCGATAAAAACCGGCGCCTCATGGGTTTTCCAGAGTGGTTTCGTAGCAGTTCTTCGCTTGATGCTGTCGACGTTCCTGTCGAGCACAAGGTGCAAACATTGCGTGATTTCGTCCATGCAGAGCTTTCCACGCTCGGAAAAGCCTTCCACGTAGGTCCATTATTCGGAACAAATTTCATTCAGCTTGGAAGAGACTGTCGGGTGAAGCACATTACCTGTCACCAAAAGTCCGAATGATGGAATCATGTCTGAACAAATCGAAGTAGCGCGATACCCGATGCAGATCGGTGGAAAGGCGCACAACCCGCGCAGTGGAGAGTGGCTCGGCTCGCTGAATCCGGCAACCGAAGAGGTCTGGGCGATGATTCCCCGCGCAAGCGTGGAGGATGCCGAAGTGGCTGCAGCGGCCGCGCATGAAGCGCTGCGCGGCGCATGGGCGAAGCTGACGCCCACCCAACGCGGCGCCCTGATGTTCCGCCTTGCGGACCTCTTGGAACGGGACGCGGAGCTGCTCGCGCAGTTGGACGCACGCGACAATGGCAAGCCCATATCCGAGCTGCGCAAGCAATACGCCTACCTGCCTCAGCATTGGCGTTACTTTGGGGGCCTTGTCGACAAGCTTGAGGCCCAAGTCATCCCGGTCGACCGCAATGGGGTGTTCAACTTCACGCGCCATGAGCCCGTGGGTGTGGTTCTCGCCATCACCCCCTGGAATTCCCCGCTTGTCATCGCTTCGTGGAAGGTTGCTCCTGCCCTTGCTGCAGGCTGCACGACCATCGTCAAGCCGTCCGAGCATGCGTCGATTTCCACGCTGCACTTTGCCAAGTTGGTGGCTGAGGCCGGGTTCCCGGCCGGCGTTGTGAATGTGGTGACCGGCTACGGGCACGAGGTCGGCGAGGCACTGGTCGCTCACGCGAAGGTCGCGAAAGTCACCTTCACAGGGGGGGAAGCTGGCGGGCGCGCCGTCTCAACCCTCGCGGCGAAGCACCTCAAACCCACGGTGATGGAGTTGGGCGGTAAGTCGCCGGTCATCGTCTTCGACGATGCGGACCTCGACCGGGCGGTTCCGACGGTTGCCGTCGGCATCTTTTCTTCCAGCGGCCAGTCCTGTGTCGCAGGTTCGCGGCTCTTGCTGCAGGCAGGCATCTACGACGAGTTCCTTAGACGTCTCATCGACCGGGCCCGTGCCATTGTCGTTGGCGATCCTCTTTCAGCAGAGACGGCGATGGGACCGATCACGACCCGCGCCCAGTTCGAAATGATCCAGTCGCACCTTTTCGATGCGCACGAACAGGGAGCCATTTGCGCGTTCAAAGGCGAGCGCTCTTCGAATTTCCCTAGTGGAGGCTTGTTTTTGCCCCCTCATATTTTCACCGGCGTGACCCCGCAGATGCGAGTGTGGCGGGAGGAGGTCTTCGGGCCCGTGCTCGCCGTGATGCGCTTCGAGACCGAGGCCGAAGCAGTCGCAATCGCCAACGATTCTCCCTTCGGGTTGGCGGCTGGATTGTGGACCCGCGATCTGGACCGCGCGTTGCGGCTGCACAAGGAACTCCAGGCAGGGACGGTCTGGATCAACAGTTATCGCGGGGTGAGCAGCATGACCCCGCTGGGCGGTTTCAAGAGGTCCGGCTTCGGCCGTGAGAACGGGCAGGAGGCTGTGCGCGAGTTCCTGCAAACCAAGAGCGTATGGATGGAGTACCAATGAACGACACAACCCAGCTTCAGGGCGCTTCCATCCTGAATGCCCTCAAGGGCGCAGGAATCGAGTACGTCATTTCCGTCCCCGACCTGACTACCTCCGAGGGTGTCTTGCGCCCGCTCGCCAAAGACACGCATCTCAAGCTGGTCCGGGTATGCCGAGAGGAGGAAGCCATAGCCATCTGCGCCGGGCTCCTGGCGGGCGGCAAGCGCGCGGCCGTCTTGATCCAGTACACGGGATTCATGGCGTCCATGAACGCGATACGCGCCATCGCAATGGAGTACCGCCAGCCAATCTGCATGTTGGTGGGCCTGCTGTTCGTGGACGCTCCCGAGGATCCGAGGCAGTCCGTCAACTACGGCGTCAACCGAATGATCCCGTTGATCGAAGCGCTGGGTATGCCGTATCGACTGGCAAGGAATGACGACGAAGCCGCCGCGATTGCACCGGCCCTCACGCAAGCTTTCGAACGCAGTGAACCCCTCACCGTCCTCATTACCCGCTATCCCAGTGCCTAAGCCATGAAACGTGACGCTTGCTTCCGGCTGCTTGCCGATCTTCTGCCCCACGACATAGTGGTGTCCACCTACTCGTCTGCCTTCGAGTGGCTCGCGATTCGGCCCCACCCTCTGAACTACGTGGCCGTGGGCGCGATGGGCTTGGCGTCCTCCCACGCGCTGGGCCTGGCGCTGGCCATGCCGCAGCGGCGCATCGTGGTGCTCGACGGAGATGGCAGCTTGCTGATGAACCTTGGAACGCTGGTCACCATCGCGGCGGCCGCGCCGAAGAACCTCATCCACTTCGTCTCGCGCAACGGAAGCTACGAAGCGAATGGTGGGCACCCCATCCCGGCACAAGGCGTTCTCGATTTTGTCGGGATTGCGCGCAGCGCGGGATACCGCCATGCCGAATCGTTCTCTGCGCTACCGGCCTTTGCAGCCAGGGCCGAGTCGCTGTTGAGCGCACCCGGTCCGACGTTCGTCGAGCTTCATCTCGAAGCGGGTGACACCTCACCTGCACCTGACTATGAGCACATTCATGGCGAACGCGCACGCTGCGAATTTGCTCAGGCCCTCAGAAGTAGCTGACCCATCTCGGCTTGACAAAAAGAAGGAGACAAAAAATGACATCACCGATAAATGCAGCAGCGGGGGCCCCGCCATCACCACTGCTGGAGGTGCGACAGGTCGGCGTGCGTTTCGGCGGCGTGCAGGCGCTTGGGGACGTGAGCTTGGCGCTGCAGCCGGGCGAGATCTGCGGACTCATTGGCCCGAACGGAGCCGGCAAGACCACGCTATTCAATTGCATCACGCGTCTTTGCGGGATCTCGGGCGGCAGCATCGTTTTCGAGGGGCGCGACATCGTAGCGCTGCACCCGCGCCAAGTGATTGCAACCGGCATAGCGCGTACTTTCCAGAACGTCGGCCTGTACCCTGGTATGACTGTTCTGGAGAACGTGATGCTGGGTGCGCACCACCGCGCACGCCAGGGCCTGATCACCAGTCTGTTCCAGCCGCGTCGCACGGCGCGCGCCGAGCGAGAACTGGCCGAGCGCTGCCATGGCATCCTGACCGAACTGGACCTGCAGGCGCTTGCGGCGGAGCCGGCCGGCGCGCTGCCGTATCCCACCCAGAAGCGCGTGGAGATCGCGCGGGCGCTGGCCTCTGAACCGCGCCTGCTGCTGCTGGACGAACCGGCAGGCGGTTTGACGCACGGCGAGGTAGCGCAGTTTGGCGACTTGGTGCGGGGCATCTGTGCGAGGCACCGTCTCACCGTGCTGCTGGTGGAACACCACATGGGATTGGTGATGAACTTGTGCCACCGGATCGTCGTCATGAACCTGGGGCGCAACCTGGCCCAGGGTGACCCGGCGAGCGTCCGCGCCAATCCGCAAGTGGTGGCCGCGTATCTCGGGAGATCGGCATGAGCCTTCTGCAAGTCCGTGGCCTGCATGCGGGCTACGGTGCCACGCAGGTGCTGCGTGGCATCAGCATCGACGTGCATGCCGGCGAGATCGTCGCGCTGCTCGGTGCCAACGGCGCCGGCAAGACAACCACCTTGCGCGCACTGTCCGGGCTGCTTCCGACGCGCGGGCAGGTGCTTTTCGACGGTCTCGACATTGGCACTATCCCCCCGGCGCGCCGCTTTGCGCTCGGCCTGGCGCATGTGCCCCAGGGGCGTGGCACCTTTGGCGACTTCACGGTCGAGGACAACCTGGCGCTGGGTGCCTACACCGTGCCATCACGCCGCCAGATTGCCACCGACATGGAGCGTTGGTTCGAGGTATTCCCTCGGCTGCGCGAGCGGCGGCGGCAACGCGCCGCCTGGCTGAGCGGCGGCGAGCAGCAGATGCTGGCGATTGCCCGCGCCCTGATGTCGAGGCCGCGCGTGCTGATGTGCGACGAACCGTCACTCGGCCTGGCGCCCGCCGTCACGCAGGAAATGTTCCGTGTGTTCGAGCGCATCAACCGCGAGCATGGGACCACGCTGCTCATCGTGGAACAGAACGCCGACCTCACGCTACGTCTGGCACAGCGTGCCTATGTCATGGAAACCGGCGAGATCACGCTGCAGGGCAGCAGTGACGAGTTGCTGGTGTCGCCCGCCATCCAGCAGTCCTATCTTGGAGCCTGATATGCAGTTACTTATGCAACAGATCGTCGACGGCCTGGCTGTCGGCGCCATCTATGCGGCACTCGCGCTAGCGCTGGTGTTGATTTTCGGTGCCACGCGCATCGTCAACTTCGGACAGAGTGAGATGGCGACCTTCTGCGCCTTCCTGGCTTGGCAGCTGTGCGAGTGGGGCATGCCCGTCGCGCTGGCCCTGGCGGTTTCGGCGGTGCTGGCGTTCGTGCTCGGCGCTGCAGTGTTCCAACTGGTGGTGCGTCCGGTATCGCGCGCCTCAGTGGAAACCGTGGTGGTGGTGACGCTCGGCCTGTTCCTCGCGTTCCAGGCGCTGTGCCTGTGGCTGTGGGGGGCCGATCAGCGGACTTTTCCCGTATTGTTCCCAACCGGGGGCTGGACCTTGGCTGGTGTGCGCTTGACCGCCTACAACCTGGGTGTGCTGGGCGTGCTTTGCGCCCTGGCGCTGTCGCTCGCCGCGCTGTTCCGCTTCACCCGCCTGGGTCTCGGGCTGCGCGCCGCGGCAGCCGATGCAGACAAGAGCACGATCGTCGGTATCCGGGTGGAGGTGATGCTGATGCTCGGCTGGGGCCTGGCCTGTGTGGTCGGCTTCCTCGCTGCCGTGCTCGTCGCGCCGCGCCTGTTCCTGAGCCCCACCATGATGGCTCCGGTGCTGGTGTATGCGCTGGCGGCCGCCACGCTCGGCGGCTGGACCAGCGCGATCGGAGCCGTGGTGGGTGGCCTCTTGATCGGGGTCGCCGAGAGCGTGGGTGCGACCTTTTTGCCCTTCATCGGCTCCGAGCTTCGCCTGCTGATCCCGCTGGTGCTCACGCTGGCAGTGCTGCTGCTGCGGCCGCAGGGACTGTTTGGTCAAGTAATGGCGGTGCGCGTATGAATGCCTTGCGACCTACTTCTGCCGCGCGTTTCGATCCGCCACGATCCGCTCGCTTCGCCATGGCGCACTGGGCCAAATCTGCTCCGCTCGCGCTGGTCCTGCTCGTGATTGTGCTGCTCCCTCTGCTTCCGAACTTCTTGCTCATGCAGGTGAGCACGGCCCTGACTTTCGCGCTCGCCATTCTTGGTCTCAACCTGCTGCTCGGCTTCGCGGGCCAGGTGTGCCTGGCGCAGGGCGCGCTGTTTGCCTGCGGTGCCTACACCACGGCCATCCTGGTGGCACAGGGGGGCTGGCCGGCGCTCGCGACACTGCCTGCTGCAGCCGCCATCACCGCGCTGGCCGGTGTCGTGATCGGCCTACCAGCATTGCGGCTGGGCGGGCTCCAGCTGGCCATTGTCACCTTTGGCGTCGCGGTGCTCACCCCGCAGCTGATCCTGAAGTTCGACAGCCTGACCCGTGGCGTCACCGGCATCACATTCGATCCCCCGGCGCCGCCAGCGTGGCTGCCGGTAGGGCCCGACCTGTGGTTGTACGCACTGTGCGTGACCGCGACCGCCGTATGTACCGTCCTTGCGCTGCGCATGACGCGCGGCGACAGCGGTCGCGCCCTGCAGGCCCTGCGCGACAACCCGCTGGTCGCCAGCTCGCTCGGAGTGGACCTGGTTCGGGCACGGCTGGCCGCCTTCGCCGTCAGCTCTGCCTTCGCCGGGCTGGGCGGTGGGCTGTTCGCCATTCTCAACGGCTACGTGAGCCCGCAGTCCTTCCTGGCAGGGCGCTCGATCGAGATCCTGATCGGCGCCATCGTCGGCGGCATCGGCAGCGTCAGCGGCGCCTTCCTCGGTGCACTGTTCGTGGTGTTCGTGCCGGAATGGACCGCCGAACTCAGCCCGGCGCTAGGGGGCCTGATCTATGGCGCCTGCTTGATCGCGATGATGCTCGTTGCCCGCGATGGCTTGGTCGGCTTGGCACGGCGCATCGCGCCCACCGTGTTTTCACTCGCCCGCAAGGGCCTTCCCCCTCGGTCGGCCGCTACGGCCACCACTCCCCACCACAACAACCAGGAGACATCCCCATGACCGCTCTTTCCAACGTGAAGCGCCGCAGCGCTCTGCGCATCGCAGCCGCCGTGCTCAGCCTGGCCGCTGCCGCAGCCCAGGCGGCTGAACCCGGCATCACCGACAAGACCATTCGCATCGGCATCTCGGCGCCGCTCACTGGCCCGGTCGCCGGTGTCGGTGCCGTGTCGGAAGGCATACGCACCAAGGTCGCCGCAGTGAACGCAGCAGGTGGTGTCAAGATGGGCGACGGCATGGCGCGCACGATCGAACTGGTGATCCAGGACGACGCGATCGATCCGCAGCGCACGCTTGCCAACGTGCGCAAGATGGTGGAGCAGACCGAGGTGTTCGCGCTGGTGGGCGTGTCCGGCACACCTAACAACCAGGCAATTGGCCGCTATGTCGAGCAGCGCAAGGTGCCCAACCTCTTTATGTATTCGGGCGTGCAGGAGCTGGCCGAGGGACCCAACTGGATGATCGGGCTGGTGCCGTCGTTCACCACCGAGGCAGCAGTGTTTGCCGAGTACCTGAAAACAAGCAAGCCGGACGCCAAGGTGGCGCTGCTGTTCCTCAACACCGAGACTGGCCAGACCTTCAAGGCCGCCTTCGCCAATGCACTGAAGGGCTCGCGCGTGCAGATTACGGCCGAACAGGCGGTGACGCCGGTCGATCCCACCATCGACACCCAAATGATCAACCTCAAGGCATCTAGTGCAGACACGCTGGTCATCATCGCGCCACCGCGCCAGGGCGCGCAGGCGGTGAAGTTCGCCAGCGAGAGTGGCTGGAAGCCGGAGACACTGCTCTCATACATTGCCTCCTCGGTCGCTGCCCTCAGGCCTGCGGGCCTTGCCAATGCCAAGGGGCTGGTCACCAGCCAGTTCGTGAAGCCGGTGGAAGCAGCCGCTTTTGCAGACGACGCTGGAGTCAAGCGCTACCTGGCCGACCATGCGGCGGCCAAGCCACGCTTCGACAGGACCGATTCGCAAGGACAAGTCGGCTACCTGACGGGCGAAGCGCTGGTGCGCGTGCTGGAGCTGATGCGCCAGCCGACGCGACAGGCCATGCTGGACGCCGCGCGCAACCTGGACAGGGTTGAACTGGGCATGCTGCTGCCCGGCATCACGCTGAGCACGCGCGCGGGCACCGATCCCTATCCCATCGAGAGCCTGCAGCTGATGCGCTTCGACGGCGAGACCTACCAGCCGTTGGGCAAGCTGGTTTCGTTCGAGGCCCGTACCCCCAAGCACTGAACATGGCCGCGTCTTTCACACGCCGCCATTGGCTGCAAGGCTTGGCGGCAGTTGGGTCCTGCACCGTGGCTCCAGCATTGCGGGCTGCGGACGATGTGGGCAACGCGATCCGGATCGGGCGCGTGCTGCCGTACGGAGTTCCGGCTTTCGCCAGCATGGCCCGCCAGCGCGCGCAAGGCGCCGACGCCTGCATGGCGCACACCAACGCGAGCGGAGGCATCGCCGGCCAGCGCATCGTTGTCCTCGACCGCGACGACGGTTACGACACTGCACGGGCCGCACGCGAGACGCAATCGCTGCTGTCGCAGGATGGAGTTTTCGCCCTGCTCGGCGCCTTCGGCACGCCGACCGTGCCGGCAGTGATCGAGGTGGCCGAACGCATGGGCGCGCCACTGGTGGGCGCCTCCAGCATCGCCAACGATGCACGCCAGCCGCCGCGCCGCTGGATATTCCCGGTGCGCGTCTCGGCCATCGAGGAAGCGGCCGCCACCGTGCGGCATCAGATGACGCTGGGCGCGCAGCGCTTCATGGTACTGACGAGTCGCGAGGCCTACGGCCCTTCCGGCGCAGCGGCGTACACGAGCGCGCTGCACCGAGCGGGCCGGAAGTTCGGCGAACTGGCGTTTGAAGCGAGCGACGATGCGAAGCGGGTGGCGGCGCAGTTGCTGCAGGCGCGACCCGAAGTCATCTTCATCTCGGTGCTGCCCAAGCCGTTCGCCGGTGTGCTGCGCGCCTACCGCGGGGGCGGCGGCGCGGCCCGCATCTTCGGCCTCTCGGTCATTCGCGCCGAGGACCTGCGGGCCGAGCTCGGTCCGCTGGCCGTGGGCATTGGGCTTTCGCAACCGGTTCCGGCGCCCACCAGCCCCACGTCGGCGCTTGCCGGCGAATACCGCGCGCATCTGGCCCGCCTCGATCCTGCGGCACAGCCGTCCTTCCACGGTCTGGAGGGCTATTTGGAAGCTCGTGTACTGGTGGAAGGCCTGCGGCGAGCCGGACCACGCGCCACACGCGAACAACTGGTGCGCGCGCTGGAGTCGTTCCGACCACTGGAGCTGGGTGGACTGTTGGTGCGCTATGGCGCAGGTGACCGCACGGGTAGCACGTTTTCCGAGCTGGTGCTGCTGGGTTCGGGCAGGTCGATCGTGCGCTAAGCCAATGGGCATAGCGTCGCTCGGATCCACAATGTCGATCCATCGACATGGGCCTTTTCTGACGCTTACGAAAGCTCACAGCGCAGTTTGATTGCAAATACCTTTATGCCAGACTGTTCTCGCTCGGCGCAGCACCGGCTGAAGCGGAAACGGTCATCCGTGTGCGTCAGCCCGCCTCCAGCCTGATGTTCGCATCGCTGATGATCTTGCGGTACAGCGCGATCTGCTCCTTCCAGTAGCGGGCGAACTCGTTCGGCGCCATGGGAGCACCCTCAGCACCGAACTCCTGCAGCCTGGCCACCAGTTGCGCCGAGCCCGCCGCCTTGCGGATTTCCGCAGCCAGTCGGTCCACAATTGGCCCCGCCGTGCCGGGAGGCGCAAACACGCCGGTCCAGAAGGGCAGGTCGTAACCCGGCAGCACTTCAGCCATGGCTGGCACGTGAGGCAGCACGGTACTGCGCTGCTTCGATGTGACTGCTAGCGGCCTGACCCTTCCGGCTTTGATATGGCCCGACTGTGGCGGCACGCCGTCGAACAGCATGTGAACCTGGCCGGACATCAGATCGGGCATCACCGAAGCCGTTCCTTTGTAAGGGATGTGCAGGATGCGTACTTTGGCGAGCAGCTTGAACCACTCGGCAGCCAGGTGAGTGCCTGTGCCGACGCCGGCCGAGCCATAGGTGTACTTCGTCGGGTTGGCACGCAGCAGTGCGATGAACTCGCGCAGGTTGCCAGCTGGAATCGCGGAGTTCACCACCATGACGAGGGGGAAGCGTGCAGCCATGGAAACCGGCGTGAGCGCATTCGCGGCGTCGAACGGCAGTTTGGGCAGCGACGCTGCATTCACCGCCGCGGTGGTGGCTTGAAAGATCAGCGTGTAGCCGTCCGGCGCGGCCCGGGCGAGCATCCCCGAGGCGATGGTGCCGCCGGCACCGCCCACATTTTCAACCACATAAGGCTGTCCCATCTGCTCGGACAGCCGTTGTGCGAACATGCGGGCCAGTTGGTCGATGCCTCCACCAGCAGTGGACGGCACGAGCAGGCGCACCGGTTTGCCAGGATAGGGCTCCTGCGCGTGAACGGCCGCAGTTGGCGCGCAGCCGGCCGCTACCATGGCGTGGGTGAATTGGCGTCGCTTCATGTGGTGGGGCCCGGGTATTTTGAGGGTCCAAAAATATGGACCGTTAACGCGCCTCAATCTTCCCGCTCCTGGAGCTTCAACGGCAACACTTCAATTTATTGTTCCATTACTTGGACCTCTTGTGGACGGTCGGCTTTCCCTCGGCGGCGCGGAAACGCCGCACGCTGCCAGTGCCCGTGCCGCTTTCAGCAGTCGCAATTCGTTGTTCGACGTGGTTGGCATGGATGCGAAGGATCCGCACGATCTCCGGAATGCGAGACGGTGGCAGGCGGTCGTTGATGGCCGCTGTCCCGATGCCTGCAATGGGTCGGCCCGCGCCGTCGCGGATCACGACAGCAACACCGCGCACGCCCTTGAGCATGAGGCCGTCACTCAGTGCGTAGCCTGCTTTGCGGGCGCCTTGCACGGATTCCCGGATATGCCGTAACCCCGCATCGGGAAAGCGGGCCAGGCTGCCCTTGACGGCGTCGAGCACGGTCTCCGTCTCCTCCGGAGACAGCGCTGCAAGCAGAGCCACCCCCGTAGCACCCACGCCCAGCGGGCGGCGGGTTCCCACTTCCACTGTGAAGGCTTTCACCGGATAGGCGCCGGCCTGCCGGTCGATGCAGACTGTTTCGGTGCCGCTGCGGATCGAAAGGAAAGCAGTGTCGCCGGTCTTTGTAGCGACGGCAGCGAGATCCTCCGCAGCGAGTTCCTTGAGGTCGTAGACCGTACGGTTGGCCGACCACCCCAGCACCGCCATTTCCTGGCCCAGTCGATACCGACGACTGTCCTCCACCTGCTCGACCATCCCTTGTTCCTTCAAGGTGCCAAGGATGCGGTGCACCGTCGGTTTAGTCAGGCCGGATGTCTGCTGCAGATCTACAAGCCGGTAGCCTTCAGCGCCACCAGCTGCCAGGATGCGGATCAGACCTATTGCGCGCTCAAGTGTCTGGGTACTCATCAATGGGTCCAATTTACGGAATGGTACCTGTGATTCTGCCTCATTGATCGCCCATGCACCAGTCGCTCTATTCATGAAATGGGTCCAAATAGTGGAACACAGTGACAAAGACTTGTAGCCCGTCAAGTTCTGACTAGCATGGCAACACCGAAGCGAATGCAGCAACGGTTTCGTGCGGCCGTGCGCATCCAATCCCGTAGATAGGCCGTGCACCATCCTCCACTTTGCACCGGGCTCATTGCAAAGTTCATATCAAAAATTTCAGGAGACAAATCAT
>RCUP01001473.1_pt1 | contig 14305 bp, 17 predicted proteins | sample 2166341 | NCBI WGS metagenome assembly RCUP01 (sample SAMN09932325, study PRJNA488358) | compost metagenome | isolation source: compost soil in succinonitrile-enriched | place: Germany: Experimental Botanical Garden | reverse complement strand
GCCGAGTGGCACCAAATTAATCTGGAAATCAACGACTTAGATGAGAGCGTTGATATGGTCTGTTTCCAGCGTTGGAATCGTCATTGCATACGAAAAATTTTGTGGAAAATTTCCAACGATTTGCGGCTCACGTCCGATAGTAGTGTTGTTTGTCGAGTTGAGTAATGAAGGAGCATTTCCTCCAATCTCGTGGTTTTGACTGGCGCGAGGGTTCGCTAGTAGCAGACGTGCCGTGGCAAATGATCCATATATGCCCCAGTTGAATCAATTTGTGATAAAAACTATCGGATTGCATGGAGGTGCGCATGTGGGCCGATATCGAAACGCGTGTCGATTATCTTAACTATCGAGAAATCGCAGAGGTGGCCGGCGAGATCCTTATGAACCGGTCCATGAGGCCTGTTTCGGTAGGCATCTTTGGCACTTGGGGGACTGGCAAATCGAGTTTGTTGAACTTGATTGAGGATGATGTAAAGGCCCGAGATCCAGACGATGTGTTGATCATCCGATTCGACGCTTGGCTGTACCAAGGATTTGATGATGCGCGTGCTGCGCTAATGGATGTCATCGCACGTACGCTATATGAGCAAGCCAAGGCGGACACCGGATTAATAAAGTTAGCGCAAAGCCTTGTGAAACGCGTCCGTCTTGTAAGAGCGCTAGGATTTGGGGCCGAGATATTCGCTGCGGCTAATGGCATCCCCATGTTCGGAGCGGGTGCTCGGGCAGTATCCGCTGTCGACAACTTCATTGGTGGTACGGCCAGCGAAGAGGATTCTAAAGCTCTAGTGGCCGCCGGTAAGGAGGCCAGAGGGCTTATCAAGCCTGATGAGAAAAAAAGTCCGCCGGAGGAAATTGACGCTTTCCGTAATGAGTTTAGCGAGCTCTTGATAGAGCTCGGCAAGACCATGATTGTGTTCGTCGACAACCTTGATCGGTGCTTGCCAGTCCAGACGATTCATACGCTTGAAGCGCTGAGGTTGTTCCTTTTTATGGAGCAGTCAGCATTCGTTGTGGCTGCCGACGAAGATATGGTTCGAGATTCGGTCTCGCAGTACTTTCGGGGGGCGGACGATAGGCATGTTAAGGACTATTTGGACAAGTTGATCCAGGTCCCTATTCGTGTTCCTCGCTCTGGTGTTGCGGAGATTCGCGCCTATCTCTTTATGCTGCTTGCCGAATCTGATATGGCGGATGCTGCTGCGCGCACTCGCTTGCGGGATCTCTTGGAAAGCAACTTGCGAAGAAGCTGGGTTGACCCTCCGCTGACTGTTGATGAGTTGTTAAAAGAGATCGGCGCAAATGAGGAAAAACTTGGTTCCAGCTTTGACACCGCTGACAAAATGGCCACATTGCTGGCGAATGCTAGCTTAGTCGAAGGGAATCCGCGAATCGTCAAGCGAATGTTGAACGTGGTTCGTCTGCGCACGACAATCGCCACGCGCCGAGCGATGCCTATCAACGAGGAAATGGTTGCCAAGTTTGCCCTCTTCGAAAGATGCGTTGACACTGCTGCCATTAATAAACTGTATGCGTTGATCAATGAGGCTCTTGCAGGCAAGCCACAACTAATCAAGGATCTGGAGTTGGCATGTGATGACCCAGAAAAATTTGAGCAGTTGTGCCCAGACGAATGGAAGAAACACTTAGTGTTCTTGCTTTCCTGGTTCGAGTTGAAACCTTCGTTACAAATTGATCTTCGGCCTCTTGTCTATTTGAGCCGAGACATAACGCCTATACGTAGTTCGGGCTCAAGCCTGTCAAAACCAGCCGCAGACGCGATCGCGCGCCTGCGCAATGTGGCGAGACCGTCATCACGTGTTGCGCAAGATGCGATTAAGGCGATTCCGGACGGGGAGCATACGTCAGTCATGCGTGAGTTGGTGGCCGAGATGAAGAATCATCAGGATTGGACAGGCCGGCCTCCAGCATTTGTAGGGGCTCAACTGTTGGCTGATAACAACCCTGCGGCTGCAACGGTGCTCGTTAGCTATCTAACTTCGTTGACAGTCAAGTTGGGGCCTTGGTTCAAGGCTGCGGTCAATGGCAAAGAGTGGTATCAAGGAGAGACTTGATGGGTACTTCGACGTCTAGCAAGGGCCCCAATAATTCGAGCCCGCTAGTGCCACCCTGGGCCGATGTAGATGGGGGAGGGGCTGGGCCAACGCCTCCTCCAAATAGGTTTCAGGGCTTTAGGACGGCATTAGGTAAATTCGTTAAGACGGGGGAGCAGTCTTATCTGCGCAGTGCTCTCCGAAGCTATGCGTCGACGTCAACTGGTGGATCGGGAGTGGGTGCCCGTCGCTTTGGCGCCATGGCCCAGGCTGGAGGGGGGCTCTACGAGGCGTTAGACCAGCTTCGAACGGATCCCGCCAGCGCTCCTGTGGATTTGCAGCGTCTTGTAGGCAAGAGTACTCGCGATGTCATTGATGCACTAGTCGATTGGCTTGTCCCGGAGAATGGAGACGCCGACCGAATTCGAACCGCTTTGAACGATGCTTTGTCTGAGTGCTTGGATGGCCAAGAGGAGTTTGACTTCGGCAGTCTGACTGATGACGTGTTGATGGACACAATGATCACGTATGTTTCCAACTGCGTATTCGAGCAGATTATGCTCGACTCCAATCGTGCATTTGCAAAAGCCGAGACGCCAGAACAAGCTGAGACTGCTGAGCACGCGTTGTCCGAGCTAGTGACAGTCGTCACTGAGAAGCACATGGCGCCGCTGATTGAGGGTGAGATCAGGACGATGTCCAATGCGGACATGCAGGCCGCTCAGATAGCTGCGATCAAAGAAGTGTGGCGCGAATGGGAGGACTATCAGCCATGACCGAGGTATTCGTTCATCCGGACGTGACAGAGCTTAGGCAGTCGAGGCGACAACGGATTTGCGTTCATCTATATGGCGCGAAGCCTCAACCGGGCCAGGCAGCAATTGGTGGACCCATACCGTCAGTATTGTCTCGCGTTACGACGCCGCTAGACCCTACCGCCTTTGATTTTCTTTCGATTTCCATGGCAGTGACTGCGGCAGACACCTTCGTCAATCGAGAGATTGCTGCCGATGGCTGGGTTCGGGATATAGACCTCAAGGTCGCCGTCCAAGACCCTGCTAGATGGCAGCCAGTTATCCCAACTCTTGAGAAAGCCCTGCGTTTTTTGAGCGGAGACTCATGGAGGCTGTCAGTCCTCTCTGGTGGCGTACCCCCTCCGGCTTCCAGGCCTCGCGTACACTACAAAATAAAACTGGAGGAGGCTGAAGCGGCATGTCTTTTTTCTGGTGGGCTTGATAGCGCCATCGGTGTTCTGAACTTGCTCGAGCAGGAGCATAAACTCGTTCTGGTGAGCCACGCATACCCTAACGACGCAAGTAGGCAAAGGGAGATCCTTCGGCACCTTCCCAACCCGATTCCTAGATTGCCCTTACATGCCAGCCCGAAGGGCGACTTGGGTACGGCTAATGATGTCCAGATGCGGACGCGGAGCTTTAACTTTTTGGCCATGGGTACGCTGGGGGCGGCAACGATTGCGCGGAGAACTGGGCAACGTGTACCGCTTTTCATTCCCGAGAATGGCTTGATTGCAATGAATCCGCCCCTCACAAGTAGACGGATAGGGGCACTGAGCACACGTACCACGCATCCGCATTATCTTGGGCTCATGCAGCAGGTCCTGGATGGTGTTGGAATTCCGGTGTTCATTGAGAACCCATTTGCATTTATGACTAAAGGCGAGATGATCCGGGACTGTCACCAACGCGGTCTTTTGGCTAGCTTCGCCTCCAAAACCGTATCTTGCGGAAAGTGGAAACGCACTCACGAACAGTGTGGAAAGTGCGTCCCTTGCATAATCAGGCGGTCATCCTTCCACGCTGCGAATGTCAGGGGCCTAAAGGATGGCACCGACTATCGTGATCCGGCTAAGGATCTCTCCAAGGTATTCGACTACGATACCGACCTGGACGATTTGATGGCTACGATGATTGCTTCCCGCCGCTTGCCGGACTTGGACATCGCTTCGTGGATAGCAAAGAGCGGCCCTCTTCCCGATGACCTGGCTGTTAAAGAAGCGCTTGTTGATGTGGTAAAGCGGGGGATGGGTGAGGTGCGAGCGTATCTGGCAAGTGAGCGCTTGATCTAATGAATGTGCCTCTCGTTGACATGCACTGCCATCTGGATCTCTACCCTGAGCCGGCTATGGAAGTGGCAAGGATAGCTGGCTTGAAAGCATATGTTTTATCGGTCACGACCACGCCCAAGGCGTGGCGCGTGACGTCGAGCTTGTCGGCGACTGTTCCACGTATACGCACTGCTTTGGGGCTCCATCCGCAGCTTGCAAAGGCCCGCAAATCGGAACTCGCGTTGTTTGATCGCTTACTCCCCAATGCGAAATATGTTGGGGAGATTGGTCTCGATGGTGGGCCGGACTGCAAGGAGTTCTGGAGTGATCAGACGGACGTGTTCGAGCATATCCTCTCGTCCTGCGAGCGGCTCGGCGGTCGAATCCTGACCATCCACAGTCGATCAGCGGCTACGGCTGTCCTTGATATGATGGAACGGTATCCGGGCTGCGGAAAGCCAATTTTGCATTGGTTCTCCGGTACGCAACGTGAACTCGCTCGCGCTGCGGAAATGGGATGTTGGTTCTCTGTAGGGCCTGCGATGTTAGCCGGCGAGAAAGGGCGGAGACTGGTTGGAAAGATGCCGCGCGAGCGGGTTCTGATGGAGACGGATGGCCCCTTTGCATGTGTGGATGGACAACCGTTAAAACCGGCAGAATGCTCTGGGGCACTCAATTTCCTATCTGGTGTGTGGCAGTGTGATGTTCAGGATGCAGCCGTCAATGTGCTGAACACCTTCCGTTCATTGATCGTAGACTAGCAACGGCTTATTTCTTTCACTATGAGAATGTTCAAATGCCCCGTGGCAGAAGCACAGGGCTTTGGTACGCTTGCCTAGCTGATGTCTCCACAGGGAGGCTTAGGTTTGCTACGTGGCCTTACGGGGACTCTCCAGTGGCAGCAATGCGATCCAGCTTCGGCACAAGGTCTTCCGCGCGAAGGTGGGTGTAGCGCTTGAGCATTTGCATAGATTTGTGGCCGCTAATCGCTGACACCTCTTGATCGCTTAAACCTGCCTCCACAAACCGACTGACGGCCTCATGGCGCAAGTCATGGAATCGGAAATCCTCCAGGCGGGCAGCGCGTTTAGCGTCCGTCCAGGCCTTGTCGAACAGGTAGGGGCGGCGGATTCCGTCCTTGCCTGGCTCGCCAAAAAAAATCAACTCAGTTTCGGACGGGCGTAAGGGATTGGCAATCGCTTCGGTGAAGACGCGCGTTGCCTCGGCGGTCAGCGGTATCGTGCGAGGCGAAGAGTTCTTGGTGTGATCCAGCCGGACTACACGTCTGGCGATGTCTACTTGCCGCAGGCGCAAGGTGGCGATTTCGGAGAGTCGCATCCCGGTCTCGATAGCGATGCGCACAATCCAGCTGAACATGGGGTTCGAGTGCTTGTCTACGGCGTTGAGCAGGCGGCCCTGTTCGTCTGGTGTCAGCCTGCGATTACGGCCGGCACCGGGCGCCGGGCGGCGGATGTTCGACACGGGATTGAAGGGGAGACCGATTCCCCACTCTTTGATGGCGACGGTGAACAGGTGGCTTACCAGCGCCAGTTCCAACCGCACCGTGTTGTTGCTGCGCGGCTTTAGCTTGCCATGTTCGTCAACATCGCCGGCCAGCCGTGAGTCTCGGAACTGTGCGACGACTTCGGCGTTCAGGGCTGCCAGCGAGTACTTGCCAAGATGGCGGATGATGACCTGCGCCTTCTTGTGTTCGCCGACTTGGGTCGAGGCCCGCTTGGTGGGCGTGACTTCCTTGAGATAGCGGGTCAGCGCCGCTTCGACGGTCATGCGCTCGGCCGGCGCGCGCTGGATGTATACGCCGCGCACCATTTCGTCTTCGGTACGGCGCGCCCAGTCTTCGGCGTCCCGCTTGGTACGGAACGTCTTGGCCGTGGCCGGCCAGCCGGTCTTACGAATGAGGGCTTTCCAAGTGCCCGAGGAAGTCTTAACAATCGTAGCCATGAGTACTCCGTATGGGGCTAGCGCCGCATCACTGTACCGAAACTGTACCTGACCACAATTTTAGGAAAATCCCCCGGTGCGGGGCTTGTACTGCGAAATCTTCTAATTACTTGAATTAGCAGAAGATTTTTGGATGGTGCCCGGGGCCGGAATCGAACCGGCACGCCTTGCGGCGGGGGATTTTGAGTCCTGTTCGGATTGCTAGGATTTACGCGGGTTTGCAGCCGATCCGTTCCGCATTTTTTGCCCCAATCCATCGTAGGGAGCGTTGGCAAATGCGGAACGGATTTCAGCGTACCGGGCGCAGGCGCGCCACCTTCGTGCGGTAGTGCTTCCGGGTGAGATTGACGCTGCTATGTTGGAGCAACTGGCTTGCTGCTTCGTCACTCTCAGACAGGTCGCCCGCCCGCTTGCGCATGTCGCGGAGGATCATCGCCCGGATGGCCTCGGCGAGCTGCGCTTCTCCAGCCGCATCCGCATTGAGCGCTGCCCATTCGCGGGCGAACTCCCAGCGGCTGCGGAGCATGGTGTATGTGACAGGCCGCCCCGTAGGGGTGCTGAGCAACATCAGGTGATGGGCGCGTACTGCCCGGCGCCGCCTGATCAAGCCCGGTAGCACTTCAGACAGGGACACGTCGAAGTCGGCCTTCTTGCCGGTCTTGTTGGCGTGCAAGCGCAAAAGATCGCCGTCGGGTAGCGGCACACCGATTGTGTCTTTGATCCGCATGCCCGTGGCTGTCGCAATATCCATGGCATCCTGCAACACCTGGTCGCCCGCGTGATAGACGGCGTCAAACAGATCGTCCGTAACTTCGAATTCGCGGGCGTTTTCTGGGTTTTTCCAGCGGGACTTTTCAAGGCCCGCAGCAGGCCAATGCACAGCGGTGTAGCCTTCCTTGCGCGCCCAATTCCAGATGATCTGGAGCAGGGCCATTTCCCGGTTGCCGCGGGTCTTCGCCGTGCGCCGACGCAAGTAGCCCGTGAGGTGAACCAGCTCGACGGATTCCCAGGTTGCCGGGCCGAAGACGGGCCGCAGCTTGCGCAGGCATTTGCCATACCCGTCCCGAGTTTCGGCATTCTGATACGAGAGCAGGCCGGTTTCTTTGTCCGCTTCCCACGCGCCGAACGCTTCTTCTAGCGTGCCGACGATGCGAGGACCGCCCTGGCGAATCTCTTCCCATTTTGCGACGGCCTGGGCGTAATCTGTGCCCAGGGGGATATCGGTATCGCCATCCCGGCGGCGATCATAGAAGTAGTACGTGATGACGCGCCCACTTTTACGCTTGCGCGTATGGGATCGCAGGTTGGGGTACTTATTTGTCATGTGACTGCGGACAGATTGGGGGCGGAATGGCGAGGCACGTCGCGGCCTTCTACCCAGGCGGTCACATGTGCGACCAGGACGATGTTGTGCTTTCGCACGACCTTATAGGGGATGCCGTACTCATTAAGCACGCGCTGCTGCGCTGCAGCCTGGGCATAGCCGGTCAGCCTTTGCAGCGCGGCGTCGGACAGGATTGGATCCATATCGCCTCCAAAACGAAGCCCGCGCTACGCGGGCAAACTAGTTCCAATTTCAGCGAGCAGCGCAGCCGAATCGGCGTATGCGCGCATAGCTCGGTGCTCGTCGATGTGATCGGCTCCGAGGACTTGAGCGCACTCGTGCAGTTGCGCCGTCAGCCGCGCGACGTTGGCCGCAAGCAGTCCTACCGCCATGGGGCTTGCGGCTTCGATGAACTCGCGGACGCCGGGCGCCATGCTCACGTCGGGGTGTCCGTCTGACCGGTGTACTGTGCCGTGCAGCGCGCTTCCATCGCGCCGGTCGGGCCCATCTTCAAACGTCAGGCGCCGGAACGAGCACGAATCCCACCATTTCCAGTCGCGGTTGCTGAGGGCTGCGGCGAGTTGCTGGAGGTCAGCCATGCGCGGTGCCTCCGTCGTCGTGCTTTTGCGCTCCCGGTTGCGCGGACAGGGCGCGAATGGATTCCTCCAGTTCCTGCATTTCGCACACCCAAGTTGCACCCTCGCCGGGATACTCCCGCGCTCCAGTCTCGGCATCGGTGCTGCCATGGTCAGTGTCGTAGCCGTCGACCATCTTCTTCACAAGATCCGCGGCGGCCTTGACGCCGGCTGCGAAGGCCTCGTCGCGCTCAGCTTGCCATTTCCGATACCGCTCCAGGCTGCCCTTGGCGCTGGGCTTCGATGCCGTGACGCCCTGATGCTCATCAAGCCAAGCTTGCACCTCGCCGCCCGACCACATCTTGCGCAGATGCGTCGGGAAGACGATGCGCACCGCCTCGCTGGCCTGGCGCGCGGCATAGACCGTCCCTTGTCCATCGTCACCCGTGAGCGGATTGCTGGCCCATACCAATTCCGCGCCGTCCGGCAATTCGTACAACCCGCCTTCAAGCGTGTAATCCAGTTGCGGACAGTCCGTGTCGTCGTGACGGACAATCGCCACTGCTGTTACCTGGCTCGGCTGCGCCTCCCTGGCCACAGAGGCGCTTGCCAGGGCGGCGCGGGCTTGCCAGCTCTCCCAGCGATCAGAGTGCTTGTGGGCATCCCAGGCGTTGTATTCGGTTGCGGCATAGCCGTTCCCAATCCACTGGCAGTGCGCCGGCAGCGGGAACTTCGCCTCAAACACTGCACGCTCATCGGCTACAGGGGCGCGCAGCTTGGACAGCGCTTTGTGAGCTTCGTAGATGAGCAGGGTGGCGCTGTTTTCGCCGCCGTGCCGGCCCATCCACTGATACAGGCGCGCTATGACAGCCTCGGCGCTACCGTAGCCGTGCTGCTGAATTACCGCGTTGACGTACTCATCGGTGAGCGGATGGACGGTGTCCGTGTGGGCGGCGATGTCCATGTCTTTCATGCGGAGTCTCCTAGCGTATGGGGTACCATCGCGCTGCTCTCGAGGGGCAACGACGAGGATTGGGATATGGACGACATCAAGTTCGAAGATTGGCGTTTGAACGTTTTCTGGGCCGCAGTCGGGGTAGCCGCGCTCATTGCCGGGTTCGTAATGGGCTGGTGTTGGCGCGATCGCACAGGGTCGTTGGCGAGCGTGAGTATTCTCAACGTCCTGGCAGTGGTGGGAACGGTGGGCGCTACAGCTGCGGCGCTCTATTTCGGGCTTTCTGGTCAGAGGCAAGAGAGCAAAACAAGAATCGAACGCCTCACGAGCATGCTGTGGTTGGTTGATGAGGCAGTGCAGTCAGCGCAGTGGATCGCCCGGCATCTGCGCTACCGCGCCACACCCTTGAAAAAAGGCGATCCCCCTGCGCTGGCGATACACGAGTTATCAGCGTTTCTCGTGTCAATGGACGCGATCAATCGCATTCCTGTTCATGAGCCACACTTCGCAGAGGGACACAGGGCCCTCATCCATGTACTAGGGCTACTCCGGTCGCTAACTCCCCTGATCGCTAGCTGTCGCGAATCTGGTGACGACCAGCGCACGAGAGAGCGAATTTGGGAACTGGAAAAAATGTGTTCTGACTCGCTCGAAGGGGTGATGAAAAAAGAGCCGTGCAAATCTCTTCAATCGGCGGGGCGGTTGTACTTTTAGAGGATCGAGTTGGACGACGGACGGCGATACAGCGGGATAACTGGCCAATCTGATTTGGCGTCACGCGGGTAGTGATGCTCAATCACTATCTTGAACCGGCCTTCGGTATCCACGCGCGCAAATTCGTACGCGTAAGGCTTGTGGAAATCGGGTTGAGCACCCTCGGTCGGCTGGGACGTATCGGGCGTGCCGAGGGCCGCGCACATAAATTCACTGAAGGGGGCGCTCATGCAGTGGCTTCCTGTGATGCAAGGTCGATCGGGGCTTGAGTATCGGGGGCGGCCTGCTGCGCATCCTTGACGACCTTTTCGGCGCGCTTGGCACGAAGCGTTTCGACGGCGCCATGTGCTTGGAACAGGTCCAGCAGGGCAGCGGCCGGGATGGTAATGGTTTCGCTGGCTACGCGGCCTTCCTGAATGTCCAAGAGGGTCGCGCGCTGGTTGGCGTCCAGTCCCTGCATGAACGTGTCCACGCCGCTGATGAGCGGGGAGACGACCTTGCGGGGCAGGGCGCGGCCGTGGATGGTGCTGGCTGTGACCTTGGCCTTGCCGGCGGCCTTCGCCTGGATCACCTTGCTGTAAAGAAACTCGCCGGCCTGGGCGCCGTGCTGGCGAACTGCGTCTATTGCAACCTCGGCAGAGACGGCGCCGCCTCGCACCAACGCTTGCACATCGGGTTCGGCGTCCGCCAGGACAAGGTAGTTCTCAATGTGCGGCCGGCTGCGATGGACGAGGGACGCGATTTCCTCTGTGCTGAGGCCCATTCCGCGAAACCGCTTGAATCCGCGTGCCGCTTCAAGTGGCCGTAGCTTGACGCCTTCGTTGCTGGTGTAGATGCGCGCGCGGCGCTCTATTTCATTGCCCTGGAACCCAACCACGGACACCCATTCGATGGGTGCGCCGCGCTGAATCGCACGTCCGATGGCGTCATAGCGCCGATGACCGTCCACCACCTCAACGCCGGAACCGTCCGGCAGGGCGATGACTTCGAGCGCGGGAAAAGTGCCTCCGGCCAGAATGTAGGAGGCCAAGGCTTCGATAGCGGTTTCGTATTCGTCGTCCAGGTCGCGGAGGTTGAAACCCTCTTTCACGCGGATATCGGAATAGCGGACTTTCATTGCATCGGCGCGTTTGATCGTGCCGTCCTTGATCATCGTCTTGAACGATGCGGGGGGATGGGTCATGTGACACCTGGGGAGTTAAGATGCAGAACTTCAGCGGCGGGAGGGGATGGGGAATGACGAAGGCAGAGCAATTCTTGTGGTGTGTGCAAACGGCAATCCTGAGTAATCAGGTAGCCCTTTCGCGCGAGTTGGAGACTCGGGATGTGGCCGGCCAGTTGTCGTTTAACGCGCTGGATAGGCAACTAGCGCTGGCGTTAGCCGCCGCAGCCTGTATTCCCGCGGACGTGAGCGTGCGAGAGGCGGTACGGGACTTTTGCCTGATGCATATCGAGCGCCTTTGGTCATCGGACTACAAGGCCGCCGATTGGGTGCGTTCGCTGGCGGTCGATTAGAGGCGCTTTTCTCCGCCAAGCGCATCGACCAGTTCGGCCAGCAGCTTCGCCAGTTCGCCCGTCATCAGCATCATGTCGGAATCGAACTTCTCGTCGTCGTTCTGCGCGTAGTCCGCGCCTTCCTTCAGCACGTCCAGGGGCGAAACGCGCCGGATGTCCAGGCTTTCCGTCAGCACGAACGAAACGCGGTCCGCCCACGTCATCGCGAGGTGGGTGCATTGCTTGCCGGACTGGACGTGGCGGCGCACGTCGTCGGCGTCAATCGAATGCTTGACGTATCGGACGGCGGCGCCGCTTGTGCCGGACGAGCGCAACTCAGTGTCCTGGTCGATGGTGAAGTTGGCCGGGGCTTCGTCTTCCGCCAGCCAGCCGGTCATTGCAGAGGCGGGCGACTGGGCGACATACAGGTTTTCAAGGGGGAGGGGGTCGACGGTCTTCGCCAGCAAGCCGATGACCTCGTCCGCCTTGGGGGATGAAGAGGTGTCGATCACCAGCCAGAGATTCACCGGGTCGATCCAGACGCGCGTGTCGCGGTAGACGCTGAAGGCGCGCGGCAGCAGTTCATCCGTGACGCGCTCCTTGATTTCCTTCATCTGCTTTCGGCCTGGCTTGTAGCCTTGCTGCTCTTCGATTTCCTCGGCTCGCGCCTTGGCGACCTGAGCAATCACGGAGGGCGGCAACAGCTTCTTTTCGGCGCGCAGGCAGAGCAGGAACCGACCGGCCACGGGGTGGGCGAGTTCGCCGCCTTCACGGGGCGGAATCCAGCCGAGTGACTGCATTTCGAGGTTGTTGCCGGACTGGAACGCGTGGCGCTTCAGGCCCGCCTGCAGCTTTTCGGCATAGTCGGAGAGCGGGGCGGACAAGCGGTAAACCTTCAGATTTCTGAACCACATGGGTGACGAACTCCTTCGCTGGGTTTGAGGTTTTTTGCGGACGCGCGGGCTTTCTTTTTCGGTGGCCCAGGCCGCTTGCCGGTGTGGGTGCGGCGCCTCCAAATATTGCGGATGGCTTGCGTGCTGACGCCGTAGCACTCCGCCAAGTCGCTGCTAGGTAGCGAGCCCTGGGCCGAGCGGATGAACGCCACTTCCCGACGAGAAAGCGGTTTGGGGGCGGGGTCTTTCCACACGAAGCGGCTTCGCGGGGGCGCGATTCTCGGCATCCAGCCGTTGCTGACCTGCACGATGAACTGGATGCCGTTCACAGGAAGCTCCGCAGCATCCAGCCCAAGACCTGCGGGCCGAAGAGGAAGAGTCCCGCCAGCGCAAGGCTGGCCGGCCACGCCCACAGCGGGATATCCGAGTCCTTGCTCCAATTGCCCTGGCCGGCGCAGTCGCGGGGTGCGATCAGGTCACCCAGCTTGCGGGCAGCCTGCTTCATGGTGATGGGATGACGGAGGCGCACCGGGGGCGCGCTGGCGCTGATGGTGTTCATGTCGGGTTCCAGGGATCGGCCGCGACGTAGCAGCAGTTGAAGTGTTCGCAGATGGGAACCAGCACCACCGCCGCGAGGGCGAGCAGGGCCAGCCCCCACCAGATGGCGGGGATAGTTGAGGGCATACTGACGTGAAGAATTGGTTGATATACGATGCGCGGCAGAAGCTTCTGGAGACTTGAAAATGAAAGAGTTCAAATGGTATGAATGGCTGATGCTGGCCTTTCTTTCGCTATTCTTCGTTTCCTTGTGTGCGCTCTCACCTTGGGGCCAGTCATTTTTGTCGTCGGAGGCGGCACCGGCCTGGATGCAAGCCATTGGATCGCTGCTCGGCCTCGCAATTGCCATTTGGGTGCCGATGGATCAGCACCGGCGAAGCACTCAGCGTGCCAAACATGAAGACAACGAGCGAATTCAGCGGACTCTTATGGCGATTCGCGATGAATTATTAGTTCGCTACGAGCAATATTGCCGGGTCGTAAAAGAGAAGCTTCACGCGGCAAAGCCAACCGGTTTCATGGACGGCTATTGGCTTTTCGCGGCCGATTCTTTCCCCGTATATCGAAGTTCTCTAAGCACTCTTGGGGGGGTTGAAAGTGCGTTGCTGCGGAAAGGAATCATCAGGTGCTACGCTCTGCTAGAAGGACTCTTGCTGACCATAGAAACCAACTCTAAGCTGGCGAAGCTCTATTTGGCCGAGTTGGCGCTGCACGAGCTGGAGCCTACGGCGCGCTCCGCGAAACTAGTCGACTCGCTTCGAGAAGAGTTGACGCAGTATTTTCCGAGTATTTTGCTGGCAGAAGAGACCGCAGAAGCTTCCTTGCGAGAACTTATGCCGCTGTTCCCTGGCGAGCCGGCCGTCCTCTATGGGGATTCGGTTAACTGCGAGTAGTCAATAGCCCGGCGTAACTCCGAGGTTTCTAGTGTGGTGTGTGAGCCTCCAAGAAACTTGGAAGGCTCCGGAGAGAGGTGGGAAGGATCAAAAAGCTATCTTCCGTTGATCAAGCTGCCCCGGCCGGCTCTCCGAAGCCGCCCGGTGAAGCGTGGGCCAGAGCCGTGTTACTTGCTGATGGTGTTGCCGAAGTTGAAAACGTCGATCAGTTCTTCAATGAAGCGTACGAGTGCTTCGAGCATGGCATTGCTCCGTGGGTTGGGATGGGAGCCGGGTTTCCACCGGACTGCCCGCCTGGATTTCTCGGCGGTCTACCCCTCGTGCCGAAGCTTTGGGCGAATCGGTTGAGGGTGGCCGGTGCTGATTTCCGGCTTGGCGGCGTTACAAGGTACGGTTGCGACCCGTTTTTCCTATCCGCCCGAGGTTCCTTCTGTCGCATCAGCCTGCGCATTCACCATCAAGTCCGATCACTGCCATTCGTCTCCGCCACGTCTTTCTTGTGTTCGCCGGAAGACCGGCCCAGGAGGTATGGCGGTATTACACGCTTCCAACGTCTAGCCATGCGCGACATGGCCGACGGCAGTGATCGGGCTTGATAGCCCCCGTCTTTCCGGGGTGTCACACTGCTACGAGCAGGCCAGCCTGGGCCGGACAGTCGCTAAGCCAACAGCATCGCGCTCGGTGAAGCGCCAGAGTCACGGGGTTGGCCCCCGCCGCACCTAAGCTGACTCGGTGCGGTATCCCGTGTTTACGACAGTAGGGTGTCAGCCCAGCGGGAGGATCGTGCCTGGCCGATACCCCGCACGCGGGGCATGAGC
>RCUP01001470.1_pt1 | contig 14313 bp, 11 predicted proteins | sample 2166341 | NCBI WGS metagenome assembly RCUP01 (sample SAMN09932325, study PRJNA488358) | compost metagenome | isolation source: compost soil in succinonitrile-enriched | place: Germany: Experimental Botanical Garden | reverse complement strand
GAGCGCGTCGTTCGCAATGACGAGGTCAGGGGTTCGACTCCCCTCGGCTCCACCAAGGCTTTCCAATCAGGACCTTACGTTGGTCGGCGCAGCACTGTTACGCACAGCTGCTACGCAGAGGCCCAATGTCGCTTGTCACCAACGTCGTTCGTCGCGGTGGTTCCTATTATTTTCGAGTTCGAGTTCCGACGCGACTGATCCCGAAAGTTCGGCGTCAGGAGTTATGGCGCAGCCTTCGAACACTGGACGTGTCGCAAGCCCGCGTGAGGGCGGGGTTCCTTATGGCATTGACTGAGAACCTTTGGTCGGCTCTGGACGGCGAAATGTCTGTTGAAGCAATCCACGACCTCATCACTGAATGGCTAAAACGGAACCTTGACGAAGATGCCAAGGCCCGCGCTGGGCTCAGCCGTCGTCCTCATAAATGCGCGGTCATCCGGCGTAATGGGTTGCAGAGCGAGTTCGTGCGCGCTCTTCGGGCAGATGAGCTTCCGGATTCCAAAGATAGTCGGAATGGCATCGTCCCGCTTCCAGACGTGAAGCTCGGCCCCCAGGAGGCCCTCGCCTTCGATGTGAGCCAGGCCTTCGCTCACGATCAGCGACAGTGGCTGGAGTTCGGGGAAGCCGACGAAAACCTGCGCCGACGTGATGTCGGGCTTGTCGAACAAGAGGTCGATGACCTGTTAAGGCAGAGCGGATTTCATTTCGATCACGAAAGCGACGAGTTTTTCGACGCCTGCATGACGATGCTCAAGGCTCGAGCGGAGTTGTGGGCCGAGGTCAGGCTGCGAGCTGAAACAAACTGGCGTCCGGTGCGGCCTCTGCTGACGGAAGGAAGTGCCGCTTCTAAGGTTTCTGGGCCAACGGCAGTTCGCAAAGTTGGGGTCACTCTGAGCGAGGCGGGTAAAGCCTTTATCCCGCATGTAGCGCGGACTGAGAGTTTCAAGCCAAAGCGCCAACGTGACTATGAGGTTGGCGTCAGGACCTTCATCGAATGGATCGGCTCAGACCTCGATCTAGCCGAGGTGACGCCAGAACAAGCCGGAGGGTTCATGAACGCGTTGTCGTTCTATCCGGCCAATGGCTCAAAGCGGCCAGGTTATAGAAACTTGGATTTTAGGGGGCGTGTCGAGCGGGCCAAGGAAGTTGACGAAAAGGGCCTCCTAAGTCCGGTCACCATTATTGGAAAATATCTGACGCCCTTACGGCGAATGTTCGAGTGGTATCGTCGAAGCGGGCATGCCAGCGCGATCCCAGAGAACCCGTTCGAGGGCATCAAGCCTTCGAAGCCTCGTAGGAAAGCTCCAGAATCCAGCCGACGCCCATTTACTGACAAGGAAGTCGCCAGCTGGCTGTCTCAGCCGCTTTTCGCCGGGGCACGCGCCACAAGTCAGCTAGGGCTTTACCAGTCAGGAGATTTACGAGTTTCCGACTGGCGATACTGGCTTCCAATCATCAGCCTTCTCACTGGCGCTCGTCCCTCGGAGCTCCTTCAGCTTACACTTGCCGACATTAAAGAGGCGGAGGGTGTGGCTTACTTTTCCATTCGGGACCTAGGGGATGATCAATCGATCAAAACGGGAAAGTGGCGACAGGTGCCGATTCATGCCCGATTGATTGAACTTGGATTTCTCGAGGTCGTGGCTACACGGCAGCGGCGAAGCGAGACCCGGCTTTTTGACATTGAGCGGGGGGCTGGCGGCTACCTGTCGGATAAGCCCTCAAAGTTCTTCAATCGGATGATACCGAAGATCGCCGACCCAAACCCGGACAAGCCGGGTGCGCTGGTGCTCTATTCGACCCGGCACAGCTTTATCTCAAAACTCAGGTCTGCGGGCATCCGGCAAGATGAGTCGATGCAACTGGTTGGACATGAAGAAGGGGAGTTTCACGAGGTTCACGCGAACTACGGTGATCACTCCTTGGTCCGCCTACGTGAAGCCGTAAACAAGGTGACCTATGATCTTGTCGATTGGGCTGCTCTCAAGTTGCCGACGGATGTCTTACAAGGGAAGCGGCCATATTGACCTGACTGCCCTGTAACTGAGTGGGATAAAAGTCGAAGTCCTAGAGATATCGGCCCGCTATATGACCCTGGTCCCCAACGTAAAACGGTAGGTGGACTCCCGGCCCTTATAGTTTGGGGCGCCTAACGCAACCCGTACCTAGCCACCCTAATTCGGCCCCGGCAGATTATGGTTGTCCTTATAGCTGAAGGGCTCACTGCTCGGGTGCTGCTACGCGGGGGTTTGGCGGCAGGGTGAAGCCCAGCGCTGAACCGACCGTCCTTACAAAACCTAACGGCCCAGACCCATTTTGGTCCTCCATTTGGAGGGCGGGCATGACTATGTGGGGCGGGATATAGGTCTGACCCCGGGGTGTCGGCGGGGGTATAAGGGCGGTCTTATATTTCCCACGGAACGTCCGGCGCTTCCCAAGAGACGCAGGAAAACGGTTCGGTACGGTGGTCCTATCAATCATCGGAGACCAACGTGGACCACCTACTGCTTTCGAACTTCCTTCAGGACATTGTGTCGGCGCGCCGGATCACCCCGGAGCATATCGCTGGTGAGCTTGATCACTCCAACACCGCCCAGGTCGAAGCGTGGCTCGCGGGGTGGAGTGCGCCGCGCGTGGATGAACTGGCTGACGTTGCCCGCGTCCTGCACGTCAATCCGGTGGTGATGACGGCGGGCTGGCTGGTCGATCAGCATCCGGGCATGGAGGGGGCGCTGCGAGCGAGCGTGTTCGATGTAATCCAGCGTGACTTCCCCCGTAGCGACGATGACGTGCTCCGCGCGGTCAGGAAGCGTCCGGACATGAATGTCGGCGACCCGCATGACGAAGTCGAAACCCCGGCGCTGTCGACGCCTCACACAACCCGAAAGGTCCTCAAGGTATCGCCAGCCGCCAGAATGCGCGAGGGCGGTTTGTAGGCCTACTTGATGCTGCGCCGGGGTGGCTTTGCGGGCGCGACCGGCTTGCCCGCCACGGTCGCTCCTCGCGGCAGTGAGGCGGGTGTCTCGGAGAGAAGGTCCATATCGTCGAGGAGGGACGCCGCTTCCTTGAAGGTGTCGGCGGGGGACTGATCTAAGGCTAGAGCCATCCGCCGCCATTCGCCTATGTCGAGGCGACGTTCAAACCGTTCGACCTTGGAAACGTAGGATTGGGGCCGGTCGAGGCGCTGTGCGAGTTCGGCTTGCGTCATGCCAATGCGCCGCCTGATCTCGGTCAGGTGTTCGACCAGCACTCGATAGTCGAGATCGTGGAGTCGTCCGGACATTGGGGCCACTTGCGGAAAGCAGCCACCTCGTTAGAACCCGCTTCGGGTTATCCCATTTGGGGTTTTTTTGAGCTTGGGGTTGGTCGTCTTGGGTAAATCGCAGCGTCGGAGCCGATCAGGCTTCAAGCAGTCTTCCATCCGGAAGTGGGGGTGGCCGCTGCTGGGGGCCGGCCTTGGCTTTGGGCTGCTGGGGTTGGTGTTGGGGATTGCTCAAAACAACTTCTCAGGCTCTTTCGTGCCAGGTCTTCTAGTGATCGCGGTCGGAGCCTCTTTGGGCAATCTCGGCTTCTTCCTCCTCCTCTTCGGCATCCTTGAGGATCGCATCTACGAGGCTCAGGGGATCACAAAGAATGGCGTCGAGTGGTTGGGACAGAAGTTCCCATGCGAAGCTGTTCAGGAGCCGGAACTTTGAAAAATGTTATCTTCCTAGCTGCTGCGCTCGCCATGTCGGGCTGCGCTACGGCGGCGCAGGTTCGCGAGGCCGGTCCGATAGACAGCTATGTCGCCATTCAATCTCCGGAAGAGGTTCGGGATTGCATCGTCGGAACTTCGCCGCTGTCCAACAGTGCATCGCCCTACAAGGCTGGATGGCTAGTGTCGTCCACCATGAACCGGAACATTACGTCCTTCGCCGAGATCGAGCGGGCAAGAGAGGGGACTTCGGTGAAGGTGTTCACCCTAGCGCTTAACCGGACCTTCCGTGGCGAGGTTGCTCGATGTGTGAAGTCAATACCAGGGGCGTGATAGTTTGCTAGGATGCTAGCAAGTTAGGTTCATATATTGGCCGTATGCTTATATTGATATCTTCTGTATCGTTTGTTACAACATGAACAACTCCGCTTCTGGGCGGAAACCGACGCTCTCGACAGGGTGTCGTTCATACGCGCAGGGATTTCATCGGCCTTTTATCCCAAGGCAAAGGGCGACCCGGGAAGAAGACCGGAAAGCTCGCGAGCGCAGCGACGGGAAATCCACACGGTCGGCGAATGCCTTGCACCGTTTCTGGGTTCATACCTGAAGGACGCCGGTTCGTTATGAACTGGAGAGGTCGCAAAGATGATGAACGAAAGACGGGGCTGTATGGCCCCGGCCTCGTGTAGTTGACAGTTTAGCGATACGAGGTGCTTCCGCGAAAGCGGATAACCGAATGGATGAAAATCCGGGTTCGGAGATGTAGCGCAGGTAATGGATTCCGCCTCGGCGCGCTCGGCAGGTCAAAGCCGAAATCACTCTTCAACTGCATCGACGGAATGATCGATAGAGCCCCCCGCAGCCAGGTTCAGTTCATCGCGCCGATTTGGCGATCTATGAGGGTCGCAGGGTGGGTTGCGTTGCCTGTGTCCTGTCTGCGGGGGGAAATCATGCTCTTGAATGAATATAAGATAATATAGATTTGAAAATCTGGGTGATCGTCGGAGCTTGAAGCGAAGCGAAAAGCGCAGAGGATCGCACCGACGCCGCAGGCGGAGAATAAACATTCTCTAGTGAATGTAATATTCTTTGAGACTGATCATGTCATCTGTTTGATTGTTTCGATTCTAAGTGAATCGTGATTTATTCAATTTTTCGGTTTTAATGGTGATCGAAGGGAGGGTGGATATTGGAGTCAATGCAAGCGATTGCCCTTTTTGGTGCAGCTCTCATCTTTGCCGCAGGTCCCGTCGCTTACTTTTTGCAGAGGGATATCGATCGATTGAATCGCTTAGGCCGTTTGGCCGAGGAAGAGGAAAAGCGGAAGCGTCCCCGCTTCCGGGACAGGCTTCAGTTGCAGCGACAAGGCCGTTTTATCTCGGGGCCGGGTCAGAATCCGAGAAAGCGTCGGTAGCTGTTTCGGTGCGTTACGTGGCCTTCAGGACGCGATAGATGCTGGCTCGACTAGCGCCAGTCGCTTTCACGATCTCCGGGATCGATTTTCCCTGCTCCTTTAGGGTCATGATCTCTCCGGCCTTGGCTCGTGCCGTGGGAGCGCGCCCTTTGTATTTTCCTTCGGCCTTTGCTTTGGCGATCCCGGCTCGCTGGCGTTCCAGCATGAGCGAGCGCTCGAATGTCGCTATCCCGGCCAGCACCGTTAGGACGAGGCGTCCGGTGGCTGTCCCAGTGTCCAGGTCCATTGATAGAAGGCGGACGCGGACGCCGCGCTGATGCAGGCCATCGACGATGCCGAGAAGGTCTGTCGTTCCCCGCGCTAGGCGGTCCGGGCGGGTAACGACAAACGTGTCGCCCTCCCGGAGGAAGTCCAATGCGGCCTTAAGTCGTGGGCGGTCAGCGTCGATGCTGGAAATCTGCTCCGAATAGACCTTGGAGCATCCCGCAGCGTTGAGCTCGGCAATTTGGGCTTCCAATCCCGCGACCTGATCGAAGGTCGAGGTGCGAGCGTATCCGACGACCGCTCCGGTGGTGTGTTGGTGCTTCTCAAACATATAGACTTTGTGAGACAGGCTGTCTCAAAATCCAAGGGCTATTTGTATGAGACTCATTTCAAGGTGAAGCGAGCGTCTCACTGGACCACGCTCTAGTGCGACACGGATTGCCGGAACGTGGGTCTGGAGTGTGCCTGTCTTCGCGTTGGCGGAGGCCTTGGCTGCCTATTCCTCGGCGAGTTCTGCTTTGCGAGGGAAAGCTTCTGGGCCAGAAGCTCGAAGGGCTGCGATGATCTCGCGCATCTGCGCGTCATCAATAAGGATGACGGCAAACCAGTCTACCCACCCGGTTCCGCCTTCGTAGCCGTCGGGCAAAGCAAATCCTTTCGGTATGAGCTCCGGCCAGGACCTAAGCAGATCAGCCCCATACTTCCGGCTGTTATGTTTGAGGGCGTTGTTCAGGTCTCTGACCGCGTCCAGCCGCGCGTGTGGGTTGATCCCCTTTTTTTCTACCCCTCTCCGCAGCTCTGCGTGATCCGCCTTGGTCCCGACTTCGGCCCACCGCCCGACCATCCGCTCCCACGAATGATAGAGCGCGATTACAAAGGACTTTCGGATGTTGGCGAGGCCCTCGTCGATGAGTTCCAGCTCGAAGCTGTAGGCATCAGTCTGATCCCAAATTTTCTGCCCGTCGTCCGCCCACTCTCCGGTGCGTTCTCCGCTTGCATCGTACTCGGTGGCTTCCGCGAGAGTTCGCTCGCGCTTTTCCGAGAGCCCGCGCTCCGCTTCTACGAGAGTGTCTTCGAGAACCATCAGGCTTCGACCGTAGTCGTAGCCGTGAACATCAAAGCTGAGCCCCTGAAATAGCTTTGCCATCAACGCGCTCCGTTAGATCTTCGTTGAAGCAAACTGGGGCAATCTAGGTCCAACCGTTCACCCTCTCCGGCATCAAGCAGCGAGCGCGTCGTCGCCATCCACCCATTTCCGCACTTCGACGTGGAGGGCTTCGATTTCCGCGAAGTTCGGATTGTCCGCCAAGGCCGTGACATCAAACTGGGCGCAGAAGTCGAGATCGATGAGGGACATGTAGCTGCCGTGGATAAGGACCTCTCGGACTTGATCCTCGACCTCGGCATGCTCCCGGACTTCCGGGTCGGCGGAGTCGAGCAGGAATCGCCTGTAGCCCTCCACGATAATGCTCTCGCTGTGTTCCTGGATTTCGGTGACTGCGCGGATGATTTCGCGGACCTTGATGACGAGTTCAGCCTCGGTGCTGAAGAAGATGTTGCCGTTGGAATGGGCCGTCTCATTTCGGTCCTTCACGAGCTTGGTGTAGGTGCCAATCTTGCCATTGTCGCACTGGATGAGCTTCAGGAAACGCATCACGTGGCTCTCGCTGACGACGTGGAAGGTGAACGGGCTGGTCGCCTCGAGGAGGCTTTTCTCCATGTCCTTTCCGAAGCCGATCAAGGCGTTCGCGAACTCCTCCGGCTTGATCTGTCTGATCTGCCAGATGTTGAAGTAGACGAAGCTCATCACGAGCATGTGGTAGGCGAGGAAGGCGAACTGATATTTGCCGTGCTCGACGTTCGTTTCAAACGCCTCCCAGAGGAAGCGGACATAGTCGGCTTCCTTCGTCGTCCGGTAGGACAGCGGGAGAAACCCCTCCAAATGGCTGGCCTCTTCGATCATGCCGTCTCTTGAGCGCTCGCAGCTCCCCAGACGCGAGCGACGGCGTCGTCGATCTTCTTCTCAAAACGGAGGATCAGGTCCCGGTTGCCGCTGACGAGGGCTTGCTCGGCCTCGATCTCTGCGGCGATGCTCTGTTGAATGTCAAAGTCCGGGAGGGGAATTTTGACAGCAAGAAGCTGCGGTTTCGCCACGTTCTTCATGCTGCCACTGGTACCGCCGGAAACCGCGCTGATCTTGGCTCGATAATCAGCGGACGAAATGACGGCGTGCACATACCTTGCGTCGACATCGGTCCGCGTGATTACCGTTTGCCAGAGCCGGTCCGGCAAGAAGAGATCGGGATAGTCCTCGTCGACGAACGCGCTGGCCCCAACCAAGGCTTCGGTGTTCATACGACTGATGATAATCGAGCCTTTGCGTGGACTACATTTAGCTCGGCCAACCTCCTCCGGAAGTATAGCCTTGTGTTCGCTCGCCCGGAAGGTTCCGGACGTAACCGCACTGGTCTTAAGCACGCCTCTTTCGCCGGGGCGCTTTTCTCGGCTCTCGGAGTTCACACTCACTCCGGATTCCAACGCATCGAACAGTTCTGAGAGTTCCACCATAGGCCACTCCGGATCATACCAGATGCTGGGGCGGTAGTTGTCGATGACGGCGCGAGCGCCGTCTATAACGCGCTGGTAGCCCTCGATTTCCGTCACTATCTCGCGCTGAACTTCAAGTGGCGGGAGAGGGATTTGGAATTTTTGAAAGAAGCCGGATTGGAAACTCTGAACTGTAACGCCCGGTTTGATCCCTTCGGCCAATATCTCGTTACCACGAGCCTTGAGGTTCCAGAAAAGAAACTCCCCAAGGAGTCGATCTCGATCCGGAATTAGTGCGATCAGGTCTTGATTAAAGCACATCTCACGGGACGTCACGGCGACCGGAAACGTGTGCTGAAGGATACCGGAACGGACGACGCCAAGGATCGTCCCAGGCGGGACGATGGATGTGGCGCTGTTTTCGACTGCGTCGTTCGAGACGTGATCTTCCGTGTCGATAATCACGTCAAACTTCATGTCTTTCGGGGAAACCCACGGAATGTCGCCATTCCAATAGGCCGCATTGGCCTTCGATGGTGTTCCTCCGCTCACCCTTTTTGTCACGTCACCCAAAGCTACCAGAGGCCACGCACGATCGATCGCCGTCTTTTCCCGGTAGCGTTCTGAGCTGAGATTATATTCACCATCTCCAGCGAGCTTCACTCGCTCGACCGTGCTGCCTAGTTCGCTCTCGAGCTCTTCATCGCTGCCCAACCGCGCGGCCTGTAACCAAGCTCCAAGCTCCATCTTTACCTGCGCCAGTTGCGAGCCCTTCACCGCTTTCCGCTGGGCGCCAAGTGCGAACCCGTCGTTCTCGATCTTTAAGAAGGCGACATACTTGCTGGCCTTGGCCACTGCCCGATCAAGGATGAGAATGGAGGTCTTGACCCCCGAATAGGGATTGAAGACCCCTGCGGGCAGCGAAATGACGGCGGCGAGATGGTTCTCAACCAGCATTTTGCGCAGAGCCACGTAGGCGCTCTGGCTTTGGAAGATGATGCCTTCCGGTACGACAATGGCTGAGCGGCCTTTCGGTGTCAGGTGCTCGGCGATGTAGTCGATGAATAGGACTTCGCTGCGCTTCGACGGCACCTGAAAGCGGTTGTGGGGAATGATCCCGCCCTTCGGCGACATGAACGGCGGATTGGCGAGGATGACGTCAGCCGTCTCGCCCCACTTATCCTCACTTGTCAGTGTGTCGTATTCCTCGACCAGCGGCTCCTTGAAGTCGTGCAGGAACATGTTCACCCGGCTGAGGCGCACCATGTCGGGCGAGATGTCGTAGCCCTTGATGTTGCGAGCGAGACGGCCCCTGTCCTCAGGCGACAGCAGGTCGCCCTTGTATCGCTTCGGACTCTCCAAGGCCTGCTCAGCCGCGTCGCCTTCGGTCCTTGCCTCGTCGCCCTTCGACACCCCGGTCGTGTTTTGCTTTAGAATGTGTTTGTAGGCCGAAATCAGGAAGCCCGCTGTTCCGCATGCCGGGTCCAGGATCACCTCGTTCTTCTGCGGATCGATGATCTCGACCATGAAGTCGATGATGTGGCGCGGCGTCCGGAACTGGCCGGCGTCGCCCTGGCTCCCGAGCACCGAAAGCAGGTATTCGAAGGCGTCGCCTAGCCGTTCGCTATGGTCGTAGGTGAAGCTGTTGATTTCCCTTAAGAAGCTGCGGAGGGTCTCCGGGTCGCGATAGGGCAGATAGGCATTGCGGAAGATGCTGCGGAACAGCGCGGGCAAGTCCGGGTTCTCGACCATCTTGGTCAGAGCCTCGGCATACATGTTTAACATTTCCTGTCCGCCGACACCGGGGGCGACGAGCTTGGCCCAACGATAACGTTCGAACTCGCCGGTGAAGAACTTGCGGTCAAAGCCGAGCTCTTCCGCCTCCAGGTCCATGTCATCCATGAACTTGTAGATGAGGGCGATGGTGATCTGTTCGACCTGGCTCTTCGGGTCGGGGACCTTGCCGACAAGGATGTCGCGGCAGGTGTTGATGCGGCGCTTGGTTTCTGAATCGAGCATCGTGAGCTTCTAGGGGAGGAAGGGGTTCAAGGACACGTAGTCCTTCACATATTCGGGGATGCCCCGAACCCATTCCTTGGGTACGGCCTTCATGTCGGCCATGCTGAAGACCGGGTTGACGTTCAGGTCAGCGACTCTGCCGTCGTCGATGATGCGGCGGACGTTGGCGTCAGTCAGGTAGGCGGCGAAGTAGTAGCGCATCTGGGCGATGCGGTCGGCCTGCTCCGGCTTCTGGTCCAGCAGGAACTTCTGGAACTCATCGTCGATCAGTTCCGCACGGGTCTTGAGCTTGGGGATATGGCCGAAGGCCTTCTCGATTAGCTCGCGCACGCTCAGGCGACGGTCCAGTCCTGCTGCCCGGCGGAGCTTGTCCAGGCTGAAGAACTCGTTCGGCTTGTCGAACACATCCACCACGACGTGGCGCACCGCCGCCTCCCAGTTCTGCTGCTCAACCATTTCGGCCAGAGCGGCGTCCTCACGGATCGTGTTCTCGAACTTCTGGAAGAACTCGCGGTCGACCCGCATTCCCTCCGCACCGATCTGCTGCTCGGTCTGGACCGCGATGGCGTCGGGCTGGAGGGTCTCGAACCCGTCGAACGTCCGTCCCGGCGACTCGACGTGACTCAGGAGCGGCTGGGATGACGGCTTGGGAAGCTTCAACTCCTCATCGTAGTTGAAGCGTTCCTCGAAGAACTCGCAGTTCGCGAAGAAGTCGAACAGCCGGAACTGCGTCTTCTCGATATCGGCCAATTCGGCCTTGCGAGCTGGATCGCGCATCTCATCTGCGAACCGATGCTTCCGGGTTCCGCGCCCCTTCATCTGCACAAACTCGGACGGGCTGAAGATCGGGCGCATCAGCGCAAGGTTGAGGATGTCCGGGCAGTCGTAGCCCGTCGTCATCATCCCCACGGTTACGCAGACCCGCGTCTTGCTCGTTACATAGCTCTCATTGAAGGGGCTGCGCCCGCCGAGATTGTTGTTGGCGAATTGGACGGTCATGGTCTGCGCGTTCATGACCTCGCTGGTCACCTGGTTGGCGAAGTCGGAGTGATACTTGCCGGGCCACATCACGGCTGCCATGCCGTTCAGAATCTGGGCCAGCTTCGCTGCATGGTTCTGGCTGACCGCGAACACGATGGACTTACCGAACTCCCCGGTGACCGGGTCGCGCAGGCCGTGCTTCAGGAAGGTCTGGCAGAAGACCTCGTTGGTGGCTTCCGCGAAGAACTTCTTCTCGAAGTCCCGACCACCGAACGCCTCCTTCACTTCGTCGCCGTTCTCGTCGGTGGTCTCGACGACGAACCCCTCATCCGAAAGGAGCTGGGTAGTGATCTCCGTGCGGGCATCAACGACGTAGGGGTTGATTAGGAACCCGTCGTGAACCCCGTCCAGCAAGGAGTAGCGGAACGTGGGCTCGCCGCTCTCGCAGCCGAAGATTCGATAGGTGTCGAGCATCATCCGGCGCTCGGTCTCCCGTGGGTCCCGGGCCGCGCCCTTGGACTGTTTGAGATAGTCCTTGGGGGTGGCGGTCAGGCCCAGCTTGTAGCCAACGAAATACTCGAACACCGCGCGAGCGTTGCCGCCGATTGAACGGTGCGCTTCGTCCGAGATGACCAGATCGAAGTCGGTGGGGGCGAACGCGCGGCGGAACTTGTCGTTGAACAGCAGGGATTGGACGGTGGTGACGACGATATCGGCCTTCCGCCAATCATCCTTCTGCGCCTTGTAAATGACGCTGGTGAAGTCGTTTTTCAGGAGCGCCTTAAAGGCCTTGTCGGCCTGAATCTCCAACTCGATCCGATCGACGAGGAACAGGACGCGCCTAGCGTTGCCCGTCTTCAAGAACAGCTTGATGAGGGCAGCGGATGTCAGCGTCTTTCCGGTGCCGGTCGCCATTTCGAAGAGGAAGCGGACGGCTCCCTTCTTCGCCGCTCGCTGGACGGATTGCACGGCTCGCTTCTGATATTCTCGCAGGAAGCGGAGCTTGTTTTTGTCGAGGAATGAGGGCCGCTCGTCCTCGCTTTTCCAGCCCGCCTCGCTGGCATAGGCTGGCATCTGTGTGAGGGCGATGTAGTCGTTCTCGACAACCTCGTTCGCAAGCCTGTCTGCATCAGGCTGAAAAGCCTCGTGATCCTTGATGTCATCCGGGCTGGGGAACTTGGTGATGAGGCTCGGATTGCCTTGCTTTAGATCCCAAAAGTAGTGGACGTTGCCGTTGGAGAGGATGACGAACCGCGCGTCCTGTTCGCGCGCGTACCGGCGAGCCTGCTCCTTGGCGGACAGGGGGTTCTTGTCCTCTGACTTGGCCTCCAGAACGATCAGGGGCCGACCGCCGCGATCAAGCAGCAAGAAGTCGATGTAGCCGTTCTTGACGGTCTCAAAGTCCTCCCCGAGCGCATCGACCTGCTTTTCGGTGATCTTGGTGTTTGGCTCTAGGACGATGTTTGCCGGGCCGCTTTCGTCATCAAAGAAGCGCCACCCAGACGCCTCCAGGAGCCGATTGATCTTGATACGAGCGGACGCCTCTTTCGCTTTCATGGCTGGCCCCCGGCGGAATCCGCGACAGTTCTCGTGTCGATCATGGGGTCAGGCTCCCTCGCCCTCGGGAGGAGCGGGGAGATAAACGCGCTTGAGCGGAACAGCTGCGCGGTAGCGGCTATCGAACTGTTCGTAGTGCTCCAAGATGAGCTTCACGAGGTTCTCGCCATCGATCAGACGAATGTCCGGGACGGTCCGGGCAAACAACTCAGCCTTCGGGCTGATGGTGCCCAGCGTCACCAGCAATCCCTTCTCACCGCCCGACAGATTGCCCTTGAGTTGCTTAACCTCGGGCTCGCCGATGGAACCCTCAGTGCTCTTCACCTGCACCTTGATGATGGGGGGCTCGAGACCGAGCGCGTCCTTGTGCGCGATGATGTCCACGCCGCCGTCGCCCGATTTCTTGGTAACCCGAGCGCGGAACCCCATTGCTTCGAGCAGGTGCGCGACAAAGTGCTCAAGCGCATGCCCTTTGAATTCGTGGGCCAGACGCTTCAGCACGAAGTCCTCCGTGCTCTGCTCGCTCTCCATGACCACGGCGGCTACGGCTTCGTCCTCAGTCAATGGCGCAACATAGGTCTCCCCGCTGAGGGCCGCCCGGAACTCGTCAGCGAAATTCTTTACCTGGAAAAGGGACAGAGCCGAGCCGATCTCGTAGAGCGCGCTCTGGCTGAAATTCGTGCGTGGGAAGGATTTCAGCCATTCGACCGGACGATGGTTCGGATAGGCCTTCGAGAGTTCCGGACGGTAGAGATACTCGCCCGTCACACGTCCGATCCGAACAGTGCGGTCGAGCTTCGCCGGAAACACGACCAAATCGCCGACCTTGATCTCTTTAGTGAAGCGGAACAGTTGGCCGGCTGCCACCGGAACATGACCGGCGCTCTTCGAAGGAAAAACCGAACCGTATCTTGTCTTGAATGCCTCGCGCGTCGGCTTGAGAATTGACAGATCACCCATGTCGGGCCAACCGACAGCGATGCAACCGGCATCAGCGAACAGAGCCTCTGCATCCCCGGTCTTGCCCGCGTGGATACCCCATACAACCTGCTCAGTCATAGATGCCCCCCTCCATGGAGCGCACCCTATAGACGAGCTGCGTTCGCGACAAAGCGAAGATTGACGCCGTCAATTTATCGCCGCCCTTGTTACACGCGACTGTTACGCATAACCTCCAAATCGCTGCTCGACCTGTTGCTAGGCCCTGATATCCCTCAAGGATTTGAGCACTTGGAGGAGCCTCCCCTCGGCTCCACCAGGGCATTTCCCAGTATCGCATAAAAGACGACGCGCGCTCCGCGTCAATTCTCGCGGTAGAAGTTGCAGTACCAGTCGACGAAATGGCCGACGCCGTCTTCGACCGGGGTCGAGGGGGCGTAGTCGAGGGCTTTGAGGGTGTCGGCGACGTCGGCCTCGGTATTGGCCACGTCGCCGTCCTGCATGGGCATGAGGTTCAGCCTGGCCTTGCGGCCCAGTTTCTCCTCCAGCACCTCAATGTAGCGCATCAGGGCGACCGGGCGGCCGGCGCCCAGGTTCAGGATGCGCCAGGGGGCGACGCCGCTGGTGGCGGGGTTGGGGGCGGTGGCGTCCCAGGTCGGGTCGATGGCGGCGGGGCGGTCCAGCGCCGCGATCACGCCGGTGACGATGTCGTCCACATAGGTGAAGTCGCGCGACATCCTGCCTTCGCCGTAAACGTCGATCGGTTCGTCCTTGAGGATGGCGCGGGTGAATTTGAACAGGGCCATGTCCGGGCGCCCCCACGGTCCATAGACGGTGAAGAAACGCAGGCCCGTGGCCGGGAAGCCGAACAGGTGGGCGTAGGAATGGGCCATGGCCT
>RCUP01001466.1_pt1 | contig 14370 bp, 12 predicted proteins | sample 2166341 | NCBI WGS metagenome assembly RCUP01 (sample SAMN09932325, study PRJNA488358) | compost metagenome | isolation source: compost soil in succinonitrile-enriched | place: Germany: Experimental Botanical Garden | reverse complement strand
TATAAACCTTGAGCGGGAGCTACAGTATTAGGCGATGGCATGTGCATAGCGTACCCTTCTTTCAATAAGGCTCTTTCGAGCGTCAAACAAACAACTTATTTCTGCGATATTGCCTACGGACGATAGTTAGCTCAATGTTTCGCAAAAAAAAATTTTGGGCTGATAAGCCAATATACGCTGTTCCATAAACGCGTACACTGGTTTTTGCTAGAAAAATGTTTTGACTTATTTCGCACTCTTTTAAAGCAGTTCGACCCCACGACTCTGCATAGACTTCACTCTTTAGAGCGCCAAAATAGTTAGCAGTACATTAATAAGCACAAGAATAAAGCAAAAACTATGCCAATATGAACTTTACAACTTAAGTGTTTATATTTATTAAAAATAGATCAGTTTTATTCAGGCTATCATTTTAATAAATGACCAAATATGCACCACACTTGGTCAAAGAGTATATGTATTTCTTATTATTGCACTATATTTGTGCAAATTATTCTTACCGTTAGTTCTCTCTTGTGCCCTCATTTGTTGCATTTTTTGGAGGAGCTTCAGTTGTACGATTTTGTTGAACCTTTTTAGCAGTATCAGCAGCAGAATTAGACTGGTGTACATCTACAACATTTCCCTCTGCATCTCGACGAATAATGGTTGTCCGAGTTGTAGAGTTCGTTGCTGGAGCAGCCACTTTAGGTTGCGTACTTATAGCCCCATTTACACCTGTGCCCATAAGCAAAGACTCATCAATTTTAGGCAAGGCAGCTGGGCGTAACCGCACTTCATAAGTTTGGCTAATCCCACCTTTCATTTCATCCGTACCCAAGTCATTGACGAGTGGCACATAAGTCGAAAATTGTTGAGGTTGCGGCTTAATTGATTCAGGCAAATTAAGATTCAGTTGTGTTAACTGCTGAATTGCATCTTCAGAACGTTTAAATACGCCATATGTCAAAACATATTGTTCAGATTGCTTTTCTCCACTTAATCGGAAGTAGATAAATTTATTTCGGTCTGAACGATTCTTTAAAAAGTTTTTAATAATATCTTCGTCAGATGCACGGAACAGCTCAAGCGTCCACTGTTTCTTGTTTTCACTAATAAATTTTGTACCGCGGAACTCTGCCTCATGTTGACCAGATACAACCGTCCGAGTCGTTAAATCCAGAGGCCTAACTTCATCAGCTAAAGCACCTAAGTTAGCCGTTGTTGCTACTTTTTCTGGCTGAATTTGCACTGGTGTGTCTGAATCGGCTGCTTTTTCAACTTCGACAAGCTTCTTACTATCAGTCATTACCCAGAAAATAAAAGCCAGAAACAAGCAGACGATACCACCCACCAACCAGATATATTGTTGAACATTCTGCCAAAGTGTACGTGATACAGTCATGTGTTACCTTAATTTATTATCCGTGTTGATTTGCTAAAATAGCTTGTTTCATGAGTTCAACATCAAAGTCTTTAGTAATTACTGCTTGTCCAAGTTGCTTTAACAACACTAAACGTAATTGACCATTGAGGACTTTTTTATCATGTGCCATATATCCAAGGAATTCATCCAATGGAATTTTTGGACATGATATCGGCAAATTGGCGCGTTGAATAATTTTTTTTGTACGCTCTACATCATCGCTTGAAATCCAGCCTAAACGCTGTGATAAATCAGCTGCCATTACCATGCCGGTAGCAACTGCTTCACCGTGCAACCAAGTACCATAACCAAGGTAAGATTCTATAGCATGACCAAACGTATGACCTAGATTGAGTAAAGCACGCTCGCCTTGCTCTTTTTCATCATTTGCAACAATACGGGCTTTATGAGCACATGAACGATAGACTGCTTCTGCTAAAAGATTAGCATCTCGACCAACTAATCCATCCATATTCTGCTCTAGCCAAACTAAAAAATCAGCATCACCTAGCAAGGCATATTTAATAACTTCTGATAATCCAGCAGACAACTCTCGGTCAGGCAATGTATCGAGTTGGGCCATATCAGCTAAAACAACTTGAGGCTGCTGAAATGCGCCAAGCATATTCTTACCCAGTGGATGGTTAATTCCAGTTTTACCACCTACACTTGAATCTACCTGTGAAAGAAGTGTGGTCGGAACCTGAACAAAATATACACCACGCTGGAAACATGCTGAGGCAAAGCCAGCCATATCACCAATAACACCACCGCCTAAAGCTAAAACCGTACAGTCTCGGTTAAAACCAGCTTCAAGTAATGCATCAAAAATTAAATTTAAATGTTGAATGTCTTTATATTTTTCACCATCAGGCAAAATACAAGTAGCTATAGTTTTACCCAAACTTTTTAACGCTTCTTGATAATGAGATAAATATAAAGGAGCGACCGTTTCGTTACTCACGATCATGACCTGTTGACCATGAATATAAGGCTCAAGCAACTGTTTAGGATCAAGTTGACTGCCAATAAAAATAGGGTAACGGCGTTCGCCTAATTCAACATGTAAAGTTTGCATGAATTTATAAAACCACGAGTAAGTTTGGCTATATTAGCGTGTTAGACAAAATAAGTTGCAAAATCTTTTGAGCAAGATCACGAGCAGCGCCCTGATTGGTTTCAATCGTATAATGAGCAACTTCACGATATAAAGGATCACGTGTTTTTAACAAATCACGCAATTTTTGTTCAGGGTTTTCAACCTGTAATAGAGGTCTGTTTTTATCGCGATAAGTTCGTTGTAATTGAAGTTCCACAGGAGTGTAAAGATAAACAACAATACCGCGCTGCTTTAAAAACTCACGATTTGGCGCTTGAGTGATGGCACCGCCCCCAGTTGCTAAAACCAAGGCATTACGGGAAGTCAACTCATTCAAAACAATGGTTTCACGAGTACGAAATCCAATTTCCCCTTCTTTTTCGAAAATCCAAGGAATAGTAGCACCCGTTTTGCGCTCAATTTCATGATCACTATCTAAAAATTCACGCCCCAATAGTTCGGCTAAATGGCGTCCAACGGTTGTTTTTCCTGCCCCCATGGGCCCTACCAAATAAATATTTGGCAGGGTTTCAAACGCTTTGCTTGGCAAGGCGCCACCTATTTCAATTGCTTTCATTGAAAAATATATTAATGATTTCTCACCAAAGTGTCATTAACAATTCGTGGCGTAACGAAAATCAGTAACTCTTGTTTATCATCAGATTTCACATCTTTTCTAAATAAACGGCCAACTACAGGGAGGTCTCCCAAGAAAGGAACTTTGGTTTGTGAATTAGAAGTTGCCTGTTCAAATACTCCACCCAAAATAACAGTTTCCCCATTATTCACCAATACATTGGTGTTAATCTGATTTTTGTTCAAAATTAACTCGCCATTAGGAGCACTATCGGCAACCGAATCTTTTGAAATATCCAATTTCATTTGAATTTTACCGTCAGGTGTAATACTTGGCGTAACATCCAAACTTAACAGCGCATCTTTAAAAGAAGTTGTGGCAGTTGAACCAGCAGCAGAATTCGTTGTGGTTTGATATGGAACTTGCTGGCCTGTTGCCACCCTAGCTCGTTGTTTATCTGCAGTCATGACTTTTGGTGTTGAAATCACTTCACCATAACCATCTGCCTGCAATGCTGATAACTCTAAATCCAACATAAAATCAGACATACTGATTAAGCTAAAAGCTATACTACTGGCTCCAGTTGATGTCACACCCAAATCAACATTTAAATTATCTGGCCGTTCAATCGTGTATTTACCTTCATCATCTGGTTCTCTTAAATTCCAAAGCGTCGTATCACTACCACCCACCAACAAACTGTTATTACTATTCACCCCTTGCGATAATATTCCCCACTTAACACCAAGTTCTTTGGTGAATGAAGTAGATGCTCTTACAATCCGTGCCTCAACCATAACCTGTTTGACTTGCACATCCAACAAATCAATCATTTTACGAATTTGATCAATCGACTGTGCTGTATCATTAATAATTAAGGTATTGGTTCGATCATCTTGAGTAATTGTTCCACGTGGACTCAACAAACTCCCTACGTTATTGCCTAAACTATCAACACCCGTATTTAAGTTAGTAGAAGTTGATGTTCCGCCAGCAGAAGTTCGTTGTAAACCATTACTATTATTTGAACCTTGAGTAATTAAGCCCATAATATCCTGAGCTTGCGCATATTTAAGTTGAATATACTCAGTTTGCAATGGGGCCAGTTTGACACTCTGCGCTACAGCTTTTGCTTCTTCTTCTTCAGCCTTGATCAACTCTGTAACAGGAGCAATCCAAATGACATTACCATTTCTGCGTTTATCAAGATTTTTGGTCTTTAAAATAATATCAAGTGCTTGATCCCACGGTACATCTTTCAAACGCAAAGTAATATTGCCTTGTACACTGTCAGCCGCAACCATATTAATGCCCGTAAAATCGGCAAGTAACTGTAGAACCCTACGAACTTCAATATCTTGGAAATCAAGAGAAAGCTTATTACCAGAGTAATTAGGCGTCTTATATAAAGAAGTTACCTTTTTGTCTTGAGGACGCTTTAAGCTAATGGTGAGTTTATTTTCCGCCTGATAAGCCATATATTCATAGCTACCAGTAGATTGAATCGTAATAACACCATTGCCTTTATCATTATAAGATTCGATGGTAGAAACAGGAGTCGCAAAATCGTTCACATTTAAACGTTTAGCTAAATGAGTGGGAATTTTAGAGCCTAGCGTTCTTACTACAACTTTGCTGCCTTGTTGTTGCACATCAACAGGGGTATTACTTCCCAACAAATCAATAACAATTAACCCTTCACCTTGACTACCACGCTGAAAACCAACATTTGAAACACCCTGGGGTTGAATCGTATTTGTTGATAAAGGTTTAATAGCCGCTTGAGCTGAATTAATCTTTAAAATAAAAGTATTGCCTTCTATGCGCGTTGTAAACGCGCCAGCCTCTTTTAAATTTACAGTTAAACGTGAGCGCTGATCGTCAGAACTTACATCGACCGAGCTCGCTTCATTAGTACCAATCGCCACTTTTGACTGTGTTAAAGTCTGCTGAGCTTTATTAAAATCCAAAATCAAACGCGAAGGATTTTCAAGTTGATATGCCTGTGGTTGCGGCGGCAAACCATTAAACATCACTCTAATTTCTGTACCCTGACCTGCAATTTGTGTCGGTACAATATTGGTCATGCTGACCTGTGCAGATGCAACCTGCATAACTGCAATGGCTACAGCCCCCATAGAAAACTGACGGAATACGTGATTCATTGTCTGACCATCCCCAATTAAATAATCTTTAAAAATACTTTTTCTTTGTTATTCCCTAAATTTTAGGGTGCGGGTCCAATTAACACTAAGGTTCTTGGTCTCTCCACATAGCCTTCGCGCCCATCAGGGACAATTTCTACCAAATCAATCTGGGTTGGACCAATATGGGTAATACGCCCTTGATTCATCCCGATATAGTTCCCCACCTGCACTCGCTCAATTTGCTGATCAGGTGATTGGATAAGAGCCAGTACTTGCCCACGGTTATTACGTATGCTTCCTTTCATGTTTAAGGATTCTAATGCATAACTTTCTAGAGGCTGAGGTGCACGTGAGAAATTCGGATATACCCGTTTTCCTGCCATAATTTTGAGCTCAGCAGCAAGTGAGCTTGGTAAAAATGGACTCTTTAGCTGATGAGCCGCATAATTAAATTGTGGTACAGGTGTGAAAACAGGTGCTGGATCTATCGGCTGTGGTGGCTGGTTACGTATATCTGCCATTTGCTGATTTACAGCGTCAATTCTCGAATCACATCCGACTAAAACTAAACATGCCAAAATAGAAAAAGAAATTTGCTTAAGTTTCATTGTAATGCTCCTATTTCGACTGTGTATTAGCAGTAGAGGAAACAGGTGCTACTGAAGCCGAAGCGTTGTTTTCCGGATGTTCAGCATTTTCTACGGCGCCCATATAGCGATAAGTTTTTGCTTTAATAGAATAATTAAGTACAGGAATATCTGACTTACTATCTTTATTAACAAGGGCAGCTTCTACAACAAAGTCATGCATTGTCACAATACGTGGTAATGCCGCAATACTACTGACAAAAGCACCAAAAGCGTGATAATCGCCGGTTGCTTCCATCGTAATAGGCTGTTCAATAAAAATTTCCTGCTTCACTTCATCTTCTAAACGGATATTTTTAAACTTCAGGCCAGAATTCACCCCAGTTAAATTAATATCTTCAACCAAGCTTGGAATTTCGGTTTCTTTTGGCAGTTGCTCTAACTGCTGATTAAAGTTTGCTTGCATCTCTTGAAGTTGAAGCTGATATTGCTGCAAGTTACGCAATTTTGAATCTTTTTCTCGAAATTCATTCAACAAATTACTTTCTTGTGCCTGTGCATTATCAATTGCTTGTAGCTTTGGCTGAATAACAACAAAATATCCCAAAGCCAACACAGCAAAGAAAATAAAAACCCAGCAAGTAATTTTTACAGATAATGGCCAGCTACCATAGCTGTTCATATCTAGTGTGTTAAATTGCTGAAGAAATTTTTCTAAAGTGATCTTTTTTTTCTTAGATGGAGCTTGTTCTAACGACAACTCATGAAGTTCATCCGGACTCATTTAACCGCCCCCTTATCCGTACTTACAGACGTATTGGCGGTATCATCTGTTGTAGTCACCCCCATTTCGCCCAAATCAACAGTCACAACAAAACTACCATAGCTATCTTCTACTCGAGGAAGCAGCGAACTCGCAGTCTTATCTTTTTTCTCTTCAGTCGCCAAGAAAGAGTTCATAAAAGCGTTGCGATACCATGGTGATGCTTCGAGATTACGTAATAACTCCGCAACCGTATTTGGACTTTCCGCTTTACCTTCAATGGTAAATTTATCTCCAGTTCGACTAAATTTAGTCAAATACATCGCAGCAGGAGTAACACGTACCAATTCATCTACCAAACGCACGACAACAGGGCGCTGACTTTGCAATCCCTGAATAAGTTTCATACGCTCGATAATAGCGTCACGTTGTTCTTGCAGACCATTTAAGGTTTTAAGCTGTTGATCTAGACTCTGGTTTGTACTGGTGATGAGTTGATTAGCTTGTTCTTGATCATTTAATTTTTGATTCAAATAAAACCACCCAGAAAATACAGTGGTGATCCCCAGAACAACTACCCCAAAACAGAAAATAATAAATTGCTTTTTTCGCTGTTCCCTAAGCCCATCACGCCAAGGGAGTAAATTAATTGTTGCCATTAATCAAAACTCCTTAAAGCCAAGCCACATGCCACCATTAACGATGAGGCATCATTTTCAATTTTTTGAACGTCGACTTGAGGAGAAAAACCCATTTGTAAAAACGGATTGGCAATGGTTACACGGTAACCAAGTTTTTGCTGCAACAATTTAGCAAGCCCAGGAATATTGGCATTCCCACCAGCGAGTAAAATATGGTCAATTTCATTGAATTGTGATGAAGAGAAGAAAAATTGTAGAGATCTAGCTGCTTGCTGCACTACAGCATCCAAAAATGGCTCTAAGACTTCGATATCATAATCATCTGGTAAAGAGCGCTCTTTTTTTGCTCGTCCGGCTTCATCTAAAGACAGGCCATAACGACTTTGAATTTCCAAAGTCAGCTGTTTGCCACCGAAGACTTGTTCACGGGTATAAATGATTTTGCCACTTTGCATAACCGATAATGTCGTCATGGTATGGCCGATATCTAAAATACCAATGGTATTTGCACCCATGGGTAAACTATCAGCAAATACACTAAAAGCACGCTCGACAGCATAACTTTCAACATCAGCAAGCTTAGGCGTTAGATCTACCAGTTCCAGCACTTCTACTCGTGTTTCAACATTTTCTGTTCTTGTTGCAACTAGAAGTACATTTACACGGTTTGGATTAGGCAGTCGATCTGGTAAAACCTCAAAATCAAGACTCACTTCATCCAAAGGGAACGGTATATACTGCTCCGCATCTAAACGAATCTGAACTTCTCGTTCATCATCATTCATATCTGCATCCATTTCGATGGTTTTATGAATAACCGTCGATGTTGGAACAGCAATTGCAGCGTTACTGGTTTGGGGATTTGCTAAATTCATCGCCCGTTCCAAAGCTTCTGCAACTGCCTCTGGATTCAAGATATTTTTTTCAACTACACTGTTCTCGGGTAAAGGCATCAAAGCATAGCTTTCCACCCAATATTTACCGTTCTTAACAGAGAGCTCTAACAACTTAACAGAAGTCGAACTAATATCGACACCTATTAACCCCTTATTCGGTTTACGATATAACCTGAGCACACTATTGTCCTATTATTTTTTTATCCCCAAAAAAAATTACAAACCAATAATCTAGGTCTTTATTTTTACACGGATACAATATCTCATCTAACAATCCGCATGTCTAAAGGCTATACTGACCACAATTAGTTTGTATTCGATCTTATTAAAGCTTACTTATCATGAAAAAGCTATCCAGTTTGGGCTTCGTGCGTCCAATTTTTTTGATCATTATTATTATCTTAGTCTCACTTCCGATGGGCTTTTATGGCATGTATCTCTATATCGCCCCATCGCTCCCAGAAATGAGTTCACTAAAAAAAGCTCCGCTTTTAAAACCACTACAGGTCTACACATCAGATAATCAACTGATTGCCGAGTATGGTGGTAAGCTGTCTATTCCGGTTGAATACAAACAAATTCCTCCTGCTTTTATTCATGCATTTTTAGCAGCAGAAGACTCTTCTTTCTTTGAACATAGCGGGATCAGTTTTAAGGGGTTAGGGCGTGCTTTAAGTGAAAGTGTGACTGGTTCTGATGTCCAAACTGGTGGTTCAACCATCACCATGCAGGTTGCAAAGAACTATTATTTGAGTCCAGAAAGAACTTTAAAACGCAAAATAACCGAGATCTTTTTGGCTCGAAAAATTGAGCAAAATTTATCTAAAGAAGAAATTCTCAGTCTCTATGTAAATAAAATTTTCTTAGGAAAAAATGCCTACGGTATCGCCGCAGCAGCCAAAATTTATTACAACAAAAGTATTAATGAACTCAGCATTGCTCAAATGGCAATGATCGCAGGTTTACCAAAAGCGCCTTCTAAATACAACCCTGTGGTTAATCCAGAGCGTGCACTTGAAAGACGTAACTGGATTTTAGGTCGTATGTTACAGCTGGGTTATATCTCTCAAGCAGAATATCAAAAAGCTGTAGCTGAACCGATCAACCTCAACATGCCCAATCGGGATTTAAATAATATTCACCCTTATGCAGGTGAAATGGTTCGTTCAGAACTCGTAAAACATTTTGGCGAACAAGCAATTGATTCTGGCTATAAAGTCTATACAACCATAGATTCTAAACGCCAAGCGATTGCAGAGAAATCTGTGCAAGATGGTCTTGAAGCTTATGACCGTCGTCATGGCTGGCGCGGCGCGGAAGCACACGATAAACCATTAAGTGAATTTAGAGCATATGCCAACACCTACCCTGCACAAGTCACCAAGGTAAATAGCAGCTCTTTTGAAGCATTAATGCAAGATGGCACAACAGTTACTGTACAGTGGTCCGGTATGTCATGGGCCCGTCCCTATCGCAATGCAAATAGTGTAGGTGGTGCTCCTTCCCGCGCATCTCAGATTGTTCAAGTTAAAGATATTGTTCGCTTACGTCCAAATGAGGCAAAAACGGCATGGTCTTTAATTCAGATTCCAAAAGTTCAAGGTCAGTTAATTGCAATCAATCCTAACGATGGCTCAATTGAAGCAATTGTAGGTGGTTATAATTTCTATCAATCGAAATTTAACCGTGCTTTGCAAGGCTGGCGCCAACCGGGTTCAACGATTAAACCTTTTGTCTATGCATTGGCACTAGAGCGCGGTATGACGCCGTACAGTATGGTTAATGATAGCCCTATCACGATTGGTAAGTGGACACCGAGAAACTCAGACGGTCGTTATTTAGGGATGATTCCATTACGCCGTGCTTTGTATTTATCTCGTAATACCGTGTCTGTACGTCTTTTACAGACAGTCGGGATTGAACGTACTCGCCAGTTATTTATGGATTTTGGTTTACAAGAAGATCAAATTCCACGTAACTACACCATTGCCTTAGGTACTCCTCAAGTCTTGCCAATTCAAATGGCAACTGGATATTCGACTTTTGCCAATGGCGGCTATCGCATTCAACCACACTTTATTCAACGTATTGAAGATGCATACGGTAAAGTGATTTATGAAGCTAAGCCAGAATATGCATGTATTCCATGTATTAACGCACCTGAAACAACTGATGACGAGCAGAAAGTTACGACAACAGATGATGAAGTGATTGAAGTTACAAACAAAGATGTAGAGCAGAAAGAAAAGGCTGCTAAGCAACTTAATCTTAAACAGACTGATAAAGCGAACAGTGAATATCGTCAGGCACAACGTATTTTAAAATCAAGTTCTGCTTATGACATGGCTAATATTTTACGAGATGTTATCGAACATGGTACAGGCCGTGCCGCGCTTAAAATTGGTCGTAATGACTTAGGCGGTAAAACAGGTACAACCAACGATGCAAAAGACGCATGGTTTGCTGGCTTCAACGGCAAGTTAGTTACTGTGACGTGGGTTGGATTTGACCAACCGACGACACTAGGTCGTCGTGAGTATGGTGGTATTGCTGCATTACCGATCTGGATTAACTTTATGGGTCAAGCTTTGCAAGGTACACCATCAGCTTGGGTTCGCCTCGACAAAGATGCTCAAGCACCTATTTCACGTGACAAAAATCAAACGGTAGTAGAAGTTAGCGATAAGAAAACCTATCGCGCGGCTCCACCATTGGCTCGTCCACTATATCGTCCAGCACCACCGCAACCGAAGCTCAACAATAATAATGACTTTGCCGATTTACCTGGCGAAGAAATTGTTATTCCATCAAAAGCTGCACCTCCTGCTATGAAACCTTCGCAGGAACCCGCGCCTAAGCGAGAAAAAGATGAACTAGAAAATCTGATTAATCAGATTGAATAAATAATAAAAAAGCCATCGTTAGATGGCTTTTTTTTGCGCTTTAAAAATAGTCTATTAGCTAGCTTCTTTATTACGCTTCTGAAAGACATAAATTTGAAAAGAGGCCGTTACTTCTAATTGCGACTGCTGCTCTAACTGCAAACGACGTTCGGGAGAAGCTTTATAAGCATAAGGCGTCATAGCAATTAGATTTTTTAAGGCCTGCTGATCAAGCACAAAAGGGGCATCAATAATTTGCTCTTGCTTGAGCTCAAACAAATCTTGCAACTGCTCTACAAACTTTTCTGGCGTGTGAGGATTAACTTGTTCAAATAAAGCTTCACGCATTGCATATAAATGTTCAGAGGCAGGCGTGACAACAATTAAATAGCCATCATCTTTTAAAACACGCGCAATTTCTGCTTGTGGAATTGGGCTAAACAAACTGGTACATGCATCCATGCTTTGATCAAGCACAGGTAAAGTCGCACCAGTTCCCACAACCCAAGTCACCTCATTATTGAGCTTTGCTGCACGCTGCACCGCATTTTTTGCAATATCAACACCAATACACTGCTCAACCACTTGCTGCATGGCACTTGTGTAATAGCCTTCACCACACCCAATATCAAGTACGGTTTTTACATCAAGTTGTTTTAATAAAGCCACTACAGCATGTTGTAAGGGTTGGTAATAACCGCCTTGTAAAAAAGCTCGTCTCGCATCGACTGACTCTGGCGTATCTCCGGGGTTTTTACTGTGTTTATGTTGCACAACATGTAAATTGACATAACCTTGTTTAGCGACATCATAACTATGCCCTTGTCCACATCGCCAAGTTTTTTCATTTAAATCCAGAGATTGACGACACACAGGACACATTAAAATTTGCTTAGTCACTTTTAATTATTCTCTTGTTCTTTTTGCTGTAAATAAGTCTTTGCCTGCATTCCCACAAATGTACGCCCCGCATTTGTTCCATTAATCCATTCGTCCACCTGAAATAAATCAAATAGACCAACCTTGACTAAAGTTGGAATTGCGATCTTTAATTCCTCTTCAATCTGTCCTCTTTGCCCTGCATTATATAATTCAATATTATGCAACATTGTAGCGACAGTTCCTGTTTGTACCTGACTTCCATCTTTAAGTACGACCTGAGGTAACACCTCACCCTCACCAACCACTTTTTGATTAATTACAGATAATTGGTCTAGACCAGCAACTTTTGTCATTCATCTCTCCAATAAAAAAAGCCAGTAGAACTGGCTTTATATTGACACTAAAATAAGATCTATCGCAATTTTAAAGTCATTAGACCTAAAACTACTAATATAATTGTAATAATCCAAAAACGAATCACAACTTGGGTTTCTTTCCAGCCCTGCTTTTCATAGTGATGATGCAACGGCGCCATTAAGAATACGCGTTTATTACGCATTCGCAGCGATCCAATTTGCAAGAAGACAGATACTGCCTCCATTACAAACACACCACCCATAATCGCAAATACGATTTCTTGGCGTACCATGACAGCAATTGTTCCAAGCATCGCGCCTAAAGCTAAAGCGCCAACATCACCCATAAAGATTTGGGCAGGGTGCGCGTTATACCAAAGAAATGCCAAACCTGCGCCAATCATGGCAGAACAGATCACAACAAGCTCAGAGGTATATTTCACATATGGAATATGTAAATAGTTAGCGAAACGGATGTCACCAGACAAGTAAGCAAATACACCTAAGCCTGTAGCTACCATTACAACAGGCATGATCGCCAAGCCATCTAAACCATCGGTTAAGTTAACCGCGTTAGAGGCACCATTAATCACCAGATAGGTAAATAAAATAAATGCCAAGCCTAAAGGAACAATTGAGAGTGGAATTGAAAGATTCTTAAAGAAAGGAATCAATAAATCCAGCATATTTGCAGTATGTTCTGCATTGGACTGTTGAGTTGCGATTAAATATAACGCAATACCAGCACCAAGGGATGCAACAGAAGTCCAGAAAAACTTCTTACGTGCAGGTAAACCTGCATTGTCTTTATAGCGAATTTTAATCCAGTCGTCTGCCCAACCTACAGCACCGAACACAACCATTACACCAAGCACAATCCAGACATAAGGGTTAGATAAATCAGCCCAGAGTAAAGTACTAATCCCAATTGAAAGCAGAATTAAAATCCCGCCCATCGTTGGTGTACCCATCTTTTTAGCATGATTTTCAGGAGCAAATGAACTTACTGCCTGACCGTATTTTAACGCTTGTAATTTACGAATCATGATCGGTCCGAGGACCAAACCAATGGTCAGGGACGTTAATACACTGAGTAAAGAACGTAATGTTAAATAACGAACGACCTGAAACGAACTGTGATAGCCCGCAAGTTGTTCAAACAACCATAACAGCATTTAAAGTTTCTCCATCAAATCAGCCATCAACGTTTCCATATGAGTAAAGCGAGAACCTTTAAACAGGAAACTCATGGACTGGGGTTGATGTGTTTGGATTAGATTGATTAGAAATGGAAGCGCCTCAGCTTGTGTCTGAAATGCTTTCACTTTATTGGAATGAGAGTCTGCACCCTCGAGAGCGGCTGAAGCAAACTGCCCAACTGCAATAATATGATCTAAAGGAAGCTGAGCAAGATCATGGCCTAAATCATGATGCTCTTGCCAACTGCTATCTCCCAACTCACCAATATCACCCATTACCATCACTTTTATGCCTTGTTGCTGCAACAATACTTGCGCAGCAGCACGCATAGAATTTGGATTGGCGTTGTAAGTATCATCAATAAATAAGTAAGGAGATTTTTGAATAAAGTTTAGACGACCTTTAGCACCCTGAGCTTGCTCTAAGCCTTGGACAATATCTTCAAGTCCAATACCAAGCGCCAAAGCAAAGGCTACAGCCGCAGTGGCATTTTGCACATTATGCTCACCTGCAAAAGGGAGTTTAACGGTACTCGTCCCTTGCGGCGTATGTAGGGTAAAATTTGTTGATTGAGGCAATAATTCAATATCTGTTGCATAAATATCGCCCCCTACGCCAAATGTAGAAATGCGATGTGCTTGCGCAGCTTTATGAATTTCAGCCGTAAAATCATCTTGTTGTGGAACGATTGCAACGCCATTTGGTAAAATATGACGATAAATTTCTGATTTAGCGCGGCAAATACCTTCACGTCCACCAAATTCACCCAAATGGGCTGTCCCAATATTTAAAATGCCCGCAACATGAGGCTGAACCAACTTAGAAGTATAATCAATTTCACCCTGATGACTTGCACCTAGTTCCATTACAGCAAACTGATGTTCTTTTCTCAGTTCAAGCAACATCATGGGTACACCGAGGTCATTATTTAAATT
>RCUP01001464.1_pt1 | contig 14375 bp, 11 predicted proteins | sample 2166341 | NCBI WGS metagenome assembly RCUP01 (sample SAMN09932325, study PRJNA488358) | compost metagenome | isolation source: compost soil in succinonitrile-enriched | place: Germany: Experimental Botanical Garden | reverse complement strand
TTAAGGAAACACAAGAGTTACTTGATTTCTGTGGTGAACACAACATCGTTTCTGAGGTCGAGATGATTGATATGCAAAATATCAATGAAGCTTTTGAGCGTATGTTAAAGAGTGATGTGAAATATCGTTTTGTGATTGATATGAAAACATTATCTGATCATTAATATGGTTTGATCTGGGCTGTGCATTCCGCCTTAGGGTGCACAGCTCAAAAAACTCTCTAGACAAGACATATTATTAAGCTGATATTTAAGAATTTCCTTAATTATGTAATTAAATGAAAAATAATAATTATTTAAATATTTTCTAGCCAATATCACATTGACACCTTAAATATTGAAGATTACCATTTGCATACTGGCCTACATTGCCAGTCGGTTTTAGCAGACCGCATGTAATACCGCATCAGAATTATTCCTTTCTGAGGGATAGTTTTGTGTGTAAGCTCCTAGTCTCCTCCCGTAGCGGTAGGACGGGAGAGGGACACCTTCGGGTGTGCTTGTGTATTACCAAGTCTGCTAACCCTCTTTCGTTCTGCCACCATAATTTATAATGTTTTGGCAGAACTCCAAATAAAAAGGAGTTGGCTTTGCACATTCATCATTTCTTGGCAGTCTTTGCCAAAGTCTATATCGACACAACTTAAACTTTTTAAAAAGGTTTGATCGCCGTTAGGTTTTTCAGGCTTTAGATCATTATCACTCAAAACTTAATCAACAATAAAACTTGAGATGTGCCACGCACAGTCTTTGTGGCTTTGCTATGCCTTTTTTTCAGTTATTAGAAAAGTAGCGATGCTATATCTCATTTATATACAAAAAGAATTTATTTTATAACGGTAAAACTATGCCACATTCAGATCTCCCATTTCGTGCTTTAAGCGCGCTACATACCTCTCGGAACCTTTTTAATAATTATGGCTTTCATAAGGTCGGAGTAGACCGAATTATTGAAGCAGCAAAGATGCCGAAAGCCACGTTTTATAACTACTTTCACTCAAAAGAACGCCTCATTGAAATGAGTCTGACCTTTCAAAAAGATGGATTAAAAGAAGAGGTGCTTTCAATCATCTACGTTCAGAAAGATTTAACCGTAATTGAAAAACTTCGCAAAATTTACTTTTTACATGCAGATTTAGAAGGGCTTTATCATTTGCCATTTAAGGCCATTTTTGAAATTGCAAAAACGCATCCAAAGGCTTATCAGGTTGTAGTTAACTATCGAAACTGGTTGATCAATGAAATTTATAATTTACTTTTAACAGTAAAAAGTACAGCCTCAAAACCTGATGCACACATGTTTTTATTTGTGATTGATGGGGCGATGGTTCAGCTTTTAGATTCAAATAGTGTGGATGACAGGGAAAGGTTGCTAGATTATTTTTTAGTGGGGGTTGGGTAAAGTGAAGTATTGGTTTTAAGCCAGCTCACTTATTGATAAGAAGATAGTAAATATATAAAACTATGTAAAAGCGCTTTTACATAGTTCAACGTATTAAGGTAAAAATTAAAGATTTGCATTGTAAAAAGAAGCAAGTTTCTCAACTGCTTTATTAACATGATCAGGTTGATCATACATTGTCATATGGGTTGCATGGTCAACTAGAAATAGCTCTTTTTTAGATTTGGCTAAATCGTAGAAATGTTTACTGTGCCATAATGATTCGGCATCACTACCTGCTATCAACAGTAGAGGCTGTGTAAGTAATTCTTGAATATTATCTGTGGCATCAAATGCAATAATTTTATCTACACTTGAAAATAATAACTGATTTCCAGAATTTTTATGTTGTCCACGTGGGGTTCTATAATATTCATAAGCTTGCCTTAAATCACGAGGTGTATTTGCATCTATTTTTTCTGGAACGTAATTGATATATAAAGGCTTAGCACCATTTGCTTCAAGAGTACGTTGCTTAGCAACTTCATCAAGTAGTTTTAATTGATCTGATAAAGTCCCATCACCATACCAACCTTTACGGAACCCTAGACCAATATCAAAAGCACTTACAGTACCTACAGCTTTAATGCGATGTTCTGTCATTGCTGCATTAATGCCATATCCACCACCTGCACATATTCCAAGTACAGCAATACGATCTTTATCAACGAAATTTAATGTGGTGAGATAATCTACACTACTTCGAAAATCTTCTACACGTTCAGCTGGGTTTTCTAAAAATCTGGGTTCACCACCACTTTCACCTTGATGCGAGGCATCAAATGCTAGGGTGATAAACCCTTTTTTTGACAGCTTTTGTGCATATAAACTAGCTGTTTGCTCTTTTACACCGCCTCCGGGGTGAGCCACAATAATTGTTGGATATTGTTTTTTCTCATTAAAGTTATCCGGTAAATACAAATCACCAGCCATTATGATTTGGCCATTTTTGAAAGTTACGTGACGGATATTTTTTTGATTCATTTCTGAGCTTATCTTGGTTTTTACTTCTACTGCAAAAGTGGCTTGAGCCGTAAAAATAACGGTGCCAAAAGCTAGAGCTGAAATTAAAAATCCTTTTCTAACTAAATTGTTCAACTTTAATTTATCTGTTACCCGTCTTTTGTTAAAGACATTAGATTTGCTAGTTTTCATGTTATTAGTCTCAGAGGAAAATCAATCAAAAATTTGGATGAGTTTCTGTTTTAGATTCTCGATATCTTTGCTAATTTGAGGTTCTTTAAATACATCAAAGAAAGAAAATGTCGGTAATACTTCAACACCACAAAATTTATAATTTGATGTATTGTGGATAAAGACATCATCAACCGATCTACCGTCAAATAACTTTTGCTCAAAGTTATTAAATGCTTCTCGTGGAGCATTCCAAGTTAGCGATAACATGTACTTTTTACCAAAAAGCTTTCCACCTGTACCATATTGCTTAGATGGATCATTTCGAGTACGTCCGTCGTCGGCTAAGAAGGTTCCCTGTTTTAAACCTTCAGTAAAGACTTCATCAACATATTTCTTATAGATCCATGGAGAACCAAACCAATACACGGGAGACTGAGTAATAATCAAATCAGCCCATAAGTGTTTATTTACTTCTTCGTTGATATCATAGCCTTTTTCAATATGAGTAAGCTGAACTTCACAACCCAGATTGGTCATCGTTTCTTTCATGATTTCAACTACTGAATTAGTTAAGGTGCCAGTAGACATCCCTTCATAGAATTGATGTGTATTAATAATCAATACTTTTTTCATCAGACTTAGCCTAATTTTATCTGCATAAATTAAGGTATTAGTTTGCACGGAAGAACGTTAATTTAGGTTGCCAAATCTGCTTTAATTCTTGCCTAATATGATGAGAGGTGGCAAAAACATAAATAATTCATTTTTAATCTGTTAATCTTAAATCGTATATTGAAATCCTGATTTTTTGGTCATGGAGTAAAAATGAATAAGTCCATTGTATATAGTCATCTCTTATCTTCAATTCAAGATATTGCTCAAAACGATGGAGATTACACTACAGAACTTCCAGTATTATCTATTTATCGTCGTAGTACACCGACTGATCCAATGCCTTGTATCTTTGGCCTAGGTTTAGGAGTAGTAATCCAAGGCGGAAAGTGCGTAACACTTGGAGAAAAGGCTTTCGAGTATGGCTCTGGGCAAGCACTCATTAATACAATTGACTTACCAGTTGTATCTTACGTAACTCAGGCCACAATGACAGAGCCATATTTAGGATTACGTTTAGATCTGGATGCAAATTTAATCGTGCAAATTGCTACAGAAATGAATCCTTCAATGATTTGGAAATACACTCCTTCAAGAGCGATGTCGATTATAGAATTAGATGAGGGATTACTTGATGCTTTAACACGGTTAGTTAGATTATTAAATGAACCAACAAAAATTCCGTTTATTGCGCCATTAATTCAACGGGAAATTATTATCAGGTTACTGGACGGAGAGCATGGACCAATGCTCCAGAGTCTTGCTGCTGAAGGATCACCTAGCCAACAAATTTCCAAAGTCATTGCTTGGATTAAATTAAACTATACAAATAATATTTCAGTTAATGAATTAGCAGAAAAAGCACACATGAGTTCATCTACTTTTCGGCAACATTTCCGAACCATTACAGGGTTAAGCCCTTTGCAATATTTAAAAAATTTGCGTTTGCAAGATGCGCGGCATTGGATGCTCTATGAAGGTATAGATGCGGGTAATGCTGCTATACGTGTTGGTTATGAAAGTGTTACTCAGTTTAATAGAGAGTATGCTCGAATGTTTGGGGAACCACCGCTCAGAGATATAAAACGCATGCGTAATCTAAATAATTGAATTGATAAATATGGTTTTTCACAGTGCTGGTATTGATCAAATTATTGAATCTGCAAAAGTACCTAAAACTATATTCTATAACTACTTTTACTTAAAGAAATCTACACTTTACTTTTAATAACTCATGTAAATGCTTCACAACGAGATGCCCACATGTTTTTATTTGTGATTGATGGGGCGATGGTTCAACTTTTAGATTCAAATAGTGTGGATGACAGGGAAAGGTTGCTGGATTATTTTTTGGTGCAGATTGCGTAATTCTTTGATTATATTGCTGTAGTGATATTGCTCGTTTTTTGCTTGAGTACGGGTTCAAATAAAAAACGCTAATGATTTGAATGAAATTATGTTATTTTCCGACCTACATTGATGAGAATAAGTTTTCATGTATCGGTTTGGGACCATAATTGGCTTGCTAGCAATATTGCTACAGAACTTTGTGTTCTGGCAAAGCTTATTACCCAATGAAATGCATCAGCAAGCGGTGTGTGAGCAAATTGTAGAAGTGATGAATCATTCAAAAATGAATTCTGAGCAACATTCCTCTCATCATCTTAAAAACGATTCAAATAAAAAGCTTCTAGATAAAAGCACTCACCACGATTCAAACACAGGTTGTCATTTTTGTTATTTGTATAGCCACATCGCCACAATTGATGGCTTCAAATTATCTCTGTTTGAAATTGGAGTGACGGTTCGCTTAATCATATTAGCAACCCTCACTTATATATTATTTTATTTACGGCGTTTATTTCTCTCGCCCCAAGGCCGTGCTCCACCTCAACAACTTTGTTTTGCTTAATTGGTTAATGGGTACAGATAAGTCCCTCATTCATTACTAAACAGAGTTTGTCATGTCTAAATTTTTACTCAATCCACTTGCGTGGAGTATTTTGTTTGCTCAATTTTCGATGTCGGCAATGGCACAAAGCCAACCTCATGGTCAGACGACAGAATTAGAGAAAATCACAATTAAGGCTGAAGATGTTGCCGAGACTTCTTTTTCTTCAACAGCGTTAACTCAATTTGACCACAGCTTATTGAGCGTTCCATTTACCAAGTCCCATGTGTCGGAACAAGATATTAAGAACAATAATATTCAGCGGGTGAGTGATGCATTATCACGAGTGAATGGCGTGGTTTATCAGGATAGTTATGGTGGAGGTTTTTGGGATAACTACTCATTTCGTGGCTTTAGCACCGACCCCAATATGGGAACCAGCTATTTACGTAATGGTCTGAGTTCTTTAAGTGGCATCCATACTCCAAGAGACATGGTCAATATCCAAGCAATTGATTTCTTAAAAGGTCCAATGGCTGCTATGTATGGGCAAGGTGCTATTGGTGGCATTATGAACATTACAACTAAACAACCCGAGTGGACGCAAAAAAATGAGGTGAGTTTAAATGGCAGTACTTTAGAAGAATATCGGGCTTCTCTAGATAGTACAGGCGCATTAAATGATGCCGTGGCTTATAGACTTGGGCTGGCTTATGAAAATAACCAGAGTTTTAGAGATCATGTCGATAGTCAGCATTACTTTGTTGCTCCACAGCTTGCATGGAAAATATCGGATCAAACACAACTCAATCTCGACACCGAGTTTTCCGAACACCAAGGTGTTTTTGATCGTGGTGTCCCGATGGTTAATGGGCAGTTTGTTGTCAACAAAAAGACCTTTTTAGGCGAACCATCGGATGGTGACATTAAGGTTAAAGATCAGATGTATCAGTTACGTTTGAATCATCAATTCAATGAAAACTGGAATAACACCACTGCTCTTAGCTATAACCATGGGGAACGGGCAGGAACCTCAACTGAAATTTCAAGCATTGCCGCAGATGGACAAACCGCAAACCGTTTTAGACGTTACCGTCAATTTGAAACAGATACATTTCAGCTTCAGTCAATTCTGCGCGGGAAGTTTAATACAGGAGCGGTAAAACACGAACTCGTTGCAAATGTCGAGGCTGGACACTACACCATAGATCAAATTCAACTGCGTAATGCCGTGGGTACATCAAGCCCGATTAATATTTACAATCCAGTGTATGGGCAAAATATTTTAGCGCTGACTAGAACCACGAAAAACTCTAAAGAAACCCAAAATATGTTGGGAGTGAATTTACAAGATCAGATCTTTTTAAATCCTCAATGGAATGTACTGATTGGGGGACGTTTTAATCATCTGGAACAACAAATTGATGACTATAAAACAGGTCTTTCAGATCAACAGAGTTTTACGCCGTTTAGTCCACGCGTGGGTGTGAACTACCAGCCTACGACAAAGCTTTCCTTCTATAGCAACTGGGGTAAATCTTTCGAGTTAAATACGGGACTCAATAAAGACAATCAACTTTATGACCCAGAAAAAACACAAAGTTGGGAAATTGGAGCCAAATACGAATATCTACCGCAAAGCTGGTTTGGACTGACCTATTTTGATTTAGATAAACAACATCTATTGACTGAAGGTATTACCGATACTTATGTAGATAGTGGCCGTGTACAGAGCCATGGTGTAGAAGTCGAGTTAAAACATCAATTCGATGATCATCTTCGCGTGGGAGCCAATTATACTTTTACAAAGGCATCGGTCATTGAAAGCGAAGTTGATACAAAAGGTGCTCGTCTTAAAAATATTCCCAAGCACACCGCAAATTTAAATGCGGACTACCAGTTTGAACTATTGGGAAGAGAAGCAGGTTTGGTAGGAACGATCAACTATTTTGGCAAACGCAGTGCGAACTACATAGATAATGGAACCAGTTTACCAGAATTTACGGTGGTGAATGTTGGGGGCTATATACAAGTTCGTCCTGATTTACGAGCGCAATTAAATATTGATAACCTGTTCGATAAAGACTATTACGTTTCTAGTTATACGGATGAATGGGTACAACCCGGAGAGCCGTTAAAGGCAACTTTATCTTTGACTTGGAACTTTTAATTCAAAAAGGAGTTAGGCAAAGTTTGAGTCTAACTCCTTTTTTAAGATTTATGGTTTGGAAGGGATATATTTACGTATTGCAAGGATGAATAGCGTAAGTAAAATACTAAAACCAAAAACAGGTAAGCTTAGGCCTAACACAATGCCAGCTAGCATTAACAATACTTTTTGCTGGCCAGTTGCACGCTTCCAAATAAATAAGCTTTGACCAACAAAGTGAGTGGTCATGAGTTTTAAATTTGAGTTTTTAAATGCAGCCTTATATGCATAAATAATCATGATACAAAGTGCAAGCGCATAAAGTGCTAAAACCAACTGATTTATCCAGCCAAATAGAATACCAATATGAGCATCAACTCCCCAACGAGTTAGTTTTGCCACCAGTGAGTAGTCTTTAAAAGCAATTTGATCGATGACTTTGTGTTGTTCCATATTAATGGCGATGCTATCTGCTTGAGTTGGCCATTTACGCTGAATTTCGGCCACTGTCCAAGCTTGATTTCCACTGGTGGGTGGTTTGATTTGTATTTGTGCCGCATCAATGCCATGTACTTTAGCTATTGAAAGGGCTTTATCGTACTCACCTGACACAATATTTAAATTAAGATTTTCACTGTGTGGCATCTCGTGATGTTCATGATGCATCACTGTAGGTAAATGATCTGTTTGAAGAGAAGTTGCTAATGTTGGGGTTTGCCAGTTGAGCCACTGACGAGCAACCCGAATATTATCTCCAGCCCACTCGGACCATGTAAGACCAGTAATGGCAATGAATAATAAGAGCGGAAATAAAAATAAACCAAGCGTGCTATGCCATCTTAATAATTTATTTTTTTGTGTTTGCCTGATTTTTAGATTTTGACGACGTTTCCACCAATTATACAGTCCAGTTAAAGTCAAAATGGCTAACCAACTTGCTGCCAGTTCACTGTAAAAGCGGCCCCATTTTCCAAGTAATAAGTTGCTATGTAACTGATCGAGCGTAGTTCGAAACGGTAGAACTCCACTGGTCCCATAGACAGCTAGGTGGCCTTTAGCTTTAAGCGTAAAGGGATCAATGAAAACAGCTTCACTGGTAAAATGATGTATCGGGTCTGAGAAAATGACCCGAGTTGTCTGATCAGCGCTTGGGGCTGGTCTAACTTCAATTATCTGTGCAGACGTGGGCATCACTTGCTTTGCGGCTTCAATTTGCTGACTCAGCTTATATTGCGCTTGGTTCAATGGCTCAACATACAGAACATTTTTATAAATCGCTTGTTCAAGTTGAGGTGTAATCGCATAGAGTAAGCCGGTGAATGCCGCGACCAATATAAATGGTGCAATAAAAATACCAGCATAAATATGAATTAAACGGTAAAGACTACGCCAGAAGGATGAATGGGTCAGCATCAGAAGATAATGTCTATCAGGTGTTGGGCGGATTATAACGACTTATTTCTCTTAATGTTGATTGAGCTGTAACTGCTATTAAATTATTTGAGTAGCTCTTATGCAGACTATTTGGTCTAACAATTAAACAGTTTTTATTGCTTGGTAAATTTTATACCTTTTTTTTAATTACTTTTTAAGACCTTATTTGATAACTCTACAACTTATAATTCAAACTGTTTTGCTTCTTTATTAGTATTGAAAAAAAACCGCTTATATTAAAATAAGCGGTTTTATTAGAATAAAGTTTTATTGCAGTCCAAAACTAGTGATGGCCTTGTGAAACGCCACCATTCCCATCAGGAAGACTAATTCGAATATTTTGCATCATGCCTTGATCTTCATGATCCAAAATATGGCAGTGCAATACAAAGTCACCGATATAGCGTTGGTACTTGGTTCTCACAACGACTTTATAACTGGCTCCTTGTGCGTTTTTAACCCAGATTGTATCTTTCCATGTACCTTTTAGCCCACGATATTGTGGGTCAGGAGCAGCCGTTTTGTCATAGTCATCAACGGCATTTATACCGCTTACATCTTTACCGTTAGGGTCATATACTGCTACCACTTGAAATGGGTTTACATGAATATGAAAAGGGTGGCTGGCTAATTTAGAAGTGAGTATCCATTCATCAGTTTTACCTAACTCGAGCGTACGGTCAATTCGGTCTGGTTTGTATGGTTTTCCATTCACCTGAAACTGAACTGGATTAGCATTCGTATCAATATTAAATTCTAAAAATTGTCTATTCGATGTTGCTGGTAGGTCCTGATGAGGAACAAAGTGGCTGAGCTTTAGATTTTGTTGTAAATCTTGAAGCACTGCGGGACGTATATCTGGGGCAATATTTCGGTATGCATTATTGCTTAAAGCCGTTGTTAAAGACTGCGTAGCAGAGCTGGCTTTATTGACTTGAACTATACCGAGTAAGTGTTTCTGTGAAAATGTACGGTCCACGTTAGCAGAAGCCGAAGCCGCTTCATCAATTAAACAATAACGACCTTCTTGAGGGAATTGAATTAATGCATCGTAACGATAACCCGGTTGAAAGACGGTAACTGTTTTGTCCATAACTTGTTTGAGGGTTAGACCGTCGGCTGCGATGATGTGTTGACTCACAATAGGTCCTGTACAACTTTCACTTAATAATTTCTTTTCACCCATTGGTGTCAAATTGAGTTTAGATGGAATATTTTGCATTTGACGAACGCTCAGGTTGATACTGTCGCGGACACCTGCATGTACCATTCGCCAACGCTCAACTTGTCCTGCAACCGCTTGAGTGATGAAGGGTTGAACTTCTCCATTGATGCTCGTATATCGTCCTGATTTACCCCAATCGCCAGGGCCAAAACCTTGATAATCTCTAATTTCACCAATTTGATTGTTTTGGCAAATATAGTTGCCATTTTGATCGGTTTCGATTTTTCCGTTAGCATCGTAGCAAGCATATTGGATTTGCTGAAAAACCAGAGTTCTTTCTTTGAAACCATAAGTGAGTAAATCTAAATCACCTGACTTATTTGGGGTAGGCTGGCGATATCCGCGAATAATTAACGCACCCGCCATGCCACTTGCAACTTGAATAGCAGTTGAACCATGTCGATGTGGATGGTACCAAAATGTTCCAGCTGGATGATCGGGTGGAATGTTGTATTCATATTGAAAATTAACACCCGGATTAATCGAAATTAAAACGTTATCACTATTTCCGGCTGGGTTAATCCATAAACCATGAGTGTGCATGTTGGTGCCATCAAAACAATGTGGTTTATTCACATCAAAATGATCACCAGTACAATTTGGGTCTTTAGGAAATTTTTTGTGAGTAATCGGGTCTATATCAAGTTGATTATCTAAATTTGCCCGTACAGTTTCTCCGGGAAATACTTCAATCTTCGGAGCAATATAAGGCGTATTGGGCTGCGTATTTGTACCTTGATAACTACGTAAAAGGACTTCGTCATAACGATTTGTCGCTGGGTTCCAAAGTCTGTTCCTCGTTTTTTTAACTTCCCAAGTAAACAATGCTTCATTTGAAGATTGCATTTGCGGTGCATTTGTTAATGACTCTGTAGGATTCGGTGCAGCAAGTAATGCGACATGATTACGTGCAACAGCCATATCAGGTGGGTCTTCTAATACACGTTCAGAAGAATCATTTGCTGATGCAGACCAACTAAGCAAAGTTAGAGGAGTGCACAATATTAAATGAGCTATTTTCATAATCAATATAGGCCTGAAAAAATCAGGCCTCTCCCTTAAATTATTATTTTGAAGTTTCTAAGCGAACCTGAGAAATACTCAAGCCTTGAGAGCTTAATTTTTCTTTCACTTGATCAAGCGTTAAATCAGTAGCAACAAACTGAACTTCTAAGTCATCAGCAGGCATACCTAATTGCTTAACCTGATCACTGACTTGATAGACCAATTGACCAATATGACCTGGGTGCCCGCCGTGGTCATGATCTAACACACCGAAGTAGTTAATTGTGGCGACATAAATCTTTTGCTCAGGTTTATTTTTTGGAGATAGATAAATCTTATAGGTTAGATTTGGATTACCAATCATTTGGACATTATCTAATATTAAATAGGTTTGTCCTGATGAGAGCGTTGTTTGAGTAAGTTGGTTTGAGTTCTCTAAGAAACTTGCAGTTTGAGGGGCTAAGGCTACTTTTTGAGTTACACCCATAAGCTTAATGCTTTTATTACTGCTGACTGGTTTATGATTCATTTTAAATAAGTTTGCTTTTCCTGCACTTTGACTACTCATAACAGGTGCTTCAACTTTACAAGCATTTTCATTGGTATATCGCACTGGAATTTTACCAGGGGTGAATACGTCAGCAATGGTCATGGTGACTTTGTTGCCGTTTTCATCTGCAAATGTATATCGAGTGTCATACCAACTATCTGGCATACCTAAATTTTTCTTGGCCCATTCAAGTGTAATCGGTTGCCCATTCGCTTTTTTATTTAGCCAGCATTGCCACAAGCGGTCGATATTTGCATGGTGCATATAAAATACAGGGTCTAAACCTGCAATCGGCACAAATCCCATATCCGGTAGCACACAGTTTTTACCTACAGCACAGTGCATTACACCATGTGGTTGGGATTGTAACTGGTTAGAGAAATCTTGGAAGTTATCCCATTTAAATGCTTGAGCAGCGCTGGCATTATCTGGATCTATGGCGCTGATATTTGTATTTAAACCTGGGGTACGGAACTGATCATATAAAGTACCAGCCTGTTTACCGCGGACCAATTTAGGCAGTGCTAAACCTTGACCATTAGCAGCTTTTTCTTGGTAATAGTCCCAATAAGGAAGTGAATAATCTTGCCCAACATATTTACGTACCGTTCGCTCATAAAAATAGAGCATCATACGGTGCCAAGGTAAGAAATTTAGATTGCCATGTTGGCATGTACCCCAAACTTCATCGGTAAAGCCATCATTTGGGACTGGTGAATTTTGAATATGCTTATAGTAACTGTCACATACTGCTTTACTATATATCTGTAAGCACTGTGGCATACGGTATTGATTAACATAATAATCTTTGTCTGTTGCATGTGTACCTGTGCCAAAATAGCCATGTGTATTGGCCCAGTAATTAAAGCTTGTACGAAACTCGGGTGATAAGGGGGGAGCATTATTATTTGCTCGCATTTTTTCCAACCCTTTTTGTAATGCACTTACTTTGGCTGGATCTTTTGCAAACTCCGTCGCACTCATTCGTAGTGAGTCGGCATGGGTTGTTAAGCTCATGCTAAATAATAGAGTGCCTAAAATATAATAATTTCTCTTCATGATTTTAAATCCTTGTCATGTTTAATGTTCTTATATTTGATTATTTGTAATGTATGAATTTACCCTTGGTTTGGATAATTCTTAACCTAATCTAGCATATAAAATAGTTTTTATTAAAGTTTTATGTTTAATATTAATAATGAAAAAATTTAATTTTAAATCGTGTAATTTTTTAGAAAAACTTAATTATTTAATTTATTATTTTAAAGTGTTCATATTGAAGATTAAAATAAAAATTTAATTATATTTTTGTGTAATGTGTTTTGTTTTTTTAATTTTGTGGTTATGCAGTCTCATTATTTTTTTTGGATTAAATTTTTTAAATATTAAAGCTAAAACTTTCTGATTAAATTTAAATATTGAAAAGTAAGTGATCTCAGTTGAATGGTTTAAAGAAAATTCTAAATATTTTGGAAATGGCTATTCATTTTTTGAGTTTTAAAAAGAAAGATCACAATTACATGATTATTAAGTTTATTTTGTAATTCTGGCATTTTTATTGCTTAATTACTCCTATCTTCAGCACAACACTTGATTTGACTGCCGTATTACTTATGCTTCAAATATTCTTGATCATTTATAGTGTGTTTTTCACATGAAAAATGCACCAAATAGACGCGTCTTTTTATTTTGCACTATATTTGTGCGTTGGGTGCTGTAATGAAGTTATTGCTTTCAATACTCACTTTACTCATTCTATGTGGATGTTCTTCATCTGAACAAAAGGGAAAAACACAAGAAAAGTTAGCAGCCCATTCGATATGTGTTTTTGATAGTACAAATACAAAAGTCTGTGTAGATAAATCAGCCCAAAGAATTGTGTCTTTGTTTGAGTCGGGCTTAGATGGCCTATATATGCTGGGGCAAGGTCATAAAGTAATTGGCATACCGGCCGAAGTATACATTCAACCATTATTATTTAATGCCTATTCAAAAATTGATCAACGTATTGCCAATAGAGAGCTTGCTACACCTTCGCAAGGTGCAAATGCTACCAATATTGAAAGTCTGGTACTGTTAAAACCAGATCTGGTGATTTTGGGGAGCGGACAAACCCAAACAATTGAACTGTTAAGGCAGTTTGGCATTGCTGTATATGTGATGGAGTCCGGCACTTACCAGCAAGTGAAAGAAGAACTTTCTGAAATTGCTGTGCTTAGTGGTGCCCAAAAGCGTGCTCAAGAAATTTTAAGTTTTTCTGATGAAATTGTGTCGGAAGTCGTAGCAAAAACAGCACGTCAGCCAAATAAGCAATCGATTTATTATGCATGGTCAGGAGGGCGGATTTTTTCTACCTCGGGACGTCAGTCTATTACTAATGACTTTATTGAGCTGGCGGGTGCTTTCAATATTGTTCAGACCGATGCTAACCAGCCCAATGTAAATCCCGAGACATTAATTGAGTGGAACCCTGATAATATCGTGCTTTGGAATACGAACCCAAAACTGATTTATGAAAGAAAAGAATTACAAGGTTTAAGCGCCGTACAAAACCGAAAGGTCTTTAATTTGAGTCCCGCATTTATATATAACCCACACACCATCAAAATTATTATTACGGCGATTTATTTGAATCACAGTATTTATCCTGAACAGTCCGATCTACCTGTAAGTGCTTTACAACAGCGTATTTTAACCAAGTTGTATGGTGAGCACCTTGCCAAAGCGTTGGTGCAATGAATATGCAAAAGCTGAAATATTATTGGTTTTACCCGTTACCCGTCGTGATGATTTTTATCTCGCTGCTCATTGGACCAACTCAGACATTGAATGCATGGGACTATTTGCTGTGGGGCGTGCAAGCAGTCTTTGGTACACCATATTTTGAGGCTGAACAATTTGGACTGATGCAAAATATTCTTGTGAATGTCAG
>RCUP01001463.1_pt1 | contig 14379 bp, 21 predicted proteins | sample 2166341 | NCBI WGS metagenome assembly RCUP01 (sample SAMN09932325, study PRJNA488358) | compost metagenome | isolation source: compost soil in succinonitrile-enriched | place: Germany: Experimental Botanical Garden | reverse complement strand
ATCTGGAACATCAACTTCGACTTGCCAAAATGTTTGGAAGTGTTGAAGGAGGAAGGTATCGATCCAGCGTTCGTGTTTTCGGACCCTCGTGTACCGGACGAGTTCAAGTTCTTCCGTTACAAAGAAGGTAGTGCAACTAAGACCACAGCAACTGGTCGAATTGACTCGATTCACCCTGCTGAACGTTGGCACACCGCTGAATGTCCTGCAAGCTTCTTCTTGATCGACTCTATGTGCGTCTACAAGCGCATTCGGATGGCGAAACAGAACGAGCCTTCGTATAGCCTCGATGCGGTCATGAAGAAGAACCTGAAGACTCTGGGGAAACTCAAGTTCGCAGAAGCCGATGCTTACTCCGGTTTGCAATGGCACATCTTCATGCAAGCCAACTACAAAGTCGAATACAGCATTTATAACGTCTTCGACTGCATTGGTGTGGAACTGCTGGACGAGAAGATCAAAGACCTGCAACTGGTTATCACCACGCAATCCAAAGCGTCGGAGTACACCATCTATAACTCGCAGCCTCGGCGCTTGGTAGATGACTACTACTTCTTCTGCTTGGAACGTGGCTTCGTGGTAGCTTCGTGCTCTGACGAAATGGTTCATGAACTGGACCAGTACGTAACGGACATGAAAGGTTGGATCGTTACCCTACCGTCTCACCAGACTGTGGACAATGGTCTCAACATCATTGAAGAGATGCCAGACGTTCGTACGTATATCCGGTCGCACGTAGCTGACTTGGACATCGTATCGACTTACCCGAACGTACAAGTGATCCTGAACATCTCGCGTGAGACTACTCGTCGTGAGCTGTACAAGATTGCTGGGGTGCCTGATCGTATCCAACGGATGCAGGGTATCAACATCACGGGTGGTCACGTCAACGCGGTTGAAGTGGTTTGTTCCATCATGAAAGCTCCTAACTTCGATATGTTGTTGGAAGACTTCCAGAAAGAAGCGGCATAAAAGGCAAAAAAAAAGAAGGGGCTCACACCCCTTCTTTATGCCGTTACCACTATACCGCCGGGAATGGAACCATGTGTTGCTCTTTGAGGAAGTCTGCGATTAGGTACAGTTGGTCGTAGGTATCACCCTCTACCTCCATGAGACCCTGCATTAGTGAGTAGGTGTACACCCAGAAATCACCGTCTTCGTCGGCAGCCACCATGTAGTCCGAATTGTCGAACTGAAAGGTTGCATAGCTAACCGGAGTACCGGGAAAGTCTACATGAACCAAACTCGCCATGGAAGGTCGGAAGTTGACAAAAGTTTCGGGATCACTACCTTGATAGACGCGGAAATCGAAATGCGGTTCTGCGAATGTATCGCCCTTACGCATGGTCAGACTGTACATGGTTTTACCAGACTCGTCCAAACCCAACCATAAAGCCAAGGTTGGATTGGCTGATGTCAGCTCTAACGTGTAGGTCCCGAGAGTCTCCGCCGCGTCTTTTGTTTCCAGAGCGATGTTGTTGAGAGACTGAGCGGTTAACTTACGTGGCCACGTAATGGTTTCGCCCACTGGGAACAGAGTGTCGGTGTTAGTGTTGATCCATTGTACGGAATCCACAGTGCTAACCCAGAACCAGAGCATATCGCCCTCGTCACATTCCCCCATAGAGCATTTCCACTGGAGTTCTGGATCTGTAGCTTTGTAGCTATATAGGTTAATGCCATAACGAGATTCGTAGACTTTAGCCTGAGTCGCGTCAACCAAATCCGAAGAGTGGAAATTGTCATTGAGCAGAGATTGGAACTTGTTCATTAATTGTCCTCCTTAGGACTTTCGTCGAATTCAATGCCGACGTCTTTAAGTAGTTTGCAGATGTTTTGGAACAATGGTAACATTGAGCGTTTGGCGTACTGAAGCTCTGGATAGAACTTAGCCGTTGTACCACCTGGTCGCAGAGAACCCACGCAGTGTATAGCTTCCCACGAAACAACAGGACGATTGCCCGACATGCGAGTAGCCAAACCACGACCGAACCACATCGACAAACCTTTGTAGGTTGGTGCCACGTCTTTCAGCTCACGCATCCAGACTCGGATCAAACCGTTCTCGTCAGCCTCAGGACGCATGTCCCATTCGATAGCAGCTACGTTCAGCTCTATATAGAAGAGGCCTTTAAGCTTACGCTCACGCAGCCAGAACTTCTCGTAACGATCACGCATCATCACGCCAGCCCAACGACTCAACTTGTAGATCGACTCCATGTCTCTAGCGAAGTCACGATCCCGTTCCAACTGCTCAGGAGTAGGCTTAGGTTCCTTGACGTACAACCGCCAGTTCTCTTCAGCCAGTTCGCCCAGACGGCGTAAACCAGCATCCAGAGTCTTAGGCAACCGAGCTTGACACAACTCAGTACCGTCCTTGAACCACACTACGCAAGGATACTCACGAGGAGTTTCGGGATGGTTGTAACCCATCCCGAAGTGTTCCATTTGTACTCGGCCCCACACGTGTTCATTACGAACTACGTAGCCACCCCAAGGGAGTTTCTGGTATTTCAGGTGACTGCTCATTTCGATACCGCCTTAACAGCTTTGTGGTGATAGACAGCCCATTCGTCATGGATGCCTTCAAATTGAGTGTGGTACTCGTTCAACCGATCGGACAGCTCTTGATCGTAAGTGAAGTGATCGTCGATCAGGTAGAACATCTGGTCGGAACCAGTGCAACCACCTTGGGACTCACCTTGCAAGATCAGTGTCTGACCACCGCGCATCTGCTGAACTACTTTACGACCGAAGGGATCACCCAGCGGAGGCCAACCCATTACCACGACATCGTAGTTATGGTTAACGTGTTCCAGAGCATCCCCTACAATCGAACCGTAGTTAGGAGAATCGTGGTGCCAGTAATGGATGTACAAATCCACTGCTGTGTAATCGGTCACCCCACGTTCACGCAGATGAGCCGCCAGATAACCAGTGCCCGAAGCTACCTCAAGAACCTTCTTGTCCTTGAGATAGTCGGCGAGGATAACTGCGGTTTCTTCGGTGGTAATGAACCAACCATTTTTCTTGGTGTACTCACTACGACGCGACCAGTTGAAATCCCGAGTGAGGAATCGCCATTGTTCATGACTCATCAACGGCTCAGGAGTATCGAACTGGTCAGGCACACCGAGCGGCTTAACCGAGATCGGCTTGTAGACTTCTTGCTTCACCGGCTTCTCAGGCTCTATTACGCTAGGGCCTTTAGTAGCAGGTTGACCAGAGTTCTTGGCCGCCAGTTTCTGACGACGCTTCTTTTGCACCCAGAATGGTTCATGCGGGTAATAAGACATGTGCAGTTCTCCTCAGAACTAAAAATTATCGAACTTACCGACCATCTCCTGACGCGGTAAGTCCACTACACTCATTCCTCTTGTACCTCACGGAACTGAGCCAAGAGTTTGTCCTTGTACGCTTCCAGACACATCCAACGCACACCCATGTCGCCCCAACGATCGAAGTAGGTCCATACCACACACGGGTATTTCTTCGGGTAGTTGGTCGGGTAATCCAGAGGCTCACCTTCCTCTTTGTGTCCGCGCTTCACGAGGTCTCGGTAAGCAGCTTGCGTACGACACAGATGTCCGCCACACATCAAGCGTTTGTAATTCGGTTTCGGATTTGTTGCTAACTTCAATGCTGTTGTCATAATTCCCTTTACCCACAATGATTGGGATTAGAAAAAAGAAAGGGCCGGAGCCCTTTCGAATTATTGTTTATGCGGTGCGAGGAATTCGTGGATGCGTCCACGAGTCCGTCGAACCCATCTTCCGCACGGTACTTGAGTGCCAGACTTAAAGCCTTGCTGTACTCGGCGTGCCGTTGAATCAAAGATCAGAGGCAAAGGATAATACAACCATTGCCCTCCCACCGTACGACGCACTAACGTGTAGTTGTACTCACGACTTTCTTCATCGTGGAAAATGCCACGTACACAAGCCTGGATCTCATGATCTCTAAGCACATCGTAGATGACTCGGTGCTTACCACTCTTCTCGCAAATGAAGACCTTCTTTCTGAAGAGAGTACCTTCAATCACGTGTTCGTAGGTTTTACCGTTTTGTTCTACAATGATGCGGTCGGTGGTTTCGCTCATGGGACTTGAATCCCATTCCGGTTAACCCACTCAATGACTTCGCCCTGAATCTTCTCCAGCTTCTCAGGTGGATACTTCTTCGGGTCAAAGAGCACGTGGTCGCCGTCTTGCAACTCGAAGTCAAAGAACGACTTACCAGTTGCGTAGTTGTAGCAGTCACCCTGATTGCAGTGGGCAGGCTGCATGTCCTTTACCCAATCAGGATCTTTGTCTGGAGTAGCTTGAGCACCAACGTTCGCCTGAGCAGTTGCACAGGTTACCAGTAGCATTACAGCGAAAAGGCTTTTCATGTGTCTTCCTTAAGACTATTTTTATAAAAACTTATTGCTTTGGTGCAGCGTCTTCAACGATAACAATCCGTTGATTGTCGAAACACGCAGGCAGTTGATGTGCCGCCTTGAGTGCTTCGTAGTCTTCCACAGGGATCTCAACATCGAGAGCTGTGTAAGTGATGTAGCGGAACCCACCTTCGACCTGAATGATCTTGTTGGGGTGCGGTGACGGGTCAGCCCCTTTGTGGAGCTTATCGGCAATCCAGTTCAGGATGTGTTGTGCTTCCTCGACAGTCTTGAAGAGTTTTTCGGAAGTGTGTTCGCAGAGTACTCGAGCCATCAACCTTTCTCCTTCACGTCAGCCGCAGCGATGTTGTTCAGGATCATGCGGTACACGATCCAGATCGAAACCACTACGAGAACCAGAACCCACACTCGCATGAGTGCGAAGATGATTGCGATCACCCCCATACCTAGCGGGGAGAAGTTTCTTACGCCCCACAGTGCGATCTTAGACCACACTGTTTCTTCACCTGTTTCCAGGTAAACTTGATGTGCCTTCCACACGATGAACAAGCAGAGGTACACGATAAACAGAATTAGCCAGGCCATAACGTCCTCCTTAGGACTTAGAAAATGTAGGTAACAGTTTTGCGTTGCGGTACCACGGCATCAGAATACTCGAACTGTACAGGACGGATTTCCTGAGGCGTGTTCGAGTAGTCTTGTGGAACTTGTGCTTCCGGTGCATCGGTATTAGGACCGACGTACGGTAAGGTGATTGCAGTGAACACTAGGAACACTACGAACACCAGTACCAACCACCGCAGGAAAGCGTTCTGCTTTGCCAGTTCACGTTGATCCACGTTTTCCAGATTGTGGATCAGCTTTTGATTTTCTTCAGAACCCTTATCCATTATTGACCCACCCATACTTTGGCTTCAGTTTGCTCCAGAGTACCATCGGACAGCACAACAGTTTGCTTCACCAGGCACCAGCCTGCTTCACACTTGCTTGGTTCAGTCTTCAGATCTTTAGTCAGGTACGCAGCGTAACCAACGGAACCGAAGGAAGCCAGGCAGACAACAACGATAGCAGCTTTAACAAACTTATTCACAACGATTTTCCTACTCAGGAGATTAGTTTAGAGTACAGCGAACTAGATTATTCTAGTCTATTCACTGTAGTAATATAGATTTGAGATTTTTTTATTTGGAGTTTCACACCTATGTAGTGAATACAGGCAATGTCAACATTGCTCGCAAGGGGGTGATCCAGCCTTAGTGTGTTCTCCGAATCCTTGGAACGCTGCGAAGCATCCTAAAACGGATTCACGGCTGCCTGTGTTCGCCTGCTCCTTCGGGGGCAGGCTTTTATTCCCTAATTAACAGGAAAGAGCATGAACGACATTAAGACCATCAAGACAGTGTTCGATTTCGACGCAACTGTGCAGGGGCTTAAAGAGCTGATCAAGCATCGGGAAGAACAGGCCCATTGGTCTGGAGTAAGTGGCGCTACTCTTCTTAAGGAGTTCCGTACAGTGGGTGTACACATGCCCCGCCAGTGTGGTAAGTCTTATGGTGCTGTGAAGCTACTGCTTGCTAACGAGAAGGCCATCCTCATCACGATCAATGAGGACTTCCGCAAACACGTCTCTGGTGCTCACGAACGAGCCTTTAATGAAAAGCTCCAACCTTCTGTCTTGGCTCGCATCTATACCGCCACAGAGGTTGTGAACGCTATCCGTACAGTGAAGAACGGTCAGCAAGACATCCTGTTAGAGAACGCCAACGAAATCATCGTTGATGATTCGCACTACATGTTCACCGAACTGATCAAGTCCAACCGGTTCTACAACTGGCTCGACAAACGGGGTAACCCAGATCAGGTGATCATCCTGCTCTAAGTACAAAAAAAAGAGAGGTGTAAGCCTCTCTTTTTATGCCGCCTTACGAACGGGCTTTCTTCAAAGCCGCAGTCACCAAGGCGTTCTGACTTTCCATGTCTTCGGACATGAGTTTAAGTAGGGACGGGCTGGCTTTAACCAACGAACTCATCTCCATCTCAAACCGACCATTTTTACGGATGTGTAGTACTCCGAGCTGATAACCAAATTCAATACTGGCGATCTCAATGAAATCACCCTCATTGCAATAGCTAATGGCCAACTGTAACATCCGAGGCATCGCGGTATCGAAGTATGCGTAACGTCGAACCATGATGACTTCTTTGGATCTACCGCGATACATGGTAGCAATAACCCGACGGGTAGTGTTTTTCACTTTGTCTTTCTTGGCCATCTTTATTTTCCTTCTAAGGATTTAAGCTTAATGTCGTGTTAAACCAGCTTCAAGGTTTGTTGACGGTAAGTCTTCATCTGTTCTTGAATGTAGTTCGCACCGCCAGCCATCACCGCAGTCATCCCAGTGGTGTACTGATGGATGTCGACGATCGGAGCATTGCAGCGGTCTTTCCAACTAATGAGTTCATTGGTGATCAGTGCTCCATCCGGTAGGTGGAGTTGGTTCTCGTAGTTCTCCACCATGAAGATCAGGTACAGGTCATCGCTGTGTATGGCGCTGTCCTCGTAGGAGAATAGGCGAGCATAGTAGTTATCCACTTCAATGTCACCACTGACACAACGACCTTCCATAGGTTCGTTCCGAATACACGGGACCATACTAAGGTACGCACCGATTTCTTCAGAGGTAGTTGGGGTTGCTATGGGGTGTTCTTTGAAAACTACGAATGTAACTGGCATCGCGGTATTCCTTCTGAGGAGGTGAGTTACTTCAGCTTCATCTTACGCTGAGCAATCACGAGAGTTTGTTCGTAGGTGCGATGGAACCGAACTCTGTCTTTATGCTGGACTTTAACCTTCTCGGTTTCTTTGTCTTGCACCAAGCCAGCCACGCTATACACGTCTGTGCTAGAATGTGGGTCACGGTGAATAGCCATCTGAAAGGCATCGAACCAACCGACGTTGAACGACATTTTGTAAGTGTGGAAGTAAGAGGACCCGGAACCAATCGAGATCGGTAGGTCTGTCTCTTCAATCTCTTTCAAAGCAAAGAGCTTCTTACGAGGAGAGATCGAGAACCGATAGACAGCGTTGTCTTCCGTTACGATCAGAGCGCTGCCGTCTGGGATGTTGAGCTTTTCTAGGTTGATGTAGTCCAACACTTTGACAATGTGTCGAAGGTCAGACTTCTCTGGCCAGATGCCCTTTAGGAAGTTTTGGAGGTTCGCACTCCCAGCACAACCGTACATCATTGCAACCTTACCATCGATGTAACGACGATGATCTTCGACCTTATTACTGAGGACGGTGATCTTTTTGGAATCTTGTTTGTTACCGAACCCAGTGGAACCACATTCGTTACAAGCGAAGTGCATTGGGTTGACATTGGTGGAACGTAGATCGGCATACATCACTTTGCCGTTTGTTGCGATAGTAGTCACGCTTGCTTTCCTTCTTAGGAGTTAGGTAATGTGGGGCTCCCGAAGGAACCCCGTCAGAGCTTACTGCTGTTCGAGCTGGTTGCGGAACTGTTCGACGATGCCAGTCTTGATCTGTTCGCGCTTCTTCACGCCCACGCCGTCGACGGTAATGAAGGCTTCATTGATGGCAGCGTTTAACTGCTCGATGAGGTCTTCGATCTTCTGGGCACTGGTGGTGGTGAAGTGTTTGGCGAAGATGGCCTTCAGCAGAGTTGCCGAACCAGCGTCGAGGTAACCTTCTTTGGCATCGAGCAGCGACTTGAGGGAGGCTGCAATCATCGCAAAGGTCTGTACGCCTTCTGGCGGTGGTGTAGGCTCGTTGGACATGCGAACGACTGGAGGAGTAGGCAGTGGAGCCACGAAGGCCACAACCCAGTCGCCGATGCGGAACTGACGAGTCCAACGCAGGAACTCATTGTAGTCACCGGCGTTACCCACTGTACCCAGACTCACAGCGTCACGATTTGGACCACCCACTTCAACCCAATGGATGTCGTTATTCAGTCCAGACCAGATCAGGCAGTTGCCAAGCTCCAGATTCTTCGGACCACTACCACAGTTAGGCATTTGGTCACGGTACTGGCTCGGGCGGTTTTCCAACATGATCGCCATACGAGCCGAGTGGATCATGCCGTTAGGCTCTACGAAGCAGTCCACACCGTCGAACGCTTCACGGGCGTCACGGACATCGTGGATGCGGTACAGAGGCTTCACCGCCGAGAACTCGAGGAGACGCACGTAGGTCGGGTTGTAGTTGCTGGAGACCAGCGCACTGAAGATCGAGTCTGGAGTCTTGCGGTCACCCAGGCAGCCAGTACGGAACTGGTTGTACATCTTTTCGCTTGGGGTTACGAACTGGATCTTGTCACCACGGGAGAAGCGAGGATCAATGGTGAACTGACCGTTGAATTCAAAGCCCCATTCTTCGCCTTCTAGGAAGAGCAGTTGTACGGGTTCATCGTGGATGGTGAACAAACCCACAGCCACTACGTTTCTGATCTCGCCAGGACGACGGGGATCTTCAATCATTACGGTATTGCGTTCGAGGGCCAGACGATCAATTACAGGCTGCAACAGGGACATGTGACACTTCCTTCTCAGGGTTCTATAGATAGATTAGGTATGTGAGATTAAACAACAGTTGTCTCTCACCTAAGTAATATACACTTGAGATTTGTTTGAATGCGGGCATAAAGGGGCCGAAGCCCCTGACGCTAATAAAGGATGATACTCACTGGCAACTCAGTCTCAGTCAAGTACTTGTCCACCAAAGGCTTAAAGTTCTTAACGTAGTCCAATTGCCCGTGTCCACATCCAAGAGCAGGGATGCCCAGTTCAGTAATCCCCAACTCTTTATAGCGTGCCACTAAATCCTCAAAGCCTTTAATCAGGTATTCTTCTTTGCTAGGGTTAACAAAGTGTTCCTTCGTTGGGAACAGCAGTACCTGTTGGCAAGAACCCGGAATGGGATAAACAACAAGCTTACCCACATCTAGTCTTTTCTCTTTCAACGCACGCTGATAAAATCCGAGTAGCCCTGGCGTCCTGTACTTGAACGCTGCTGCCAAACCGTTGCCTAGTGTACCCCAGGTATTAACTGGACAGGCCACTGTTTGTAAGCCACACTCGAACAATGAGCCATCGCCTTCGAATACTATCATCCTTTCTTCCCCTGTGCCTGTGCTTGCGCCTGATTGTTCTTGAGGTCACGGATTTGTTTCTCGGTAGGGAGTAACGCACGGTTGGCGTCTTCCGAACAGATACGCAGGATCAGTCTGTGGTATTCGCGGGGCAAGTCCAAGAACTCAATCACGGACATGTTCCAACGTTTACCCACCTCATTAACATTGTACTGGTAAATAGCCCGATACAGACCACCGTATTCACAGTAGTCTTCTTTAACGTGTCGAGCCACCAGAGCCAGCGGTCGCGTCCGGTCGTTTATATGGTCAAAGATCCCATAGTCAACGTCGTAGGCATCGCGGAGGATCAGTTGTGCAGTGATGTTGTCGACTTTCTTGGATTGCTCCAAGAGCATCTCTAACTGCCCTTTGACCCCCACGCGGTTCAACCCGAAGCCCGGCATGGCTGCGTGACGCTGTGCGTGAGCCGGATCTTCGGGATTGATTTCTAGAGGGAGGTTTTTGAAAGGACTCTGTTGATGCGTTGGGAGAGAAGGGAAAAAAAAACTCTCCCAACGTCGAGCGGGATCACGTGAGGGTGGAACTTCTCGTCGCCAGAGGCTTGTGGGAAGTTGCAGGCCGGACAGTTATGTTTCGGCAAACCTACCAGAGACAAGGTAGCGCTGTCGATGAACTTACCGATCTCTTCGATGAACTTGTTGCGCAGGTCGTCGTCAGACGAGAACATGCCCATCAGGCCTTCGATGGTTTCACGGTCAGTACCGATGTCAGCGTTTGGAACGTCGACAGCACCAACCCAGTGACCATACTGACGCATGGTGGTCAGACGACCTTGGTTAGTGATGTACTCGTCACGCTCTTGGCCTTTCAGCGGAACCTGGAACGCGTCTTCCATCATCTTGACAATACCGTCGACCCAGATGTAGCCAGAGTCTTCGTAGTCTTGCAACGAAGGTACACGCAAGGTAGCCGATACGACTTCCGACAGCGGCACCACACGAGTACCACCGCGTACGTGTTCAGCTTCGTAACGCTTCAGGTCTTCGTCGGTCATGCGCGCTTTACGCTGAGTCATGCGGCGCTGTTGCCATTCGGTCAGAGACGAACGGTCAGTCCAGATCAGCTTACCGAGGTCCAGCAGTTCCTTGATCAGGTTCTTGCAGGAAGCGTCGGTGTTGATGCACGCTTGAACGTACGGGTAACCGTTCGGGTAGATCGCCAGAGCCAGGCCCCAGAGGATCGCCGGAATGTCAGTGACCTTGATGATCGACTTGAGGTAGTCGACGCTCAGTTCTTTGGCGTTGGTATCGAACACGTACTGGAACGCGAAGTTCAACAGGTAGTTGTTCTGATACACCGCCGTGTTGGAGAAGATCAGACCGTTGGTCAAACGACCCAGTGTGATCTTGTCGTTGGCAATACGACGTTCCAGTTCCAGGATAGCCGACTCAGGCGGAGACTTGAAGCTCAGCCAGATACCGGTGTGCCACAGAGGAACCTGTACGATCGAACCCAGGCCGGTAGCAGCAGCCACGACCAGTTGCGCACGTTCACCGGTGAGGGTAGCACCACCAGCGTCGAACTTAGGACGCGAGGCGCCCATCTTGTGGCCTTCGACTTCCAGATACTGGCGCCAGTCAGAACCTTCACGCTCCAGAGCAGCAGCCAGTGGGTTACCACGCAGCAAGGTGTCTTGACCCAGACGCAGTTCCTGAGTCCACTGACGAGTAGCCGGATCACCCGAGGAGTTGATGTTCGGGTAGTTGTCGATCAGGGCACCCAGGTCGAATACGTCACCGCCGAGCAGGGAGAGGTGTTCGTTGTCTGCGGCGAAGTCGTAACGGTGGGCTTGCTTCTCAGGCACCGGTTTGGTGTGAGGCAGTTCCTGAGTCACGTTCGGGTTAGTACGTTTGGTTTCGTACTCCGTGGACTTAGGTGCTTCTGGAGCTGGAGCAGGCGCTTGAGGCTCGTCTGCTGGATTAGTTGGTTCAGTGGACATCTACAACTCCTAGATGCTGATGGCTGGGGTTTGTGGCAGAACTTCAACGGCCAAGGTAGGGTCGAAGTAGCCGGTAACTTGGAACGCCGAAGGAATCACGACCAATTGATATGACGTGATCCAATTACTATATTCCTCACCGATCGACATGATCGATGCAGTCAGATCAGGAGTCAGTGTCGGAACACCACCGGTCGACTTAACCAGTGCTTCGTGCTTTTTATGGATCTCGGCCAGTTTGTTACTGTATTCAGTAACGTCCTTACTCAGGACAGCCGTAGCTTCCAGCAAACCTTTCTGGTTGGTGACTGCACGAGAAACCAATTCTTTGTTGCGGATCAGCAACAGGGCGTGCGAGGGGCTGGTGCGCAGCGCGTTACATTCAGCCAACAGTTGATCCAGGCTCTGCCAGATCTCCAAACTGTGCTGCTGACCGGCCATGAAAGCTTGCAACTGGTTGTCAGTCTTTTGAACCAGACCTTTGCGGGCATTACGTGCATCTTGTAACGAAGCTGAACGAATATTGGACATACTGGTGAATCCTCTGCATTTGGTTATGTGCCACGTGAAGGATGGAAGAAAGGGCACCTTTTCCTATAATTGGAAGCTTGTGTATTATTTAACAGGACAGTCATAATGACAATTGATGAACTTGAGGTCTACCTCGACCAGCTTGTTTCACCGGAAGCGACGGAGATGATGGTCGACTGTGCTCGTGTCTTGAGTGAGTCCGGCTTAACCAGTCACTTGGACGACCTCGAAGATTTGATCTCTCAAGAAGATCAGATTGGCCGTGACGTGACTGTGATTCAGATCCGCCAATACCTTACCACCACACTGGAGTCTTGTGTTATTCAGTTCGGGGTTGAGATCCAAGAAGACATTGAGATCAACCTGCGACACCTGACCGCTCTCCAACGTGGTATCAACCAGATCACCAACTACGAAGACGTAGAAGCTCTCGAAGCTTTGTGTTTGGCTGAATCCGATCCAGAAGAACGTTTTGCTGACATGCTCGAGTTGTTAACCGAGTACACGTGGGCTGACTACTCTTTGCTGATTGACACGGTGAGTCCTTCACTGTTCAAGCGCATTCTGGAACAGATCACCAAACCTGATGAGCTGGAAGAACACAACACCGAAGAGAACGGCATCCTAGTCCGTACACGGTCGCTGTTAGTGCAGGTACAAGCTCCGTGGTTGATCGATGAGATCGAAGACGGGTGTACGTTAGGCTTGCCGACAGACGCGATGCTACTGCGCTTCAAGGCCCGTTACGAAGTGGCACTGGCTCAGAGTTTGGAATGGAATCGTAAGCCTGCTTTGCTGGCTGAACAGTTCCTTCTATATATACTGGCCTCCAACTGCCCGGACGATCAACTGCTGGCAACCGCCCAGGCTGGAGCTGAGGAAGTGATCCATCACGTCCCTACTCTGTCGGCGATGTCCCGCGCCCTTCAACAACTGTTAAGTCAGGTGGAAAGTAAATGAAGACGGCTGACTACTACTTAGCCGCGTTGAATGCAGGGTGCTATAAAAAGAAGGCTTGGGTGCTCTCAGTCTTCAGTATCTTGATCGACGCCAAACCACGTCGTGAACCGTACGAGTTAGTGCGGACTGATAAAGCGATCTACTTCCGTGACCCCACTGACTTGGACAACCTAGTGTTGCTCGACGATGCAGACGTCAAGAAGCCACTGCTCAGTTTCAAAGACCGCATTGCCGTAACGCCTGATCGTGTACCGAACTTGTCGGCTCCTATCACCACCACTTGCGGGAACCTGTTCTTCAACTTCTATGTGCTGATCTATGCACTGGGCAAGAAGATCCCGTACCTCGAAGGTCGTCAAACACCTAAGGGTGTGGAAGCGTTGATTCAACCTCGACTGACTTCCAACCCAACGGAGAACGGTAAGGACTATGATCCCAACGATCTGAATCCGATCTACGTCAGTGAGTACAAGAAGTTCAACCGGGCCATGTTCGGTCTGATGGGTTTCACTCAACTGTGTGTACCGTCCGCTACGCCACGTACGATGTCAACTGACCCACGTATCCCAGAGATGCGTAATAAGTTGCTGGAGAAGTACGCAGGCCGTCTGAATGACCCTGCGGTGATCTCCCTCATCGACGCCGAGTTGATTAAGGTCGACAAAGAGTGGATGAAGAACGACCCAGATGGTGGTGACGGCTTCTACGTGAATCCGAACAAGTCTTACGACGTTGTGCGTAAGAAAGTGTTCCTGATGCACGGTGCTGAAGCTGGCTTTAAGGAAGGTACAGACGTTGACTTCATTCCTAACTCTCTGAACGAAGGTTGGGACATCGAGAAGCTTCCGTCCATGGTGAACTCCCTCCGGGAAGGTTCGTACAACCGTGGTCGAGATACTGCACTCGGTGGTGAGGCTGTGAAGTTCCTCGGTCGGGTATTCCAGAACACCGTGATCGCAGAGAAAGACTGCGGCTCGAATCTGGGTTGGTACAAACGGATTGATGAGGATAACTACCGTACCTACGTAGGCTTCTATCGCATCACTCCTCAGGGACCGTCACTCATGGACGAAGCTTATCTGAAAGGTCAGATTGGCAAAGAAGTTCTGATGAGAACACCCATGTTGTGTAGGACTCCCAAAACCGGCTTCTGCGAATGCTGTATGGGGGCCAATAACGCATTGAACCCGACGTCCCTCGGTTTGCTCGCTGCCGACGTAGGTTCCCAGATCATGGGTATCTTCATGGGCGCGATGCACGGTAAATCTCTGAAGACGGCAAAGTACGACTTCAAGACGTCTATCTTCTGATCCACTCCCCTCAAGGAAATTCGTAATGTCGAAGAATCAAAAACCTGCTGCTCAACAACAACAA
>RCUP01001457.1_pt1 | contig 14408 bp, 16 predicted proteins | sample 2166341 | NCBI WGS metagenome assembly RCUP01 (sample SAMN09932325, study PRJNA488358) | compost metagenome | isolation source: compost soil in succinonitrile-enriched | place: Germany: Experimental Botanical Garden | reverse complement strand
CATCGGTCGTGCGCAGGAGCTGTATCAGGTCGCGTCTGTCGATCTCCACCCTTTGCTGCGGAGTGGCGTTGGTGAATTCATCGATCATCTCCTGGATCGGCCTCTCCGGTACTGTTTCCGTCAGGTCAACGATCACCTCTTCTCCCAGTGTCGGGCCATAGACCGCCATCGTGTCGTATTGGTCGGCGTCGTCGGCGGCGTAGCTGCAGCGGTATCCGAGCTTGTGCGAGCGTAGACAGGCCCGTAGCTCGCTCATGTCGCCGTCGACTTCCTCGATGTCCATGACGAGGGGCTTCTCGGAGGATCCCAGCTCCAGCAGGAATGCCCTGATCCTGTCGGGAGAGAGGTCGTCCGTCAATTCGGACGCATAGAGCGCCGCCGCTTCGAGCTGGCTCAGGCATTCGTCGGATTGAACTACCCCGAAGATCTCGATGCGCATGTTCAACATTTCCGGTCTCTCCATCGTTTACACGGATCATCGGCTCCGTAGTGGCAACCCGCAACTCAATGGGTGTCGAAGTCGTTGTACGGTGTCGAATGGACCACGCTCACGTAGACCTCCAACAGGCACTGTCTTGTCGGATCGGGTTCCTCGACGAACCGGAACTCCATGTTCCTCACCCGCGCAAGCGCTGTCGCGAACGCAGCCGAGAACTCCGCCTCCGCCGACAGGGCGACCCGTCCCCGTCCTCCAGCGGTGTAGTCGGCAAGGAGGATGCCTGTCGCCTCCCTCGCGAGCTTGAACGCGAATGGTGCTGTGTTGTGCTTCGATGAGGGGCGGGAATGCTGGCCATACCGCCGCCGCACGTCGCGGGTCCGTCCGACGTATAGGTGCCGCCCTTCTTCGCTGAACAGATAGATCCCGGATCCCCTGACCTCGTATGGAAGAACCCCCTTTGCGGGAGCCATGCGCATCAGCGCCTCGAACTTCGGATGCAGGTTTTCCGTGAACGTCCTGAACGTGTCGTGCATGCAGTCTCCCCTCGCCTGACGAGGCATCTCGCCCGGAGCATCGAGGCATGTCAAGGGAGCGGCACGGATCCTGCAGCTCCGCCGGCTATTTCGGACTTTTTGAAAGAGAAAGGGGAAGCAGGCTGCTTCCGAAAAGCCCGCTTCCCCTTGTTTCCCAGTGCCTTGCGGCAGTCCTGCTTTGTTCCGCTTTGGCGGATCAGGCGGTCATCGTCGCCGCGGCATCGTCATCCAGGATCTCTTCGTCAGTGTTTTCATCGAAGATCTTGAAGCCGGGTTCCGGCTCGCCGTCGGCGTCGAAGGTGACCATGGCGACGTCGTTCTCCTGGGCGTAGGTCATCAGCGCGATGAAGTCCTCGGAGAAGCCCTGCTCGCGCAGGCGCTCCTGGCCCTCGGCGATGTCGTCGCCATACATGACCCCAGCCGAAATGTGCCAGCCATATTCCTGCTCGTAGACGTGCGGGCTTGGCCAGCTCTCCGTCTTCTGGGCATCGGCGAGACGCTGCAGCGCCTCCCTGTCCTGCTTCTTAAGATGGCCCGTGGTCACGTCGAGCAATGTTCTCATCGGCATGGCGGTATTCTCCCTGTTTGTATCTCTGTGGAGCATTCCGCGCCCTGCAGCAAGACACCAGGCCTATGGCAGCGGATAGAAGACGGCGAAACTCCGCTCGAACCTCCGTCCCAGCTTAAGAAACGTCCGAAGCGTCTTTAGAGACTTCGCCGAGAGCTGGCCATTTCGCACTCCGTCGGCGAATGCCGGATCTCTTGCGACGACCTTCTCCATGTACTTCACCGCCCGGGCTCTCGTCTGGATGCTGACGATGGCGTCCCTGGCCGCGGGATTGAGGATGTATGCCATCCGCCATCGTGGAAGGATCTCTTCCGAATCCCTCCACACCAGCCCCTGCGCGGCCATGGCCCGCTTCAGAACGGTGCCGCCGATGACCTCCGTCTTCCCTTGCTTCGGATCCTTTCGGGTGCTCGCGGCCATTCGCAGATACGCCTCGAAGGCGTCGAGCGACCGCTTGATAAGGATGTGCTCCCGCCTGATCGCATTTCCGGGAAGATGCGCCGACGACTCGATGGTCTTGATCGGACGCAGGTCTCCCGCCGCCGCTGGTGCTGCCACCCCTGACAATGCCAGTCCCGCCACAACGGCCGCTGCCGCTATCATTTGAATTCTCATTCGTTCCCTCCGCTGGACGATTGCTCCTCCATCCATCGGACGGCGACACCGCTTTCGAAGCAACCCGCTGATGACTCTGAATTTTTTAGACACGTTTGTATAACTTGCGGAATGCTCCGGAAACATCATCGAGCAGTCGAATGCTGTCTGGACGCAGGATGCGGTGGCTGGTACTAAGGATTCAAGAATTCGAATCCTTTAAATACGTTGACGCAAGCCATCCCCGGTGTAAGGTTTTCAAGTATGGAACAGACATCAGAAACATCCCAGTGGATCGACCTCGCCGATCTGTCCGGTCTCGTCGCCTCGATGAAGGAGCCGGATGGGAAGATCGATGCGATCATCGATGCGATGCTCGCCGGCCCAGAGGTCGTGCGGAAGCTCACGCTCGCCGATCTGCGCGACACCGGATGGATCGAGAGCCTTCCATTCACTTCCGGTGGCGCACCGCTCCGCGTTCTTCTCCAGCGCCGCGGGCTGAAGGCGCGCACCTGGTCTACCGACGGCATCGTCACGACGGCCGTCAGCGACATCTCGGGCGCCTCGCGGCAGGCGAGCGGCCACGACGAGATCGCCTCTACGCTGCTTGCGATCATCCTCTTCGAGACCACAAGGCACTGAAATAAATGACCGACATCGCTGCGATCATCGACGCGAACGACCTCCAGTTCCGCTCAATTCCCGCGCAGGCGAATCCCGTCATGCCGCAGGACTCGGGGGACATGTCGCACTGGTTCTGCACGATGAGCGGCGGCCCGATCGCAGGCTTCGACTTCTACATCTCGCTCGGCGAAAGCTACGGCGGCGAGCCTCCCAGCGCGGAGCTGGCGCTTTCGCTCCTCCTCGAAGACGTCCGGGCGTACAAGGAATGCGAGGGCTACGAGGATTTCGCCCGCATGCTCGGCATCGACGACGATGACTCCGATGGCCAGGCGCACGGCTACGCGGCCTACGAGGAGCTTTCCAAGCTCTCGCCGCTGATGGATGAAGTCCTCGAGCTGGACGGCCCCTCAAGCGCTCCCGCCCGATAGAGGCGCCCGCTGTGACAGTCAACGACGCGATCGGCTTCGCCCTTGATCACCCGACGCTTGTGTCCTCGGGCGTCTTCTTCCTGTCCGGGCTTCTTCTCGGATACATGATGGGCCGCCGAGGCCGCCGCGATGCGCCATCCGTCACGCGGCGGGTCGACCCGCGCTTCTGACGATATCGCGCTTCTTCCAGTATTCTTCGATCATCTCGCGTGCGCAGATCTCCACCCGTTCGTCGTGGTGATCCCTGAACATCAGAAACAGGGAGATCGGATCCGCCATCCCATCGAAGGATAGCGCCTGCGGGGGATATCTCCATCGTTCGACACGAAGGTCGGCATCCTCTTCATTGCAGATCACCATGCCCGCCCAGGAGGCTATCGACAGCAGCGGGCTAGTTCTGTGTTCCGCGTATGTGGCCATGGACGGCTCCGAGAGCATGCTTCTCATTGCAAGCGCCCATTCTCCCGAGTTGGGGCGCACGTTCTCCCCCATGATTCCAGCCAGGTACCCGACATGAGACACTGGGCTTGCAAGCACGGGGAGCGCTGCTTCGAACAGATCGCGGCCCCGGTGGATGAACTCCAGCGGATGCGGCTTTCCGTCTTTCTCCCTGCTGCAGAACCCCGCGTCGACGAGCTCATCGGATGCCTTCAATGCAGTCATCTGCGTGATTGACAGTGTGGAAGCGTAGTTTGCAGGAAAATCGGGTTCGGGATCGCCGCGCAGTATCTGCAGAATCAGAATCGCCTGGGCATAAGCTCCGAGACTTCCCTCCGGACGCGGGTGACTTTCCTCGGGGCGAGGAGGGTCGAACCGGTCTGCCATCACCCGGTCGAGTCCCTCCACCGAGAAGTGCCTGCCTGGCCTCACGAAAGAGACGCCGAGTTCGATGAGCTTCTCGGACTTTCGCCGCGTCATGTGACTGGTAACGAGAACCGGATGACCGTGAAGCCCACTCCGTGCACATGTGCTGCGTGTCCATATCTCAATCTGACGTGCCGACAGAACGGCCTCGTCGAGCGTCTCGAACAGGGTGTATCTCCGTTCTCCGACAACTGCCTCGGCGATCTTGAAGGAATGTCGGATGTATCCTGCAAGATTCCCGGTGTCGATTTGCCTCCATTCCACGAGCGGCATCCCGGCCTTGGTCGCGATTTCAAGTGCGGCGCGTCTCGCGGCCCTCATGTCGTCTCCCTGATTCACGGCGCTCTCCTTCTTCATCGGCAACATAGCATCCCATCCGAACGAGAAAAGAGTAAATTCTTCCACCATTTCAATCGCCCTTCTGGACATTCACCGGCATAAAGGATTCAAGATCTTTATCTCGCACGCACGAAGATAATCTCTTTGAATCCTTTATGCCGGTCTGTGATCCTTGGATCGGACATGAACGACGGAGGTGCCGTTGCCGCATATGCCTGACCACTTCGATTTCGGAGTGCCGCCCCTTCCCGGGGGCGCTGGCATGGCGGAGACCTCACCGCTGCACATCAGAGAAGGCGCTGCCGGAAACGGCCGCGCCTTCTTCGTTTTCACGTCCTTTCCCAGCAGACAGACAGGAGATCGTGATGAAGCGAAGCAAGTCGGGACGCGGACGTCAGGCAGCCACGGCAGTTCTGGATCCCAACCTGGAAGCCATGTTCATGGATTCGAGAGGCATCGAGATTCGCCGCAAGGGGCGCAACACCAAGCCGCGCTATCAGAGGACCATCGAGCCGAAGACGGACGACCAATGTGATTATCGCGCCGCCTGCCTGACCAGCGACATCGCCTTCGGCATTGGTCCAGCCGGAACCGGAAAGACCCACATCGCGGTCTCGACCGCCTGCGAGATGTTCGAGAACGGCGACGTCGAGCGGATCATTCTCTCTCGTCCCGCGGTCGAAGCCGGCGACGAGAGGCTTGGCTTCCTTCCAGGCGACATGCGCGACAAGCTCGATCCCTACATGCGTCCCCTTTATGACATCCTTGCCAAGCGCCTGGGACGGGGCGAAGTCGAGAAGCTCGTGACGGCCGGCCAGATCGAGCTATGCCCTCTGGCATTCATGCGCGGACGCACCTTCGACAACGCCGTCGTCGTCCTCGACGAGATGCAGAACGCCACGGAGCGGCAGCTAAAGATGGCGCTGACCCGTCTTGGCGAGAACGCGAAGTGCTTCGTCACCGGCGATCCCGATCAGACCGACGATCTTCCAAACGGCGCCGTCAGCGGGCTGCAGCCCGTTGCGCACAAGCTGCGCGACGCACCGGGCATCGACGTCGTCTATTTCCAGGTTTCCGGTGTCGTCCGCTCGCGCGTCGTCCGCACGGTTCTCGAGCGCATCTGAAAAAGGATGAGGGCGGCAGGTTTCCCCGCCGCCCTCATCCTACGGATCTAGCCGCTGCCTCAGTGTCAGCCGTTGAGTGCCGCGTTCAGATCCTTGCCGACGCGGAGCGCGACGCGGCGGCGGAACGGAATGTCGGTCGGCTCGCCCGTCTTCGGGTTCTTGCCCTTGCGCGCGGGGCGATCCTTGACGGCCAGATTGATGAAGCCGGTCATGCGCACCGCTTCGCCGCGGGCGAGGCTCTGTGTCACGACGCTCTGAAACGCCTGGATGATTTCGGCGACCGTCTTCTTGTTGATGCCGGTGTCTTCCGCTACCTGCGCTTCGATTTCCGTCTTGTTCATTTCTGCCTCGTTGAAAATTTCTCGTGGTATGCCCGCCAGTGCGGAGCAATACTAAAAAGGGTCGGGCGATAAGGATTCGCTGTCAAGCAGGACTGAATCCTTCCGACTCGAACGAATCAGCGCGCCTTTCAGGCCTGCGCACACACCGGATACAAGGCATGATGCAGGACGATTCCAGCGAAGAGATCATCAGCGGCGCAGCGCCGGCCGACCAGGGCGTGCCCCGCCCCAAGACGCTGGCGGAGTTCAACGGCCAGTCGGCGGCGAAGGAGAACCTGAAGGTCTACATTTCGTCGGCCAGGATCCGCTCGGCTCCGCTCGACCACGTCCTCTTCGACGGGCCTCCCGGAGTCGGCAAGACGACGCTGGCGCAGATCATGGCCAACGAGCTCGGAGCCGGGTTCAAGGCGGTCTCCGCTCCGTCCCTCAAGCAGCCGTCGGACGTGTTCGCGATGCTGTCGACGCTGGAGGACAGGGACGTCCTCTTCATCGATGAAATCCATCGTCTTCCGATCACCCTCGAAGAGAACCTCTACACCGCGATGGAGGACTTCTGCATGGATCTCGTCGTCGGCGAGCCCGGCAGCTCGCGCATCGTGAGAGTGCCTCTGCCGCCGTTCACCCTCATCGGTGCAACCACGCGGAGGGGCATGCTTTCACAGCCGATGCGCGACCGCTTCGGCATCAATGTCCGCCTGGAGCTCTACACCGAGGAGGAGATGCGACTCGTGATCGAGCGCGCCACCGACAAGCTGTCGCTCGAGATGCAGCCGGAGGCGGTCACCTCGATCGCCAGGCGGGCAAGAGGTACTCCGCGCATCGGCCTGAAGCTCCTGAACCGTGTCAGGGATCATGCCGTCGCCGATGGCCGCTCCGCCGTCACCCTCGCCGACGCGAGCACCGCCATGGACCGGATCGGCATCGATGAGAATGGCCTCGACGAGAATGACCGCCGCTACCTGGCAATTCTGCGCGACCGGTTCAAGGGTGGCCCGGTCGGACTGAAGTCGCTGGCCATGGCGCTCGCGGAGACGGAGGAGACGCTGGAGAACACGGTGGAGCCCTATCTCCTCATGAAGGGCATCATCGACAGGACGGCGCGGGGGCGAGTCCTTCGGTCGTCGGGCATCGAGCAGTATTCGCAGGGAAGCCTTTTCTAGTTGAAACTGTCAACAATTGTTGTATCCTTCAGGAACACCGAAGGGCAGATAGCGAATCCATGACACGCAGCTTTCAGCGACGAGCATCAGACAGAGCGGCGGCACCGATGCCGGACCGCCCAGTCCTCGTTGCGCCTGTGGCTCCGGTCATCTCGGTTGCCCCTGAACCCATCGAGGACGAGAGTGACCACAATGGCGCCGCCGTCCCCGTCCCCGCGGCTCCCGAACAGGGCGACGAGCGCCCCTCGGCTCCGCCTGTCTACTTCGGAGATCTCCGCCTCTACACATGGAGCAACTCCGCGAGAACCGGCATGACGGTCAACCTTGGTGTTCTCGACCGCAGCTTCACGGACATCCACCCGTTCAAGGGACTGGGCATCGGCAAGGAGAACGGTCAGAGGTTCCGCCTGTGGATTGCCGAGCACTGCGAGGATGACAGGCCTATCAGCGAGGCTCCGATCGTCTACAAGGGCGAGGCCGTCCTGTCCTTCTGGTCCGACGACCCGAGGGGCATGACGGTGAAATTCCTCCTCGACGACGGTCCCGATGGCGTGTCCGGGAAGCATCCCTTCGACGGATTTCCGGCCGGGCCTAAGGAAGGCCAGACGTTCCAGGGCGCCTGCTGGGCGATAAACGACGAGGACAACTTTCAGGATCCGCGCCGGATCAAGCTGAAGACCCCCTTCTTCGCCCTCAAGGAAGTCACGCAGGCCCAGATCCTGTGCCGCGACCAGAAGTTCATCTCCTACCTCAAGAGCAACGAGGTCTCGCTCCTCGACGGCGAGGTCTCGGATGTAGACGTCTTCGCGGACGGACCCAAATTCGCCGCCGACGTTGTCCGCCGCCATCTTGGCATCGAGAGCCGTGGCGAGCTGGGCGACAAGACAGTCGCCGCCGAGCGTGCGCGGATGCGGTGGGCGCGTCTTCGCGACGAATACATGCGCCAGAGGGACTGGCACAGGTGACGACCGCCGGCGCTTTGATCCCGCGTCCCCTTTCTTGCAAGCTTCCAAATTAATGTTGACCATTCCGGCGGTGATACCGCCCGTCATCATATGGTTCCGAAGTAGAAGAAATGGAAAAGAACAGCAGACTGAGAGACCCGCAGCTTCGCACGCGCCTTTCTCCGCACGACATGTGGAGGGAGTACGTCCGCGTCGACCTGCTTGGTCGTCTCGAGTCCTCGACCGGGGGACTGATCCGCACGGACTCGGACATGTACGAGCAGCGCCGGGCGGCCTGATCCCCGTGCATCATGGGATCTCCGCCGCATCTTTCAAGGATTCAGCCTTAAAAAGTCGTTGACCTTACAAAAGCGCCGCAGTTAGCATCAACATATTAGCGCCCGATTGGTGCTCGGTGTTTCATTCATGGCCCAACGGCCGCGTCCACGCAAATAGCGTTCAGCGCACTCGTGCTCGGCGATCCCGAGTCCGTGTCGTGATTGCAGTTCGGTGGACAAATGAAAAAGAGCGAATTCTTCGACTGGTGCGCCAGGCACCAACTTGAAACAACCCGTGACATAGTCGCGATCATTCCCGTGTCCGGACAGACCGTCAGGAACTGGATGAAGAAGCTTCCCGACGATGACGATCTTGCGCCATGGGTCGCATACGCATGCCATTTCTATGACGTTACCGCCGGCGAAACGGGCACTCTGGCTCCTTCCGACCTTCCTTCCATGACGGTTTCCGAGCTGAAGGAGTGGCAGATCGGTCACGCCTTCAAGACATACAAGGCGACCGGCGATGTCTTTGGAATCAAGCGCCAAGCCGTTCACAACTGGCATAAGCGCGGCAAGTTCCCCCGCTGGCTGGCCCTGGCTTGCGCCGGTTATGACCTCAGCATTCAATCGAAGTCGAGGCCCAAGCGGAAGGCCGCCGCTTGACCGCCAATCCTTGACCGATGAACATCAATGGTAGCGGCAAATAACCGGCCGAAACCGGAGTCCAGAAGGGGAATAAGATGATCAAGAACCGCATGAGGGGATTGGCCGCGGGCATCGCGCTCGCAGTATCCGTGACAGCATTCACACAGGCGCATGCCGAGCGCTTTGAAGGATTCGGCCAGGATATCCCGCTCGAGAGCGCCGCCCGCCAGATCGTGCCCGACAACGTAAAGGTCGAATATGGCGCTGGTGTGGACGCACAGACCGGGATCACCTTCTCCTCGGCAGCGGACTGGCAGAGCGCCCTTTCGCAGGCGGTCAGCAAGAAGGGCCTGAAGGCCGAGATCGGCAAGGACGGCGTGACCATCGTGAAGGCTCCGAAGAACGACGCGGCCCGCGCCTACTCGTCCTCGCCTTCCAAGCAGAACGTCCAGAAGAAGAACCGCAACGCCAATCGCGGCAACCGCCCGGCGGCTCCTGTCGAACAGCACGGCCCGCGCGTCGTGGCCGATGCTCCCGCGGCATCCCCGGCCTCCGCTTCGCAGGCGGCCAGCGCTGCAGCACCGTCCGCCACCACGCAGGGCGGCGGCGGCTTCACCATTCGCCAGGCGGCGGCTCCGGCACCCGTTCCGAATCCGGCCGCGGCTCCCGCGACAGGACATGGAATGGACGGCAAGGAATTCGCCTCGAAGGATTCGTGGAAGCCGGTCTCGTCCAGCATCGGCAGCGGCAAGTTCATCGTTGTTCCGGGATATGATCTCCGCGTGACGCTCGAGAGCTGGGCTGCTGCGACTGGCTGGACCGTAAACTGGCAGAGCGAGTTCAAGTACCAGATCGAGGCTGACGCGACGTTCCAGGGCGACTTCGTCCAGGCGACGACCGACCTCATCAAGGCCATGTCCGAAGCCCGCCCCACCATCACCGTGGACTTCTACGCGGCCAACCGCGTCGTCGTGATCAGCAACACGCTGGCCGACGAAGTCAACTAATCTCCGGAGAACCGTCACATGCTTAAGTTCAAGTTCCTCATGGGCCTGCTGGCGTCTTCGGTCGCCGTCACGGGCTGCACGGTGTCCCAGAAGGCCACGAACAACGTCGACGCCGCGGCCAACCATGCCCGTCAGGGCGTGACGACCGCCGCCGCCCCGCTGCCGGCCGCCGACAAGTCGCCCATCAAGGTGCACAACGGCGTATTCATCGGCACCAAGGCCGTGCGCAACGAGAACGGCGACCCGCTGCCGAGCAAGTTCGAGCGTCCGAACGGCGTGCAGATCGTTCGCGTCAATCCGATCGGCCTGCGCGAGATCGGCGCCATCCTCACCGAGCAGACCAAGATCCCGATGGTTCTCGCTGCCGCGGCTCCGTCCGGCTCCGGCGGCTCGCCATCGGGTTCGGGCTCTCCCGACATGTCTTCGAACGAGGCTGCGGCCCCGGCGACCCCGAGCCTCGCTGCCGGCCCGATCCCTGCGAACTTCCCGCTCGATCAGGCTCTGGCCGAGATCCGCAACGGCTCCAGCGCCGCACCGCAGACCGCGGGTGGCAACACGATCACCGCATCGGTCCAGTCGATCAGCGCGACCTCCATCCCGTTGAACTATACCGGAACGCTCTCCGGACTGCTCGACATCGTCAGCTCGAACTTCAACGTCGCGTGGCGTTACGAAGGCGGCAAGATCGTCCTCGACCAGGTGGTCACGCGCAGCTTCGACGTTCCGGCCCTCTCGGTCGCAGCGTCCCTGAGCTTCGACCTCGGAACCCAGTCCTCCAGCGGCGGCACTGGCGGCGGTTCGTCGGCGACGGGCAACTCCTCGGCCTCGACCAAGAGCGAAATCGACGTCTTCAAGGAGCTGGACGCCGGACTCAAGGAGATGATCGGCGACGGCACCTACTCGATCAACAAGGTCACCGGCGTGATCACCGTCACGGCGACCCCGGCCACAGCCGCGCGCGTGGCGAAGTTCATCGAGAGCGCCAACGAGCGCCTCAGCGACCAGGTTGCCATGTCCGTCAAGGTCTACTCGGTGACGCTGACTGACAGCGAGGCGTTCAACCTCGACATCGCCGGCATTTTCAAGAAGTCAGGCAAGTACGGCATCAACATCGGCAACGCCGCCGCCACCGCAGGCGTCGTTCCTGCCGTGGGTGCTGCGGAAGGCGCAGGCGTCGGCTGGGCGCTGCTGAATCCTTCGTCGGAGTGGTATGGCACGAACGCACTCGTGGATGCTCTGTCGACGGCAGGAAAGGTCTCGGAAGTCCGCAACCTGAACCAGGTCACGCTGAACGGCATTCCCGTTCCGATCCAGGTCGGCGAACTGCGCGACTACGTGTCGAAGGTCGAAAAGACCACCACGGACACGGGCGAGTCGTTCACGGTCGAAACCGACAACGTCTCCACGGGCTTCTCTATGCAGCTCGCTCCCCGCATCCAGCGCGATGGCGACGTCATCCTGCAGTACGGCCTGAACATCTCGGAACTCGTCGGAACCGACGACGGCTTCGACAGCTACACCACGCCCGATGGCCAGAAGCTGCAGTTGCGCCGCATGAAGCAGCGCAACTTCATCCAGCAGGCTCGCATCCCGAACGGCAGCACGCTGGTCCTCGCCGGCTTCGACCAGGTCAAGTCGAAGGACAACCGTCGCGGCGCAGGCAACGCGAACTTCCCGCTGTTCGGTGGCGGCAGGGACTCGTCGGTCGAGCATGAGATCATCGTGATCGCGATCACGCCGACCGTGCTCAAGAAGTAAACGGAGGGGTTCATGGCCAACATGGACGATGGTTTCGGCATCGACAACATGGATGACAGCGAGCTTGGTGAAAGCTCGACGTACATCATGCGTGTCGGCGTCATCCGCGTTAACAAGAGGGACTACGCAGTCGGCCTCCAGTGGAACACGCTGGAGGATCCGTCCCGGGCGGCCGAGGAAGCGCGGGCCTATGCGTCCATGTCGTCCGTTGCCGCCGACTTCTTCGGCATCAGGCAGAGTTCCAGCCCCCAGTTCGCGGTAGGCTTCAAGTCCTACGGACACAAGTCGAACATGCCCTCCCTCGCCGCCCACGCGGCGCGGGAGAAGGGTGGCTCGTGGCTCGGCCTCTTCGAGGTCGCAGGCGGATACTATCTGCTCGCGGTTCGCGACGACGCGATCATCTCGGAATTTGATCGCTTCTACGACGACCGCGAGGCCGCGCTCAGGGCGTTCCAGGAAGTGCGCTACATGCCCTGGGACGAGACCATCGCCCCGGCATCGTTCCAGGTAGATCAGAACAGCACGACGACCCTCGGTTCGCTTCTGAGCGCCAAGCCCCCGGTCAAGCTCACCGACGTGAAGAAGACGTCGCCCATCGTAAAGGTCTGCCTCGTCGGCTTCTTCGCCGTCGGATCGATCTGGGCGGTCTCGACCTACATGGAGGGCGTGAACCAGGAGGAGCTGCAGCGTCAGGCCTCTGAGCTTGCGCAGCAGGCCGCCAGCCTGACCTCGCAGCAGCCCGAGGAACCGCCCCCGCCCCCGATGCCGTGGGAGAACCTGTCGCAGGGAGCCAAGTTCCTCGACAAGTGCGTGTCAGACATCCGCAAGTTCCGTCTGAGCATTCCCGGCTGGAGCGTGAACGAGTTCTTCTGCTCCGTCTCCACGGGGACGGCCGCGGCGGCCATCGACAGATCCGGAAACATCGGATCGGGCGGCGGATCCATCAACTGGATCAAGAAGTACGTCGAGCGCGACGGTTTCCAGCCGACGATCACGCCTCCGCCCGAGGGATCGGGTTCCCGCGTGAGCGCCGAATGGCCCCTGGAAGGCGTGCCGACGATCCCGGTCGACATCAAGACCGTGAAGATCGGCAAGATCCGCGAGGCTCTCCTGACCGTCTTCGAGGACAGGATGACCCCCATCCGCTTCAGTGAAGCAGATACCAACCAGTATTGGCGCGGTCTCACGTTCGACTACGACACGAGGCTCGATCCATTGGCCTTCGCCGATGTCTTGAGCGCTGTCCCCGGTCTTATCGTGGACGACGTCAAATACACAGTAAAAACCAACACCTGGTCAGTCAAAGGAAGGGCCTATGAACAGCTCCCGCTCCCCAAGAAGAACCCGTAAGGCCGTCGCGGTACTGGCGGTCCTCCTGTCCTCCGTCGCGGCCAGCGCCGTGGCGCAGGAAATCCCCGCACCTCCGGCGCTCACAGCGCAGCAGGTGCGCGACGCGAACGTAAATCCGGAACCCGAACAGGGTCTCGGCGGACAGCAGCGTCCCGCAGCCGTCGCGCTCCCTCCGGATGCGTCGCTTGGCGAGGCCAGCGAGCGCGTCAAGGCAATGTCCTCCGAGGCAGACCAGTTGCTGGACCGCCTCGTGGACGGCGCCCTGTCGAACGAAGCCGGCAAGACGACGGTCGACGAGATGAATGCCTCGAACGTCCGCATCATGCAGCTCGAGAAGAAGCTGGAAGAAGCCAAGCTGGTCGCCGAGTACTGGGAGACGGTAAGCGGCAAGGATCATCGCGCGGACGAGAAGATCAAGGCGCTCGAGGCCGAGAAGGCCGACATGCAGAGCGAACTGACCCGTCTGCGCGAGCAGGCTTCCAAGAGCGCCATCGAACGCCGCAAGAACATGGCGGATCCAGATCCGGTCGTCGCCGAGATCACCGGTGCTGCAGGATCCATCAAGGCCAAGATCCTGATCCCTTACATGGGCGAAATCATCGCCCGCACCGGGGAGACGCTGCCGAACGGCCAGAAGGTCACCAGCATCTCCGGCACTGGCGTGAAGGTTCAGAAGGCCGATGGCACTTCTGTCATCCTCGGCTTCGGCACCTCCGTTCCGAAGACCCGTCCCGCCGGCGCTGGCGCGACCACTGTGGTCTCGCAGTAACATGAAGTGACTGCGTCGGCGGGAGAGGGTCCCGCCGACATATCAGAGGGACTTGCCGCATGCTCGAAGGTTACATCGATCGCTTTCTCGCGCTGATAGGTGCCAAGCAGCCGGCTGAAGCCGCGGAAAGTGCTCCAAGCTCCGAGCAGGCGTTCTCGAGGGAGGCGAAGCCTGTCTCGAGGTCGAAGCCGCAGACACTTCCGGCCGCCGCCCAGAACCCTGCGCCCGTCGCCGTTGCGCGCTCCTCAAGTCCAGCGGCTCCGGCACACCCGGTTGCTGAACGTCCGCGCTCCGCGGGATCGCAGCAGGTCGCCGTCTCGGTCTCCACGAAGGTCGCGGCAGCGCCTGGAAAGAACCGCACGGCTTCGCCGGAAGTGGTGGAGCGAATCCTTTCGATCAACTGGGAGATCCTGTCGGCTCCCGGCGGCAAGGTCGAACTCAGTCCTTCGCAGGCGAAGTACATTGCCCTTCTGACCAATCCGAAGGACCGCCAGAACACCCTCATCATCGCCGACGGCTACCAGATCCACCCCGAGACTTCCGCCGCGCGCTCGCATCTGCGCCGCCGCGGTGAATCCTGGGTGCATGAGTTCATAGTCGATCTTCCCGTCGTTCGCCAGGTCTACGAGAAGGCCGGAGT
>RCUP01001455.1_pt1 | contig 14414 bp, 12 predicted proteins | sample 2166341 | NCBI WGS metagenome assembly RCUP01 (sample SAMN09932325, study PRJNA488358) | compost metagenome | isolation source: compost soil in succinonitrile-enriched | place: Germany: Experimental Botanical Garden | reverse complement strand
AACAGCTTTTACTGCATTTTGAAGTTCTTCCGTTACAACTCCCGGTTCGGTAATTACCTGGTGATTTTGTTCATCGATTTGAATGATTTTATTCATTCGTTCCAGACTGAGAAGTACGCCGCCATAATTTGCCAACGCGCCACCACTCAACCCGGTTCTCGCTCCGGAAGGTGTTACGATCAAATCGTTTTCATTACAATAACGCATGATGGCAGAAACTTCCTCCACTGTTTCCGGTTTCACGACAAGCGAAGGGTAAAACACAAAATCTTCTGTGTGATCAGAAGCATAATGCGCATCAATCGCTGATCCGATCTGAATTCGATCGTTTAATAAATGCTTAAAAAAATGAATATGCCTCTCTTCAATAATGGCTGTCATTGTGCGGATTTTCAGTAAAAATAGCGAATTTGAGCTGAGTGTAGGCGAATACCAATCTTTTGTAAGCGCATTTATAAATAAATTTAATTGGCACATTAATTTTTCTATTTTTGATACAAAAAACGGACTATGTTATTACAAGACAAGGACTATGTGTTTTATGAAGATTCAGGAGTGATGAATTCAAAACAGCCCATGAAAATATTAAACGCAACGGTTGTTGGAACGAAGAATTACGTGTTTTTTATTCCCACCAAAACAGTCGGATTGTTTCTTATTTTGGATACGATCAAAAATCACTCTTATTTTCAGGGAATCAGCATTCCGGAAGGGGTGAAAAAATTGATTGATAACTCCAATTCTGTGGAAGATCTGGAGGAGTCGTTAAAAGCATTACTAGAGGAAGATGAAAAGTATGTTCATTTCATTCCCGAATGGCCTTCGTTTAAGTTTAAAGGATTCTTAGGAAAACACTCGCTTCGTCTTGGAAAAGGTGGAACTGGTGCATGGAGCTCGGTATCAGTAAATGGAAAAGGAAAAAGCAAGCAATTCAGAACTTTTTACGGACAATAATGTGGTCTGTTAAATACAAAACCGTTTCTCTGATCACAGAATCTTCGAAGACGAAATGCAAGGTTTGTAAAGAGGAAGGCTATAAAGACATCCTGACTGAAAAGAAACGCCTGATCATTTTCTACCTGATTCCGATTCGTGTTGCGACCCAACGTATAGAAATTTGCCCGGTATGTAATGCACGCATGAAAGTGAAAGAATCAAGTGAATTAATTGATTCAAAAATCTAAATAACTGAATGTAATCACGATGGTGACTGAGCGGAGTCGAAGTCCCATTGTGATCACGTTTTCCCCGATTTATTTAAGAACAATCGATTCCATCATTTTCGGAATGAAAACTTCCAGCTTCAACTCATGTTCAATTTTGACGCGAAAAGCATCCGTTTGATGTGTCTCACCATGGTTCAGAATCACCTTTTTAGGTTTGTTTCGAAAACCTTTTAACCAGTCGATCATTTCAGAATAGTCTGCATGGGCAGAAAGCGAATCAATGTGCTGAACTTCGCAATTCACTTTGCGGTATTCACCGAAAAACTTGATTTCCGTTGAACCGTTCAAAATAGCCCTTCCTCTGGTTCCTTCTCCCTGATATCCGACCATCAGCAAGGTATCATCCGGGTTGTCGATGTGTGAATTCAGATAATGCAAAATGCGCCCACCTTCGATCATTCCGCTTCCTGCAAGTACAATTTTCGGCTGTTTGTCGGCTACCAACAACTTGGATTGCTCCATGTCATTGATAAAATAGACTTCATGAAACATCTGATCTAACTCGTAATTGGAGATTTTTTGCCAATCCGGATAGCGTTTGTAGGTATTTGTGGCATTGATTCCCATCGGAGAATCCAGAAAAACCTTGCACTTAGGTAATTGCTCTTCTTCCCGGAGCTGATAGATCAGATACAAAATCTCCTGCGTTCGTTCCACCGCAAAACTTGGAATCATCAAAATTCCGCCTCGTTTAATTGTCCGGTGAATGATTTCTTTCAACTCTTTTTTGACATTCTCAGTTTGGTGTAAACGGTCTCCGTAAGTAGATTCCAGAATGAGGTAATCAGCCTCCTTGATATGTTTGGGAGGATAGAGCAACATCGGGTTCAAACGCCCGATATCTCCTGAAAAGACAATCGTTTTGTCCGCCACTTTCGCGTTGACAAAAGCTCCGCCTAAAATGTGACCGCTGTTCAGAAATTCAAACTTAAAATACTCATTGATAATGACCCATTCATTCAAATGATGACCAACAAAACGCGGTAAGCAATTCATCACGTCGCTGACCGTATACAAAGGTTCCGCATGTTCGTGTCTGGAATAGTGATTTTTATTGGCCCGCTCGGCATCTTCCTCCTGAATTTTAGCGCTGTCTTTCAGAATGATTTCCGTTAAATCCAACGTCGGATGTGTGCAATGAATCGGACCTTTGAATCCTTTCTTGACAAGCAAAGGAATGTATCCGCAATGATCCAAATGCGCATGAGTCAGTACAATTGCATCAATCGTTCCGGGATCAATCGGGAAATCAGCCCAATTTAAAAGCCGCAAATCCTTGATTCCCTGAAACAAACCGCAATCAATCAGGATTCGTTTTCCATTGATTTCGACCAACGTTTTCGAACCGGTAACGGTTCCGATTCCTCCAAGGAAAGTGAGGTTTACGGATGTGTCAGAGACATCCATGTGATGAGAAATGGTAGATTATCTGTTAACGTTAAGCGAAACAAGACGTAAAAAAAATGATTTGAATAGGTGAAAATAAAGTTTTAAGCTTATTTTGTACTTTCGGATTAAATAAAGCTCCCATGAATCAAATTCACTGCCCGAATTGTGGCACTCCAATCGATGTCAACGATATTTTGGCGCATCAACTGGAAGAACAAATAAAGCTTCAGTATCAAGGTCAATTGAATGAAGCCCGCGATGAATTTGCTAAAAAACAGGAGGTTTTACTACGTGAAAAAGAAGCATTCGAAGAGAAGAAAAGAAGAGAAAATGAACTCTTTCAGGAACGCTTTGAGCAAAAACTGAAAGAAGAACGCAAATCTTTAGAGGAAAAACTGAAAGCGAAACTTCTCTTGGAACAAGACGAACAATTTGCATTACTTCAGAAGGAATTGAATGAAAAATCGGAGCAGATCAAAGAACTGAACCGAACGAAGGCTGAAATTGAGAAGTTGAAGCGTGAAAAAGAGGAACTGAAAGAAGCAGTTGAGGCTGAATCTCAGAAAAAGCTGAGCATTCAATTGGAAGAAGAAAAGACAAAAATCCGTAAAGTAGAGGAGGAGCGAAATGAACTTCGGATGAAGGAATTGCTCAAGCAGCTGGAAGATCAGAAAAAACTCACCGAAGAGATGAAACGCAAACAAGAGCAGGGATCCATGCAATTGCAGGGAGAAGTGCAGGAGTTGGCAATTGAAGAGTGGTTGGCATCCCGTTTTCCTTTGGATACGATTGAAGAGATCAAAAAGGGTGCACGCGGTGGAGATTGCATCCAGACGGTTCATACACGTTCGCAGCAAAATTGCGGAACAATTTATTACGAGTCGAAAAGAACGAAGGATTTTCAACCTACCTGGATCGAGAAATTTAAAGCTGATATTCGCGATAAGGGCTGTGATATCGGAGTGCTTGTAACCGAAGTGATGCCTTCGGATATGGAACGCATGGGCTTGAAAGACGGAATCTGGATTTGTACTTACGAAGAATTCAAAGGACTTTGCTCCGTTCTAAGAGAAACGATCATACAAATCAGTAGTACGCTGGTTTCTCAGGAAAACAAAGGAGATAAAATGCACTTGTTATATGATTTTCTGACAAGTTCCACTTTCCGCATGCAGGTTGAGGCTATCGTAGAAGGATTTACCCAAATGAAAGCCGATTTGGAAAGCGAAAAGCGTTCCATGCAGCGTATTTGGAAACAACGCGAAAAACAAATTGAAAAAGTCATCGTGAACACCATTGATATGTACGGTTCTGTGAAAGGAATTGCCGGAAATGCCGTGCAGGAAGTGAAAGCTTTGGAGCTTCCCGGAAACGATGATTCCGATAGCGATCAGGACGAAGATTGAAAGACGGAATCTATTATAAAACGAAACTATTTATTTAAACGAGAATGAACAACCATCATTGTAAAAACTGCGCTTCTGAGCTGAATGGAAACTATTGCAGTAATTGCGGACAATCCGCCGATACGCACAAGTTGAATTTCCATTACATGTGGCACGATATTCAACATGGATTGTTGCATTTCGACAAAGGAATCTTTTATTCCATCAAAGAATTGTATACCAGACCCGGGCATAGTGTCCGCGAATTTTTAGATGGAAAACGGGTAAAACACTTCAAGCCACTCTCCATGGTGATTGTGCTTGCAACCGTTTATGCGTTTTTGTTTCACATCCTTCATTTGGATCATAACACAGTGATCTCGATTCAGGACAGCAGCCCCAAACCAGGCATGAACCCGATGAATTTCAGCAAGTGGATTACAGATCATTATGCTTTGTCGCGCCTGATGTCAATTCCACTTTTGGCACTTACAACCTGGATTTGCTTTTATAAGCAGAAACGCAATTTTGTAGAATTATTGATTCTCACTGCATTTGTAACCGCTCAAAGTTTAATTCTGATGATCGTCACATTGCCGATCACCTATTTCTTGAAACATACAGAAACTGCATCTTATTTCTTCAATTTTGGGTTGCAGCTTGTAGAATTTGTATTGTTTGCCTGGACTTACATTCAGTTTTTTAATAAACTTCATAAGTTTCGAGCCTTCCTTCAAGCTTTGTTATCACTGCTTCTTTATATCATTTTGTTGTTCCTGATTGCTGCAATTACCATCCTTGTAATAGGAATGTTTACCTTTAGCTAACAATATTTCAGATCATGATTCAGTTTGCTTATACCATTTTATACGTTCCGGATGTCAAAAAATCAGTTGATTTTTACACGAGGGTCTTTGGTTTTGAATTAAAATTCATTGCTCCGGAAAATGAATACGCTGAATTGATCACAGGAAATACAACCATTTCTTTTGCTTCGATATCTCTGGCAAATTCCAACTTAAAGGATGGTTTTCAGGAAAGTAAACCGGAATCAAAACCTTTTGGAATAGAATTGGGCTTCACCACAGAAGATGTACAGAGTCTTGTAGATAAAGCACTTTCTGAAGGAGCGGTATTGGTAGAAGAAACGAAAGAGAAACCTTGGGGACAAACCGTGGCTTACGTGCGTGATTTGGACGGATTCTTAATTGAACTGTGTACCCCAATGACTTAATATATGAATCACATTCGAAAATATACTCACCTGGACAAAGAAGCCGTATTAAACCTTTTTGATACGAATTGTCCGGCCTATTTTGCTCCTGAAGAGAAGGAAGATCTGAAAAACTACCTCGATTCCGAGTTGGAAGACTATTTTGTCGTTGAGTCGGAAGGAAATGTAGTTGCTTGTGGTGGAATCAATATTCAACAAGACAAGAACAGAGGAGTTTTGAGTTGGGATATGATCCATCCTGATTCTCAGAAAAAAGGAATCGGAAGAGCTTTGGTGGAGCATCGGGTGAAACATCTGAAAGAAAACCGGAAAGTAGATCGTATTGGAGTACGAACTACTCAGTTTACTCATGAGTTTTATGCCAAATGCGGCTTCGTATTGAAAGAAGTTGTAACAGATTATTGGGCACCGGGCTACGATTTGTACGATATGGATTATCCTGAAGAAAAATGAGCAGGATCAAGAGTTTCTATTTGGGATTTAAACAAGTTCCTGAAAAATATGTGATTGTTTTGGCATTTGCCGTGATTTACTCATTGATTTCGCTGGTAAACCATTATTTGTTTCGCACTTATGCATTGGATTTAGGACTTTACTCCAATGCATTGTATGATTATTCTCATTTTCAATGGAATGATAGTACGACCTTTAAGTCTGCTCCCGAAAATTTATTAGGAGATCATTTTGATTTTTATCTGATCTTGTTTTCGCCTTTGGTTTGGATTTTCGGATCCTACACCTTGTTGATTATTCAGATTGTGGCTTTGCTTTTCGGAGGACTGGGAGTTTACCGTTATTTCAAAACCAGCCGCTATCTGGCTACTTCTGCGATGATCTTTTTCTACTCATTTTTCGGTGTTTTATCAGCCTTGTCGTATGATTTTCACGATAGTGTGGTTGTTGCGAGTCTGGTTCCCTGGCTTTTCGTGTTTACCAAAGAACGGAAATTAAAATGGTGTATTTTCTTCATCATTATTTTGTGGCTTGGAAAAGAAAACAGTCCGCTTTGGGTTTCATTTATCTGTTTCGGACTCTCACTTCAATTGTGGAAAGAACGAAAATGGCGAAATTTCTATATCCTGTCAGGATTTTGTTCCATGATCTATTTTTTGATCATCATGAAATTGATCATGCCGAATTTAGCAGGAGACGGTGTTTACCCTCATTTTGATTACAGCATTTTAGGAGGAAGTATGGGAAGTGCAGTGAAGCATTTGCTTCTGCATCCGATTGATTCCTTCAATTTAATGATCTCTAACTTTAACGGAGATCCGATGGCTGATATTACGAAACCTCATTTGTTTAAGTGTTTGATCTATTCCGGAATTATTTTGCTTGTGTTCAGACCATCCTATCTGATCATGTTGATTCCCATCTTTTTTCAGAAATTGTTTCATGATTCTCCCGTTATTTGGGGAGCCGGTTTCCATTACTGTATTGAATTTACACCGATTCTGGCTATTGGTGTATTCGAAGTAGTAGGAAAACTTAAAAAAGAATCGTTCCGAAAGATCGGAGCAACGGTAGTTGTTTTATCAGCGTTGATGATTACGTACGAACGCATGACAGAGTCTTATTTCTATACGCCCGATACGAATATCAATTTCCTGTCAGAAAACCATTACAAGAAGGATTACGATGTGAAACCGGTTTATGCGGCATTCAAACTTGTTCCGGATAATGCCATTGTCTCAGCTCAGTCGAATTTAGTACCACATTTGGCAAACCGGAATTACTGTTACATGTATCCGGTTGTTAAAAATGCGGAATACATTGTACTTGCCAAAAAAGACACATCTTATCCGCTGAGTGATTCTATTTTTCAGGTGGAAATCAAAAAGTATCAGGAATCTCCCGATTGGATTAAGTTGGTGGACAAAGAAGAGGTTCTCCTTGTAAAAAGACGCAAATAAAAAAGTCGGGGCGAATAATTATTCGCCCCGACTTTTTATCCGAAATTAATTTCCTTTAATCTCAAATTCTGTACGACGGTTTTGTTGTTTTCCGTCTTCAGAATTATTGGAAGCAATTGGTTTGGAAGAACCATATCCTTTTGCAGTCATGCGATTTGCGGCAATTCCTTTCTGAGTCAGGTAAGAAACAACTGCTTCGGCACGTTGTTGAGACAATGTTTCGTTCAACGAAGCAGAACCGGTATTATCGGTATGTCCGGAGATTTCAATTTTCAAGTTTGGCACATCTTTCATCAATTGAACCAAACGTTCCATTTCAGCATTTGATTCCGGTCGGAGAGTTGCTTTATTGACATCAAAGAAAATGTTACGCAACGCAATCTTAGATCCGATGGCGATGTTTTTCAATTCAATGACTTTGTTTACTAAATTGTCATCTGCTCCGGCAGGAATGTCAAAGTTCTCGGAATGGAAGAGGTATCCGGAAGCTTTTACCGCGATTCCGTAGTTTTTCCCTGAGTTAAGCGTGATAATGAACTTTCCGGTTGCGGAGTTGGTCGTAAACGTTTCAATCACCTTTCCGGTTGCATTATCTGTAATCTCGATTTGAGCCTCGACCGGTTTTCTGGAAATTGCGTCAATAGTCACCCCTTTGAAAACGGTTAAACTCTTTTTCTTAACCTCAACTGATTTTTCAATGTTGTGATCCTTAACCGGCATCACGATACTTGCAAGTAAATAATCTTCTGTTTCAGCAATTGGCTTTTTCTCCAATCCCCAGAAAGTGACTTTGTAAATATCGAAACCACCTTTTCCTCCGGCTCTGTTGGACGAAATATAAGCGAACTTGCCATTTGCAGTAGAAGCGAAGAAGAAATCATCATAAGGAGTATTGATCGGATATCCCATATTTACAGGAGTTGTCCATTGTCCCTGAACCTTTTTTGAAAGAAAAATATCGTATCCTCCCATAGATTCATGTCCTTGAGAAGCGATAAACATACTTTCTCCGTCGATGTGAATATAGATCGGACCATCATTGAATTTTGAATTTACTCCGGTCAACATGGTAGCGATCATATAATCCTGTTTCATTTTATTCTGCATACCGGAGAACATGATTTCGGAACCGGTTTCACGGATTCCATTGTCCCTGCTGAAATATATTTTCCAACCGTCGTCGTTGTAGCTGGCATAGCGTTCGTTATTCTTATCCGAACTAATGAACATGCTCAGTCTAACAGGATCAGACCACTCGTTTCCTTTCAATCTGGATTCGAAAATGTCTGTTTGTCCTCCTGTTTCACGATGCAAAAGCATTTTTGTTCCATCAAATGAAAGACAATTTGAAATATCATCGTTATTGGAGTTGATTGGTCCTGAAAGTCTTGTTGGAGTAGACCATCCGTTGTCTAAAAGAGTGGACGAATAAATCTCATAATCATAAATCCCGAGAGCATTCGGTTCGTGACTGTTCGCTCTGTTTGAGCTTAAGATCATCTCAGAACCATCTGTAGAAATGGATGGAGCAATATCGTCTTCTTTCGAGTTTAGGGAAGGAACATTGTCGACCCAGCAGCGAACAGGAGAAGCTTCGAATTTTTTGGAAGTAGCACACTGCTTTTTACGCAGATTCACGAATTTCATGAAATCATCGGCCTTTTTGTATTCCGTTTCGAAAGCTGTGTAGTATTTGGAAGCCTCGTCGTATTTTCTTTCGATTTGTGCCACGAATCCCAAATAATAATTCAGGAAAGGATCACAAGCAGGATCCAGTTTCTGGGCTTTTTTGATAAAATCGACACATAAAACCGGGTCAGTAGAATTGGCATAACACACCCCGATTTTGTAATTGAGTAAAGCGTTATTCGGATTGAATTTCTGAGCTTTTTCGAAGTGTTTTAAAGCACTTTTGAAATTGGTTCCGAAATCCTGTACAGCGAAAACCGCAGTCATTCCGACTTTGTAAAATTCATCACCTTGTTCGATGGCTGTTGTAGCACCTTTCAATCCTTCTTTATCGTCTTTGAAGTTTGCCGACTTAAAATCGATATTTTGAGCAAATAAATTTGTCGTTAAACCAATAACGACTAGTGTTAGTAATTTTTTCATCGTTTTGATTTTAGTTGCTGCAGTTTCCTGAGTGACATGTTTTTCCTTCTTTTGATCCCAGATCACTTGCTTTTTTCCAATCACTGCAGGCATCGTCCATATTTCGGAGCATTTCTCTGGCCATTCCGCGGTTTACATAGGCTGAAGCATAATTCGGATCGGCATTAATTGCTTTGGTAGCTAATTCCTCTGCTTTCTTAAAATCCTTCCGTTTAAAGTAAATTCCGGAAAGATTGGAAGCCGCAGGAGCGTATTTCGGATTGATCGATAATGCCTTTTCAAAATCTTTGATGGCATCGTCCAGACTTCCTTTTTCAATCAGCGTCACGCCTCTGTTATTGTAAGCCAGGTAAAAATTGGCGTCAACAGAAATAGCGCGGTTGAAAGCAGCCAAAGCTCCGGTATAGTCCTTCATTTTCTTTTTAGTGGTACCAACATTGTTCAGTACAAAAGCCAGATTCGGGTTTTTGCGTAATGCAGCCTCATAATCTTCAATCGCTTTTGGATAGTTTTCCAACATGCGGTAACAACTTCCGCGATCATTGTAAGCCATCGGACCGGCTGGGTCTAACTCGATACTTTTTGTAAAGTATTTAATAGCAGCATTGTAATCTTGTTGCAAGAATTTTAAAGTTCCGTAGTTGTAGTACGCTTTAGGGTTGTTTGCATCGAGTTTAATAGATTCCTCGTAGTCTTTTTCGGATTTCAGATAATCCGACAAGCCTTGATAAGCTCTTCCTCTTTGGAAATAGGCTTTTGAGTATCCTTTCTGTTTACCGATCAATGTATTGAAGGTTGTCAGTGCATCCTGATACAATTCCGCTTCGTTTTCTGCAACTCCTTTGTTGTAGTAGGCCGCGGTAAAGTTCGGATCGGAAGTAATGGATTTACTAAAAGAAGCAATGGCTTCTTTGAAGTTTTTTTGGTTGAAAAGTTCAATTCCTTTGTTGTAGGCCTCCTGGCTGGCTGCAATTGCTGCGTTACTTTGATTCAATTTGGTAATCGAATCACGGTACCTGATTTCTGCTGCGGTCATGCTCTCTGCCTGGGAGAACGATAACACACTACAAAATAACATTCCAGCCATCAATGGGACGGATTTTTTCATAGCTCGTAATTTGGTTTAGGGTGTTGAATTTAGTAAAATATATGCCCTTGGCTGGTCAATACTTATCAACAGTGGTGAGAACCTTTTAACAGAAATTGGATCAGAAGGAATATTCCTTATTTTCGTAGAAGATTAAACGAATGAAAGTTAAACTAAGGATTTAATGGCGATAAAGGACGCATTTATAGTAGCTGGTGTAAGAACCGCAATTGGAAATTTTGGTGGAACGCTTGCTCCGGTAAGGGCAGATGATTTGGCGGCACATGTTTTAGATGCATTGTTGAAAAAAGTTCCGGATTTCGATCCGCGGGCAATTGAAGATGTGATTTTGGGGTGTGCAAATCAAGCCGGAGAAGACAATCGTAATGTGGCTAGAATGGCTTTGTTGCTTGCAGGATATCCGATCAATGTAGGTGGAGAAACGATTAACCGCTTATGTGCTTCAGGAATGTCTTCTGCAGTAAATGCTGCCAGAGCAATTCAGGTTGGGGCAGGAGATATTTACGTGGCGGGAGGAGTTGAACACATGACTCGCGGACCGTGGGTACTTTCAAAAGCATCTGCACCTTTCGGGAGAGATCAGCAATTGTTTGATTCTTCTTTTGGATGGAGGTTCATTAATCCTAAAATGGAAGAGCTTTACGGAGCAGAAGCTATGGGAATGACGGCTGAAAATTTGGCTGAAATCCATCATATTTCAAGAGAAGACCAGGATCGTTTTGCAGTCTGGTCGCAGGAAAAGGCAACGAAAGCTCAAAAAGCAGGAATCCTTGCCGAAGAAATTACACCGTTCGCTATTCCACGTAAAAAACAAGACCCGCTGATCTTTGATCAGGATGAATTTATACGATCAGGAACTACGTTGGAAACATTGGCGGCATTGAAACCGGCTTTCAAAAAAGATGGGTCGGTAACCGCAGGAAATGCATCCGGACTGAATGACGGAGCCGCAGCTTTACTGCTTGCTTCGGATCTGGGATTGAAAAATCACAATCTGAAACCTATTGCCCGGATTGTTTCAGCAGCAATTTCAGGTGTTGAACCACGGATTATGGGAATCGGACCGGTGGAAGCTTCCCGAAAAGCATTGGAAAGAGCAGGCCTGACATTGGATCAGATGGATGTATTGGAATTGAATGAAGCTTTTGCTGCACAAGTACTTGCTTGTAGCAGAACTATGGGATTGGATGATAACGATTCCCGGATCAATCCGAACGGCGGAGCAATTGCACTCGGACATCCGCTGGGAATGTCCGGATCCCGTATTCTGATTGCTGCTGCAAATCAATTACAGCGCAGCGGAGGAAAGTATGCATTGGTTACCATGTGTATCGGAGTCGGGCAAGGATATGCTACAGTGATTGAGCGTGTTTAATTCCAACCTCTTAAAAAAAACGTATCTCTAACATAGCATGAAAAAACTCCTCTTTTTACTTTGTATCGCTCTGGCTTTTGCCTCCTGTAAGAAACGGGGAAAAGCTATTTGGGATACAGATTGGCAGGTTCCGCTTGTTCACGACAGTCTGACTTTGGCGGATTTGGTTGCAGACTCTTTATTGACAGTCGTTTCAGGAAATTACGAATTGGATATCAATGCTTCATTGTTCGAGTTTAAATTGAGTGATTTTGTGGCTTTACCGGATACCAGTGTTGACAACACGTTCAACGTTTCTTTGAATATTCAGGCTGCACCGGGAACTTCGTTTGTGAATAACGTAGAAGATCACGTGATTGACATGGGAGACGTACAGCTCAAAAAAGTCAGAGTGAAACAGGGCGGAGTACAATTGAAAGTATTTAATCCGATCGGTACCAAGACCTTTTTTACCATTGAACTGCCAGGAGTAAGCAAAAATGGAGTGGTTTTATCTCAGGAATTCATCGCACCTGCTGGAACTCAGAGTAATCCGGGAATTGCAACCGGTTTTGTTGATTTGAGTGGCTATGAGTTAGACCTGACAGGAGTATCGGGAACTTCCTATAATCGTATTCGATCACGGATGATGGTGAAATCCGATCCGGACGGACCTTCGGTGATTGTTCATACAACAGATATCATTAAGTTCCAGTTTGCCATGAACGACGTTCAGTTGGATTATGCCAGAGGTTATTTCGGGGATGAATTGGTTTCAGATACGGTTTATGCACAGATTGATGCAATGAATAATATTTCAGACGGACTTCTCGATGTAGATGCGATGACATTTGATCTGAAGATTGAAAATGGCTTGAAAGTCAATGGAAAGTTTAAGATCAATTCGTTGAAAAATATTAATTCGGCAGGAAACACAGTTTCATTGTCGCATCCGAATATCGGAACATGGAATACCATTAATGCGGCTACCGGATCGAATGGAAATATAACCGCCAGCAATACGACCTTGAGTTTTACTCCCGGAAACAGCAATTTTGAGCAATATGTTGAAAATCATGGAGCAAAGAATGAATTGAGTTTTCAGCTTCAATTGAATCCCTGGGGTAATGTTTCCGGAGGATGGGACGAGATTTACGATGCGCATCCTTTGCGCGTGAAGTTGAATGGAATGTTTCCGCTGAATGTCGGGATGAGTGATTTGATCTTCCAGGATACTTTTGCATTGAGTTTAGTCAATGATCCGAATAAGACGAATGTAAAATCCGGTCAGCTTTGGGTAAATGCCATGAACGCTTTTCCGTTTGAAGGACGTTTGGAGTTGTACTTACTCGATGCGAACTACCAGACGGTTGGAATTGTTTCCGGGACAAGTGCGATTGAATCAAGCGTATTCGGTGCAGCGGTTGATGGAATTATGCAAAAGAAAAGTGTCGTGTATTTTCCGGTTTCGGAAACACTGTGCGATAACATCGGTTCGGTGAAACATTGTATGATCAAGTTGAAACTGAATACTTACAATGCAAACGGACAAAATGTGCAGGTATCCATTCCTGCCGGTGCATTTTTTAAATTTAAACTGGGTGCGAACCTAACTCTTGAAAATCACTTGTAATGAATCAATTAATTCTCACAATAAGTTCATTTTTTCTGGTGATCTCTTCTGTTTTAGGACAATCGACCTTTCCTCTTTTCAGAGATAGTTTGCTGCAAACAAACCGACTCAATTTTTCCGGAAACCTCGATGTTACCGGAACTTCCATGCGAAAGGAATTCTTAAACACACTGGCATTCGGAGGCTACATCGACTCTGAAATGAAGGATCGAACCCTGAAAGCTCACCGGGCAAATAACCGGGTAGGAGCATTTCTAAGCGGAGATATCAGTTATATTTCCGGTGCTACAAGTTTGTTTAAATCCGGGAAGTATTCCTGGATGGTAAAAGCCGGATATTACGTGGTAGGAAATGTAAACTACACGAAAGATGCATTCAAAATGGCATTTTACGGGAATAGCTATTTGGGAGCAGATACGGCGAATTTAACCGGAACGAGAATCTCCGGAATGCAGTTTCAAAAGGCTGGTTTTGGTTTTTATCATAAAAAAACGGGAAGTTCTCTTACCCTGAACTTAGTAAATGTTCAGAACCAGTACGGCGGATATATCCGGAACGGAAAATGGTATCAGGGAGCAGAAACAGATTCCATTAATTTGAGATTGAACGGAGACATGACGTATTCCTCGGGGAAAGCTTTCAGTAAAGGAATCGGTTTTGCAGTAGATTTTGATTTTTATCTGAAAGTTCCGTGGCTAAAAGATTCTGCTACGTTCCAATTTACGGTACAGAACCTGGGAGCTGCTTACATGTTTCAACCCCAAACAAGATATTTAGCTGATTCTACGTATCGTTTCAGCGGTTTTACATTTGATCAGATCAAGAACAGCGGAAGTATGTTTGGAGACGATTTTTCATTGCTGGATTCCTTGAATGTGGAGAAAAAAGAGGTGAAGCGCTGGGTCATGGTTCCTGCATTTATTCAGATTTCCAAGTTGATTGATTTGGAATCCGCTAAGAAATTACAGAGCTTTTTCGGAATCCGCTTTTATCCCACAATCGGAATTGTTCCTACCGGATTTGCAGGATTGTTTTATCGCTTTATACCACGGGTTTCAGT
>RCUP01001445.1_pt1 | contig 14478 bp, 6 predicted proteins | sample 2166341 | NCBI WGS metagenome assembly RCUP01 (sample SAMN09932325, study PRJNA488358) | compost metagenome | isolation source: compost soil in succinonitrile-enriched | place: Germany: Experimental Botanical Garden | reverse complement strand
TGCTGATACAGATCTTTTAGGAAAAGTTGCGAAAGAGATCGCTTCAAAATATTAATTAATTGAGAATTGAAAATTGAGAATGTAAAAAGGGGAGTCAATCTTTTCAATTTTACATTTTCAATTCTAAATTAGAGTTATGCCAAATTTAAAGGAAATACGAAATCGGATTACTTCAGTAGGATCTACCATGCAGATTACCTCTGCAATGAAAATGGTCTCTGCTGCAAAATTGAAGCGTGCGCAGGATGCAATTACTCAAATGCGCCCGTATGCTGTGAAATTGCAAGAGATTTTAGGTAATTTGACTGCTTCGTTGGATATTTCAGAAAACGCATTGGCTACTTCTCGCCCGGTTGAAAACGTGTTGATTATTGCAATTACATCCAATCGTGGATTGTGTGGAGGTTTTAATAACAACATCATCAAACGTGTTAATTTAGCGATCGCCGGAGAGTATGCGAACTCAAATGTGAGTTTGCTATGCCTTGGTAAAAAAGCAAAAGATGCGTTCAAACGTTCTGATATGTATTTCAATACTACCGGAACCGGAATTGCTGAAGATATCTTTGCAGACCTATCATTCGGAAATGTTTCTGTAGTTGCTGAATTTGCAATGAAAGCATTTTTGGAGAAGAAGTTTGATAAAGTAGTGGTTGTTTACAATTCATTTATCAATGCGGCTTCTCAGGAAGTGAAAGAAGAGCAATTACTGCCGATTGTTCCGACAGCTCAGGTAAATGATAAGCAAGCAGGAGATTACATCTTTGAACCTTCGAAAGAAGAGATCGTTGAAGAGTTAATCCCAAAATCATTGAAAATCCAGTTGTTTAAAGCATTATTGGATTCAAATGCATCCGAACACGGAGCACGTATGACTGCAATGCACAAAGCAACGGATAACGCGAAGGAATTACAACGCAATTTGAAGTTGAGCTATAACAAAGCACGTCAGGCTGCCATTACAAACGAAATCTTAGAGATCGTTGGTGGTGCGGAAGCATTGAACGGATAGTTCATTCAAAATGAAGATATGAAAGGCTCTCAGAAATGAGGGTCTTTTTTTTGTTTTCTGATAATGAGTTGGTTATACGATTTTGATCTTTTGGTCGTTATAGTTTCATGAAACGACTACTTTTTATTACTGCTCTTATCAACTCCATATCCACGTTTTCTCAGGAAAAGGGAGCTCAGTGCAAGTCTGAATGCAGTTTGACTTATCATCACGGAACGGAAACGGATTTGTTTCAAATCAAAGGTTTTTTCTTTGACCTAGCTCAATATACCGAAGCTTTTGAACAAAGCACTCAGGATACAATGTCCTATGAAATTTCCATTAATGAAGGAGATTCTCTGATTTACAATGCGGATTTTGTTTTTGAAGTGTGTCCCGGAGGCATCGGACAGGACGATTTGGATTCGGTGCTTTTGGTTCTTGAAGGTGATCCGGTTCCATTGACAAAAGGCTGGAACGTTACGTCATACTCCGGAGATCATTTTTGGCAGACCGGAGTCATTAAATCCCCGGGTTTGTTTCGTTTCAGAGATGATTACCGGAATAGTCCGGAAAACACTTACCTGATGCGTGTCACGATGAAAGAATTAGCGACACCGGAAATCTCAATCAATCAGGATTGGGTGCTCTTATCTTATGAAAATAGCCTCACAATCAAAACTGCGAATGAAACTGCTGTCGTGTCTGTAACTATTTATTCGCTCTCGGGGCAGCTGATCCGGCAAGCATTGCTTGAAGGAACTACAGCTCTTGATCTTTCGGCTCTTCCGAAAGGTTGTTTCATCGTTCATGCAACAGATCGGAATGGGATCGAGAAGAGCTTGAAATTTGTGAAATAACATCTTCTCGCTTTAATGTCCACCGTAAAAAACACCAGATAATTTATCCGGAATTCCATAAGAACAATTTAAAAAATGATCAGATACTTTAAATGCCATTTCTGGCAAAGTTAACAGTGTTCTGTATTGATTTATAAGGTGTTTTAGATCTTTTTAGCAGGTGAAAAAACACAGGCTTAAGTGTCAAAATTTCCTAAAATCCCTTTGGAATATTGCAGGATGTATACATTTATTCCGTGAATGTCACATTCGCGATACAGCCCACCGGAACACTGCCACTTCCCTCAAGCTTCCTATCGGAATTGAACGTTCGTCCGCAATGGCGGACGGTACGATACTGAAGTGAGTCATCTTAGAAGAAATAGATCAAAGCAGTTTGACTAAACGTTTTTTGTCCGTTACGGGATAACAATGCGTTTTTGTCAACCTGCCGCCAAGGGCGCTCCCAAGTCGGGATCCGGTATTGATTGCATGAGCTTTTGATACGAGTTTACGTGCAATGAAAAAACTGGGTCCGACTGGGAGTTTTGAAAAGAGTTTCTTCTAAATTTGAAAACGGCAAGTAGCGTGCCAAACTTTTAATTAAACAATATAAACTTATGAAAGAAATGTTACTTAGTTACTGGTGGATCGGATTAATTGTGATCTGCTTAATCCTCTACAAATTTATTTTGAGATTCCTGTTCGGAATGGTGATCGTTCCGGAAGACAGAATCGGATTAGTGACAAAAAAGTTTGTTCTCTTTGGTGAACACAAAGAGCTTCCGGACGGACGTATCGTTGCCACAAATGGTGAAGCCGGGTTTCAGGCAAAAACACTCGCTCCGGGATTGTATTTCGGAATGTGGGTATGGCAGTATGAAATCACGATGGAGCAGTTTACGGTCATTCCGGAAGGAAAAATCGGCTTGGTTTTATCGAAAGACGGTGCGGAAATTCCAACTGGAAATATTCTCGGAAGAAAAGTAGAATGTGACAATTTTCAGGATGCGAATATGTTCCTGATGAACAACGGACAGCGTGGTAGACAAACGAACTACATTACCGCAGGTTCGTACAGGATCAATACGATGCTTTTCCAGGTTTCCATTACGGAAATGATCCGTATCCGTGAAAGTATGGTTGGAATTGTAACCACATTGGACGGTATGCCGATTGATACCGGTGAAATTGCGGGTAAAGCGATCACGGGACATAATAATTTCCAGGATTTCGATACGTTTTTGGAGAATAAAGGAAATCGTGGTTTGCAACCAACTGTTATTTTGGCGGGATCATACAACTTGAATCCGTGGGCTTTGCAGGTGGAAGAAACTCCGATGACTGAAATTCCGATCGGATATGTTGGTGTCGTCATTTCGTACATTGGTCAGGATGGAAAAGACCTGACAGGAACGGATTTCAAACACGGAAACATCGTGGAGAAAGGAAGTAAAGGAGTTTGGTCGGAGCCTTTTGGTCCGGGAAAATATCCGGTGAACAAATACACGATGAAAGTGGAATTGGTTCCTACAACCAATCTGGTACTGAACTGGGCACAAGCACGAAGTGAATCGCACAATTTGGATAAAAACCTGTCTACCATTACGGTTCGCTCGAAAGACGGTTTCCCGTTCAATCTGGACGTTTCGCAAATTATCCACGTTCCTACAAATGAAGCTCCGAAAGTAATTGCGCGCTTCGGAAACATGGTCAACCTGGTAACACAGGTTCTGGAACCAACGATTGGAAACTACTTCCGGAACTCGGCTCAGGATAGTGATGTGATTGCTTTCTTGTCAACACGTAAGGAAAGACAGGAATCTGCAAAAGAACACATCAAAAAGGTCTTGGATGAATACAACGTAAACGCGGTTGATACCTTAATCGGAGACATCGTTCCACCGGAATCCCTGATGAAAACCTTGACAGATCGTAAAATTGCGGAAGAACAAAAGGTGACCTATGAAACCCAAAAACAGGCGCAGGAAACGCGTCAGGGAATGGAAAAGGAAACTGCGATTGCGGATATGCAAAAAGACATCGTAACGGCACAACAAAGTGTGGAAATTGCAGAACGCACTGCGAATGCAACGGTCAAGAAAGCAGAAGGAGACGCATCCGGTGTGAAGTTGGCTGTTGGAGCGGAAGCAGAGGCTACAAAAATGCGTGCATTGGCAGAAGCGGAAGCTACACGTGCCCGCGCCAAAGCAGATTCAGAAGCTGTGAAATTGAAAGCCGATGCGGAAGCTGAGCGCATTTCGAAAACAGGTTCCGCAGAAGCGAGTAAGATTTTAGCGATTGGTAAATCCACAGCCGAAGCGTATGAATTGGCGGTAAAAGCGCTTGGTGGTGAAAACTTTACACGTTTCAAAATCACCGAAGAGCTCTCAAAAGGAAATATCAAATTAATTCCGGATGTCCTGATCGGCGGAAACGGACAACAAGGAGGAACGGCAATGGATGGTCTTTTAGGATTGAAACTCATGGAAATGATGGATCCCGAAAAGAAAACCGAGGCCGCTCAAAAGATAACAAAGCCTGAAGTAAAACCGAAATCATCAGGTAAAACCGAATAACAGAAAAGAGTCCGTCTACCCATCATCCGGGAGACGGACTTCTTTTTTACTTTAGGTCATACACCAAAATCTCATACAGGATTTACATTGAATTCATAGAAGAATCATCTCTGATCAGGGTGGATTCACAAAAAGAATCGTAAATTATTTATCAAATTCAGTAATTGATTATAGGAATTTAACAGCATGTAATCCTGAATTTAAGTTTAGTTAGTGCAAGTTTAATAGTGCTTGCATCTGATTTAATATTGACCCTACTAAAACGATAAAGTACCTTGTTTTCTTTGCACTAAAATTTTGCATTCATGAAAACGTGTTTATTATCGGCTTTGTTATTCTGTCATTTCGCTATCGGACAAACAACTCTGTTTAACTATCATTCGAATTGGAAATATTTGGATAACGGAAGTAATCAGGGAACAGCCTGGATAACCGCAGGTTTTAATGATAGTGGCTGGGCTTCCGGAAATGGCCAACTCGGTTATGGTGACGGAGATGAATCAACCATTGTAAGTTACGGGCCATCGAGTACCAATAAATACATCACGACCTATTTCAGAAAATCAGTTGTTATTGCAAACATCAATGATTTTGCCCAGATTCAATTAAACTGTAAAAGAGACGACGGAATCGTTGTCTATGTCAACGGAGCAGAAGTCTGGAGAAACAACATGCCTTCCGGAACCGTTCTATATAGTACGACAGCATCGGGTGATGCATCAGATGATGGAAATGGAATTCAGACAAGTAACTTGGATGCTGTGACAGCAGGTTTCGTAACCGGAAACAATGTCCTTGCGGTAGAAGTTCATCAACGAAATAATACGAGTAGCGACTTGTCATTCGATATGGAAATGATCGGTATGCAAGCTCCCTCACAAACCCAAGTTGTGGCGTTGGGGAGTTCATGGAAGTATAAAGATGATGGATCCAATCAGGGAAATTCTTGGATAGCAACTGGTTTTAATGATGCTTCCTGGTCAACCGGAAATGCGGAGTTTGGTTACGGAGATTCCGATGAGGCAACGCTTGTGAATGCTTGTGGAACGGTAGCACAAAGTCCGTCTTGTACAAACAAATATCCCACAACATACTTTCGAAAATCAGTTTCGATTTCAAATATTAATCTGTATCAATCATTCTTGTTTAAAGTCAGACGCGATGACGGAGCAGTTGTCTATGTGAATGGTACTGAAATTTGGAGAAACAACATGCCAGCCGGAGCAATCGCTTACAATACCTTTGCAAGTGCTGCTTGTTCAGATGACGGGGCCGACCTGAATACGTTTAATCTTTCTGTTCCGGCTTCCTTTTTTGTTTCAGGAACGAATACCGTTGCGGTGGAAATTCATCAGAATAGCGGCTCAAGCAGTGATTTGAGTTTTGATATGGAAGTAATCGCTTTAGCACCGGTTCCGGGCGGAGCATCTTTGGAAAGAGGCCCATACATTCAATCTTTGACAGAAAATTCGGTCATTTTGCATTGGAGAACAGATGTTGCGATAGATACCAAAGTTCAGTATGGAATCAATTCCGGTTCATTGACCCAGGAACTTGTTCTTTCAACCACAACTACCGACCATATTGTAACACTTTCAGGTTTAACGCCCAATACCAAATACTTTTATTCGATAGGAACTTCTGTCGGAGTGATTCAGGGTGATACGAATAATTACTTTATCATTGCTCCCGTTAACGGATCAGAAGGAAAATATACTTTTTGGGTAAGCGGAGATTGTGGTACAAACACGACGCATCAGCGAAATGTTCGTGATCGTTATCTGGAATACATGGACGGAAAATCAGCCAATGGTTGGTTATTGCTTGGAGATAATGCTTATAACAGTGGAACGGAGCAAGAGTATTCGTCTAATTTCTTCGATATCTACGAATCCAATTTAATGCGCAATACACCCTTATGGCCTGCGCCCGGGAATCACGATTATGCCAATAGCGGTTCCCGCCAGAATGACCACGCAGTTCCTTACTTTGATATTTTTGATTTACCAAGTAATGGTGAAGCGGGCGGTGTATCTTCCGGAACGGAGGCATTTTACTCCTATGATTACGGAAACATTCACTTTCTTGCTCTGGATTCCTATGGAAAAGAAGACAACGCAACACGATTGTATGATACTTTGGGAGCACAGGTGCAATGGATTAAAGCAGATTTGGCGGCGAATAACAAACCCTGGGTTGTTGCTTATTGGCATCATGCACCGTATACGAAAGGATCACATAATTCCGATACGGAAGGCGAATTAATCAGTATCCGTCAGAATTTTATCCGGATTTTGGAACGTGAAGGAGTCGATTTAATTCTTTGCGGACATAGCCATGACTATGAACGCTCAAAGTTGATGCACGGTCATTATGGAAACGAATCTTCCTTTAACCCTGCGGTACATAATTTGAGTCAAAGTTCCGGAAAATATGATGGATCTGCGAATTCGTGCACGTATGTCAAAGATTCAACGAATCATACTTTGGAAGGAACGGTGTATGTTTTGAGTGGTGCTTCCGGAAAACTGGGAGGAACACAGGCGGGTTATCCGCATGATGCCTTGCCTTTTGCAAATTCTACCGACGGCGGATCATTATTATTGGAATTCGAAGACAATCGATTGGATGTAAAATGGTTGTGTGCAGATGGAGTGATCCGCGATAATTTTACGATCATCAAGAATGCAAATAAGCGTGATACACTGACTTTGAATTATGGTGATACCTCAACACTTTCAGCTTCGTGGGTCGGTGAATATAGCTGGTCTTCAAATGGTTCAACTAACCGATCGAATGATGTTTCTCCCGAGCAATCCGGTTTTGAAGTGGTTACGGATCAATACCAATGCGTATCTGATTCGGTATACATCAACGTGATTTTACCGACAACCACGTTAAATGCCCCGTCAACAATGAATTATTGTGTGGATCAAGAACTTCAGCTTGATTTCTCACTGAACGGATATTTCAGACCTGCCAATCTATTCATTCTGGAGTTGAGTGATGCGAGCGGGTCTTTCGGAACACCGATTCAATTAGATACAGTTTCCGGAAATCAAGCCGGAAGTTTTCAGGCAACATTGCCGGGGAATTTACCCAATGGTTCTTATAGTTTGAGAATTGTCAGCACTTATCCGCATGTCGTTGGCCCGGTTCTTTCAGGACTTCAGATTCACGAAATTCCTGCCGTTAGTATTTCTGGTTTAAATGCTAGTTACATTGAAAATGAACCGAATGTTCCTTTAACCGGAACACCATTCGGAGGAACCTTTTCAGGTCCGGGGGTAAATGCCTTGGTTTTTAGTCCGGTTGCAGCCGGAGTTGGAGCACATGAAATTGTTTATACTTATTCGGATGTCAATGCGTGTTCCAGCGCCGATACGACACTTGTTACCGTCTTGCCAATTCCTCCGGGAGTTCAGATACCGGTATTGACAAGTAATGCATACTGTGTCGGTGATGAAATTCAGGTTGCATATACAACTCAGGGAGCGTTTGATCCGACGAATGAATTTGAATTGCAGCTAAGTGATGCCGCTGGATCTTTTTCGAATCCGGTGATTTTGGAAACCCAAACGGGAACAGGTTCGGGAACGTTTCATTCAATTGTTCCAATAAGTTTATCCACCGGAACGGGTTATTTGTTGCGTATCGTAGCATCAAATCCGTCTTTGATGACACAATTGGCCGACCCGCTTCAGATTTTCGCATTGCCTGTGGTAAGTTTTACCGGTTTGAATGCAAGTTATGTTGAAACCGATTCGGGAGCCTCATTGATTGGTACTCCGTCTGGCGGAATTTTTAGTGGAACAGGAGTTTCAGGTTCCGTCTTTGATCCGTCTGATGCCGGAGTTGGAGGACCGTATGAAATTATCTATGAATTTACGGATGCAAATGGCTGTTCTTCCAGCGACACCTTGTCTACTTCTGTTTCTGCGGATCAAACAACTGCTCTCATGGAGTCGGTAAACGGAGTGGATTTAAAAGTGTACCCGAATCCGGCAAAAGAAAAGATGCTGATTCACCTGGAGTCAAATCAGGATTTTTCACTGGAGGTGGAGATTTTGAGTTTGTTGGGAATAGTAGAAACGGTGGTTCATCCGACACAATTATCACAAGGAATTCACGAATTTGAGTTGAATGCTCAGGAAATGAAATTGAGTAAAGGAGTTTATTACCTGAGATTACAGGTGAATGGCGTTGAAAAACAATGGAAAATCTGTTTCAATTAAGATTATAATTCGAACTGCAATACCCCGGAATAAATGAAACGAGTTTCTGTTTTCTTAATGGTGTTTTTGGTTACAGCGACCTCTTTAATGAGTATTCGGGAACATTCTGCGGCCATTGTTGAAGAGAAATCCGGATTCAATCAATACGTGCTTCAGGAACTTCAATTACTGATTGACGAACTGAAAGATTTTCAATCCGACCTGGGTGACTTAAGCAAGTCGAAGAATCATTATTTCAAAACCAGACATTATTACAAGCATATCGAGTTCTTCGTTGAGCATATTTCACCGGTGCAGGCAAAGTATCAAATCAATGGAGCACTTGTTCCGAAGTTTTCAGAATACGAAGAAGGTTTTGTGGTTGATCCTTGTGGTTTTCAGCGAATAGAAGAAATCCTTTTTTCAGGAGAGGAAATTGATTCCAAAGCTTTGGAGAATGAAGTAGTGGATTTGATCGTTGTCTTTCAGGAATTGAAAAATGCCTATTTGTCTGTTGCATTGAATGACCCTGTTTATCTGGAAATGTTTCAGTTGCAATTGGTTCGGATTGCTGCGATGAATCTCAACGGATATGACGCAACATTCACCAAAACAAACCTTCAGGAAACAGATGAAAACCTGGCATCGATGTCGCAGCTGATAAAACTCTTTCGACTGAAATATGGGACAAAAGGAGAGCTTAAAATCAGATTCCAATCGCTGAATGAGAGTATTCTGGATGCACAAAAGGTTTTACGGAAAAACTCCAACTTCGATACGTTTAATCGCCTAGATTTTATTACATTTTATATTGAAAAGATCAATCTGAATCTGGTACTTCTGCATCGCGCTTTAAATCTTCCGTGGTCAGATCATAAACAGGCTCTTCGTCTGGATTCGGAACGCTTGTTTTCAAAGGAAACATTCAATCCACAGTTCTTTTCGATTTATTACTCCGATCAATCAAATCTGGAAATGCAAGCTGCTTTGGGGAAATTGCTTTTTTACGATCCCATTCTTTCAGCAAACAACGAACGATCATGCAACAGTTGTCACCAACCGGATAAAGCCTTTACAGACGGATTGAAAACCAGTCAGGCATTTAATCGGGATGGTTTTTTGGAGCGGAATGCACCTTCATTGATCAATGTGTTGTATCAAAAAGCATTTTTTTACGACGGAAAAGCGTATCAAATAGAGCAACAAATCCGCGATGTAGTTCACAACGAGCGTGAAATGGGAAGCAAACTTTCGGAAGTAGTTTTGAAACTAAGAAAAAGTCAGGAGTACAAAGAATTGTTCAAAGAAGCATTCAGGGTTCAGAAAGACGCCGCCATTTCAGAATATGCCATTCAGAAAGCAATTGCAGAATACGAAAAAACACTCATTGCTATGAACAGCCGTTTTGACCGTTACTTGTCCGGAGAACGCAATGCGTTGAATGTGCGTGAAGTGAACGGATACAACCTTTTTGCCGGAAAAGCGCTTTGTGGTTCCTGCCATTTCTTCCCGCTTTTCAATGGAACTGTTCCGCCATACTTTATGGATTCTGAATATGAAATTTTGGGAACACCTCAGAACAAGGATAATCGTTCGCTGGATCCTGATTTAGGCCGCTACAAGGTAACGTATGTGGAGAAACAGAAATACGCATTTAAAACTCCTTCCGTTCGCAATAGTGAATTGACCGCACCGTACATGCACAACGGAGTTTATTCCGATTTGAATCAGGTACTCGATTTTTACAAAAAAGGAGGTGGAGAAGGATTGAAATATCCGGTCCCCAATCAAACCTTGCCTTTTGATTCATTGCAGTTGAGCAATCAGGAGCAGCAGGATATTATTTTGTTCTTAAAAACACTTACGGATACAAGCGGGTTGAATCAAAAACCCTTCAAATTACCTCGCTTCGAAACTGTGCCCGAATGGAACTCGCGTGTTTGGGGTGGAAAATATTAAAAACAGTAAACATTAATTCAAAGGATGAACTTATTTAATAATTTCTTTTAATTGACAATCAGCTTCTAATGGTTATTTAATAGACACTGAATAGTGTGTTTAAATGCTGTGAGTTTCTTTGTAATGCGAAAAAAAATCATGAAAAAACTACTTCTACTTATTATCTCGTACTTACTACTTTCCAACACGATTAAAGGACAAACGGTGCTTTTAGCTTCAGGGAGTACCTGGAAATATCATGACAGCGGATTGGATTTGGGGACTTCCTGGAAAGAGTCTTCATTTAATGATAATTCCTGGTCGGCAGGTCCTGCTGAGTTAGGTTATGGCGACGGAGATGAACAAACGGTTGTTTCCTATGGACCAAGTTCAGGAAACAAACACATTACGACATACTTCCGAAAGGTTTTCTATGTTTCGAATCCTGCGCAGTATCAGGAAATAATAGGAGCTGTTCTGCGTGATGACGGAGCAGTTGTGTATGTAAATGGTACGGAAGTTTTCAGAACGAACATGCCGTCCGGAATCATTTCCAATCAAACAGTTGCTTCTTCGACCGTTGCTTTTGGTGGAGAAGATGATTACCACAATTTTGCATTTAGTCCCGGACTTCTCACGAGCGGAAATAATCTGATCGCGGTGGAAATTCATCAGGACGAGGCAAGTAGCTCGGATATCAGTTTTAATCTTTCCTTGAGCGGATCTCAGAATTCCCAGGTGATTCAGGTTACGAGAGAACCGTATCTGAATACCGGAACATCGAATTCAATGATCGTTCGCTGGCAGACAGCTATTCCTTGCGATTCAAAAGTGCGCTATGGAACAAACCCGAACAATCTGACACTTTCTGCAACGGTGTTTCCTTATGCAACGGAACATGCCGTACAGATCACAGGTCTACAGCCAAAAACAACGTATTATTACTCGATCGGTACTTCATCTGCTGAATTGATGCAAGCACATACAGATCAGTATTTCAAAACAAGCCCGATCGAAGGATCTGACGATTTGTACCGTTTTTGGGCAATCGGTGATGCCGGAATGTCGGATGGAAACCAACGTGCAGTAAGAGATGGTTACCTGGTTTACAATGAAAACAAACATACCGATGGTTGGATCATGCTGGGAGATAATGCCTACGGAAACGGAATCAGCGATGGAACACAAAGTTGTTACCAAACAGCGCTATTCAGTCAGATGTATGCCGACCTGATTTCAAAAACGGTTTGCTGGCCTGCATTGGGAAATCACGATTACAACAATCACATTCCTTTTTCACCTTCTCCGGCGTATTTTGATATTTTCAATCTCCCGGCCAATGGAGAAGCGGGCGGGGTAGCTTCAGGAACGGAAAAATACTATTCATACAACTACGGAAATATCCATTTCATCGTTCTCGACAGCTACGATGAAGATCGTTCGGGAACAGCTGCAATGGCAACCTGGCTCATTTCGGATTTACAGCAAACTACTTCCGAATGGATCATTGCTTACTGGCATCATCCACCGTATACGAAAGGAAGTCACGACTCCGATAATCCCATTTTTATTGATGGAGAATGCGAAGATATGCGGGAAAATATTCTCCCGATTTTGGAACAATATGGGGTCGATTTGGTTTTAAACGGACACAGCCATTCCTACGAACGAAGCTTCTTAATCGATTCTCATTACGGAACTTCCGGAACCTTGGTGCAGCAAATGATCAAAGACAATGGTTCAGGCGGAAATCTGGATGATTGCCCGTATCAAAAAGAAACAAGCTATTCGAAATCTCATAAAGGTACGGTCTACGCTGTGGTTGGAAGCTCAGGGAAATTGAGTTCTGTTTCTTCAAGTTGGCCGCATCCGGTGTGTAGTTATTCCGATCATGACAACATGGGAAGTTTGAGTATCGAAATCCATAAAAACAGATTGGATGCAGCCTTCGTTACTACAACCGGTTCTGTTTTGGATCGCTTTTCAATCATTAAGAATGCCGGAACTTCTCAGCATTTACTGGCTTGTCAGAATGATATTGTGAATCTGGTTCCTTCTTTTCCCGGAAAAGTACTATGGCAACCAACTCAGGTTCTGGCAGATTCATTGTCCGTTATTGTTACACATACAACGATGTATTTAGCAAGTGATACCAACGGCTGTATTGTCGATACGTTCTATGTTGAACTGGATAATTCGATCAATTGTACGGCTGGTCTTCTCAATGAATCAAGCCTGACTCCCAAAGTTTGGACCAATTCCTGGCAGGATCATCATTTCATTCCTGTTCGCTGGTCCGGATTTAATGGAAATGAACTCAATATCGAAGTTTGGTCTCTTCAGGGGCAATTGATCCATTCCGAAAAAGCACCGAATAACTCCAATAAACAGATTCTTATTCCGGCAGATCATGCAGTATCGGGAACCTATATTCTAAAGGTCAATGATGATGAGCATACCGTTTTTCTAAAATTTTTACATTAATAAATCAAGTAATGATTAAGCATCGAATTTTTTTAGGACTTTGTATCGTGTTCGCACAAACAGCAATCGCTCAGTGTGATACGACAGATATTTCTGGCAATATGATTGTCAGCAGCTCCACATTTATGTCGGGAGTATACCGTGTTACCGGAAAGTTTCAGGTGAACTCGGGAACCACCGTTTTTGTACAACCGTATTCCGTTAATTCTTGCGGAACCTTAGAGATCATCGCTTCCGAAATTGTGATTGATGGAATCATCAATGGTGATTACGCCGGATACATCGGTGGAGTTGGCGGTGCACCGGGACAAGCTGTAAACAGTTTGACCGGAGATCAAACGGGAATTAACTCTTGTTCGAATAAAGATAATACCGGATTGGTTCAATTGAGCGGTGGCGCATTCGGTTTACCGGGTACAGGCCCGGGAGCAGGAGCAAGCGCATTAGCTGGAAGTACAGGTTCCGGCCCGAAACAGATTTGTCTGAATTCTGATGATGAACCGGGAATGATTGCAGGTTCAGGCGGTGCTGGAGCAGGTTCCGGTGCAAGTTATGGTGGAGCCGGGACTTCCGGTGGTTCAGGCGGAGCTGGTTCTTCAGATTATGTGGCTTCTGGTTTGAGTGTTTCATCTGCTTATCCGGTTCAGGGAGGAAGTGGCGGAAACGGAGGCGCTACCGGTGCTACATACGGAACTCTGTCCGGAATGGAGGTTCAACCTGGTTCAGGTGGTTCCGGAGCTGGTGGTGGCGGAAGATCTTTCGATATCGGATTGGCCGGAGGTAACGGTGGAGCCGGAGGAGGATCAGTCATTCTGCGAGCTTCGGATAATTTGACCTTGTCGGGAACAATTACCGTAAATGGTGGTGATGGTCAGGCAGGCGGACAAGGAGGTAATGGCGGAGCAACTCCGAAATGCTGTTCGGATGGTTGTGATGATTGCGGAGAAGCTACTCTTTCAACAGGAGCAGGTGGTGCCGGTGGAGCTGGAGGAGGTTCAGGAGGCGGAATTTTACTTTTTACCGAAGGAGATGCATCCATTACAGGAACATTATCTGTGAAAGGTGGTTCCGGTGGTTCGGGCGGTTCTCGCGGAAACGGAGTGTCTTGTAATTATTCCGCTACTTTTTGCGGATCACAATCACTGACTTCAAACAATGGAAATCCAGGTCAAAGCGGCGGTGCCGGAGGTGGTGGCCGTGTGAAAGTCTTTGTTCCGATTTGTTCTGCAGCGGTAGTAAATCCTACGGTGAATTTTAACGGAGGAACCGGTGCAAGTACAGGAACTGATGGAACGTATTTCTTAGGATGCAGTGAACTCTCAGTTATGGAGCTTGCGTCTAATTTCAAATTGGATATTTTCCCGAATCCTGCAACAAATGAAATCCGTTTGGCGGTTAGCGAATCGATGGAAAATGCAAGGGTAAGCCTGGTA
>RCUP01001443.1_pt1 | contig 14482 bp, 11 predicted proteins | sample 2166341 | NCBI WGS metagenome assembly RCUP01 (sample SAMN09932325, study PRJNA488358) | compost metagenome | isolation source: compost soil in succinonitrile-enriched | place: Germany: Experimental Botanical Garden | reverse complement strand
AGGGAAACCCCGTCCTGCCCACCCCCTGTGCCATCGGGATACTCCGGATTCGCATCCCGGACATCCGAAGCGGGTCCATACCGAAGGCACAACAAGGTACACCATGGCAGGAAAGAACTCGCTCCATCCGATCCCCCATCCGGCGAAGAAACCCTTCGTCGGCAATCTGCTGTCCATCGGCTCCGACTCGCCGGTGCTCGACATGTGGAAGATCGCGCAGGACCTCGGCGGCATCTACTGGCTCGACATGCCGGGCATGCCGGTGATCGTGGTGTCGTCGCCCGCGCTGGTCGACGAGCTGTGCGAAGAGCCGCGCTTCGACAAGAGCACGCGCGGCGCGCTGCGCCGGTTGCGCGCCGCGTCCCACGGCCTGTTCACGTCCGACACGCACGAGGAGACGTGGTCGAAGCCGCACAACATCCTCTTGGCCAACTTCAGCCAGCGCGCGATGCAGGCCTACCACCCGATGATGCTGGACATCGCAGGGCAGCTGGTCACCAAGTGGGAGCGCCTCAATTTCGATGAAGAGGTGGACGTGGTGCGCGACATGACCGCGCTCACGCTCGACACCATCGGCCTGTGCGGCTTCGGCTACCGCTTCAACTCGTTCTACCGCGAGGGCTTCCATCCTTTCGTCGATGCGATGGTGCGCACGCTGGAGACGGTGCAGAACCGGCGCGGCATTCCGCTCGAGGAGCTGATGCTCAAGAAGGAGCTGGCGCAGCAGCGCAAGGACATCCGCTACATGCACAAGATGGTGGAAGACATCATCGAGGAGCGGCGCGCCAGCGGTGCCGACATCGCCACCAAGCCCGACCTGCTGAGCTACATGATCGCGGGCGTGGACAAGAAGAGCGGCGAGAAGCTCACCGACAAGATGATCCGCGACGAGTGCATCGAATTCCTCATCGCGGGCCACGAGACCACCAGCGGCCTGCTGTCGTTCGCCATCTACTTCCTGCTGAACAACCCCGAGGCGATGGCCAAGGCGCAGGCCGAGGTCGACAGCGTGTTCGGCGGCGACACCACGCAAAAGCCCACCTACGCGCAGGTCAACCGGCTGCAGTACGTGATGCAGGTGCTGAAGGAATCGCTGCGCCTGTACCCGACCGCGCCCGCGATCTCGATGCGCGCGAAGGAAGACACCAAGATCGGCGGCCAGTACACGATCAAGAAGAACAACATGGTCATCATGCATGCGCTGGCGCTGCACCGTGACAAGGGCATCTGGGGCGAGGACGCCGACCAGTTCAACCCCGACCACTTCAGCCGCGAAGCCGAGCGCGAGCGTCCGGTGAACGCCTTCAAGCCCTTCGGCAACGGCCAGCGCGCCTGCATCGGGCGGCAGTTCGCCCTGCAGGAGGCGGTGCTCACGCTGGGCATGATCCTGCAGCGCTTCAACCTCGTCGATCACACGGGCTACAAGCTCAAGATCAAGGAAGCGCTGACGATCAAGCCCGAGAACTTCAAGATCAAGGCGCTGCTGCGCGACCCGGCCTCGCGCCCGCGCGGCACCGTGGAAGCGGCGGCCACGCCCGACACGCCGGCCAAGCCCGCCGCGCGCAAGCCGCAGGCGGCGCGCCACGGCACCTCGCTGCTGGTGCTGCAGGGCTCCAACCTCGGCACCGCCGAAGACCTGGCGCGCCAGCTGGCCGAGGCCGGCGAGCTGCGCGGCTTCTCGACCCAGCTGGCCTCGCTCGACGACTACGCCGAGCGGCTGCCGGCCAGCGGCGCGGTGGCGATCGTCTGCGCCTCGTACAACGGCGTGGCGCCCGACAACGCGGCGGAGTTCCACCGCTGGCTCGACAAGGCCGACGACTCGCTCAACGGCGTGCGCTTCAGCGTCTTCGGCTGCGGCAACACCGACTGGGCCGCCACCTACCAGGCGGTGCCGCGCCGCATCGACGAACGGCTCGAAGCGCTGGGCGCCGACCGCGTGCACGAGCGCGGCGAAGGCGATGCGCGCGAGGACATGGACGGCGCCTTCCAGGACTGGAGCGACGCGCTGTGGCCCGCGCTGGTGAAGACCTTCGACATCAAGAACGGCGCCGACACGCCGGCCGAGGCCGAGCCGCTGTACACGCTCGAAGAGCTGCCGCCGCCGCAGAAGAACGCGCTGGTCGATGCGCTGGGCGCGGTGCCGCTGCGCGTGATCGAGAACCGCGAACTGCAAAGCGCCGGCGCCAACGGCGAGGCCGGACGCTCCACGCGCCACGTCGAGCTGATGCTGCCCGAGGGCGTGAACTACGTGCCCGGCGACCACCTGAGCGTGGTGCCGCGCAACAGCCCCGCGCAGGTCGAGCGCGCGATGGCCCGCTTCGGCTTCGACCGCTCGACGCACGTGCGCCTCTCGGCCGTGCCCGGCCGCAAGGCCGCGCTGCCGGTGGACCAGGTGATCGCGGTAGATCGCCTGCTGGGCGACTACGTCGAGCTCCAGGACGTGGCCACGCGCAAGCAGATCGCCACGCTCGCCGCGCACACCGAGTGCCCCTTCACCAAGCCGAAGCTGCAGGCGCTGTCGGGCAGCGACGAGGCCTCGCAGGCCGCGTACAAGGCCGAGGTGCTGCACAAGCGCAAGTCGCTGCTGGAGCTGCTCGAAGAGCACCGCGCCTGCCAGGTGCCGTTCGCTGTGTTCCTGGAAATGCTGTCGCCGCTGTCGCCGCGCTACTACTCGATCTCCTCGTCGCCGACGATGACGCCGGGGCGCTGCAGCGTGACGGTGGGCGTGGTGAGCGCGCCCGCGCTGTCGGGCAACGGCACCTTCGAGGGCGTGTGCTCCAACTTCCTGGCGCGCGCCGAGGCCGGCGACACGGTGCACGGCGTGATCCGCGAGACCACGGCCGAGGGCTTCCGGCTGCCGGAGGACGCCAACCGGCCGCTCATCATGATCGGCCCGGGCACCGGCCTGGCGCCGTTCCGCGGTTTCCTGCAGGCGCGCGCCGCGCAGGTCGAACGCGGCGACGCGCTGGGCGAGGCGATGCTGTTCTTCGGCTGCCGCCATCCCGAGCAGGACTTCATCTACGCCGAAGAGCTGCAGGCCTGGTCGCACCGCGGCCTGATGAAGCTGCACACGGCCTTCTCGCGCGCCGGCGACCGCAAGGTCTACGTGCAGGACCTGATCCGCGAACAGGGCGCGGCCGTGTGGAAGCTGCTCGAAGCGGGCGCCGTGGTGTACGTGTGCGGCGACGGCTCGCGCATGGAGCCCGACGTGCGGCGCACGCTCAGCGACCTCGCGCGCGAGCACGGGCAGGACAGCGCGGCGTGGATGGACAAGATGATTGCCGAGCAGCGCTATGTGCTCGACGTGTGGGCCGGGGCCTGAAGAACCCACTCTGGAGCCCCAAAGAAGAAGACCGGCATTCGCCGGTCTTTTTTTGTTGGGAGTGTTCGCCTCGGGTCAGACGTTGCGGTCCGGGTCCGGGTACACCAGCGGCCCGAGCATGCCGCGGTTGAACGGCTTCCATTCGCCCTCGGGCTGCGCCAGCCGGTCGGCCACCGCATAGAGCACGGCCGGGTGCGCGCCGAGCCCCAGGTGGCTCGCCACCACCTCGATGTTCTCGGACTGCGGGCCGGTCTTCTCGAGGCTGCAGCGCCATGCGACGACGCCGTCGGTGCGGCTGAAGATCGAGGTCGTGGGCACGGGCGGCGTGGGTTCGACGAACTTCATGCGGCGCGGGTCGTGCGAGCTCTGGCCGCTCACGCCTTCGTACACGCGCCAGGCGTTGGTGGCGCGCGGGCTGCCCGAGAACGGGCTGCCGAGCGTGATCACGTTGCGGATGAGGTCCTTCTGCGCCGAGGCCAAGAGCCGCGCGTAGACGCCGCCCAGGCTCCAGCCGATCACGCTGACCTTCTGGCCGCTCTTGTCGGCCAGGGTCTTGAGCAGGTCGACCATGCCGTCCTCGACACCGGCGCGCGGGCCCAGGTTGCGGCCCTGGCCCCAGCCGTGCGCGTCGTAGCCGCGGCTGCACAGGTAGCGGCGCAGCAGCAGCGTGGACATGTCGCTGGCCACCAGGCCCGGCAGCACGAGCACGGGGTGCCCGTCGCCGCGCGGCGCGAGCTGCAGCAGCGGCCACATGGCGAGGCCGGCGCCGGTTTCCCAGAGGGCGCGCGCTTCGGCCAGCAAGAGCAGGCGCGACGGCGGTGCGATGGGTTCGTGGGTGGCGGTGGTCATGATGGCGGCTTCCTTTCTGTTTCTTTCTTCTGTAGGACGACGATGGGGGTGCGAAGTTGCATGCCCCGTCGGACGACGACTTCATTTATCCGAGGTATTTGCCCCTCAGGTAATCAAGATAAGCCCTCGATTCGCTGGAAACATACGGAGAAACCAGCGTGAGTGTGTAGAAAGCCGCCAAACCGGGGTCGGCTTGCGCCAGCGCGTCGCGCCCCGGCACCAGCCGCTCGAACGAGAGCCAGCAGGTGGTGGTGAAGACCATCTGCAGCGCGAGGATGCGCGCCTGCTCGGCGCTGGTCTCGATCACGCCCGAGGCCACCAGCCCTTCGCACAGCGTCTGGGCCGCCAGCAGGTTCTGCGCGGTCATGGCCTGGGCGCGCTGCCCCAGGGCCGGGTACTCGCTGGCCAGGAAGGCCATGTCGCGGTAGATGAAGCGGTACTCGTCGATGGCCTCGAAGCGCAGGTGCAGCGCCAGCCACAGGTCGTCGATGGCGGTGATGGAAGCCGACGAGCCGTTGAGCACCTCGAGCCGCTGCTCGAAGCGCCGGAACAGCCATTCGACGATCAGCTGCTTGGCCTTGAAGTGGTAGTGCAGGTTGCCCGGGCTCATGCCGAGCTCGGCCGCGATCTTGTGCGTGGACACGGCCGGAAGGCCTTCCGCGTTGAACAGCGCAAGGCTGGTCTGCAGGATGCGATCGCGCGTGGTGTTGGAGCTGGCCACAAGCGGCGTGTTGCGTGCGTTGCGTGCCGCTCAGCGCTTGCCGCCGGCGCTGCCTGAACTGGACGGTTTCTCGAGTTTCGCGAGGCGTTCGCGCAATTGCGCCACCTCGTCGCGCAGGGCCTGCACCTCGTCGGCGCTGGGCATGCCCAGGCGTTGCAGGGCGGTGGCGACACGCTGGTCGAACACGTCCTCGAACTTGCGGATGCCGAAGGTGTCCAGGCTGGGGAAGCCGCGCGTCAGCGCCGCCTTGGCACCGGCCGCGTCGGCCTTGCCGTGCCCGATGCCGAGCAGGCCTTCGATCACGTTGGCCTGGCGCTTGGCGACATCGTTGCGCACGTTGTCCAGCGCCTTGAGGCCGGCGCGCAGCAGCGCTTCGGCCTTGTTGGTGCCCGCCGCAGTGTCTGCGGGCGGTGCTTTCGCAGCCGGCGCCGCCTTGCGGGGCGCGGCCTTCTTCTTGGCCGCCGGAGCCTTCTTCGCAGGCGCCGCCCTCTTCTTCAACTTTGCAGTGTCATCGGGACGGGTCGCCATGCGGTGGTGCTCCAGGGGCGGTAGAAATGAAAAGGGCGCGGTCAGCGCCCCGGGATCAGGCCGCCTTGCGGGCAGCGCGGCGAACCGGCTTCTTGGCCGCAGCGACCTTGGCCTTCACGGTGCGCACGGGGGCGGCTTCTTCGGTGCCGCTCACACGGGCTTCGATCTGCTTGGTGCCGGCGACGATGCGGTCAGCGATTTGCACCGACACGGTGGCGAAGGGCTGGTTCACGGCCGACAGGGCGTTCAGCACGGTGGTGGCAGCGGGCGATTCGATCTGGGCGACGCGGTTGGCGACGGTTTCGATGCCGCTGGTGGTGCCGGCGGCGACGCGGTCCATCACGTTCACGATGCGGCTGGTGTCGATGTCCAGGCGGTTCGACAGGAAACCATGCACCTTCTCTTGCGCGCCGATCAGGTTGGCCTTGATCTGTTCGCTCACCAGCGGGATCTGGCGGTTGCCCAGGAACTCGCTGTAGCGCGAAGCGGCACCGCCCAGCAGGCGTTGCACGCCGGTGCGGTAGGCACCGACCAGGGTCTTGCCGGCGTCGTTGTACTGGCCGACGACGTGGATGGCGGCGGAAGCGATGTTGGTTTGCGTGGACATGTGAGATTTCCTTGAAGTTGAATGGCTCGCGGGGAATCGCGATGGGCCAATCATCTTCCGCAGGGCCTAGGCCTGGAAAACTAGAACGGTCGGAAAACTAGTCCAACTGCCCCAATTTTTTGTCCAGGCCGGGCCGGCCCTGTCGATCATGCCGCAGCGGCGCGCGGCGATGCGGCGGCCTTGCGGGCCGCGGGCCGGGGTGCGGCCTTCTTCGCCGCCGCCTTCTTCGCAGGGGTTTTCTTCGCCGCCGCCTTGACCGGCGCGGCCTTGGCCGGGGCCTTCTGCGCCGTCTTCTTGGCGGCGACGGCCTTCACCGGCGCCTTCTTGCGCGCGGCCGGCTTGCGGGCCGGCGCAGCGGCCTGGGCCTCTTCGTCCGCTTCCGGCGCGGGGGCGGCCACGGGCTTGGGCGGTGTCGCCGGTGCGCCGGAGACGGCTGGGTGCTTCTGTGTCAGCTCCATCAGCAGCTTGTGCTCGGCCAGCAGGTAGTCGCCGATCTCGGTGATGTCGGGCACGGCGCGGCGGCAGGCGATCAGGCCGTAGTCCATGCGGCCGTTGTAGCTTTGCACGGTGACGTTGAGCGCGGTGCCGTGGCTGGCGATCGACACCGGGTAGTAGCAGGTGACCAGCGCCCCCGCGAAGTACATCGGGAACGGCGCGCCCGCCACGTTCGAGACCGCCACGTTGGCCGCCGGCGGCAGCAGGTTGACGATGCCCGAGCGCCCCACCATCGACGCGATGCCCGACACCAGCCAGGGCGCGGCGAAGGTCGGGAAGTCGTCCAGGATCACGGCCTTGAAGCGGTTCATCGTCGACTTCGAGGAGTTCGACGAGGCGTTGATCGCCTTCAGCCGCTGCAGCGGATCGGTGATGTCGGTGGCCAGGCTCACGAGGATCATGCTGGCCTGGTTGTTGGCCGTCTGGTCGCCGGCCTCGCGCAGGCTCACGGGCACGCCGGCCACCAGCGGCTTGGCCGGCAGCTCGTTGTTGTCGGCCAGGTAGTGGCGCAGCGCGCCGGCCACGGTGGCCAGCACCACGTCGTTGAGCGACACGCCGAAGTGCTTGGCGATGTACTTGGTCTCGGCCAGCGAGATGGTGCGCCCGGCGAAGGTGCGCTGGTTGGTGATCGACACGTTCAGCGAGGTGCGCGGCGCGAAGAGGTTGAACTTCTTCGGCGCGGTGGCGGCCGCCTTGTCGGCCGCCTTCTCGTCGGGCTGGGCCAGGCCGCCGATGGCGCGCGCGATGGCCGGCGCCATCTTGAAGAGCTTCACGTACTGCTGCGCCGTGTTGCGCAGCGCCGCCGTGGCGAGCTCGGCCATGCCCAGCTGGTAGCCGTTGCTGCGCGGGCGCGCACGCGGCGGCTTGATCACGCGGCCGGTGGCCTCGAGGTCGAAGATGGCCTTGCCCAGCTCGACGCCGGCCTGCCCGTCGATGCCCGCGTGGTGCACCTTGGTGTACAGCGCCACCTGGCCGCTCTTGAGGCCGTCGATGATGAAGAACTCCCACATCGGCCGGCTGCGGTCCATGAGCGTGGAGTGCAGCCGTGCCACGTACTGCTGCAGCTGGCGGTTGGTGCCGGGCTTGGGCAGCGTGATGTGGCGCACGTGGTAGTCGAGGTCGATGTCGTCGTCCTCGACCCACACCGGATTGGTCATGTCGAAGGGCATCAGCGCGAGCTTGCGCGTGAACACGTCGGCCAGGTGGATGCGGCTGGCCATGAAGGCCTTGGCGTCTTCGTAGAAGTCGCCCTTGTAGCCCTTGGGCAGGTCCAGCACGTTGAGCGAACCCACGTGCATCGGCATCTCGGGGGTCTCCAGGTGCAGGAAGGTGGCATCAAGACCGCTCAGGTGTTTCATGTGTGGTTCTCCTCGTTGGGGCATGCGCCGTCCGGCAGGATACCGTGGGCATCGCGTTCGTGGGCCTTCGCTTCTTCAGTGTTTCCACCGGGGGAAGGCACGCCCGGGACAGGGGTTTGCCCCAAGGATGGCCGGGGCGCGCATCCACATGTAATGAAAAAATCGACGCGCCTCGAATGCAGCAACAACTGCTCACAGGCCGCCGCATTCACGGGGGCTTCGTACACTGTGCCGCATGACCTCTGCGCACAACGAAGACCCCCATCTCTGGCTCGAAGACATCGACGGCGAAGCCGCTCTGGACTGGGCTCGCCAGCAGAATGCACGCGCCGTTCACACCTATGCGCAGTCGCCGGCCTTCCAGGCGATCGAGCAGGGCCTGCTCGAGGTGCTCGACTCGGACGCGCGCATTCCGATGGTCAGCAAGATCGGTGCGCTGTACTACAACTTCTGGCGCGACAAGGCGCACCCCAAGGGCCTGTGGCGCCGCACCACGCTCGATGAATACCGCACGCCCGAGCCCGCGTGGGAGACCGTGCTCGACCTCGACGCGCTGGCCGCGCAGGACGGCGAGAACTGGGTCTGGCACGGCGCCGACTGCCTGGAGCCGGCGTACGAGCGCTGCCTCATCTCGCTGTCGCGCGGCGGCGCCGATGCCGACGTGGTGCGCGAGTTCGACCTGGTGAACCTGGCGTTCGTCGAAGGCGGCTTCGCGCTGCCCGAGGCGAAGAACCACGTCACCTGGAAAGACATCGACCACCTGTACGTGGGCACCGATTTCGGCCCCGGCTCCATGACCAGCTCGAGCTACCCGCGCCTGGTGAAGGAGTGGCAACGCGGCACGCCGCTGGCCGAGGCCGTCACCGTGTACGAAGGCGCGCACGAAGACATGTCGGTGAGCGCCTGGAGCGACCACACGCCCGGCTTCGAGCGCGACTTCGTCTCGCGCCAGATCGACTTCTACGACAGCGAGACCTGGCTGCGCGCCCCCGACGGCACGCTGGCCAAGATCGACGTGCCCGACGACGCCAACACCGGCGTCACGCGCGAGTGGCTGCTGATCGAGCCGCGCGAAGACTGGACCGTGGCCGGCCGCACCTACACCGCCGGCTCGCTGCTGGCCGCGCGCTTCGACGACTACATGGCCGGCGCGCGCGAGCTCACGCTGCTGTTCGAGCCCGACGACACCACCGCGCTCGACGACTACTCGTGGACGCGCCACCACCTCATCCTCAACGTGATGCACGACGTGGTGAACCGGCTGGAGGTGCTCACGCCGCCGGCGGACGGCCTGGGCGAGTGGGCCCGCGACAGCCTGGGCGGCGCGCCCGCGCTCTCGTGCGTGGCGGCCGGCGGCATCGACGAGACCGAGAGCGACGACTACTTCCTGACCGTGAGCGGCTTCCTGCAGCCGACCACGCTGTACATCGGCACCCTCGGCCAGGGCGAGCCGCAGCCGCTGAAGCACAGCCCCGGCTTCTTCGACGCCTCGCGCTTTCGCGTGAGCCAGCATTTCGCGACCTCGGCGGACGGCACGCGCGTGCCCTACTTCGAGATCGCCGCGAAAGACCTCGTGGCCGACGGCACCCACCCCACGCTGCAGTACGCCTACGGCGGCTTCGAGATCTCGCTGGAGCCGAGCTACAGCGGCGGCATCGGCCGTGCCTGGCTCGAACGCGGCGGCGTGTACGTGGTGGCGAACATCCGCGGCGGCGGCGAGTACGGCCCGCGCTGGCACCAGGCCGCGCTGCAGGAGAACCGCCTGCGCACCTGCGAGGATTTCGCGGCCGTGTCGCAGGACCTGTTCGCGCGCGGCATCACCTCGCCCGCGCACCTGGGCGCCATGGGCGGCAGCAACGGCGGCCTGCTCATGGGCAACATGCTCACGCTGTACCCGCAGCTGTACGGCGCCATCGTGAGCGAGGTGGCGCTGCTCGACATGAAGCGCTACACGCAGCTGTCGGCCGGCGCCTCGTGGATCGCGGAGTACGGCGACCCGGAACTGCCCGACGAGTGGGAGTTCATCCAGACCTTCTCGCCCTACGAGAACGCACGGGCCGACACGACCTACCCGCCCGCCCTTTTCACCACCTCCACGCGCGACGACCGCGTGGGGCCCGTGCATGCGCGCAAGATGCACGCGAAGCTGCTCGCGCAGGGGCACGACAGCAGCTTCTACGAGAACATGGAAGGCGGCCACAGCGCCGCCGCGGACAACAAGGCGTCCGCCTTCATGGATGCGCTCGGCTACGCCTACCTCTGGCACCACATCGGGAGACCGACATGAGCAACAGCAGCACCGCCGCCACCACCCTCGAACTGATCGGCGCGCCGACCGACATCGGCGCCAGCGTGCGCGGCGCGGGCATGGGCCCCGACGCGCTGCGCGTGGCCGGCCTGGCCGAGGCGCTGGCGGGCCAGGGCTTCACGGTGCTCGACCGCGGCAACCTCGCGGGCCCGGCCACGCCGTGGGCGCCGCCGGCCAACGGGCTGCGCCACCTCACCGAGGTGATCGCCTGGAACCGCTCGGTCTACGCCGCCGTCGACACCGCGCTGGGCGCCGGCCACGTGCCGGTGATGCTGGGCGGCGACCACTGCCTGGCGATCGGCTCCATCAGCGCCGTGGCCTGGCATGCGCGAAAACGCGGCAAGAAGCTGCGCGTGCTGTGGCTCGATGCGCACTCCGACGTCAACACCGAGACCACGAGCCCCAGCGGCAACCTGCACGGCATGCCGGTGTCGTGCCTGCTGGGCCACGGGCCGGCGGACCTCACGGGCTGGAGCGGCGAGCCCGCGGCGCTGGCGCACGACGCCATCCGCTTCATCGGCATCCGCAGCGTCGACGCCGACGAGAAGGAAGCGATCCGCACGCTGGGCCTGCACGTGTTCGACATGCGCCACATCGACGAGAACGGCATGCGCACCACCATGACCGAGGCGCTTCAAGATGTGGACGAAGACACCCACCTGCACGTGAGCTTCGACCTCGATTGCCTCGACCCGGCCGACGCGCCCGGCGTGGGCACGGGCGTGCGCGGCGGGCCGACCTACCGCGAGATGCAGCTGTGCATGGAAATGATCGCCGACACGGGCCGGCTCGGCTCGGTCGACGTGGTGGAACTCAACCCCGCGCTCGACGTGCGCAACCAGACGGCCGAGGTGGCGGTGGAGCTGATCGAGAGCCTGTTCGGCAAGTCGACGCTGGTGCGCTGAGCGCCCGGCCTGCTCAGCCGCGGTTGGGCGACGGCGTCACCGGGAAGGTGGTGGCGGCGGGGCGCGTGGCGGGCTTCGGCGCGTCCTCAGCATCGGCCGGCATGTCGGGGCCGCCGCCCTGCAGGAAGCGCTCGACCAGCGTGAAGAAGCGGTCGTAGAAACGTTCGTCCGTGAGCGTCTGGCTCGCCACCTTGACCATCGCCTCGTTGCTGCCGCCGAAGGGCAGCGAGAGCGAGCCGATGGCGCCCACGCCCAGGCTGGCCGAGTTGCTGCCCTTCTTCAGGCCGTAGCGGTCCTGCAATGCGGTTGCGAAGGCCACGGTGCTGCGGCCGCCCGAGGCGCTGCCGGCGCCCCCTTCGCGCGCGCAGACCACGCGGAACTCGACCTCGACGTGCGTCTCGGCCGCGGGCTGGAAGCTCTTGCGCGCGGTCACGAGGTCGGCGTTGGCGGCCGTGACCATGTAGCCCTGGCTCAGCAGCGCACGGCGCGCCGCCTCGCAGGTCTGGGCCTCGCTGGCGGCGTAGTTGCGCGTGTGGGTGGTGGTCGAGTCGAAGTCTTCGGGCTCGTAGGCCTGCCCCGTGCCGAAGCTGCCGCAGCCGGCCAGCAGCAGGGCCGACAGCAGGCCCGGGAACAGAAACGCCGGCACGCGGGCCGGCGAAGAGAAGAAAGCAGCAGAAGAGGTGGGGGGCATGGCAGGGCGGGAAGGACACCGGATGCTAACCAACCGGCGGCTTCGCTTCGAGCCCCCGGCGGGCCGGGGGTTCCCGAAAGGCCCTGAAAGCCCCAGCGCCGACTTCAGGGGTACAGACCGCGTTCCTGGCGTGCCATCAGGATGCGCTCGCAGGCGACCGCGTAGGTGGCGGTGCGCAGCGGGATCTTGTGCTTGTCGGCCGTGTCCCAGATCTGGTTGAGCGCGTTCATCATGATGCGATCGAGGCGCACGTTGATCTCGTCCTCGTCCCAGAAGAAGGACGAGAAGTCCTGCACCCATTCGAAGTACGAGACCGTCACGCCGCCGGCGTTGCAGATCACGTCGGGCACGACCAGCACGCCGCGCTCGGCCAGGATGTCGTCCGCCTCGGGCACCGTCGGGCCGTTGGCGCCTTCGAGCACCAGCTTGGCGGTGGTCTTCTTGGCGCGCTCGGCCGTGAGCTGGCCTTCGAGGGCGGCCGGGATCAGGATGTCGCAGGCCACGTCCCAGAAGTCTTCGTTCGGCACGATGTCGCCGCCGGCCTTGAAGCCGACCACGCCGTCGGTGCGCGAGATGGGCACCAGCTGGGTCAGGTCGAGGCCATTGGTGTTCACGATGGTGCCGGTGTGGTCCTGCACCGCGACGATCTTGGCGCCGGCTTCGACGAAGAGTTCGGCCGCGACCGAGCCCACGTTGCCGAAGCCCTGCACCGCGATGCGCGCGCCGCGCAGGTCCATGCCCAGGCGGCGGGCCGCTTCACGGCCGGTGACGAACACGCCGCGGCCGGTGGCCTTCACGCGGCCCAGCGAGCCGCCCAGGTGCAGCGGCTTGCCGGTGACCACGCCGGTGGCGGTGCCGCCGACGTTCATCGAGTAGGTGTCCATCATCCACGCCATGATCTGCGCGTTGGTGTTCACGTCGGGCGCGGGGATGTCGGTGTGCGGGCCGATGATGATGCCGATCTCGCTGGTGTAGCGGCGCGTGACCTTCTCGAGTTCTTGCAGCGACAGCTTCTTCGGGTCGACGCGGATGCCGCCCTTGGCACCGCCGTACGGCAGGTTGACGGCGGCGGTCTTGATGGTCATCCAGGCCGACAGCGCCATCACTTCTTCCAGCGTGACGTCGGGGTGGAAGCGCACGCCGCCCTTGCCCGGGCCGCGGCTCATGTTGTGCTGCACGCGGTAGCCCTCGAAGTGGGCGATGGTGCCGTTGTCCATCTCGATCGGCACGTCGACGATCAGCGCGCGCTTGGGGCGCTTGAGGGTTTCGACCCAGCGCGCCAGCGGGCCGAGGTACGGCACGACGCGATCGACCTGCGACAGGTAGGTGCCCCAGGGGCTGTTGGCCGTCGGATTGACGAAGGAGAGTTTCTCGTTCATGGAAGATTCCCTTGGTTGGAATGGATGGGCGCAACGATATTCCGACTGAGGGCCGCGCGCCATGGCTTATGCATGCCGCGATGGCGGTTATGCAAGAGAAGTTGGAAGGCCCCTTGCGGTCCCTCTCGGCGCGGCCCGATGCAGGTGGATACGCACATGACAAAACCGTCATCCAGACGTTATCGGTCGCGTGGATGCGCTTCGTACAGTCGTTCTCACCAACCAAGCAACCACCTCAAGGAGTGAACGAACATGAAGCTGTCTGCCACCACCCGCCTTCTGAACACCGCCGCCGTCGCCGCCCTGCTGGGCCTGGCCGCCGCGCCGAGCTTTGCCGGCAACTACGCCGAAGGCGACCCGCGTCCCGCGCCCTTCGCGTCGTCGACGACGCGCGCCGCCGTGACGGCCGACGCCCAGCAGTGGCTGAAGACCGCGCCCACCCAGGGCTACAACGAGAACATGGGCCAGGAGCCGGTCGTGGTCTCGGCCAACAGCCGCGCCGCCGTGGCCGCCGACACGCAGCTGTGGATCCGCTCGGGCCTGGCCGCCCAGCAGTCGGGCGAAGCCGGCGCCGACACGTCGCGCCCCGGCTACCGCGAAGCCCAGGCCGCCTACACCAAGCTGCGCGAAGGCCCGGCCTACGGCGCGCTGGTCGACCAGCTCTCGGGCCGCCAGGCCGCCGCACCGGGCTCGACCACGGTGCGTTGAATGCGGTGACCCACGGCTTTCGGTAGTTCAAATGACTGCGAAAGGGTAGTCCAACGGCATTTCCTTGGTTCTATCTCCTATGGCCGTGGCAAATAGGCCGCATTTCTTGCAGTCGATCGATGTGTGCGCCGGATAATCCTCGAATGCTTGATCTGGACCGCATCGATCTGCGCCTGCTGAAGATCCTTCAGGAAGACGGCCGCATCACCAACCTCAAGCTGGCGGAGGCGGTCGCGCTGTCCCCCACCGCCGTGCTGGCGCGCGTGCAGCGCCTCACGCGCGACGGCTTCATCCTGGGCTACGAGGCCCGCCTCGACCCCTACAAGCTGGGTCGCGGCTTCACCGTGTTCGTCGAGGTCCTGCTCGACCGCACCACCGCCAACGTCTTCGACCAGTTCAAGGCCGCCGTGCAGGTGCGCGACGAGATCATGGAATGCCACATGGTCGCCGGCGGCTTCGACTACCTCCTCAAGACCCGCATGGCCGACATGGCCGCCTACCGCGAGTTCGCTGGCACGGTGCTGTGGCAGCTGCCCGGGGTGCGCGAGACGCGCACGTATGCGGTGATGGAAGAGGTGAAGAGCAGCGCGCGCTTGCCGCTGGGGGTCTGA
>RCUP01001438.1_pt1 | contig 14527 bp, 9 predicted proteins | sample 2166341 | NCBI WGS metagenome assembly RCUP01 (sample SAMN09932325, study PRJNA488358) | compost metagenome | isolation source: compost soil in succinonitrile-enriched | place: Germany: Experimental Botanical Garden | reverse complement strand
GTTCCATTGTCAGCAATTCCATCGACATCGAAGCCAGTTCTGCTACTTCAGACGGCAAAGATTTAAAGCCTGTCAACTCCAGATTTTTACTTAAGAAAGAATGCACAGCATGTCCTCCTTCATGAACCATCGTCGTTAAATCTCGTTGAGCTCCGGCCGCATTCATGAAAATAAATGGAATTCCGGATTCGTAAAGAGGGTAGTTGTATCCTCCGGGTGCTTTTCCTGCTTTTGAATCCAAATCCAAAAATCCACCACTTTTCATGGTTTTCAAACAATCTCCGAAGTAAGTATCCAGCTTTTGGAAAACAGTAATGGATTTGTCCAATAATTCTTCTCCGTTCTTAAAAGGCTTCAGTGGAGCCAATCCATCCGGATCAACTTCTAAATCCCATGGCTTCAATTTTACTTTTGATAACTTCTGTATTTTCTTTTCGCTCAATTGCTTGACGATCGGAACAATCAACCGTTCAATGGCATCATGAAAAGCCAAACAATCCGCTACGGTATAATCAAAACGACCCAAGGCTTTGAATTTGTAGTCTCTGTAGTCGGAACAATCTGCGTTTAATGCAACCTGATTCCGGAGCTTCACCAATTGATCAAACAATTCATCCAAAGCATCTCTGTCCTGCAATCTGCGGGAAACGATCAGATCGTAAACTTCTTTTCGGATTGCCTCGTTCGGATCTTTCAGGTAATTTGCAGCCTGAGGCATTGTAAGTTCTTTTCCTTGGTACGAAATCATTTGCTTTCCGGAAATGGCTCCAAATTGCTGACTCAAGGTATTGATCTCTGTTTCAATTGCAATATTCTCTTCACGGAATAGCTCAAGGGCAGATTTCACTCCTCTAAAATAGATCGAGTAAGCTTTATCCTGAGACAATTCGTCAATCCATGGAGAAGACATCATTTTTTGATTTAATGAATCTTCAAATGGAGCTAAATTCGGCTGAATCTCTGTTACAAAAAATTGATACGATTCGGTCAATTTTTCATCCAGTGTATTGATCGTCATTTTGATATAACGCCAAGCCATATTCTCTTCCAAAACAGCTTCCAGTTCACTCTTATCCAATAACCATTGCTTAAATGATTCTTTACTGGAAATGTCCCGGTTTTGAAGATCTGAAAGGTATGATTCAACGGAATTCCAACTTTCACAATGGAAGTCGGCAGCTACAAATTTTCTCATAATACAAAAATAAAAAAAGTCGGGATGAAAAATTTTCCACCCCGACTTTTTAAGAAATATTCAGAATATTATTTACCTCTGGATGATCCTGTTTTAGGAGCAGCCACTTTTTTAGCGCTTGTTGTTTTAGCAGAAGCTTTTGCTGGTCCTTTCCCTGCAGCCGGAGCTTTAGCAGTTGGAGACTTCGCTGTTGCTGCTTTTTTCGCAGGAGCTTTTTTCTCTTTTGCGGGAGTTGCTTCAGCATCGTCTTTTTGAGCACTTGCTTTAGCTGCTTTCTTTTCTTTCGGCGCCTCAGCTTCTTCTGTTGCTTCTTCAAGCACCAACGCTCCGGCTTTCAACAATAAGTTATACCATTGAAAGATCTTCTTAATATCAGAAGCATAAACACGTTCCTGATCGAAATTCGGCAAAACTTCCAACAAGTAACCTTTTAGCTTACTCTGATCCTCTTTGTGAGAAATTGTTTCTTTACCGCTTTCTTTTTCAAAAATCGAAATGAAAATTTCTTTTAACGGTTTGTCTTCATCATAGGTGTAGATAGAAATGTCATCCAAAGCAGAAATTCTGTCGGAAGCATACGCAGGAACGCGTTTTTTATCTTCCAATGATTCTACGATGATGTTGTTTTTACCTTGTGCCAAAACTCTATAAAGTCCTGCTTTTCCTGAAATAGCAATGATACCTGTTAAATTCATTCGATTAATTTATTTGAGCCAAAAATACATCTTCTTTTTAATTCTTCACAATTTTCACCTGAAAGTATTGAACATCTGTGTGAATAATTAAGTAGTAAGTCCCTGATTCAAGCTCTGAAACGGAAATTTCATGTTTTCCACCGACAATCGTTTTAACCGTTCTTCCCTGAACATCAAGCACCTGTATATCGCTAATCGGAATAGAAGTGTCAATTATTACATTTTCCTTAGTCGGATTCGGATAAACTTGAATTTGATTTGCTAATTCTTCGATTCCTAAAGAAGGATTGTATGGAAGTGAAAAGACTTCACAACCGTCCGTACTGGTTCGTGATACCGTAAAAAAGGAAGAAGAAGGAAGCGTAATCGTGTAATTCGCATTAGTTGCTCCGGGAATAGCGACGCCGTTTTCATACCATTGCAAACTTGGATACGGATCGGTAGAAAGTAAGGTTCCGTTCACATAAATCACCGGAGCAGGTGGAGCAGAGGCTGCTAAAACCGTAATTGTATCCGAGAAGGAAACACATCCATTCTGATCATAAGCCATGAAATAAACATCTCCGGAAGCAGCTAATGCAGAATGATAAGTTGTATCCCCATTCATCCAACGGATATCATAATTCGGGATGGATGCGGTTGAAACGGCGCTGTCGCCCGGACAAAAGAATGTTTCTGCTGTAATCGTATTGGTGAAATTGGATTGCTGCATCATGTTCAAAGCATGGATTTTTCCATAGCCATAAGCATTATTAGGAATGGTTCCCGTAAATGCATCTGTGAAAGCAGTGGAGCGAATCGCATCCAGGAAGCTTTGGTAGTTTCCTTTGCTGCATTTCTGCAAATAAAGCGCTGCGATTCCTGCAACTACCGGTGAAGCCATCGATGTTCCGCCATTTCGCACGTGCAATCCGTCAATCGACATAGAAGCATTAAAGCCCGGATCATTTAGCAACCAGAAAGGTCCTGCACTTAAAGAAACGTCTCCACAAGCAACCACATCCGGTTTGACATGCCCGTTTCTTGTCGGTCCTTTTGCAGAAGCAGGAGTCAACTGTCCAACTGCCGTATAATTCGGAGGATTTGGCAAATAAGTATTTCCGTTTTTATCAACATGACTGTATCGGTTCCGGATATTTCCGACTGTAACTACTTTCGGAGAACAATTCCACGAAGAAACAATCGTTTGGAGCGAATCCGGCAGATTGTAATGTTGAATATTCGGGTAAACTGCCGCTGTCGGAAGTCCTGTTGTGACCATGTCGTTCAATGAAATAAAAGCCGAACCGCTCCAGGCGTCGTATTTTCCGCTTCCTTTAGTTTTTAAGGCATATAAATAGCTTGCGGAATCGACGTGATTCAAATAAAACTCCAGATGTAAATTCGGACCTATAATCTCGGGATAAATTTCCATCGTTGCAATCCGGTTACTTCCATTCCATAATGTGTCGCGAATAACAGCTCCAAGACCTGCATTTGCAGCGCGGTAAATCGTTTGTGCACGTTCCTGAAAAGTTCCGCTACCCAAATTCGCTGCCCAGGCATACTCCCAGGTAGCATCCGTTAAGTCGGTCCAAAGATCCAGATAAACTGTGTTTGCTCCCAACTGACTTCCCGGATTTGGCTTCACCCAAACAAAAGAAGTGTCTGAATCAACATCTCCATGAACGTGGTATTTTCCCCAGGATCCTGAATTTCCGGCTGCACATACAATAATGCGTCCGTCTTTCTCATCTAATAAATTATCCATTAAAATAGCTGCGGGATCTGTTCCGTCGTGACTTCCCAAATAAGAACCCACAGAAAGATTGACTACAGCCGGTAATCCTAATGCTTCTGCTTTTTTGAATACAAAATCACAGGCATCTGCTACTGTCAAAGTCCAATTCGGTAAATTGAAATTGGTTTCTATGACGATGATTTTAGCATCCGGAGCCATTCCTTTTTCTTGTCCGTTTGCCAATCCGTTTGAAACACCGGCTCCGGTTACAGAAGTTCCGTGAGCAGAAGACTCTTCCATACTTCCGCAGGTTCCGGCCTGAATTTCTGCACCGGTCCATAACTGACCATAACCGTAAGGCATAGGAGTGTTTGCAGCAGGTGGAAGTGTATGATCCCAATAATAAAGTACACGCGTATTTCCGTTTGCATCAATGAAATCCGGATGATTGTAATCCAGCCCCTGATCAACAAAAGCCACAATGACATCTTTCCCGGTAAAAGGAGTTTGCAAACCCAATCCCTGATGAACCGGTTTTACATAATGCTTCACTAAAGTGGAATCGTTGAGTGCTTTCGGGAGGGAGAATTCCAGATAGAATGATTTGATTATTTTCGATTCAATGGCTTTCTGAATCCAAACGGGCTGCGCCTGAATATAGATCCATTCACGTGTGACTTGTTTTACATAAATCTCTTTTGTAGCCAATAACTGGTCCAGATTTCCCGAATTTGTTACCGCAAATGCCATTGGAATAGTTGGTTGTTCTTCCAATAATTTCTTAAACTTAAAATTGTCCGTTTGGGCAAAACTTGTTAATGAATTGATCAAAATTAAACCGGCTATCAGTAATATTTTATTTACCTTCACCGCTTGTTGTCGTAGTTTTCCTATGAACATTTTTTTAAACCTTTAATAAAGTATGATAACAATTATCTTACGCAAATTAAGATATTTGTTTAAATGGAAGTGTATTCCGCTCAAAAAAAGAACTTATAGACATGAAGAAAAGAATTGTCACGTTGTCATTTGCCTTATTTTCTGTTGGTGTAATGAATTTTATCTACGGTCAGAAAGTAGAAGAAATAAAAAACTGGTATAATGGAGCTACACCAGGGATGAACACTGAAAAAGCTTATTCTGCATTGAAGAAGCAAAAATCCACAACTGTAGTAGTTGCTGTGATTGACTCAGGTATCGATGTAGAGCATAAAGATTTACAAGGGAAAATCTGGACAAACGAAGATGAGATTCCGAACAACGGAATTGATGATGATAAAAACGGTTATATTGATGACGTTCACGGTTGGAACTTTCTAGGAAGTCCGAATGGAGAAAATCAAAATTATGCCCGTTTGGAGAAAACCAGAATTTGTGCAGAATTACATGCGAAATTCAAGGATAAATCTGAATCGGATATTTCCAGTGCAGATAAAGCAGATTACGCGAAGTATAAAGAATTGTTGAAAGCGATCGAAGAGGAGCGCAATCAAAATCTTCAGGCTTTGGAGCAATACACTCAATTAGAGCAAATGCTTCCGGTACTTAAAGCAAAATTGATTGAGAAATTAGGACCAAACTTCACAGAAGAAGATGTTCAGAAAATGAAGCCTGAATCTCAACAAGACATGCAATTGAAACAGATCGGTGTTTACATCGCAAATGGTCAATTGACAGAAGAGAATATCAAGGAAGCTTTGGAGCACTTCAGTTCAAGTGCAAACTACCAATTGAATATGGATTACAATGATCGTCAGTTCATCGGAGATAACCCGGATGATTTCAATGACGTTCAATACGGTAACAATGATGTAGAAGGGCCTGAGGCACTTCACGGAACTCACGTTGGTGGAATCATCGGAGCTGTGAGAATGAATGAATTGGGTGGTGACGGTGTTGCTGAAAATGTGAAATTAATGTCATTGCGTGCAGTTCCTAACGGAGATGAGCAAGATAAAGATATCGCTTTGGCAATTCGTTACGCAGTTGATAATGGTGCCTCTGTTATTAACATGTCTTTCGGAAAAGCTTACTCAAAACACCAGCAAGAAGTGTATGACGCAATGGCGTATGCAGATTCAAAAGGTGTTTTATTGATTCACGCTGCAGGAAATGACGGAGTAAACCTGGATCAAAATCCGAACTTCCCTACAAACGAATACTCTTTCCAAACAAAACCATTGGATATGTATTTGTGTATCGGAGCTTCTACAAAAGATAAAAAACACCTGGCTGCTGATTTCTCAAATTTCAGCTCCCGTCAGGTAAATGTTTTTGCTCCTGGTTTCGAAATTTACAACACGATTCCTCAAAGCGACTATAAAATTCTTCAGGGAACTTCTATGGCAGCACCAATGGTTTCAGGAGTAGCAGCGTTATTGAAGTCTTACTTCCCGACATTGTCTATGAAAGAGATCAAGGACATCATGTTGGCTTCTGCAAAACAATACAAAGGAACAATGATTCCTTCTCCGGGAACAGCAGAATCTGTTGATTTTGGAAAACTGTCAACAACCGGAGCTGTGATTGATGTAGCTGCTGCAGTAAAAATGTGTCAGGCTAAAGTGAAAAAATAATTTTCAAATCTGTATATTTAATACCGTCTTGGCTAAACCGGGACGGTATTTTTTTGCCTATGAAAACAACTAAACTATTTTTCGTGTTGCTCACCGGATTCTGGATGATCTCTGGTTTTTCACTTCAAAAGTCTAATGAAACCGAAACCATCGATTCATTAATTGATAACTGGCACAAAGCGGCGGCAGAAGCGAATTATGCAAACTATTTCGATTTGATGGCCGATAATTTCATTTTTCTGGGTACAGATCCTACCGAAAGATGGAATAAAGAAGAATTCGGCACATTCTGCAAACCTTACTTCGATCAGGGCAAAGGATGGGATTTCCGGAAAATAGAACGCCATATTGAAATTTCCAAAGATGGAAAAACAGCCTGGTTTGATGAAAAGATCAATACCTGGATGAAAGATTGCAGAGGAAGCGGAGTACTGATTAAAGTTGGAAAAGACTGGAAATTGGTTCAGTATAACCTGGCTGTATTGATTGAAAACGACAAGATTCAGGATTTTCTTAAAGTAAGAAACGAGAAATAAGCTAATTTCAAGATCTGGAATAAGTCTTGTCCTGTCGGGTTTTTCAACGAAGTATAGCGGAGTTGAAAAGTATCAAGACAAGGACGAGAAAAGATCAAAGCCTGTTTCCTTGACACTTCTTATTCGAAACTCGGACGGACAAGCTTTGTAGCTTACTTTTCACAATAATCGTTAATGACTAGTAAGCTTGGTATAGGTTTTGTAACTTATTTGGTAGTTAAAAATACCAGATATGAAAAAGTTGATTTTTTTAGGGTTGATCATGTTGGCGGGGCCGACATTCAACACATTCGCGCAAGACAGTGACAGTACCGGAATGCCTGGAGACAACTTTGATTTACAGGGAGCTCTCCAACTCTTTAAACAATCTTCCACATTAGAAGAATTTGAAAAAAAGCTCAATACCGAATCCAATGCGGTCAACAATCTGGATTTGAATGGAGATAATGCCATTGATTACATCCGTGTGGTCGACAAAAAAGAAGGTGATAATCACGCCGTCTTATTACAAATTCCTGTAAATAGCAAAGAATCTCAGGACGTTGCTGCAATCGTTATTGAAAAACGATCCAATTCCGAAGCTCAGTTACAAATTATTGGAAATGAAACCTTATACGGTGAGGAAAAGATTATGGAGCCGGTTGATGAACGGGCCGTCAAACAATCCGGTCCTTCAACATATACCGCACCCGCAACCTTCGTTTTTGTAAATGTTTGGGGCTGGCCATGTGTTCAATACATTTACGATCCATGGTATAATCCGTGGTATTCACCTTATTACTGGGATTACTATCCTTCCTGGTGGAGACCCTGGAGACCACTTTACTGGCATGTATATTACCAACGTGTTTATCAGTATCACGGCTGGTGTCATTACACCAATGTTTATCATGTTCCTTACGCTCATAATATTTACAAAAACAATCATTCAAACAGTGCATATGTGAAAGGTCGATATGAGCCTCAACGCACGGCTTACAAAAACAGAGCTGTGACAGGTCAATCATCTGCAAACGGATCAAAAGGAAGGGTAGAACCAACCAAAACAGGAACAATCAGTAATGGCACGAAACCGCTGGGAAGAACGGATGATGGAACAAGAACCGGAACAACACGCCCAACTCCAACGACAACCAATCCGGAACAAAGAACTCCGGTTCGGGAGCAAGCAGCTCCGAGACCTGTTAATCCAAATAACAGAGGAACAATTAATAATGGAAGAACGAATGACGGAAACATGCGAACTACGGAACCGATTCGAAGAACACCAGCGACAACTCCACAGCAAAGACCTGTAGAGCAAGTTCCACGTGTAGAACCGCAACCAAGACCAACACAGCAGCGGAATCCGGAACGCGTTCAGCCTCAACCGCAACAAAGACAACCTGCTCCGGACAGACAGATTAACAGACCTGCGAATGGAGGTGGAGGCGGCGGACGGATCCAGAGAAGATAATTGCTGACTTCGACTCCGCTCAGTTGGCAATAGAGATAAAAGCAGAATAGAAATAGTGGTATAAACAAAAACGTCCCGACAATAAATGCCGGGACGTTTTTATGTATTCTAAATCAAAAAGCGAGATTAAGTATCTCGCTTTTTGATTTTATTTCTTTTTAGTTCTATTCTTTGCCTGCTCTTGTTGTTGACGTTGCAAATCGTCTAAGCGCTGCATGAAACCAGATTTTTTCTTAGGAGCAGCACCACCTTTTTTATTCGCGGAGTTTGATTGTGCTTCTGCCATTTTAGCTTTCAATTTCTCTTCATCCACAAAGAATTTCTTGATGATGAACATCAGGATAATCGTCATCAATGTAGAGATGAAATAATAGTAACTCAAACCTGAAGAGTAATTATTGAAGAAGAAAATCATCATAATAGGGAACATGTACATGATAATTTTCATGTTCGGCATTCCAGGCTGTTGCTGTTGCGTCATGTTTGACGAGTTCAAATGCGTATAAGCCAATGTTGTTACAGCCATTAATAGCGTAAACAAGGAAATGTGATTACCATACAATGGAATGTATGTTCCGAAATCCCAGATAGAATCAAAAGATGATAAATCTTCTGCCCAAAGGAATCCACGTTGTCTTAAAGTAAATGTAGCCGGGAAGAAACGGAATACCGCCAATAGAATCGGCATCTGGAAGAGCATCGGAACACAACCCGCAAGTGGTGAAGCTCCTGAAGCCCGATACAAAGCCATCATATCCATCTGCTTTTTCATTGCATCTTCTTTGTTCGGATATTTTGCATTGATCTCATCGATCTGAGGTTTCAAAATTTTCATTTTTGCAGATGACACGAACATTTTCCATTGAACCGGCATCAAAACCAATTTCAAAATGATTGTCAATAACAAAATTGCAATTCCGGCATTCATTCCAAAGTTCATCAAGAACTCAAATACAGGTTGAACAGCATATAAGTTAATCCAACGGAATACTCCCCAACCAAGGTTCAGGATATCGTCATAATCGTTATTGTATGAAGCCAATGTATTGTAGTCATTCGGACCGAAATACCAGCTGAAACTTACTTTTCCGTCTTTTACGGATTGAAGTCCCAGATTCATTTTAGACTGGTATTTACGAATGTGTGTAAAATACTGATCAGAACCTTCTTTGTAGTTTGTCGATGTGAATTTCGTTCCGTTCTTTTTGAAACCGCTGTCGGCATCCAAAATAGAGGAGAAGTAGCTTTGTTTGTAAGCCACCCATTTCATATCTGTTTCTGCAGTTTCATATGCATCGGCTACTTCGCTGTTCCAATCCAATTTTCCGTCAGCAGATTCGTAACAAATGGTTGAAACTTTTCTTTGCTCGGAAAGCAATCTTTCAGAACGAAGCATTTCCATTTGCCAATCCAGTAATACCGTATTCGGCAATACTTTTCCGGAAAGATCTTTGAACGCGATAGTGTATCCCAAATCGTACCCACCTTTTAAGGTATAGGTGTATTCAATCGAACCGTCCGCCACATCGTGTCTGAAAACAACTTTATGTTTTGATTTCGAAACGACTTCAAACGCCTTGTTTCCTGTTGCGTAGTTTTTACCGTCAACACTGAAAATCAACTGATTCTTTTGATCACCGTCTTTGAATAAGTAAAGTGGAGTGATTTTACCGTCATTTTTGGCAAAATTCACATACGATTCATATTCTTTCAACTGTACTGCTGAAACAACTCCTCCTTTAGTAGAGAAATCAATAATCAGTTTTTCAGATTCCAAACGAATAATTTCTCCCTTTGCAAGTACATTTGAAGGCACTTTCACACGAGGAGCAATCGCTGTATCCTGTTTTGTCTTCTGATTGATGAAAACCAAACGACCTTCCTTGTCTTTAAGCTGATTTCCTTCTTTATCTTTTTTCGCAACAAGTACCGGTTTGTCCTTGTTTGCTTTTTCAAGCGAATCAGCGTCTTTTTTTGCTTGCTGAGCTAATTCCTTTTGTTCCTTTTCTTTTGCTACCTTAAGTTCTTTTTCACTTGGCTGGCTCATGTATGTGAACACTACCAACAAGGCACCAATAAGCGTAAGACCAATAACTGTATTCCTATCCATTCGTGTTTAATTATTCGTTTGTTTGCTTTGAATCGATCGGCTTGTAAGCTGATTTCATTGAAAGCAATGTTTTTTCTATTTAATCTCTTATTATCTTAATCCTTTATTATCCGCTACCGCGGATATTTTTTTCGATCAGTCCTCGACTGATCTCTTATTTCAAAGTGCTCATGACCGCGCTACCGCTTGTCTTTTATCGATCAGTCCTCGACTGATCTCTTATTCTCGATCGCTGCTTTCACAAAAGCAACAAATAGAGGATGTGGATTATCCACCGTACTTTTATATTCCGGGTGATACTGTGCTCCAACAAACCAAGGATGCCCCGGAATTTCAACCACTTCAACCAACCCGGTTTCAGGATTTTTTCCTGTTGCAATCATTCCTGCTTTTTCAAAAGCTTCCAGATAATCGTTATTGAATTCATAACGATGACGGTGTCTTTCTTCGATTGATTCGGTATTGTAAGCAGTAGCAACTTTGGTATTTGGTTTCAATTGACATTTGTAAGATCCCAAACGCATGGTTCCACCCATGTTTGAAATACTTTTTTGCTCTGCCATCATGGAGATCACCGGGAATTTCGAATCTTCCGCAATTTCCGTTGTATGTGCATCATCGTAACCCAAGACGTGTCTCGCAAATTCGATCACAGCACACTGCATTCCCAAACAAATCCCGAAGAACGGAACCTTGTTTTCACGTGCAAAACGAACTGCTTCGATCTTTCCGCTGATTCCTCTGGAACCAAAACCAGGAGCAACCAGAATTCCATCTAATCCTGCTAATTCTGATTCAATATTTTGTTTTGTCAATGACTCTGAATGAATCCATTTCACATTTACACGTGCTTCATTTGCAACACCACCGTGAATAAACGCTTCTGAAATGGACTTATAAGAATCCTTCAATTCTACATATTTACCAACCAAACCGATATTTACTTCTGCTTTTGGATTCTTCAAACGAAGTAAGAACTCTTTCCATTTAGTTAATTCAGGGGAATTTTTAGAAGGCAATCCTAATTTCTCAAGAACTACTTTATCCAATTCTTCAGCCTGCATTAAAAGCGGAACGTCGTAAATAGATTCAGCATCACGCGATTCAATTACCGCATTCATGCTCACATTACAGAACTTCGCGATTTTCTTACGAATCGTTAAATCCAATTCGTGTTCTGTTCTACAACATAGAATATCCGGTTGAACCCCTAATTCAAGTAATTGTTTAACAGAGTGCTGAGTTGGTTTTGTTTTTAACTCTCCGGCAGCAGATAAATAAGGAATCAATGTCAGGTGAACCACCAAACAATCGCTTTCAAATTCCCACATCATTTGTCGAACGGCTTCTACGAACGGAAGTGATTCAATATCACCAACCGTACCACCAATTTCGGTAATCACGATGTCAAATTTTCCGGTTTTCCCTAAAATCTGAATACGTTCTTTGATTTCATCTGTGATGTGAGGAATGATCTGAACTGTTTTCCCCAAATATTCTCCTTTGCGTTCTTTATCAATAACACTTTGATAAATACGTCCGGTAGTTACGTTGTTTGCCTGTGATGTAGGAACATTCAGGAAACGCTCGTAATGTCCCAAGTCCAAATCGGTTTCAGCCCCATCATCTGTTACGAAACATTCTCCATGCTCGTATGGATTCAATGTTCCCGGATCGATGTTGATGTATGGATCTAATTTTTGGATTGTCGTAGAGTAACCGCGGGCCTGAAGCAATTTTGCTAAAGAAGCTGAGATAATTCCTTTACCCAAGGATGATGTTACCCCCCCGGTTACAAATACGTATTTTGTTGAATTGGACATATATAAAAATTGTAACTACGGGGCGCAAAATTACATCAAATAAATGAATAAACACGAATGTTTTATCTGGTTTTTCAGAAATAAAGGCGAACGGTGGAATTATGCATTTATATCCGTTTTAAAAATCGGCGAACGGAAATTGAAAATGTAGAATTCAGAATTAAAAAGAAAAGGATTGACGTAAAGAAGATCATTTGCCAAGTTAATTAAGTGAATACCGAGCTTTCCCACTTTTCAATTCTCAATTAATAAGGAAGTCCGTCATTCAAAAACGTCTGGAAGTAAAACCGTGGTTTCCGCGCTTCTTTTCTTGTAAACACATTGTTTCCAGCTTCATTCAAACGCAGATAATGTGGCGTATTCCGTTTCATACTCTTCGGAAAGAGCACCAGGTCATGACTGATTTTATTTTGAAAAACGTGACGAATTTGTTCACTATCCCAGCCAATTCTTGCACCGGCAGTTTGAACTCCGACAAAACGGTGTTTCAATTCTCCGTAAAGAATCCCGTGATTCAGCTTCCCGTAAGGTTTTGAAGTTAAATCTCTCATTCCATTCGGAGCGCCCGGAAGCGGAGTTCTATCCCAATATGTTCCTGCCGTTTCTCCGGTCCAGATGGTAAGTCCCAAGCTCGCTTTGTATAAACTGTCCCGATAAGAAACAATCAGAGCTCCGGTTCGAAAACGGTCTTTTGCCTGACCGGCGAATACGTCATTTTCAAGTAGAATATCGATCCGTTTGATTCCCAGATTCCAGGCTCCGGAACGCTGAGAAGTTCCAACACGATCCAGATACCAATAGTGAGCATAACCAATCGAGTAGGAGGAAGAGGTTTGATGCAACACACCATCCCAATCCATGTTTAACGGATTGTTTGGTTTCCCGAACATCACAACGGCTCCCGTGCTGATTCTCAATTCTCCGAAAGATTTTCTATCTCCGAGATTCGTCAGGAAATAGCGGGAAGTCAAGCCGGCATTGATTTGTAAATACTGATTCCCGACATAGGAATCGAGTTTGAGTCCGAATGCATTTTGATGTGAACCAAAAGCGATCAGCAGTGTTGCTTTCACTCCGACGTGAGGAGTCCATCTGCTTTGAGCTGCGGCAGTATTGATACAAATAAGGAAGAGAATAAGCAAGCGATTCATCGAAAACGAATTTACAATTTTCAGACCGAAATTGCTCGTCTTCCCGAAATACGTCCAATCAACCCGATTAACCGCCGTTTATTTGAAACAAGCATACTTCGCATTGGATTTCGCCTATCTTTGACTTTATGTTTAAAGCAAGAAGAACTTATTGGTTTGCTCAAGTAGGAGGTTGGGCCTTACTTTCTTTGCTGATATTCTCAGCGTCAACCTTTTCCAATCAAAAGATTGAGCTGAAAATGATTGTGATTTCAACAGCTTGTTTCTTTGTTTTTGGAATTGTACTGACTCATTTGATGCGCTTTTTCTTTATCAAAATGGGTTGGCTGAACATGCGTTTAACGAACCTGATTCCGCGGGTAATTATTACTTCGATCGTTGTTGCTGCAATCATGTCTTTACTAAACATTCTGGTTTCTCATTTGGTTTCCAAGACTTCTCTGAAGTTTTCTGTGGTGGAATTTTCTCTGGACGTTTGTGCGACGCTGATTTTCTTTGTTTTGTGGAATAGTGTTTATTTTACGTTTCACTTTTTCCAGCGATCCAGAGAACAGGAAGTCAATAATTTACAGCTTACAGCGAGTCACAATGAAATTGAATTGAAAAACCTGCGTTCTCAATTGAATCCGCATTTTCTGTTCAATTCACTGAATTCGATCCGTGCTTTGATCGATATTGAGCCTTACCGCGCTCAGGAAAACATTACCAAACTCTCCAATCTGCTTCGAAAATCTCTAATCATCGGGAGTGAGCAATTGGTTCCTTTAGATGAAGAACTATCCATTGTCCGGGATTATCTGGATTTGGAGAAAGTGCGTTTCGAAGAACGATTGGAGATCAAACAGGAAGTGGACTCCAGCGTCATGAACTTTCTGATTCCGCCGTTCATTCTTCAGACCTTGGTTGAGAATTCGTTGAAACATGGCGTTTCCCAATTGATTGAAGGAGGAACCGTTTGGATTCGTGTAAAGAAAATTGAAGACACGGTCATTCTGGAAGTTGAAAACACCGGAAATCTGCGTTCCAATAAGCGAGATTCGATTGGAATTGGTATTTCCAACACACTGAGAAGATTGGAACTTCAATACCGTGGAAAGGCTACTTTTAATTTAAGACAAAACACCCCCAATACCGTAATAGCTATAATTGAAATTAAAGAAGTATGAGAACCATAATCATTGATGATGAAAGACTTGCGCGTGAAGAGTTAAAGAAATTATTGAAAGATTATCACGAAATCGAAATCATAGACGAAGCTAAAAATC
>RCUP01001428.1_pt1 | contig 14571 bp, 17 predicted proteins | sample 2166341 | NCBI WGS metagenome assembly RCUP01 (sample SAMN09932325, study PRJNA488358) | compost metagenome | isolation source: compost soil in succinonitrile-enriched | place: Germany: Experimental Botanical Garden | reverse complement strand
CGGCGCCGAGGTAGCCGGTGAGGACGGTGACGGGAGTCTTCTGGGTCATGGGCGGCTAGATGGAGCTTCAAGAGAAGAAAGAAAAGGGCGCCGCGCTTTCCTCCCCATTTCATGGGGAGGGGGACCACGAAGTGGTGGAGGGGGCGGCGGAGACGGCTGACGGGGAGTCGCCCCCTCCGTCACGTCGGCTTCGCCGCCGCGCCACCTCCCCATGACATGGGGAGGAAAGCGTGAGCTCAGCAGGCCGGACAGTCGGGCAAGGCGCCGCTTTCCAACTGGAAGGTCGTGTGGCTGACGCCAAAGCGGCTGCGGGCCACGGCCTGCGCCTCACCCAAAAGGGCATCGGCGTCGGGCCGGTCATGGACCAGATGCGCCGTCAGGGCCGTGTCCGTGGTCGACAGGCCCCAGATGTGCAGGTCATGCACGGCGCTGACGCCCGGCAGGGCCAGGAAGGCGGCGCGGACCTCGGCCACCTCGACGCCGCTCGGCGCGGCGTCCAGCGCCAGGTTGACCGAGTCCTTCAGCAGGCCCCAGGTCCCGATCATGATGACGGCGACGATGGCCAGGCTGACAAGGGCGTCGATCACGGCCCATCCGGTCATCAGGATGACCGCCCCGGCGATGACCACGCCCAGCGACACGGCAGCGTCGGCCATCATGTGCAGATAGGCCCCGCGCACGTTCAGGTCCTTGTGCTGGTCCTTCATGAACAGCAGGGCCGTGCCCAGGTTGATGAAGAAGCCGATGCCCGCCACCACCATGATGACGCTGGACTGGACGGGCGCCGGCTCGGCCAGCCGCCGCACGGCCTCGAAGGCAATGGCGCCACAGGCGAAGATCAGCAGCAGGGCGTTGCCCAGGGCCGCCAGCACTGTCGCCTTGCCAAAGCCGTAGGTCCGCTTGGGCCCCGCCGCGCGCCGCGCCAGCCAGGCCGCGCCCCCGGCCATGGCCAGCCCCAGAACGTCAGACAGGTTGTGGCCCGCATCGGCCATCAGCGCCGCTGAATCGGCCCAGACGCCGGCCCCGAACTCGCAGACCACAAAGGCCAGGTTGACGATCAGACCAACGGCGTAGCGCCAGTCGCCCGTGTCCACCGGTCCATGATGATGCCCACCGATGCCGTGGGAATGGCCGTGGCCATGGTCATGCCCCGAATGGTCGTGGCCCGCGTGGGAATGCCCCGCGTGGGAATGATCGTGGTCGTGTGCGTGATCGTGCGCCATGCAACCCCTCTAGGCCCGCCCGCCGCTCCGCGTCAACGACAACGAACATAAGTCATTGAATGTAAATATATAACCTATCGGCGCGTCAGTGCTGATGGGTCATCACCAAGAAGCCGATCAGGATCAGGGCCACGCCCAGAATGGCGCCCTCATAGCGCGCCCAGCGCTCCAGCCGCAGGATGGAGTATCCGGCGCTGGCCAGGGCGGCCAGCAATGTCATGCCCAGCACCGTCCCCGCCGCGAAGGCGAGCGTCAGCAGGGCCAGGGCCATGACGCCCTCGGTCGCCGACGACAGGTAGATGGGCAACAGGACCTCGCCCGGCGTCACCGCCATCATCAGCACCAGCCCCCAGAAGGCGGCGCGATCCGACACGGCGGGCTCGGGAACCTCGGCCTCCGGCCCCGTCGCCGTGACCGGCTTTTGCAGCGAGGCCCGCGCCAGATAGAAGGCGCCGAATATAAAGAGCAGGGCCGCCGAAAGGTGGGGCAGGAGGCCGCCGATCCAGGCGTTCAGCGCCAGACCCGCCGCCACGATCAGCGATCCGACCAGAGCCGTCGAGGCGATGTGGGCCAGCCCTGCCGTCACCGCGACCGTCATGACCCGCATCAGGCTCCACCGCTGCGCCCGGCCCACCAGGACAAAGGGCAGCCAGTGGGTCGGCAGGGCGGCGTGCAGGAAGGCCGCAACGAATCCCCCGCCCAGAAGCGAAATCAGAACGGGCTGCTGAAGATCGGGCGGCGACATTCCGGCCGCTATATCCTGTTACTTTGTAACAGTCGATCCCTTTTATCTCTATTGATAGAGGCTGGCCCGATCCAGCGGCAGGCCGGAGGGGCCGGCCCGGCGCTTCTGGGCCACCGTCTGATAGACCTGCACCGCGCCGCGTTCGAACCCTTTGGCGAACAGGGCGAAATAGACGAGCCACAACCGCGTCCGCGCCTCGCCCGCCAGCCGATAGGCCGCCTCGCGACGCTCATACAGACGCCGCGTCCATTCCCGCAGCGACAGCTCGAAATGCTCGCGCATATCCTCCACGTCCAGGGTCTCGAAACCGAGCCGCCCCAGGTTGGTGACGGTCATGCCGATGGTGTCCAGCTCGCCGCCAGGGAAGATGAAGCGGGTGATGACCCGGGTCGTCGGCGTCGGGCGCAGCCTGTCCTTGCCGCCGCGCCGCACCGACGCCTGATGGAAATAGAGGCCGCCCGGCTTCAACAGGCGGCGCATCTGCTCGAAATGCCGCTCATGGTTGGCGAAGCCGGCGTGCTCGAACATCTCCACCTGGGCGATGGCGTCATAGACCCCGGCGGCGTCGACCTCGCGATAGTCCTTGAGCTCCAGCGTCACCTTGTCCGACAATCCCATGCGCTCGACCTTGGCGCGAGCGAAGTCGAGCTGGGCCTGACTCAGGGTCACGCCGTGGACATGGACGCCGTACTTGCTGGCCGCCCAGCAGGACAGACCGCCCCAGCCGCAGCCCACGTCAAGCATGCGCTGCCCCGGTTTCAGTCGCAGCTTGCGACAGATGCGGTCCAGCTTCTCCTGCTGAGCCGCCTCCAGCGTGACGTCATGACGGGTGAAGTAGGCGCTGGAATAGACCATCTCGGGATCCAGAAAGAGCCCGTAGAAGTCGTTGCCGACATCATAGTGGAACTGGATGAAGTCCTGATCCCGCCGACCGCTGCGATCCCGCCCGACCCCGTCGTCCCCTGTCGCGTCCCAGGCCGGGAGCGATTCGACCTCCCCATCTCCTCGCCCCAGCAGAAAGGGCAGAGCCTCGCGCGCCACCAGCCAGCGATCGATTGCGCGCTTCAGATGCACCGCGCGCCCGTGGTCCCAGCGGTCCGCGGCCTCCAGGGGACTGCCGCCCTCGACCCTGAGGTCGCCCACGGCGATCAACTCGAACAGGGTCATCAAGCCCGGCTTCAGGATGATGCGGCGGACCGCGCTGGGCCGCGTCACCACGATCTGGATGTCGTCGCGAGCGCCCGGACCCAGCGGCAGGACCTCGCCATTCCACAGGCGCAAGGAAAGATCGGCTTTAAGATGCTCGGCGATGTGGCCGACGATACGACGCGCGGCGATGATGCGCCGGTCAGTAATCTGGTTCACGCGAAAGCCCCTCGAAACGTTGTTCGTCAATTACACAGGCTCGCGGGTCGGGCTAGGCTGTCGGGGGAAATCGGCGCTCGCACAGGGTTTTCGCCCCGTGCACGTTGACTCTGCCCCGCCCTTCCGTATATGTCGCCGCTCTTCGCCCGCAGGGTTTCCTGACGGGCGCATTCTTTTTTGCGTTCACGCTGAGGCTTCCAAATGTACGCGGTGATCAAGACCGGCGGAAAGCAGTACCGGGTTCAACCGGGCGATGTGATTGTTGTCGAGAAACTCGACGGCGACGCTGGCGCTGCCGTCAATTTCGGTGAAGTCCTCATGCTGGGCGGCGACAAGGGTGTTACGGTCGGCGCTCCGCTGATCGACGGTGCGGCGGTTGCTGCAACCCTGGTCGAAACCCGCAAGGGCGAGAAGATCAAGATCTTCAAGAAGACCCGTCGTCAGGGCTATCGCCGCACGAACGGCCATCGTCAGATGGAAACCGTCCTGCGCATCACCGGCATCGAAGGCGCCGGCGAGAAAGCCAAATGGGACGGCACGGTCGACCTGATGACCAAGGCTGAAATCAACGCTCGCGCCCGTGGCCTCGCCCCGCGCGTGGAGGCTGTTGAAGCCGAGGCTCCCAAGGCCAAGAAGGCTCCCGCCAAGAAAGCCGCCAAGGCTGAAGGCGCCGAAGCCTAAGACATTCATCGGCGCCCCGTTCGGCGCCTGCCAAGACGTTAAGGTCGCGCTCAAGCAGCGCACCTAAGGAAGAGGAGCAGCAAGATGGCTCACAAGAAATCCGGTGGTTCGTCGCGTAACGGTCGCGACTCCCATTCCAAGCGCCTTGGCGTGAAGAAGTACGGCGGCGAGAAGGTTCTGGCCGGCAACATCCTCGTGCGTCAGCGCGGCACCACCTTCCACCCCGGTGAAAACGTCGGCCTCGGCCGCGACCACACCCTGTTCGCCACCGCGACCGGCGCTGTGAAATTCACCACCAAACGTGGCGGCCGTTGTTACGTGTCGATTCTCGCGGCCAACGACGACGCTCAGGCTATGGCCGCCGAGTAACGCGAACTGGACAAAATCCGGGATCGCGTTGCTCACGAAGCCGCGATCCGGACCAGGGAAATTTTCCGCGGGGAGTCTGGATCACCAGGCTCCCCGTTTGCGTTTCCCCGCCTCGCTGACCGCCCGAGCCCTGATGAACAAGGACGGCGGTCGCACCAGAGGGGCGTGACCCATGTGCGTGATTGAAACTTCTCCCGTCGTCGAAACCCGGCGTCTCATCCTGCGTGCGCCCGGCGCCCAGGACGTCAGCCGCATCGCGGCCATGGCCAACGACCGCGACATCGCGCGCATGACCCAGCGCATGCCCCACCCCTTCCAGGTGGAGGACGCCGAGGACTTCGTCCTGCACGTCGCCGCCCAGGACCCGAAAAAGGCCAACACCTTCGTCATCGAGCACGAGGACCTTGGCCCTGTCGGCGTCATCGGCCTGTTCGAGAACCAGGACAGCGTGCCTGAGGCCGGCTACTGGATCGGTCGCGACTTCTGGGGCCGGGGCTTTGCGACCGAGGCCCTGGAGGGGGCTCTGGTCTGGGCCTCCAGGCGCTGGAAGCGCCGCGCCCTGATCGCCGGCCACTTCGCCGACAACCCCGCTTCCGGCCGCGTGCTGGAAAAGGCCGGCTTCCTCTATACGGGCGAGACCCGCCGCGCCTTCAGCCAGGCGCGAGGCGAGATCGCCGACACGCGGATGATGGTCTGGCTGGCCTGATAGAACACTGATTTCATGTAGGTTTGGTCAACAGTGCAGTTTTTTCCGAGATCGGAAAAAAGCCTGTTGACCGCCCGGAAGGTCCCCCCTATTAGATCGCTCCTCGGCGGGGCGACCCACCGGGCCCAGATGGCGGAATTGGTAGACGCGCTGGCTTCAGGTGCCAGTGACTTAACGGTCGTGGAGGTTCGAGTCCTCTTCTGGGCACCATATTCTCAAACGGCGTCGTGTCCCACGGATACGGCGCCGTTTGTCATTTCAGCCCTGCTTTCATCATCCATAACGGCGAAGGTTGGCGCTGCGTCCTAGCGATAGCGCGTGGTTCGTCTATGCTGTCGCCCTGAACGCCCACCCGAGTTTCCAAGCATGACCGTTTACCTGCACGAAGGCGACCTGCCCGACGGCCTCGACCTCGGCCCCGAGGTCGCGATCGATTCCGAGACCATGGGCCTGCGCTTCCGCCGCGATCCGCTGTGCGTGGTGCAACTGTCTTCGGGCGACGGCGACGCCCATGTCGTGCGGCTGAGCCGCCCCGACTATGACTGCCCCAACCTGAAGCGGCTTCTGGCCGATCCCAAGGTGCTGAAGCTCTTCCACTTCGGCCGCTTCGACATCGGCATGTTCGACCTGCACCTCGGCGTCGAGACCCGCCCGGTCTATTGCACCAAGATCGCCTCCAAGCTGGCCCGTACCTATACCGACCGTCATGGCCTGAAGGACGTGGCGCGCGAACTGGCCGGCGTGGACATGTCCAAGGCCCAGCAGAGCTCGGACTGGGGTTCGCCGGTCCTGTCGCAGGCCCAACTGGACTACGCCGCATCGGACGTCCTCTATCTGCACGCCATCAAGGCCAAGCTGGACGCCATGCTGGAGCGCGAAGGCCGCGCCGAGCTGGCCCGCGCCTGCTTCGACTTCCTGCCCACGCGCTCGCGTCTCGACCTGGCCGGTTGGGACGAGATCGACATCTTCGCGCACGCTTGAGGACCAGCATGAGCGACCGCGACGCCCAGGAAGCGCGCAAGCGCGCCGACGAGGCCCGGGTCGCCCAGGCCGGCGAGCGCTGGCGTGCGCGCTCACGCCGGGTCAAGCTGTATCGCCGCCTCCTGCCCATCGTCATCCTGGTGCTGGCGGGCGGGGCGCTGACCTGGACGGTGTTCCGCACCGTCATGTCGGGGGTCGAACGCAAGGCCAGCGAAAGTCGCGAAATCCGCCTCGACAACCCCATGTTCCACGGCCAGGACGCCCAGGGCCGCTCCTTCGTCATCGGCGCCCAGGGCGCGATCCGCGATCCGGCCACCGGCTATTTCCGCCTGGTCGGCCCCTTGCTCCGCCTGAATCTGGGCGGCCGCAAGACGACAGAACTGACGGCGGACGGCGGCACCTATATCGAGACCCAGCGCAAGGTGGTGATCGGGCCGAACGTGAAGATTTCGGACGGCGGCTCCGGCTTCGTCCTGACCACGCCGGAAGCCGTGGTCGACACCAATACGGGCGTGGTGACGGGCGACAAGGGCGTCCAGGGGCAAGGGCCTCTTGGAACCATAAACGCTTCGTCCTATGCCATCTATGATCAGGGCCAACGGGTCGTCTTCAGCGGCCAGGGCGAAAACAAGATAAGCGGGACCATAAACCCCGCGGGATCCGGCAGGTGACCATGTCCAAGTCGAACACCATGATCGCAGGCACCGCCCTGCTGCTGGCCCTGGCGGTCCCCGCGTCTTCGGGGGCCCAGAGCACGCGCGCCGACGCCTCGAAACAGCCGGTCCAGTATGGCGCCGACGGCGGCGAATACACGCCCAACGGCTTTTCCCTGCGCGGCCGGGCCGAACTGACCCAGGGCGGCAACCGTCTGCGCGCCGACGCCATCACCGGCGTCGCGAACAACGGTGATCTGACGCGCGTTGAAGCGACCGGCAACGTCTACTTCGTCACCCCGGATCAGAGCATGCGCGGCGACCGCGCCGTCTACACCCTCGGCAACGCCGAGGTCGTGGTGACGGGCGACGTCATCCTGACCCAGGGCAAGAACGTCCTGACCGGCAACCGCCTCGTCTATAACGTCCGCACCGAGAGCGCCCGCATGGAAGGCGGAAACGGCCGCGTCCAGGGCGTCTTCTATCCGCAAGGGAACTGACCCCGCTTGGCGCGCAAGGAACTCTCAGCCCTGAACCTCGACCAGGCGGCCGCGGACAACGCGCCCGCGATCGAGGAAGCGCGCCAGACCGGCCTGCGCGTCGAGCACATCGCCCGCAGCTTCGGCCAGCGCCAGGTCGTGCGCGACGTCTCCCTGAGCGTCCAGCGCGGCGAGGTCTGCGGCCTGCTGGGTCCCAACGGCGCGGGCAAGACCACCTGCTTCTACATGATCACCGGCCTGATCCCGGCCGACAGCGGCTCGATCTGGCTGGACGGCGAAGAGATCACCCAGCAGCCCATGTACCAGCGCGCCCGCATGGGCCTGGGCTATCTGGCGCAGGAAGCCTCCATCTTCCGCGGCATGACGGTCGAGCAGAACATCAAGGCCGTGGTCGAACTGCGCGAGAAGACCGCCGCCGGCGTGCGCGAGGAAACCAGCCGCCTGCTGGAAGAACTGCGCATCGACCACCTGCGCCACGCCCCGGCCACCGGTCTGTCGGGCGGCGAACGGCGTCGCGTCGAGATCGCCCGCGCCCTGGCGGCCCGCCCCAGCTTCATGCTGCTGGACGAACCCTTCGCCGGCATCGACCCCCTGGCCATCGCCGACATCCGTCACGTGATCCGCTACCTGTCCAGCCAGGGCATCGGCGTGCTGATCACCGACCACAACGTGCGCGAGACCCTGGACATCATCGACCGCGTCTCGATCATCTCGGCCGGCTCGGTCCTGTTCGAAGGCACGGCGGACGAGGCCGTTCGTGACCCCGAGGTCCGCCGCGTCTATCTGGGCGAAATGTTCGGCTGACGCCGAGGATCGCGCGCCCGCCTCGCCTCGGGCGTCACAATCCGTCCGCGCAATCCCTTGCCCGGCAAGGGACGGACGCCGGCTCGCGCTCCTATAGGTCGCAGGGCTTCGGGATCGACTAGGATCAGCGTCCTGGTCTTTGACATCGTCCCCCCGCCGCCTTCGCCCGCTCCACGCCGAGACCGCCGCTCAGCCCGGCCGTCCACGCATCCCTGGCCGTCGCCCGCGCGCCGCCGGTTGCACCAATTGCACTTTTTTTTCTTGGCGCGGTGCAATGCCACGGCCTCGCAGACCACGCGCCACATGCCATCGGCTGCGGCGCTCACCCGACGTTAAACTCTCTGCCTCACGATCACAGCAAGAACCGGGCCACAGGCTCGCGGGAGGGATTGAAACGACGTGATCGGTCAGAGGCTTGAGGTCAGACAGGGTCAGGGGCTGGTCATCACGCCCCAGCTGCAGCAGGCGATCAAGCTGCTGCAACTGTCGAATCTTGAGCTGGAAGCCTACGTCGAGGCCGAGCTGGAAAAGAACCCCCTGTTGCAGCGCGACGAGGGCGACCAAGGCGGAGACAGCCCCGCCGAACCCGCTGAAGCCGCCGCCTCGGGCGAGGCCGGCGAACTGCAGTTCACCGAGCCGTCGGGCGACGCCGAGCACGCCATGGATGCGCGCACCGAGGATCTCTATGACGACGCCCCCGGCGAACGCGACGCCGACCGCAAGCGCGACGCGGGCGAAGGCGAGCAGCCCGGCCTGTCCGACTGGTCGCGCGCCGGCGCCGGCGGCGGCATGGACGGCGAGGACATGGAGCGCCCCGACACGCGCGACGCCACCCTGTGGGAGCATCTTCAGGCCCAGGCCTCGTCCGCGGGATTCAGCCCCGCCGAACACGCCATCGCCCTGACCCTGATCGACGCCACCGACGAGGGCGGCTATCTGCGCGGCGAGCTTCAGGAATTCGCCGACCGCCTGGGCGTCGATCTGGCGCGAATCGAGGCGGTCCTGACCGTCTGCCACGGCTTCGAGCCGACCGGGGTCATGGCCCGCTCGGCCCCCGAATGCCTGAAGCTGCAACTGGTCGAACGCAACCGCTTCGACCCGGCCATGGAAGCCCTGCTCGACAATCTGGAGCTGCTGGCGCGGCGCGACCTGCCCGCCCTGCGCAAGGTCTGCGGCGTCGACGCCGAAGACCTGAACGAGATGATCGCCGAACTGAAGGGCCTGACGCCGCGTCCCGGCGCCGGCTTCGGCGGCGAGCCGGCCCAGACGGTCGTGCCCGACGTTCATGTCCGTCCCGACCCGGCGGGCGGCTGGCGCGTCGAACTGAACAGCGAGACCCTGCCCCGCCTGCTGATGGACAAGCGCTATCACGGCGTGGTCGCGGCGGGCGCGCGATCCGAAACCGAAAAGACCTTCGTGGCCGAGTGCGCCGCCCAGGCCAGCTGGCTGGTCAAGTCGCTGGACCAGCGGGCCAAGACCATCCTCAAGGTCAGCTCCGAGATCGTGCGCCAGCAGGACGCCTTCCTGGCCTTCGGCGTCGAGTTCCTGCGCCCGCTGAACCTGAAGACCGTGGCCGACGCCATCGGCATGCACGAATCAACGGTCAGCCGCGTCACCTCGAACAAGTATGTCTCGACCCCGCGCGGGGTTTTCGAGCTGAAATTCTTCTTCACCGCCGCCATCCAGTCGTCCGACGGCGGCGCTCTGCACTCGGCCGAAGCCGTCCGCCATCGGATCAAGGCCATGATCGACAGCGAAGGCGCCGACGGCGACGTGCTGAGCGACGACCGGATCGTCGAGATCCTCAATGAAACCGGCATCGACATCGCCCGACGCACCGTGGCCAAATACCGGGAAGCCCTTAGAATTCCGTCTTCTGTCCAGCGCCGCCGCCTGATGAAGGCCGGCTGATCACGCTGCGGCGAAGCGTCACCACAAATCGGTGATCGGCGTTGACACCAAACCCTTCCCGTCGCGTTCTATGCCTATGCAGATCCAAGTCAGCGGCAAGCAAGTGGATGTCGGCGAAGCGCTAAGCTCGCGCATCTCCCAGGAACTCGAAGAGGGAGTCGGCAAGTATTTCGCCCGTGGCGGCGAAAACGCCGAGGTCGTGGTGTCCAAGGACCGCCACGGCTTCCGCGTCGATTGCTGGGTCCGCCTGGCCTCAGGCCAGAGCCTGGTGACCACGGGCTTCGGCGGCGACGCCCAGGCCGCCTTCTCCGACAGCCTGGACAAGCTGGAGAAGCGGGTTCGTCGCTACAAGCGCCGCCTGAAGGACCACCACATCGGTCCCAAGGGCCTGTCGCCCGAGAAGACCGAGGATGCGGCGCGTGAAGTCGCCGCCCTGACCGTCTTCCGAAACCCGGATACGGTCGAGGACGACGCCTTCGGCGACGCCGGCGCGCCGGACGAACCGCCGCCTGTCGGCATGGTCATCGCCGAAACCGAATCGGAAATCCGCACCATTACGGTCGGGCGCGCGGTGCTGGAACTGGACATGACCGGCTACCCGCTCGTCATGTTCCGAAACGCCGCCCACGGCGGTCTGGCGGTCGTCTATCGCCGGCCTGACGGCAATGTCGGCTGGATCGACCCCGAACGCACCCTCAAGCCGGCGAAGAACGGCTCCGGGTCGTAAGGCTTCCACGCGGAGGGCGAAGGCGCTAGAAGACGCCTCGCCCTTCCGCAATGTCGGGCTCGAGTTTTCGGGGTGATCATGGACATCGCTGATTTGTTGTCGTCGGACGGGATCGTCCTGCGGGGCGGCGTGTCATCTAAACGCCAGGCGCTGCACACCGTGGCCGAGGCCGCGTCGGTCGCTCTGGATATCGACGAGGATCGGGTCCTGGAGGCCCTGCTGGAGCGCGAGGCCCTCGGTTCGACGGGCCTCGGCTCGGGCGTCGCCGTTCCCCACGCCCGCATCAAGGGACTGGATCGCGTCTGCGCCGTCTTCGTGCGGCTCGAAACCCCGGTCGCCTATGAGTCGGTGGACGACCGCCCCGTCGATCTGCTGTTCGCCTTATTCGCCCCGCTGAACGCAGGTGCGGAGCATCTGCGGGCGCTTGCGGCCGTGTCGCGCGCCATGCGCTCGCCGGAACTGCGCGAGCATCTTCGTCACGCCCGCACGATCGACGCCGTACGCGCTCTGTTCGTCAAGGATACGCCCGTCGCCGCCGCCTGAACCCGCGCGGACCCGCGATTCCGCGCTCATGCAGGCAGAACGGTTGGCGTCGCCCTCAAAATCAATGCACCGAGACGGGTTCCAGCTCGTGAGCGGCGGCGGCTGCAAAGGCCGTCTCGCGGTCCAGCATGACCGCCAGGCGTTCGCCGTCGGCGCCGTGGACAGCGTAGAGGATCTGATCCGGGTTCAGATCGACGCCGGGGCCGACCTCGACATGGGCGTCCTCCATCAGGTCCGCGGCGCGGATCGCGCGCACATAGACCAGGTCGGGCGCGCCCAGACCGGCGAATTCTGACTTGTTCATAACCGGCGTCATAGGACCGCCTCCTTACGCTTGACTGAACGCCCGGAAAGGCGGGCGGTTCGACGGCTGTTTTCAGCCCGTCGTGATGGGAATGCGCCGGATCTGGCGCTCTTGTTCAGGACGAACCAGATCGACGTGAAGCAGACCGTGCTCCAGCCGCGCCTCGGCGACCTCGAGCCCGTCAGCCAGAACGAAGCTGCGGACGAAGCCCCGCGCGGCGATGCCGCGATGCAGGAAGGCCTGCTCCCCCTTGCCGGCGTCGTCGCGCTTGCCGGCGATCGTCAGCTGGCGGCCCTCCAGGGTGATGGCCAGTTCCTCGGGGGCAAAGCCGGCCACGGCCAGACTGATGCGCACCGCCGCCTCGCCCACCTGTTCGACATTATAGGGGGGATAGCTCTCGGCCGCCGCCTTGGCCGCACGGTCGATCAGGGCCCGGGTGTGATCAAAGCCCAGCAGAAAGGGGCTGTCGAACAGAATGGTGCGTGCCGTCATGAGGTCCTCGCAAAGAAGCGACCGCGACCGTCCGCATCCTCCCTGAAGCGGCAAGGACGCGCGGCCGTTTGCAACAAATGGTTATGTCCGGCCTCAGGGTCAACCGCGCCGCTGGCCGCCGCCGTCGTTCACGTGACATACAGCTTGGAACCTTCACTGTAGGGCCACGTTTTTCGGCCTGATCCCCTTTAACAAAGGACACCCCATGCGCGCCAAGTTCATCGTCGCCAGCGTCAGCATCGCCGCCCTGCTCGGCGCGAGCGCCTGCACCACCACCGACCCCTACAGCTCGACCCCGACCCGCAACAACACCGGCACAGGCGCCATCGCCGGCGCCCTGGGCGGCGCTCTGCTCGGCTATCTGACCAACACCTCGAACGGCGAACAGGGCCGCAAGAACGCCCTGATCGGCGCCGGCATCGGCGCCCTGGCCGGCGCCGGAGTCGGCCAGTACATGGATCGTCAGCAACGCGCCCTGGAAGCCGAGCTGTCGGGCACCGGCGTCGGCGTGGCGCGTCAGGGCGACAACCTGGTGCTGCGCATGCCGTCGGACGTGACCTTCGCCACCAACCAGTCCAGCCTGGACAGCCGCTTCCTGCCGGTCCTCGACGACGTCGCCCGCGTGCTGAACGAGTATGATCGCTCGATGGTCGACGTCATCGGCCACACCGACTCCTCGGGCGGCGACGCCATCAACCAGCCCCTGTCGGAGCGCCGCGCCTCGTCGGTCGCCTCCTACCTGGTGGACCACGGCGTGATCCGCGAGCGCCTCTATGTCGCCGGCAACAGCGCGCGCAATCCGATCGCCGACAACACGACGGTCGACGGCAAGGCCAAGAACCGTCGCGTCGAGATCGTGATCCGTCCGTTCACGGGCTGACCCGGCGGCCTTGACCGCTGAAACGACACAGGGCGGCGCTTCTTCAGGCGCCGCCCTTTTTGTAGGGCCTTAGCGAAGGCTCTCGGGGCGGCCGATGGAGGTGTAGCGGAAGCCCCGCGCCTTCATATCCTCGGGGCGATAGACATTGCGCAGATCGACCATGACCGGCTGCTTCAGCAGCAGCTTGATCCGGTCCAGGTCCAGGGCGCGGAACTGGTCCCACTCCGTCATGATGACCACCACATCAGCGCCCTCGACCGCGTCGTAAGGCCCGTCACGGAAGACGACGCCGTCCAGCAGCCTGGCCGCCTCATGCATGCCCTCAGGATCAAAGGCCTGGACCGTTGCGCCCATAGCCATCAGGGCCGGCGCCACGTCCAGCGACGGGGCGTCGCGCATGTCGTCCGTGTTCGGCTTGAAGGTCAGACCCAGAAGGGCGACGGTCTTGCCCTTGAGGTCCGCTCCGCCCAGGGCCGTCGCGACGCGGTCGGCCATGGCCTTCTTGCGCGCGTCATTGACCTCGACCGTGGTCTCGATCAGGCGCAGCGGCGAGCCGGCGTCGGTCGCCGTGCGCACCAGGGCCAGGGTGTCCTTGGGGAAGCAGGAGCCGCCGTAGCCCGGCCCCGCGTGCAGGAATTTGGAGCCGATGCGGTTATCCAGACCGATGCCGCGGGCCACCTGCTGCACGTCGGCGCCCAGGCTTTCGCACAGGTCGGCCATCTCGTTGATGAAGGTGATCTTCAGCGCCAGGAAGGCGTTGGCGGCGTACTTGGTCAGTTCCGAAGTACGTCGGCCGGTGAACAGGATCGGCGTCTCGTTAAGGTTCAGCGGGCGATAGAGCTCGGTCATGACCGGGCGGGCGCGCTCGTCCTCCAGACCGACCACGACGCGGTCGGGGCGCTTGAAATCGCCGATGGCGGCGCCTTCACGCAGGAACTCGGGATTGGAGACTACGGCGAAGTCAGCCTCGGGACGGCGTGCGCGAATGATGCGTTCGATCTCGTCGCCGGTGCCGACCGGGACCGTCGACTTGGTGACGATGACGGTGAAGCCGTCGATCAGGTCGGCGATCTCCTCGGCGGCGGCATAGACGTAGGACAGGTCGGCGTGGCCGTCGCCGCGTCGCGAGGGGGTGCCCACGGCGATGAAGACGGCGTCGGCGCGGCGAATGGCCTCGGTCCCGTCGAGCGCAAACGACAGCCGGCCGTCGCGGACATTGGCGGCGACCAGATCCTCGAGCCCCGGCTCATAGATCGGCATCCGCCCGGCGTTCAACTGGTCGATCTTGCCCGCGTCCTTGTCGACGCAGGTCACGACATGGCCGAAGTCGGCGAAACAGGCCCCGGAAACAAGCCCGACGTAGCCGGTGCCGATCATTGCGACGCGCATGCGCTCATCCTCTTGATTCAGTCAGGCCGGGATAACGCCCAAGCATGACATTCGCCAGCAGCCTATCGGACCCTCGGCAAAGAAAAAGGGCGGCCGACCCGAATGGATCGACCGCCCTAATCTTATCGACCTTCGTGGTCATCGGGACCGGCGCGAACCGGTCCCTGAGAGCCTTAGAAGTTGATGTCGATGGTGGCGCGACGGTTCAGCGGCTCACGCACGCCGTCAGCCGTCGGCTTGGCGAGGTTGGTTTCACCCTTGCCGTCGAGAGCGATCACGCCGCCGTTGACGCCCTGGG
>RCUP01001426.1_pt1 | contig 14576 bp, 12 predicted proteins | sample 2166341 | NCBI WGS metagenome assembly RCUP01 (sample SAMN09932325, study PRJNA488358) | compost metagenome | isolation source: compost soil in succinonitrile-enriched | place: Germany: Experimental Botanical Garden | reverse complement strand
AAAGTCCACACACTTGAAGATGCCTTACAAGAGTCAAAACAGATGTTTCAGCAAAGATGGTTCCTCTTTATTGCTGTAATGGTCATTGTGCTGCTCAGCGTTATATTGGGCGTGATTAACTCGTTAATCAATAACATTCACACGAGAAGGAAAGAATTCGCGATATTACGTGCCATATCTCTAAATAAACGCGGACTTATAAAAGTTATTTTAACCCAGGTTTATTTATATCTGATCAGCGGCCTGGTCCTTGGCATTATTACGGGTCTCTTGTTAACCTCCATTGTTAGTCTAATTGACGGAATTCGATTTGATTTTCGTTCTATTGTCGTTGTGAGCGGTCTGACCCTGGCCATTGCTCTGCTTGTCTTCATTCCATTCGCCGCTCATATCGGAAATAGAAAGATCATTGGCGAGTTAGCGCAAGATAATAAATAACGGAATCTAATCTAACGATGTACGTAATGCAAAAGACCTTGGCGCTTATCGACCAAGGTCTTTCTGCAATGTAATATATTTTAAGTTACATAAAAAGGAGATCCCAAATGGAAACAAATCAAACGATCCGTATGGCAATCGAAGATTCTATACGGTTTCTTGAATCAACTCCGGATTTGGATGAGGGGCGCGGTGAGATCAGCCGCAGGAAATGGGACGGGCCCTGATTGCCTCATTTGATCAGACAATTGAACCGGGTTATCGAACAATTGGGATCTGAGTATACCGATGTATAGAGAAAATCACTCAAGTGACATCAATGATTTTTTTCGATATAAGAGAAGTTAATACTTTCGCCTGTTGGGCCATAACAACTGCGTTCACCCCAAAAAAAGCGACCAATCCCCGTTCCGGGAATTGATCGCTTTTTAATTTTTGCTGTATTATTCAGCTTTTACAAGAATCTTCACATGATTTTTTTCTTTCAATAGAGCTTCAAAGCCTTCTTCAATAACTTCATCAAGCTTAATCCGCTTGGTAATAAGCTTCTCTGCAGAGAAGTAGCCTTGAGTCATCAAGCTGATAACGGCGGGGAATACGTTGCGATAACCGATAATCCCTTTGATGGTGCGTTCCATCATAACGATGTTATTCGGTTTAATCGGCGCTTCTTTCTCGAAAATGCTGACGATCATTAATTCGCCGCCGATCTTCGTGGAATTAAGGGCCTGTGTCAGGACAGGAGGGACACCAGTAACTTCGAAGGCTACGTCTACCCCGCCGTTAGTGCGGTTGTGGATTTCTTCCACAACATCATATTGTTTAGGATCAATGACAATTGCGCCAAGCTCAGTCGCCTTTTGCTTACGTTCGGCGGACAACTCAACAGCATAGATTTCGGCTGCGCCGGAAGCTTTCAATGCTTCAATAACAAGCAGGCCGATTGGACCGGCGCCGAATACTACAGCTTTATCGCCAACTTTGAGTTTGCTTTGACGGACCGCATGAAGCGCAACTGCGGAAGGCTCTACCAGTGCGCCCTGCTCATAGGAGATATTATCCGGAATTTTGTGGACCATATATTCTTCGGCAGCTACGTATTCGGAGAAACCACCGCCGCCCCCAGCCAGACCAAGGAAGCCCATTGTGGAGCAAAGGTTATAGTAACCTGCTTTGCAGGCATCACATTTACCGCAGGAATAGATGGGTTCAACAACGACCCGATCACCCACATTCACTTTGGTTACACCGTCACCAACTTCTACGACTTTCCCGGAAAACTCATGTCCCATAACGATTGGCGCTTGTTCTCCCGTGATTGGATGCGGTGCGCCCTCTGGAATGAAGATTGGTCCTGCTGTATATTCATGCAAGTCGCTGCCGCAAATGCCGCACCATTCGACTTTAATTTTAACTTTACCTGGTAGAGCGGTCGGTTCTTCAATGTTCTCTAGACGCAAATCTTTAAGACCATGCCATCTTAATGCTTTCATATATGACTCTCCTTAGAAATGTGGAATTGTGAATATGAATCTAAAGAATTTCGGAAATAAACGAATAAATTAGGAAACGTTTCCGTTGAATACTATGTCACTAAATGGACATATTGTCAATGCTCCTGACGAATTGTCAATGACATTATTATCAATAAAGTCGATTATGCTATAATAGTTAAGGATTTTTGAAGATATTATTGTGGAAACGATTTCTCTCTAGTTAGGAAGTGCTGAAATTGGGAAATGATAAAGTTACGATAGAAGATGTAGCTGCCCGAGCGGGTGTGGGGATAGCGACGGTCTCTAGAGCTATTAATAATATGGGTGGTATTAGTGCGAAGACGAAGGCAAAAGTGTTAGCGGCTGTCGAGGAGCTTGGATTTATTCCGAACTCAAACGCACAGAATTTGAAGCTTCGTCAAACGAAACAGATTGCCTTGGCTGTACCTGATATTCGGAATGCTTTTATTCCGGAGATTGCCTATTCGGTCGAACAGGTGGCGAAGCATTATGGCTATCGTGTCATTCAAATTAATACATTAGGAAATGTAAGGTCGGAATTAGAACTGCTGCGTGATGTGAAGAAGCTTTATATGGATGGATTAATTATTTTACCGCTTGCCTATCCAGAAACAATGAAGGACATGATTAATAAAGCCAAGCTTCCAATCTCCATCATCAACTATGGGAAGAAATTAGACTCAGATATCAAAGCTGATATTGTAAGTCTATCCACCCAAGAGGGGAAGCTTGTCATGGAGCATTTGATCAGTATAGGAAGAACGAGAATTGGCTATGCAGGGGCTCCCAAAGAAATCATTGAGGAGAGGTTCTTCGCCTATGAAGATGCGCTAGACCATGTTGACCGATCCCTGGTCTATTTCGGCGATGATTTCTCACTGCAGACCGGGGCTAAAGCCGCTGATTACTTTGTTAGTCTGACACATATGCCAGATGCGATCTATGCAGGGAATGACATGGTTGCAATTGGGCTGCTGAACCGTTTCAAAGAATTGGGTGTTAAAGTGCCAGAAGATATCGCTATCGTGGGTATCGACAATAATTTGTTGTGTACAATCACCACTCCGAAGATCAGCTCAGTCTCCATCATGGGGGCGGAAGTGGCCAAGGTGGCTACGGAGCTTCTGCTGCAACGTATACAAGAGCAGAAGATAGGACTGTATGAGAGGGTTCAGTTCGAGCCAAGACTGATCGTTAGAGAATCCAGCTTAGCACGGACTCGCCTCACCCAACAAATTGAATAGATTATTACTCTGAAATAGCCCTATTGGTGAGAGGGTGACATCTTATTTCTTAATAAAAATACCCCATACCCCAGTACGCCCCCAAATGTGTTCAGAATCAGATCATCCACATCGAAAGTGCCTATGGCCAAGATAAGTTGGGCCGTTTCCAGCCCAAGACTGAAGGTGAATGACAGAAGCAATACCTTGGACAAAGGGTTGGACATTCCCCTTAATACAAGCGGCAGCAGCATCCCGAAGGGGATGAAGATCACAATGTTGCCAATAAAGTTAATTAAGCTGTGAAAGGTCGCTTGCTCAAAATAAATCATGATCTCATGAAAAGGGATGAAATTGGCTCTAACGGTCAATTGGTCCATTATCAATTCAGGGCTGTGCACGTGTTCTCTAAGCTGCTGCTTTATGAAGTGGATATCAATGCTGTGGAACTTGAAGAGAATGACCCTAACTACGATATAGAGGTATACGGCAAACATAGCCGTAATCATCAAGCTGAAGCTCATGCGCTTAAGTCTCATAATAATTCCCCGTTTCCTGACGCGTGTTGTCCCTACTCTACTTAAGATAAAGGATAATATTTACGAAAAAGTAGGGAAAAGATAACGTTTTTCTTAAGGTTTGATGCAGGACCCTAAGGATCAGGAGTGATGATCCTAAAGCGGAATTCGCTTAATGGGGACAACGGAAAAATGATCTAACAAATTTGAGCCACCTTATTTCTAAATAAATAAGGTGGCTCATGTGTTAGTCCAAATATTAAGGGAATGCGCAGCGAAGTCTCTAGTAAATTTTTAGTAAACAAATTACTAAAACACGAACCTGAATTGTCTGAAAACAACCCATTCACTTAAGTGATAATGTTGAAAATGTACGCAAAACGAATAAAAACTGAACATAATACTAATTTTTCCGCCCGAATCTATATTGAAAGTGCTTGCAAGGTGGATTTCACCTTGATATACTTAGTTCATATTTAGTTAATAAATTTACTAAAGGTGTGAAAGCCAATGGCTACAATTAAAGAGATAGCGAAGTTAGCCAATGTATCATCGGCTACGGTCTCACGTGTGCTGAACAATGATGCTAGCCTTTCTGTCGGTGAGGAAACCCGTGACCGAATTTTCTTTATCGCTGAGAAGATGAAATATAAACCTCATCGCGTGAAAAGAATGAAACAAGAAAGTGAGCTCTCTAACAAACAAATCGGTCTGCTGTTATGGGTTTCTCCAGATGACGAGAAAGAAGACCCGTACTTCTCCGAGATCCGTCTCAGCATTGAGAAGCGCTGTGAAGAGCTGAATGTCTCCATTGGGAAGATGGTGAGAGGGAATTATGTAGATCCCTCGGCATTTCAGGATATGGATGGCCTTATTATCGTAGGTTCTGTAGATGTGGAAGATATTCATAGAATTTTTCCGAATCAGAAGTCGGTTGTTCTGGTCAATCATTTACTTGATGTTCGTGGATATGATTCTGTAAAGATCAATTTCAGGCAGGCTGTGGAAGAAGTTGTGGAGCATTTCTATCAATTGGGTCATCGTGACATTGGCATGATCGCCGGTCATGAGTACCTCTATAAGATAGGACCGAATAAGCAGGGGCAGACTCTTATGGATGCCAGACAAGCGCATTTTGAGCAGCTCATGAAAGAGAAAGGTCTGTATAACCCGGACTTCATGTATACCGGGGATTGGAGTACGGCTAGCGGTTACGAAACCATGAAGGAGATGTTACGCAAGCCAACAAGGCCTACAGCCTGCTTCATTAGTAATGATCCCATGGCCATCGGAGCCCTTCGTGCCCTCCATGAGAGCGGTATTCGTGTACCTGATGAAATGGCCGTGATTGGGTTCGATGACATTGAAGTATCGGCGTTCGTCAACCCGCCATTATCCAGTATTAAAGTATTCCCGGAACAGATCGGGAAGACGGCTGTTCAGCTGTTACTGGAACGTCTGGAAGGACGGGAAGCTGCTATTCAGGTGACGGTGGAACCGGAGCTGGTCCTGAGGGAGAGCTGCGGGAACCCATAAAGCGCCCGTTAATTCTGATAAGGAGGTGAGGAGCGAGTAGGCAATGAAAGAGTAGACAACTTTACAGATCAGATACCACTAGCAAAATTAGAGAGAAAAAGGCCCTAGCCAAATAGCTAGGGGACAGAAGAAAAAATTATACAGCTCTTATTCTAAGCTAAAACAGAACAAGGTTCAATCAAAATGAAAAACAAGGGGACATGAACTGTGAAAAAAGGATTAAAGTTAGGCGCAGCAACTTTGGTAGCGCTCTCTTTGTTGAGCGGTTGTGGAAATAACGAAACTACTACATCCGGAAATAGTGGGAAGGTTGAGCTTCAATTTCTTCAGTACAAGCCTGAAGCCCGCGATACCTTTGATAAATTGATCGCCAAATTCGAGCAGGCTAATCCTAATATTCATGTCATCCAAGATAACCCGCCGGATGCTTCGACAGCACTGAAGACCAAAGTAGCTGCCGGTGAGATCCCGGATGTGATCGCCAACGGGGGAGATAACGTGCATGCCCAATTAGTTCAATCGGACGTACTGGCTGATCTCTCTAATGATCCTGCTCTGAAGAATGTGTCGGATGTATATGTGAAGATCCTGCATGATATTTCAGGCAGCGATAAGACCTATGGTATTCCTTATGGGGTTAATGCGAACGGTGTGATCTATAACAAAACCCTGTTCAAAGAAATGAATCTCACGGTTCCTCAGACTTGGGATGAGTTCGTTGCACTTTGCAAGAAGATTCAAGCTGCTGGAAAGCTGCCTTTCTATTTTGCCTTTAAGGACGCTTGGACAGCTCAGCCGGCGTTCAATGCGCTTGCCGCAAGTACGCAAGGAGACGACTTCTATAAGAGACACAATGATAATCAAGCGACTTATACAAGCGAGTACAAGGAAGCTGCAGACAAGCTGCTTCAATTGGCTGCTTTCGGACAGAAAGATAGTTTCGGCAAAGGTTATAACGATGCCAACGTAGCTTTTGCAAAAGGAGAATCCTTGATGTATGCGCAGGGAGTGTGGGCCATCGCAGAGATCAAGAAGGCCAATCCTTCAATCGAACTCGGAGTTTTCCCTTACCCGGCAACGAATGATCCGGGCAAAAACAAACTGGTATCCGGTGTAGACCAACTGCTGTCGATCTCGGCTGACACAGAACACCCGAACGAGGCTAAGAAATTTGTTGAATTCTTAATGGACCCTGCTAACGCGAAAGAATATGTGAAAGGGGTTAACACTTTCTCTGCGATTAAAGGAGTCACTCAGGATGATCCGTCTGTAAGTGAGCTGGCAGCTTATTTTGAGAAGGGTCAGGTTGCAGACTTTGTTGATCACTACACACCAAGCAACATGAAATTAGACCAATTGCTCCAGGAGCTTGTCATGAAGAAAGATGTATCCAGCTTCTTGAAGAATATGGATGACGAATGGGCGAAAGCGCAAAGCAGAAAATAAATAGCAAAATAGGAGATTTCTATGCGAAAGAATATGACTCCATTCTACCTCATGGTAATACCGGCATTCCTGCTCTTCTTTGTGTTCCATACCCTGCCTATGCTCATGGGGGTATTCTACAGCTTCACCAACTGGAATGGTCTAACCAAGCATTTCAAAATGGTAGGCTTTAAAAATTTTCTGAACGTTTTTCAGGATGCTCAAGTATACAATGCCTATGGATTTACGTTTAAATTTGCAATTATGACTACCCTTATCGTTAATGTCATCAGTTTGGTCATTGCTATCGGACTGAATTCCCGCATCAAGCTCAAAAATACGCTTCGGGCAGTTTACTTTTTGCCCAACATTTTGAGCATGTTAATCATCGGCTTTATATTCAATTATTTTTTCTCTAATATTATGCCGGATCTAATGTCTAAAGCCGGAATGAGCGGTTTGGCCTTTAATATTTTGGGTAGTGAGAACACAGCCTGGATCGGGATTGTTATCGTTACGGTATGGCAGGCCACGGCGTTCAATATTATTCTGTACCTGGCAGGATTGCAGACCATTCCGGCAGACTTGTATGAGGCCTCCAGCTTGGATGGGGCAGGCAAATGGAAGGAATTTTGGCACATTACGTTCCCGATGATTGCCCCGTTCTTCACGATTAATATGGTGCTGGCCTTAAAGAACTTCATCATGGTATTTGATCCGATTGTAGCCATGACGGCTGGGGGACCGGCGAAATCAACGACCTCAATCTCTTATCTGATTTTTAGTGATGGTTTTCAGGGCGGTTCGTTCGCGTATCAATCGGCTAACTCTGTCATCTACTTTATTATCATTGTTCTCGTGTCGACGATTCAGCTCAAGATTCTTCAGAGAAGGGAGATGAGCCTCTAATGAGTTCGAATAGAACAAATTGGACCGTGACGGTCCTGCTCGTCATTGGCTCATTGATTGTGTTATTTCCACTCTATATGACCTTGATGATTGCGGTGAAAAGCCCGCAGGAGATGGCGAATGCCGTACTGGCTTGGCCAAAGGAATGGCACTGGGGCAACTTTAAGAAAGCGGTCGACATGACCAACTTCTTTCATGCATTCCGCAACAGCTCAATTATCACGGTGTTCGCCGTTATATTCACGCTCCTGACCAATTCTTTGGTGGCTTATGCCGTAGCGCGCAATATGGATAAACGCCTGTTCAAAATGTTGTATTTCTATTTTGTCAGTGCACTCTTTGTTCCTTTTCCGATCATTATGCTCCCGCTCGTAAAGGAAGTATCGAAGCTGGGAATGAACAACCAGACGGGGCTAATAGTACTCTATGTGGTGTACGGTATTGCATTTAATCTCTTTTTGTATGTTGGCTATTTAAGAAGTATCCCTGCGGAGCTGGAAGAGGCTGCGGTTATGGATGGGGCCTCAATCTGGGGAACCTTTTGGAAAGTCATATTCCCTCTCTTGAGCCCGATTAATGCAACGGTGGCCATATTGACTTGTATTTGGGCTTGGAACGATTTCCTGCTTCCGCTTATTGTTCTAAGCAAGCCATCGATGGCTACCCTGCCGCTGGCACAATACATTTTCCAATCCAAATTCGGGGTTGAGTATAACTATGCGTTTGCCTCTTACCTCATGGCTTTACTGCCTATGATCATCGTATATTTGGTTGCGCAGCGCTGGATTATCAGCGGAGTTATTCGCGGAGCAGTGAAATCTTAAGAATAGGTAATAGAGATAAAGATAGGAGCGGCATACATGGCAATTTATTACCAGCAGGATCAGCAGCAGTTTCATCTGCAATCGAAAAATATGAGTTATATTATTGAGCTGGTACACGGTTATCCTGCACACATCTACTGGGGCCGAAAATTAAGCCTGCAGGGGGATCTGAGCGATGTCTTGATGAAATATGAGCGAGGTTCCTTTTCCCCGAATCCAATTCCGGAAGATAAACGAATTTCGCTAGACACGCTTCCACAGGAATATCCGCAGTATGGAACAAGTGACTTTCGTAATCCTGCCTATCAGCTTCAACTGGAGGATGGTTCGAGGATTACAGAGCTCCTGTATCAGACTCATAGAATTATAGATGGAAAGCCCGCGCTTGAGGGGCTGCCTGCCGTATATGCGGAATCAGCACAGGAGGCTCAGACTTTGGAGCTTGAACTTCTGGATGCTCATTCCGGCATCACGGTCATCTTAAGCTATACCGTCTTTGAAGAGTTCAATGCGGTGGCCCGCTCTGCTAGATTCCTGAATACGGGTAAGCAGTCTGTTCATATGCTGCGTGCACTCAGCGCCAGTGTGGACTTCCCGGATGCCCAGTACGAGAGCTTATATCTTAGCGGCGCATGGGCAAGAGAGAGACACATTCAGCGAAGATCGTTAGTGCCGGGCGCAACGGTAATCGAAAGCAGAAGGGGATCCAGCAGCCATCAGCACAATCCGTTTATGGCTCTGCTCCGCCCGGATACGAATGAGGACCGCGGAGAAGTATACGGCTTTAGCCTGGTATACAGCGGTAATTTCATAGCTCAAGCGGAAGTAGACCAATATGAGACGACTCGAATGTCGATTGGGATTAACCCGTTTGATTTCAAATGGCTCCTGGAACCAGGTGAAGCTTTCCAGACTCCAGAGGCAGTCATGGTCTATTCGGATGAGGGATTGGGCGGGATGTCACGGACCTACCATAAGCTGTACCGCACACGTCTATGCAGAGGCGTTCACCGGGATAAGGAAAGACCGATTCTGGTGAATAACTGGGAAGCGACTTACTTTGACTTCAATGCTGAGAAAATTGAAGCCATTGCCACCGAGGCAGCAGAGCTGGGGATTGAACTGTTCGTCCTCGATGACGGGTGGTTTGGCAAGCGGGATAGCGATAACTCCTCCTTGGGGGATTGGTTCGATGACAGACGCAAGCTCCCTGGCGGACTGAAGGACTTAGCCGAACGGGTGAATCATTTAGGACTCCAATTCGGACTGTGGGTCGAGCCGGAGATGGTATCCCCGGATAGCGAATTATACCGCAGCCACCCGGACTGGTGTCTGCATGCAGCAGGGCGCCGGCGTACTGAAGCCCGCGAACAACTGATCCTTGACTACTCAAGGGCTGATGTGCGGGAATATATTTTTGAATCGCTGAGTCAAATTTTCCGTACGGTTCCGGTGTCTTATGTGAAATGGGATATGAACCGCAATATGACGGAGATTGGCTCGGCATTCCACGGCCCTGAGCGTCAAATGGAGATTGCGCACCGTTACATTCTCGGTCTGTATGAGCTGATGGGCAAGCTTGTTGACGAGTTCCCGCATATTCTGTTCGAGAGTTGTTCCGGCGGCGGGGGAAGGTTCGATCCAGGCATGCTGTTCTATATGCCCCAAACCTGGACCAGTGATGATACGGATGCGGTTGAGCGTTTGAAGATACAGTATGGGACAAGCATGGTATATCCCATCAGTTCCATGGGTTCGCACGTCTCAGATGTTCCCAATCACCAGGTAGGAAGGATAGCTTCTATGGTAACCCGGGGAGATGTGGCTATGTCCGGTAACTTTGGGTATGAACTGGATCTGACGAAGCTCAGTGAGGAAGACAAGGCTGTCATCAAACAACAGGTGTCCGCGTATAAGGAGGTCCGGAAGCTTATCCAGAACGGTGAGCTATACCGGTTGAAGAGTCCCTTTGAGGGCAATGAGACGGCCTGGATGTTTGTATCTGAGGATCAGATGGAGGCTGTGGTCTACTATTTCCGCGTCCTCGCTGAACCTAACGAACCTTTGCGCAGATTGAAACTGCAAGGATTGAAGCCGGAGGTCAGTTATCATGTGGAACAGCTCGGCGGCAGCTTCTTTGGCGACAGACTGATTCATATCGGGTTACCGCTAAAGCCGGTTCATAAGGATTTCATAAGCGCCTGTTACAGGATTCATGCTGTAAGCAACGACTGATTAATGTATAGCTATTAGACTAGAAGAAAACCGCGAATTCGCGGTTTTTTTCTGTATCGTTTGATTTCAGTTCCGAGATAATTGACTCCCCCAACAAATGCCTACGTTCTGTCATTGAATCTACGCGGCTTTTGTCATAAAATTTCTGTAATGCTATGGAGCGACGTTTTCCAGATCATTAACGACAGAGAATGAACAATAACGAAGGGGAGCGTTCGGTTTGGAATCAAAACAACAATTAAACAGAGGGCTGAAGCCAAGGCATATCGAGCTGATCGCACTCGGCGGCACGATCGGTGTTGGCCTATTTATGGGTTCGGCCAGTACGATCAAGTGGGCGGGACCATCGGTGCTGCTGGCCTATCTCTTGGTCGGGATTATTATGTTTTTTGTCATGCGGATTATGGGGGAAATGCTGATTCTGGAACCGCTGACGGGCTCATTTGCTACTTTTGCTCACAAGTATATCAGCCCATTGGCCGGTTTCTTGACCGCCTGGAGCTACTGGTTCTTCTGGGTTACGGTAGGAATGGCGGAAGTGACTGCGATTGGCGTGTATGTGGGCTATTGGTTCCCAAACATTCCGCAGTGGCTGCCGGCCTTGGCAGGCGTGGCTATTATCGCAGCAGCCAATTTGGCGGCGGTAAAGTTCTATGGAGAGTTCGAATTTTGGTTCGCGCTCATTAAGGTTGTCGCTATCGGCTTTATGCTCGTGATTGGAACGGGGATGATCTTCTTTGGTCTAGGGAATGGCGGACATCCGATTGGATTGTCGAATCTCTACAGCCACGGTGGCTTTTTTGCTGGCGGGCTCAAGGGATTCCTGTTCGCGCTCTGTATCGTCACGGCGGCCTATCAAGGGGTTGAGCTGGTCGGAATTACAGCAGGTGAAGCGGAGAATCCGAAGCAGACTTTGCGCAAAGCAATCAAGAACATCATTTGGCGTATTCTGATCTTCTATGTGGGCGCGATCTTCATTATCGTTACGCTCTATCCATGGGATCAGGTTGGTGAGATTGGCAGCCCGTTCGTATTGACTTTTGCCAAGGTCGGCATTGTAGCTGCCGCTGGCATTATCAATTTCGTGGTGCTTACCGCCGCGATGTCTGGCTGTAACAGCGGGATTTACAGTGCGGGAAGAATGCTGTATACGCTGGCTAAGAATGGACAGGCTCCGAAATTCTTCGGGAAATTGTCCAAAGGCGGAGTGCCTAGAAACAGTATTATCACGACCATTTCCATGCTGCTTCTCGGTGTTCTGTTCAATTACCTGGCGCCGAACTCGAAGTTATTCTTGTATATCTACAGTGCCAGCGTGCTTCCAGGCATGGTGCCGTGGTTCGCTCTGGCATTCAGTCAATTCAGATTCAGGAAGAAGTGGAAGAACGAGATGGGGGAGCATCCGTTCAAGTCACGGTTCTTCCCGATCAGCAACTACATTACGATTATCTTCTTATTCCTGGTGATCATTGGCATGTGGTTCAATCCGGATACCCAAACGTCCCTCATTGTCGGTATCGTGTTCATTGCGATCGTGATTGCCGGTTACTATGTGTTCCGCATAGGAAAGCGGGAGAGAACGGAAGATGCCGACGAAGCTTAAGAAGCGGCATCCGAGATTGGCCAAGTGAAATCAGACTGGCAATATAGATAATGAATAGCAACAAGCCTGGGCACGGTGTGCTCGGGCTTGTTCTCTTTTGTTAGGCTAGAGATGGCCTAGACATTCTCATCCTCATGATTCGACCACTCAGCGATTTAGTTCGCAGTAAAGCGGTTCACGAACGCTCGATATACCGAGTGTTCGGGGATTGAACCTGCGATGGTACGCAGCATTCGCTGGCATTCCAGGAAGCAGGATCTCCCGATCCACTCTCCAGGGAGCAGCTCTTCCGGAAGGATCGGATCGCTGAGCCCCAGCTCCGCAATCGTCTCCCCAAGTTCGAGGAAGCGGACGAACAACGCCCGGTCATTCACGGGTTCCTCTTTCAGTAAGCGTTCAAGGGACGGAGAGAAGTGGCTGCGAATCCAATCCTGCTTGGTTAGATATACCTCGCTCAAGGCATTCAGGTTCCAAATCTCTCTGGCCTTCTCAGAGTTAAGCCCATTATGGACAAAACTCCCCTCGCCAATTGTAACCCAGTCGGTGATGCCTAGATTATCAGCAAGACGAAGCACATCCTCCCTATAGTCCCAAGGTGAGATATAGACGCTCTTATAAAGCAGGCCAAAACCCAATTGCAGCAAGCCGCTGCGGAAGGCATCCCGCTTCTTCCGATCCGATTCAGGCACTTCGAACATGACCATGTGCCAGACGCCATCCCACTTCTTCTCGATTAGAAGCGGCTTGCGGTTAATGGTCTGGATGAATTCAGAACCGAGTGGTGTCACGGCATAGCGTGACCGCTCAGTGGATTCAATATACCCGTCTTTCTTCAGTCGGGATAACGAATTTCGAATGATTTGAGCGGACACATCCCTGGCTTCATAGATATCGACGAGGGTCTTTACATCAATATCGCGGGTGCTGGATATCAAATAAAGGATTTGTTTCTCTACGGATAGCATGACTCGGCTCCTCATAAATAGGATGTTGATCACGTATTGACAACTGTCATCATGATATATAATAATAAATACGACGTTCGTCACAAAATTTATTATAAATTGAAAGTGAGGACATTGTATGCTTATTCAGTTTCATGGGCATTCCTGCATCCAAGTAACAGAAGGGGATCACTCGATCATCATCGATCCGTATCTAACGGGTAATCCCGCAGCGGTCACCGCCGCTGAGCATATTCATGTGCAGCATGTGATACTGACACACGGTCACTTTGATCATATCACCGATGCCGCTGCGGTTGCAAAGCAGAATGACGCGTCAATCATCGCTGTTGAGGAACTCGCTGTCCACATGGCGAAGCAAGGGCTGAGAACGGAAGCCATGCATGTTGGCGGTCAATGGAGGTTTGATTTTGGCCATGTTCATCTTACTCAGGCAACTCATACGTCTTCCATTTCAACACCGGATGGCGATGTGCTGTATGCGGGAGTTCCGGCCGGAGTTGTGCTGCAGATGGGGGATGTTACTTTATATCATGCCGGGGATACGGGGCTGTTCGGCGATATGAAATGGATCGGGGAACGATTCGACATTGATATTGCCTTCTTGCCGATAGGAGGACGGTTCACGATGGGGCCTGAGGATGCTCTTACTGCGGCTGAATGGATTCAGGCCCGCTGCGTAGTCCCGATTCATTACGATACATTCCCGCCTATCCGTCAAGACGGCAGCGCGTTCATAAGCGCCCTGGCCCGACTAGGAATACAGGGGAGATGCTTAACACCAGGCGAGACGATAACCATATAGATTAGACGGACTAGGAGTGTTGTGACATGTTGATCCTGTATACTTTCTACCACATTATTATCCCCATTCTGATTCCAGTCGGTATTGGAGCACTGCTTCATAGCAAATTCCGGTTCGACCTGACAGGATTCTCGAAGCTGATCTTATACTACTATGTACCTGCACTTGCTTTCGTCAAAATATACGAAGCCCGCCTGTCCGCAAGTCTGCTCTTCTCGGTAATTGGCTTCCTGCTGCTGCAATTCGTGGCTGTCGTCCTGATTGGACTGGTCACAAGCCGTGTGCTGCATTATCCCCGGCCGCTGGCAGCCAGCTTCTCCAACAGTATCTCGCTAACGAACAACGGGAATGTCGGTATTCCGGTTAATGCGCTGGCATTCAAGCAGGACCCATTCGCGATGTCCGTTCAGATTATCGTTGTTGTATTTGAACTATTTGCCACATTTACGTACGGTTTATTAAATGCGAGCAAGGCAACCGCCGGGTTACAAAGCTCTCTCATCCAGTTCGCCAAAATGCCGGTACTGTATGCGATTATTGCGGGAACGGCCCTGCATATGCTGCATGTTCAGATTCCA
>RCUP01001425.1_pt1 | contig 14589 bp, 15 predicted proteins | sample 2166341 | NCBI WGS metagenome assembly RCUP01 (sample SAMN09932325, study PRJNA488358) | compost metagenome | isolation source: compost soil in succinonitrile-enriched | place: Germany: Experimental Botanical Garden | reverse complement strand
ACCCCGCGCTCCAACCTCGCGACCTACACCGGGCTGTTCGACAACGTGCGCAAGCTCTACGCCGCCACGCCCGAGGCGCAGGCGGCGGGCTATGACGCCGGGCAATTTTCCTTCAACGTCGCCAAGGGCCGCTGCGCGACGTGTGAAGGCGAGGGTTTTGTCAGCGTCGAATTGCTGTTCATGCCCAGCGTGTATGCACCATGCCCAACCTGCCATGGCGCGCGCTACAACCCCGAGACGCTGGCGATCACCTGGCAGGGCCGCAACATAGCCCAGGTGCTGCAACTGACCGTGGATCAAGCCGTGGAAGTGTTCGCTGAACAAGCGTCGATCCGTCGCTCGCTGGAGGTGCTGCGCGATATCGGCCTGGGTTATCTGCGTCTCGGCCAACCGGCGACCGAGTTGTCCGGCGGCGAGGCTCAACGCATCAAACTGGCCACCGAACTGCAACGCAATCAACGCGGAGCGACGCTGTACGTGCTCGACGAACCGACCACCGGGCTGCATCCGCGGGACGTCGATCGCTTGCTCGAACAGTTGAACAACCTGGTGACGGCAGGGCACACGGTGATCGTCGTCGAACATGAGATGCGCGTGGTGGCGCAGAGTGACTGGGTGATCGACATCGGACCGGGGGCCGGGGATCAGGGTGGCAGGATTGTCGTGGCGGGGACGCCGCAGAAAGTGGCGAAGAGCAAGAAGAGCCGGACGGCGCCGTTTTTGGCCAGGGCTTTGTTGTGAGCTGAATCAAAAGATCGTCCGATCGCGGCCCGAGCCTTCGGACGACCTTTTTGATCTTTCAGGCGCCATCGATCGTACGCCGTACCTTGTCCAGCAGTTCATTGATCTGGAACGGCTTGATCAGCATTTCCATGCCTTCCCCCAGAAACACCTGACGGTTGATCGCGGTTTCGGCGTAGCCGGTCATGAACAGGATCGGCAGTTTGTTGCGCCAGCCTCGGGCGACATCGGCCAGCTCGCGGCCGCTCATGCGTGGCAGGCCGACGTCGGTCAGCAGCAGGTCGATGGTTTGATCATTCTGCAGGCGTTCCAGAGCCCCCTCGATGTCAGCCACTTGTGTGCAGCGGTAACCGGCGTCCACCAGCACTTCAGCCACGAACATGCGCACGGACGGCGTGTCCTCGACGATCAATATGTGTTCGCCGGAGCCTTGCGGATCGACAGCGGTGGGCAACACTTCGCTGGCCGTCGGATCGGAGCTGGCCGGCAGCATGATGGTCACTTCGGTGCCGCGCCGCGCCACGCTGCGGATGTGTGCATCGCCACCGGACTGACGGGCAAAACCATAGATGGTCGACAACCCGAGCCCGGTGCCCTGGCCCAGCGGTTTGGTGGTGAAGAACGGATCGAACACCTTGTCGATCACGCTGTGCTCGATACCGGTGCCGTCGTCGCGCACTGACAACGCGACATACGCGCCATCGGCCAGGTTGGGATCACCATGGGAATAGGCCGCATAGGTGTTGACCCAGATATTGCCGCCCTGGGGCAGGGCATCGCGCGCGTTGATCACCAGATTGAGCACGGCGCTTTCCAGCTGGATCGGGTCGACCAGGGCAATCGCCGCTTTGCTCGTCAATTCAAGTTTCAGGGCAATGCGTTCGCCGATGGTCCGCACCAGCAGTTCTTCAAGGGAGCGGATGTTCTCGTTGATATCAACGGGTCGTGTGTCGAGCGGCTGTTGCCGGGCGAATGCCAGCAGGCGATGGGTCAGGGAGGCTGCGCTCATCGCCGAATTCAACGCCGCTTCGGTGTAGAACTGAACCTTGTCGGTACGCGCATCGGCGACACGTTTCTGGATCAGTTCCAGGCTGGTGATGATGCCGGTGAGCAAATTGTTGAAGTCGTGGGCAATGCCGCCGGTGAGCTTGCCCAATGCGTCCATTTTCTGCACCTGCAACAACTGGGCTTCAGTGCGCACGCGTTCGGCGACTTCCTTGGCCAGTTGAGTGGTGGCGTCGTCCAGCCGCGCCAGGTGCGAGCGCTCGCGGTGGCGGTGCTCGGTGACATCCTCGACAAACACCAGGCTGAGTTCCGGTGAACGGTAGGGCGAGATCTGCCATTCGGTTTCGCGGATTTCGCCCTGGACCCGCATGCTCAAGGTGCCTTTCCAGCGTTCGCCGTAGCTCAGGCGCAGGCGCAGTTCGTCGATGATGCCGGGTTGGTCATCGGCAAAGCACTCGCGCAGCGTGTCAGGCGTGAGGTTGTCCTGAATCAACCGGGAGAAGGCATGGTTGCATTCATGCACCTTGAGCTGGGCATCCAGCACAGCAATGGGCGCCGAGACATTGATGAAAATCTCGCGAAAGCGCGCCTCGCTTTCCCGCAGGGCATTTTCCGTTTCACGCACCCGTAGCAAGGTGCGCAGCGTCGCCAGCAACACGTCCGGGTCCACCGGGTGGATCAGGTAAGCATCGGCGCCGGCATCCAGGCCGGTGATGATGTCGCCGGTCTGGATCGAGGCGGCCGACACGTGGATCACCGGGAGCAGGGCGGTCGCGGGGTCCGAGCGCAGTATGCGGACGATGTCGAAGCCACTCATGTCGGGCAGGTTGACGTCGAGAATCAGTGCCTCGATGGTGACACTGTCGATCAACTCCAGGCCCTCGCTGCCGGTACCGGCTTCGAGCACTTCATAGCCATGACGCTCAAGGCGTCGGCGCAGGGCATAGCGCGTGGCGACGTTGTCGTCGACGATCAGCAGGCGCAGGTCACGTTTCATCGGCAGGCTCCGTGGCGATGGCCAGCGGGATGATCACGAAAAAGGTCGAGCCGGTGCCCGGCGTACTCTGGAGCCCGACTTCGCCACCCAGCAAACCAGCGAAGCGCTTGCACAGGGACAATCCGAGCCCGGTTCCACGCAGGCGCTTTTGCAGCGGTGAGTCGACCTGGGAAAAGTCTTCGAACAATGCGCCATGTAGCTCGGCAGCGATACCTATTCCGGTGTCGTTGACGGCAAAGCGCACATGGGAGCTGTTTTCCAGACGCGCCGACACCCGGACTTCTCCACGGGTGGTGAACTTCAGCGAGTTGGAAATGAAATTGCGCAGGATCTGCGCGAGTTTCTTGTCGTCGGTGTACAGCCGAGGCAGTCCCACCGGCTCCTCGAAAATCAGGTCCACGGCGGTTGCATCGACAATTGGCCGAAACATACCGCGCAGTGCTGCGAACAGGTCGAACATGTCGAACCACGCCGGGGAAATGGTGATGCGCCCGGCTTCGATCTTCGCCAGGTCCAGCAGATCGTCGACCATATCGCTCAACTCGCGGGCGGAACCGCTGACGAAGGCCACTTGTTTGTGCTGTTCGGGACTCAATGGCCCATCGAGTTCATCGGTCAACAGGCTGGCGATGCTCAGGATCGAGCCCAACGGGGTGCGAAATTCATGGCTCATGTAGGAAAGAAAGCGACTTTTCAGGTCCGAGGCCTGACGCAATTGTTCGGCCTGAGTGTCGAGTTCCGCGTACAGCGCCAGCACACCCTGATTGGTTTCATCCAGCTCCGCGCGCAGGGCCTCGGCTTCGTTTTGCAGCCGGGCGATCAGCGCCGCTTGTTCGTCAGTCTGACTCATCGGTGCTTCAGGCATGGGCGGCCTCCAGAGCAATGACCAACACCGTGACATCGTCCCGTCCACGACAGAAATCACGGTGCAGAATGGCGGCGATCACGGCGGGATGGCGGTGCACCAGACCGGGATAATCCTGCAGGTTCCAGCGCGATTGCAGGCCGTCGCTGTACATGATCAACAGCTGTCCGCTCACTTGAGCATAGTCAAAGGCCTGAGCCTTTCGATACTGGCCGCCGACGATGCCGGGATGGGAGGCCAGACCCCGGGACTTGTCCGCTGCAATGACGCAGGCGCCGATATTGCCGATACCGACGAATTTCAGTGCGTCGCCGTCAAATTGCGCGACGGCCACTGCACCGCCACGGGTACCGGTCATGGCGTGATGCATCTCCTCCAGTGCCAGCACCGGTGACGCGAAGGGCGACAGTGCGAAGGCTTTCTCGCCGGCGCGGGCAGCCCGCTCGGCTTCTTCTCCATGGCCCAGGCCGTCGATCACCAGCACGCTGATGCGTGGTCCGTCGAACGCCAGGTGCCAGACATCGCCGCAGGCCGGGTCGTTGCGCAACGAATGCTGGCTGATGCCAATGCGTCGATCCGTAGCCTTGTCCTGGCGCGGATACAAGCGTGCCAGCAACACGGCACCTCGGGAATCGGCGTAGACGTCGAACACTTCGGTCTGACGCGACACGGCGCCCAGCCCGATGCCCTGAGTTCCGCCAGTGGAGAATCCATCGGTCAGGCACGCCTGCAAATCGAAGCCTTGGGCGCGGTCGACGGCAAGCATTTCGATGCCGGCGCCATTTGCGCGGGGCAACACTCGCACGTGCAGCTCGCCATGGCTGGCGTGTTTGAGAATATTGCTGGCCATTTCGGTGGCGACCAGTGCGACACGCCCGGCATCCGTGATGTCGAAGCCGTTTGTTTCCGCCAGTTGCTGCGCGGTTCGCCGGGCGTGACCGATCTGACTGCTGTCTTCGATCACCAGCACTTGCGTCAGTGAACTGCCAATGTTCATGTCCATTTGGTGATCGTTATGCGAGTGCCCTGGCCAGGCGCGGTGTCGAGTTCGAACTCGTCCACCAGACGTTTGGCACCGGTCAGGCCCAGGCCAAGGCCGCTGCCGGAGGTCCAGCCGTCGGTCATCGCCAGTTTGATGTCGGGGATGCCGGGGCCTTCGTCGCGAAACACCAGGCGCAGGCCGCAACGGGCCTGGTCGTCGAGGATCTGCCAGTCCATGTCGCCACCACCGCCGTACACCATGGTGTTGCGCGCCAGTTCGCTGACGGCGGTTACCAGTTTGGTCAGGTCGATCAGGCGCATGCCGCATTCCTGGGCGAGCTTGCGCGCCAGTTGCCGAGCCAGGACCACATCCTGCTCGATATGAATCGGATGAGAGCCACTGCTGCGTACGTTCATTGGTCACGTACTCGATCCTGAAGCAGTTTCATCCCGCGCTCAACATTCAATGCGGTACTGACCCCCGGCAGTGTCAGGCCAAGCTCCACCAGGGTGATGGCCACCGCCGGTTGCATGCCGACCAGCACCGTCTGCGCGTCCATGATTTTCGAGAGTCCGGAAATGGTCCCGATCATCCGGCCGATGAACGAGTCGACCATGTCCAGCGCAGAGATATCAATCAGCACGCCACGGGCGGAAGTTCGGCTGATCCGCTCGGACAAGTCGTCCTGAAGCGTCAGCGCCAACTGGTCGTGCATGTCGACCTGGATCGTCACCAGCAGGAAGTCACCCATCTGCAATATCGGAATGCGCTCCATGGGCTCATACCGCCTTGCTGATGGTCAGTCCCAACCGGGTCAGGGCCAGTTTCAGGGCATCGGCCAGATTGGCCTTGGTGACGACGCCTTGCAGGTCGAGGCCTAAATGCACAATGGTCTGGGCAATCTGCGGACGCACGCCGCTGATGATGCAATCGGCGCCCATCAAGCGAATGGCGGTGACGGTCTTGAGCAGGTGCTGCGCCACCAGCGTATCGACGGTCGGCACGCCGGTGATGTCGATAATGGCGATTTCCGATCCAGTGTCGACGATCCGCTGCAACAGCGATTCCATCACCACTTGAGTGCGTTGCGAATCCAGCGTGCCGATCATCGGCAGCGCCAGTACGCCGTCCCAGAGCTTGACCACCGGGGTCGACAGTTCCAGCAGTTCTTCCTGTTGGCGCTTGATCACCGCTTCGCGGGACTTCTGGAAAGTGCGGATGGTGTGCATGCCGAGGGCATCGAGCAGTTCGGAGATTTCCCAGAGCTGTTCGGCCAACAGCGCCGGGCTGTCCTGATAGTGATTTTGCAGCAGCGCAAACAACGGGCCTTTCAAGGCGAAGATGAAACTGGCGGTCTGTTGTGAGTCCTGGCCGAGCAGGGCACGGCTATGGGAGAGCTTTTCCAGAAACTGGCGAATCTCGTCCCAGCCAGAGGTCGCCACATTTTGGCCGTTGCCGTTTTCCAGGCCGGTGACAATCAGCTGCAGGAAGTCTGCGGTCTGTTGCTTTAGATCCTGCTCCTTGAGGTTGCGCGTGGAACCGCTGGCCTCCAGGTTGTTGGTCCATTCGGCAAGCAGTTGTGCCTGGTTCTTCTTCATCGCATCGAGTGTGCTGGATTGCAGTGCCGCCATGAGACTTGACTCCTTGTAGTGTAGGCGCCGACTCCCCAAGAAATGACCGGCGCCAATCAGTGACATTTGCCGGATGAAATAGTTGTTCGCTTTCGAGAGCATTTTTCATCCGCTGCACATGGACTGTAGTCGGCGCCGGTTCTGACGGCGGCTTTTCATTGCAAATCAGCGGTCCGAGGGAACCCTGCCGGCCAGGCGACTTCGAAACCTCAAGGCTCGACTATTCCGGCCGCGTACATGCAGTGACGAGCGAGGTAGCCATGAAAGACCAAACGATGACACCGCAAAGGGATCGAGCGCAGAGCGAAAACCCTGGCAAACCCCTGGAAAGCACCCCGGAGCCGCAAAGCGGTGATGAGACGGTTGATCAAAAGAACCGCCATACCGACAACGACAATGAGTTCAGCCCCGGCTTCAAGCCAAATCCGGATCGACCCAAGCCCAGTGATGACACCGATGCCGATATCGATACCGATGGCGGTTAGGTGATCCTCAAACACGAAAGCCGCATCCTGGATGCGGCTTTTGCATTGGCAGCGTGATTATTTGCTCGGATGCGCGGCCTGGAGTTTTTTCGCCATATCCAGATGTTTTTCCAGACCCGGCAGCATTTTCTGCGCAAAGCCTTTGAGTTCCACCGCGCCTTTGGTTTTGTCGTCCGTCACGGTGTTGGCTTCTTTCTTGAACAGCTCAATGGCTTCTTCGTGAGCCTTGACCTGATTGTTGGCATACGCCGCATCGAAGGATTCGTCACGCATGTCGAGGATCTTTTCCTTGGCCTGCTTCACCAGCGTCGTGCTGTCCGGCACTTCAATGTCGTTCTTTTTCGCGATGGTCGCCAGTTCGTCGTTGGCCTTGCCATGATCGGTAATCATCATGTTGGCGAACGCCTTGATGTCCGCCGATTGGCTTTTTTCGAGGGCCAGCCGACTGGCCTCGATTTCGGCGATGCCGCCGGCAGCGGCCTTGTCGACAAAATCATTGGAAGTCGCGGCAAATGCCGCACCCATCATGCCAGTGCTCAAAGCAACGGCCATAGCGAGGTGGCGCAGGTTAAATCCGTCCATTGGTGTTTCTCCACGCAGATGATCACGGTGATCGTTAACCAGTGGAGGCCGGCGCCTGGGGAAAGGTTTTATCGCATTTGCCGGAGGACGACGAATGGACACCGCTGGTCTGACAGATGGTCGACAGAACCGGCTAACCGAGGCCATTCTGATAGTTGGCGAGCGCAATCAGTCGCGTTTGCTACCGATCAACAAACGGAGGTGTTCCATGCCGGTGTCCCATGACCTTTATCAGGACCTGAGTTGCACAAAGGAAGAAATCCAGCAGAAACGCACCAAGGATCCGTTATTGGATTCGCTGATCAACAAGTATTCCCTGGCAGATGCCGAGGTGGTGAAGGCGGAGCAAGCCAAATCCAGCGATGACGCGGTGACAAAGCTCAAGGCGAAGCGCCTGGAGGTCAAGGACAAGATCGTCAAACAACTGCAGTCGCCGTCCTGACCCCTGGTCATGAGTCACCGACGACCGGTGACTGAAAAGTTGGAACGGCGATAAGAACCGGCACCTCGAATGTTCAGAACCCGACAAGACGGGCGGCAGGCGAGGTGCCTCATGAAACAGAAATATCCCAGCGAAGAGCAGGGTGGCTTCGACCCGATGCCAACCCATCCACAACCGTTGAGCCCGGCCCATACCACTGAACATCCTGAAGAAGAACCGGGTATTGATGATGTGCCGGAGGACGAGGGTATCGACTCCGATTTGAATTGAACCCAGCGCACTGCACCCTGTGGGAGCTAGCCTGCTAGCGATAACAGTCTGTCAGTTGATCAACAGGTGTCTGACACTCCGCTATCGCTAGCAGGCTAGCTCCCACAAGGTTTTGTGGTGTTTATTGCATGGCCGTACTGAGCGGCAATCGCGCCATGTTTTTCGCTTTCAACGAACCGAAATACAACCAGTCGCCATACTCACGCACTGTCGTGATCGGGGAATAATTGCCGTCGCTACCGTCCTGCAGATTGGCGATGACTTTGCCCTCAACATCCAGCCCCAACGCAAAGGCGCGTTTTTCTACCGGTTTGGGCAGGACGGTCATGGCCCGCACGATCATCTTGCGAACGAATGGGTGCTCCGCCGTGGCATCCAGCAAGGCATTGCGCGGTGCATACAAGGCGACCCAGAAGCGGTCGCGGCCGTTGAATGACAGGTTGTCCGGCAAACCGGGCAGGTTATCGATAAACACATCGTGGGTGCCGGCTTTCGGTCCGCTCAGCCAGTAGCGACTGATGCGATAGGCGCCGGTTTCGTTGACCAGCACAAAGGCATCGTCCGGCCCCAGCGTGACGCCGTTGGCAAACTCCAGCTTATCCAGCAACACCGAAGTCTTGCCGGTCTGGAAGTCGTAACGCAGCAAACGACCGTCGCCGCCGTGCTCGATGATCGCCTCGCCGTCCTTGCCGTAGCCGAAGCGGCTGGAAGCGTCACTGAAATAGGCGTAGTGACCGGGTTTGTCGATGGCCACGTCGTCGGTAAAACCGAAGGGCACACCGTTGGCCTCGGTGGTCATTGCCACCAACCGACCCTGGGCGTCGAGCGACAGCAAACCCTTGACCGCATCGGCGATCACCAGCAAGCCATTGGGATGACGGGCCAGCCCCAACGGCCGACCACCGGTGTCGGCCAAAACTTTGGTGACCTTGCCGTCGAGACTGGTGCGGATCAGCCGGCCGTCATGCAAGCCGGTGATCAGCGTATCGTTTTCCAGCAGTAGCGCTTCCGGGCCGTCGATGTCTGCGGCGCCGACCCGTTCCACGCCCTTGAGTCGCGTGTTATCGGCATAAACGCCGCTGGTGAGGGAGGGCGCGGGCGGTGGCGTCCAGGCCACCGGTTGCACTTTGGTCGGCATCAGCAGCAGAAACGCGCCGATGGCGATGATCACCAGCAGCATCCAATGGCGCAACCTGATGAATCGACTCACGCATTGACTCCCGACTGCGCCAGATGCTTTTGCGCCATTTCGCGCAGGGCCAGCATCGATTCGGCCGACTCGCGATCGATTCGCCGCTTGAGCAGCAGTGCGTTGGCCATGCGCATTCCCAGGCCACTGAACTGGTATTCGAGGGTACGAACGAATCGCGTGCCAGTCCCCTCGGCCGCGCATTCATAGGTCACCACCAACGACAGACCATGATCGCCATCGGCCCTGGCACTCCAGCGCCGCCCCGGCAAATACTCGTCGACCACCCAGCTCAAATGCCCATCGCGGCCGCCGGCGCGAATGTCCTCTTCGAACCGTGCGCCGGCATGCAGTGAGCCTTTCTGCCCATTGATCTTGAGCGACGATGGATGCCACTCCGGCCAACGGGTCACGGTGCTGGCGTAGGCGAGTACGTCGATGGGGGTTCCGGCAATCTCGATCTGGTGCTGCATGCGGGTCATGGGCGTTCTCGTCAGGTACGGGGTGGCGTGTTCCGGTTCCCAGTAGAGGGTGCCGAACAGGTAATCCATCAACGGAAAAACGATGTTGAAATTGCGCTCCTGCATCATCTCGCGGCGGTGATGCAGTTCATGCAGGCGACGCATCTGGCGAATCCACGGCAGGCGCGTCAACGGATTGTGCGGCGGCAGATGTTCACAGGCGTGAAACACCTCATAGGTCAGGTAACCGAGTACCAAGCAACCGCCGACCAGCCCGGCGACATTGGCATCGAACTGCTTGAGCAACCACCAGATCGGCAGGCTGATGACCAGTGTGTGCAACACGATCAGCCAGGCCGGAAACAGGATCACCCGCCAGTCACGGGCGCTGTCATAGGTCATGTGCCCGGGGGCGAAAAAACTGTGATGGTCACCGGCGTGACGCGCATAGAACATTCGCGCGAAGGCTTTTTTGTGATGGCCCAGGTGCCGATGCACCATGTAAATGCCGAGGTTGAAAAGCAGCAAAGTCAGCGGCACCGCCAGCCACTCCAGCGGTTGCACCTGCTGCACGGTGCTCCAGAATGCGGCGATGGCCAACAGGCCGAACAACAGCACAAAGGTGCCGTGCAGCCACGGGTTGTAGAGCGGATGGATGTTGGCGCGGTAACGGCTGCGGAATGCTTCGGTGGTCTGCCTCACTGCAATCACCTGTCGTTATTGTTATCTCCAGCAGATTAGACGATTCCGGCGTTTTGGCGGGCCGAACCTTGAGGACACAACTGCCATGATCCGGTGCAAAGCGGATTCAGGTCAGCGGGTTCCAGCGTTGCGACCAGTCATCATCGGACCTGATCACTTCGCGCAATAGATCGAAGGCCCGCTGCAGGGTTTCCGAGTCGCGATCGCGGGAATAAACCAGGTAGGTCGGGTAGCTGAATTCCGGGGCCTTGGGCACTTGCTCAAGCACGCCGCTTTCCAGGTAGCTCTGCACGACGCGGGTGCGGAAGTAGCCGCTGCCGCCATTCTCCAGAATGTACTGCAAGGCCAGTGGACCGAGGTTGAAACTCAGGGCAGCCTTGGCTTTTTCCGGCAACGCGGCATCGTGTTGGCGACGGAAATCCGGGCCCCAGTCGATGTACACGTAAGGATCGGGGTGACCGGGTAACCGTACAAGGATGAGTTTCTCTTCCAGAATCTGCTCGACTTGCAGGCGCGGCCAATACTCGGGTTGATAGACCAGCGCCGCATCCAGAACCCCCAGTTCCAGTTGGCGCAGCAGGTTTTCGCCGTCGCGGATCTCCATGCGCAAGGCATGACTGGGGATTTTCTCTCGCAACTCGCCAGCCCAACTGAGCATCAGCGGGTTGCACAGACTGACCTCGCCACCAATGTGCAACACATCGTGGTAACCCTCGGGCAACGGTAAGTCCCGTCGCGCCGCTTCCCAGGTTTCCACCAGTTGATTGGCGTACACCACGAAGGCCTCGCCATTGGGCGTCAGCCGCGCCCCGGCACGGTTACGCACGAACAGGGTGCTGCCCAACTGGCTTTCGAGTTTCTGCACCCGTGCGGTGATCGCGGTCTGGGTGACGTGGAGTTTCTCGGCGGCGGCTGCAAGGCTGCCGTGGCGGACGATTTCCAGGAAGGTGCGGGCGAGGTCGATGTCCATGGGGTGGCCGGTGTGGGAAGTCCGCGCATTGTAAGAGCAGGTGACGCCAGCGGCTACGTTGGTGTTCAGTCAAGCGGTGAGCCGAGGCACTACACTGCAACCGTCTCTCGCCCAACGGACCCGCCATGACCGCCAAACCCGCTGCGAACATCCAAGGCACTGTCGAAGGCCAGCGTCTGCTCGGCAGCGAGGCCGATGCCTGGCGCGAATGGGGGCCGTATCTGAGTGAACGTCAGTGGGGCACGGTGCGCGAGGACTACAGCGCCGATGGCGATGCCTGGCGCTATTTTCCCCACGACCATGCCCGCAGTCGCGCTTATCGCTGGGGCGAGGACGGGCTGGCGGGGTTCTCCGACAAGGCTCAGCACTGGTGTCTGGGATTGGGGCTGTGGAACGAGCGGGACCCGATTCTCAAGGAACGTCTGTTCGGCCTGAACAACACCGAAGGCAACCACGGCGAAGACGTCAAGGAGTTGTATTTCCATGTCGATGGCGTACCGAGCCATGCCTACATGCGCATGCTCTACAAATACCCTCAGGCCGAATTTCCCTACGCCGACCTGATCGCGGAAAACGCCCGTCGTGGACTGACGGACACCGAGTACGAGATTCTCGACACGGGTGTGTTCGAGGACAACCGATACTTCGACGTAACAGTGGAGTACGCCAAACACTCGCCCGACGACATCTTCATGTGTGTCACGGTGCACAACCGCGCCGATCAGCCGGCGCGCTTGCACGTATTGCCTCAGCTCTGGGCGCGCAACACCTGGAGCTGGGTGGCCGACGGCCAGAAACCGAGCCTGACACTGGCCGGCGATCAGGTTCTGGCCCGGCACCCGCAACTGGCAGATCGGCAGGCCACGGCCTGGGGCGAGGAAGATTGCGAGTGGCTGTTCTGCGAAAACCAGAGCAATTTCCCGAAACTTGATGGTGTGGCGGCGGCCGGTCCGTACAAGGACGGGATCAACGACTTTGTGGTCGATGGCATCAGCGACGCGATTCGCCGTGATGCTGGGACAAAGGTGGCGGCGCATTTCGCATTGGCATTCGAGGGTGGGCAAAGTCGCAGCGTGTATCTGCGCTTCGCCCGGTCGGGCGCAGCTCAAGTGGATGCCAAGGCTCTGTTCAAACGCCGACGCAGCGAGGCCGACGGGTTTTACGCAGCGCTGCAACGTGGAATCAACGACCCCGATGCGCAAAACGTGCAGCGTCAGGCCCTGGCCGGTTTGCTGTGGTCAAAGCAACTGTATTATTTCGACGTCAATCAGTGGCTCGACGGCGATCCGGGGCAACCTGCGCCGCCGTCCGGACGCTCGCACATTCGCAACACCCATTGGCGGCACCTGTCGAATTTTGACATCGTCTCCATGCCCGACACCTGGGAATATCCGTGGTACGCCTCGTGGGACCTGGGCTTTCAGGCGGTGGCCTTCGCGCTGATCGATCCGGAGTTTGCCAAGCATCAATTGTTGCTGCTGGTCAAAGATCGCTTCATGCACCCCAATGGCCAGTTACCGGCCTATGAATGGCGCTTCGACGATGCCAACCCGCCAGTCCATGCGTGGGCCTGCTGGCGTGTGTATCAGCAGGACAAGCGGCTGACCGGGACAGGCGACATGGATTTCCTCGAACGGATTTTCCATAAACTGCTGCTGAATTTTTCCTGGTGGGTCAATCGCAAGGATGCCGAGGGCCGCAACCTGTTTCAGGGCGGTTTCCTTGGTCTGGATAACATCGCGCTGTTCGACCGCTCGGCGACATTGCCATCCGGTTACGCACTTGATCAGGCCGATGGCACGGCGTGGGTCGCCGCCTACGCGCTGGACTTGATGCGCATCGCGCTGGAGCTGGCCAAGCGCAACAGTGTCTACGTCGACATCGCCGTTAAGTTCTTCGAGCATTTTCTCTACATCGCCGGGGCGATTAATAAAATCGACTCCGACGCCGAAGGCCTTTGGGACGAGCAGGACCAGTTTTTCTACGACGTGCTGCACCGCCCGGACGGCGTCAACGAACCGCTGCGCCTGCGCTCTATCGTCGGTCTGATGCCGCTGTTCGCCGTGCAGGTGCTGGAGCAGCACGAGCATGAGGGGTTACCTGGTTTACGCGAGCGCCTGTTGGGTTTCATGCGCCATCGGCCGGATCTGGCCAGCCTGGTTTCGCGCTGGACCGAACCGGGTGAGGGCAACCGGTTGCTGCTGGCCCTGTTGCGCGGCGAACGCACCAAGGACTTGCTCAAACGCATGCTCGATGAGGAAGAGTTTCTCTCTGAATTCGGCATTCGTTCGCTGTCCAGAGCCTTTGCTGAACGGCCTTTCGGCCTGCAGATCAACAGTGATCGACTCTGTGCCCGTTACGAACCGGGGGAATCGGATTCACGGCTGTATGGCGGCAACTCCAACTGGCGTGGGCCGGTGTGGATGCCGATCAACTACATGCTGATCGAGTCCTTGCGCGAGTTTCACCGTTATTACGATCAGAACTTCTCGGTGGAATACCCAACCGGTTCAGGTTTCCTGGCTTCGCTGGAGGAGGTTGCCGATAGCCTGAGCCAGCGTCTGACCCGGCTGTTCTTGCGCGATGAAGAGGGCAATCGCCCGTCGATGGCGGCGTATGCGCAATTGCAGGCTGACCCCGCCAGCCGCGACCTGGTGTTGTTCCATGAGTATTTCCACGGAGAAACCGGGCGAGGGCTGGGGGCCAGTCATCAGACCGGGTGGAGTGCGTTGGTGGCGTTGTTGTTACAGCCTTGATCGCGCAGTTGACCGTATCGCTGCACCAAAAACGACGAAACCCGCCACAAGGGGCGGGTTTCGTGTGCAACTACAGAGGCTCCCGAAAAAGGGAGCCCTTGTCTTACGAGGGGAACAGCTCGGACAGTTTCATCGCCAGCATCATGTCGCCTTCAGCGCGCAGTTTGCCGCCCATGAACGCTTGCATGCCGTCAGTCGAACCGTCGACGATGCCTTCCAGGGTTTCGCCGTCCATCACCAGGGTCACCTGGGCGTCCGGGTTCTCGCCTTCCTGCAGCTCGCAGGTCTGGTCTTTGACGATCAGCGAGAAGTTCTTGGTGTCGTCGATGCGGAAACCGAAGACCAGGTCCAGACCGGCAGCAGCGGCTGGGTTGAACTTGGCTTTCATTGCTTGTACGGCATCAGCTACGGAGGTCATGGTTTGATCCTTTTTCTGGTGTTTAAAGCAGGGTAATTAGAGCTGGGTGATTACAGCCAGGGTCACAATAGTCCGGACTCAGCGAAACGTGAT
>RCUP01001419.1_pt1 | contig 14641 bp, 15 predicted proteins | sample 2166341 | NCBI WGS metagenome assembly RCUP01 (sample SAMN09932325, study PRJNA488358) | compost metagenome | isolation source: compost soil in succinonitrile-enriched | place: Germany: Experimental Botanical Garden | reverse complement strand
CCGTGGGGGTTCGAGTCCCTTCACCGGCATATAAGTTAAAGTAAACCATGAACAATTGTTCATGGTTTTTTTATATTTATTTTTGTTTATTTCGACCAAACTTTTCCAGTTTAAAGTGTGTTCTTTATTATGGGATTCATTTATCACTTGGAGAGGAAAGGTGAAATATTAATGAACGATAAGGACAACAGCAAGGGTAGCTTAACTCAAATATCTACGGAGGATACATATGGTCGAAAGAATAGACCGCTTGTATTTGCAGCGTGTACTTTAGTGCTGCTTATGTTAAGTACTCCTACAGCTGCTTGGGCAGACAGTACAGTGACCGTATCTGATACGAAGGTTACGAACAGTACGGTCTCTGCTTCTACATCTGTAAGTATAACTAGCGATAAACTGCCAAAAGGAGCTAAAATCTCTTCCGCTCAAGCTGACAAAGCGGTTAAGGAAATGTTTCCGCTGCTTTCTAAAGTGACATTGAGCTCGGCAGACTTTGGCGTTAAGAATAGTTACCCTGTGGATTATGATAAGAAGTGGGAGCTGCGATATAATTTCCAAATGGGCAATTGGGGCACCTCGTTGGACGCCCAAGTAGATGGAGTGACCGGTGAAGTATTATCTGCCAGTCTGCCTGGTCGCCTGATTCAGATGTACACAAAAGAAGGAGCCACCAAAGTTGATCAAACCAGTGCCAAGAAGATTGCCTTAGATTGGTTAAGTGCCAACGTTAAGGGTCTTGATGTACAAAGCATAAAAGAAAACTATGGGTATAATGGTCAATATGGTTCTTTATTTGTAGCTCAAGATTATTACTTCAATTTCAAGGTACCGGTAAATGGCCTTTATTCCGATTATGAGACAGTTCAGGTGGGGGTTAATAATTACGGTGAGGTGACGATGTACAGTCGTAATAAGGCTTATGCTGAGTATCCTTCCCCTAAACCAGCAATTACACTAGAAAGTGCAGAACAGAAGTTTAAGGATAGCTTTGATGTGGAGCTGACTTATATTCCAGAAAGACTTAATCCCAGAGAAACAACCAAGTATTTCTTGGGTTATTCGCCGGTTGATAGAAGTATGAACAGTATTGACGCAGTCACCGGGAAGAAGACGGATCCTCAAGTGGGTGCGGTTCAGACCGTTCAGAAAACAGAAGATATTCCTTCTGGAGGTATTAATTTCACACCATCTAAGGAAACTATTCAGGACGGCGATGAGGCATTAGAACGGATTAAAACGCTTATACCTATTCCTACTGAGTTCACAGCTGAATACAAGCAGTTGTCGAGAAATTGGAATAACCCTACCCAGAAAGCATGGATTATTTCACTCAGAAATAAACAGGCAAGTGGTACCCCTGATGAGGGCATCCATGCAGAAGTAGAGGCAAGTACGGGGCAAATTCTTTCTTTCAGATATGATACCTACAATCCCCCGGTGACGGAATACAAACCCAAAGGTAAAATTCTGAATTCTAAAGAAGCCAAAGAGAAGGCTTTTCAGACCGTAAAAAGACTGGTTCCTAATGCTTCGAGTGAGTATAAGCTTACCTCAGCGATTGATAGAGACTCGAAGGTCTCCTCATCGACATATCAATACAACTTTAAGAGATATATTCATGGAATTCCAGTTATGAATGACTCTATTGATCTTAGCCTTAGTTCTGATGGTGTGATTCGTTCATTTTCTGCTGGGACTCAAGCGAACGCTGCTGTTTTCCCGGAGAGCAAGCCTGTTATTTCCAAAGAGGAAGCCAAGAATCTGTACCTGAAAGATTGGAAAATGGAGCTGAAATATGAACGTTTTGGCGGGTCGTATCGATTAGATGGAAGCTCATCTCCTGTAAGCATCAAACTGGTCTATGCGCCAGTACCTAAGAGCTCAGAGCTCGGAAATGACTATTTGGCCTTCAGTCCGATCGATGCCATTACGGGGAAAAGTCGCGAAATTTACGCTCCATATGGAGGAGGCAAGGCTAAAGAGGCTACTGACATTAAAGGTCATCCCCTAGAAAAGGCATTAGCCGAAGCTGTCCAATACCGCGTACTTCTTCCTGATGATAATGGATTAGTACTTCCTAATGATCAGATTACCCAAGGCGAGTGGATTAATATGGCGGCCAGAGCTGTGAATCCCGATCTTGGATATTACTATGGCAGCCTGGACGATAGTTCAATTGCCGGGGTAAACGTGGATAGTCCTTATTACCAGGGGCTGCAGGTATTCGTTAATAACAATTGGCTGACTGTTGATCCAGACCGCACATTAACCTTGGATGCCAAGCTAACCCGCGATCAGCTTGCCAAATATTTAGTGGAAATGCTGGAGTATAATAAGTTGTCCCAGTTTTACAATCAACCTGCGGACCTCCTTGGAGCAGCCGATGCAAGTAGTATTACCAATAAGGGGGCAGCGGCGATTGTCCTGAAGCTAAAGCTGCTTGATCTGAAGGACGGCAAGTTCTCGCCTGGTGCGTTGGTTACACGTGCAGAAGCCGCAGATGTTCTGGTACGCCTTAAGGATCTGGTTGGTCAAACTGACAATTTCCTAAAGCAATATAATTATTAATTCATTAAGCAGCAGTATATGGTGAATATCTAGCAGCCCTGGTCCTCACCGACCAGGGCTGCTTAGTTATGGGGACACGGTATCAACGTTAGAGTGGTTATGAACTTTTAATCAACACATTATGGAAGATCAGATGTCGAACTTAGCTATGTAAGCTAAGGCATAAAGTAGGATACTACTGCATAGAGCTATTGCCGTATACTGTGCAGCCACCAAACATGTACATTCATCACATTTTCATATAACCAAATACATACAACCACATACATACAACCACATACATACAACCACATACATACAACCACATACATACAGCCATCGCATACATACAGCCACATACGTACAGCCATCGCATACATACAGCCACATACGTACAGCCGTAATATACATACATCCACCAAACTGTAAATCCACCATATACGTGCCGCCACATACATACAGCCCAAATACTGAGCCATCACATACATACAGTAAAATTACGCGTAGTTACCACATACCATACAGCCACATACATATAGCCGCATAAGTCCGCAGCAGCAGATAGAGATGCAAAACTCTCAATCGACTACAGCCTCAGCGTACGGTTACAGAGCAATATTTTAAAATAAAATTACCAAGCACTAATAACCCGGAGTGAATCCCTAAATGCTGAGCCCGCCACCCCATCACAATTATTACCGTGGAACGGCCAGGCCGCGCTCTATCTAAGGCCCCAGCTTATCCTCGACCTAAGTCCAGTATAAAAAACCGTCCCCGGTCCGTTTTGGGAAATTGCGTTAAGGCCTAGAATAAAGACATAAGGTTGAACTTAAAGAGAGGCGGTGAAAGAAATGAGAACAAATAACAAACCAAGCGGATTTGCAATCGTGCTTATTGCACTTGGGGTACTGATCTTGTTAGGTAAGCTGACGCCTTTCTTCGGCAGTCTGTTCGGTATTCTGGTAGCCATCGTTATGATTGCCCTTGGATATTACGGTATTCGCAGAGGTAACGCATTCTTCGGATGGATTGTATTGTTTATCGGTGTGGTCTCCCTGATCTCCAAGCTGGCTTGGATCATCGTACCACTACTCGGTATCGGGCTGATTGTATATGGTATTTCCTCACTTAGAAATAAACGGAGTTACTAATACACAGTACTATTAAGGTTAGGAGGGAATTGAACAATCATGAGTGTATTTAGACGGGTAAGAGATATTACGGTAGCTACTTTAAATGAACGTCTGGAGCAAGCACAGGATCCTGTTCAGCTTATCGATCAATTCCTGGTTGAAACCCGGCAAGAGATTGCAGAAGCTGAGAAGCTGCATCATCAATACTCCGGGCATACCAGACAATTGAAGCAGCAAGTCGATCATGCAAGCACCATGCTCAGCAAGAGAGAAGAGCAGGCGCTACTGGCTCTAAAAGCAGGCGAGGAGCATTTAGCCAAGCTGGCTCTTCAGGAGAAACTGCTGTATGAAGAAAAGTTGGAGCAGTACTCGGAGCTTTACAGCCAGAGTCTTGAAGCACTTAACCAGCTTGAAGCTCAAATGAATGAACTTAAGACGGAATATCAAGCTGTATATAACAAAAGACAGTATTACTATGCGAGAATGGAAACCCTTCGCCTCCAGCAAAGAATGAATCAGCGCATGGGCAGCTATGGCACACAGGATGTACCTAAGATGTTCAATCGTCTAGAAGATCGGGTCTCCGATATGGAATGGGAAGCCCGGAGCCTGCGCGATCTTCGCAAAGCAGGACAGGATCTTTTTAATCAGGCGGGAACAGCGATTCAGTCTACTCTGGAACAGGAGCTGGCGCGACTTAAACAGAAGCTGAACAAACGAGGAGAGGAGTAATTGCGATGGGCACATTATATCGTTCCCGGCGCGACCGATGGATTACAGGTCTGTGCGGAGGACTTGCAGAGACCTTTGGCGTAAACGTCGGTGTGCTTAGACTGCTGACAGTCGTAAGTATTCCTTTTTCCGGTGGCACCACGATTCTGATCTACTTGATCGCGTCGCTTGTCATATCTAAAGAGCCGTATATTCCTTATGATCCTTATCACCAAGGTGGATGGCAGGGCGGCGGACAATATGGGCCGGGTCCCGGTAACTATGATCATAGGGATCCACGCTACAATCAGCGGCCTCCTTACGGAAATGGTCAGCACGGAAATAACCCGTTCGGCGGGAATCCATTTGGGGGTAACCCTTTTGGAGGCAACCCGTTCCAAGGGAACCCAACCCCTGGCGGCCGACCAGCCGGCTCTTCTTTTAAAGGACCGGATGAGGCTTCAAATTTAGATTCCATGATGGATGACATCGAGAAAAAAGCTATGAAAAAAGAGTTGGATGAGCTTCGTCGTAAGCTTTCCAAATATGAGAAGGGAGATTTGTAATTATGGGAGTATTTAAAAGAATTAAAGATATTACTAAAGCGTCGGTTAATGAAATGCTCGATAAGGTGGAAGATCCAATTGTTATGCTTAACCAATATCTTCGGGATATGGAAGCAGAGATTCGCGACGCTGAGGTAACGGTTGCGAAGCAGATGGCGAACGAACGTCGTATGAAACAGCGTCTTGAAGAAGCCTACCGGGTATCTTCACAGCGTGAAGCCCAAGCCGAAGCTGCGCTGAAGAACGGCCAGGAAGAGATTGCTCGCCGTCTTCTTGAAGAGAAAATCCACTTTGATCAAAAACAAACGGAGTTCAGAGATCTTCATGCCCAAGCGGAAATCCATGCATCGGATCTGCAGCAGCAGCTCCATGATATGAAGGATGAGTTCTACAAGCTGCGTAACAAGCGTAATGAGCTTGTAGCCCGTGCACAAATGGCCAAAGCCAAAAAGCAGCTGTCCCAGGCTAACCCGCTGAACACTATTGAAAGTGGAGGTGCAGCTCTAGGATTCAGCCGTATGGAAGAAAAAATTCTTCAAATGGAAGCTGAAGCGGATGTGCTGGGTACACCTTACCGTCCATCGGCAAGTGCCGGTTCTTATATCAGCCCTGCAGATGCAGAGAAGCAGCTTCGGGTAGAAGAACAGCTGAATGCACTTAAATCCAAGCTCACTCCTCCTGCTAAAACAGGAACAACAACATCTAAAGAATAACTACCGTCCATTAGTGGAATATGATATTCTAGTTGAGGTGAAGCCATACGGTATGCAGATACCGTCATGGCTTTTCCGAGCTTTTGGAGCCATGACCCTATATTTGGACGGATGGATCTTTTATACTTAGACAGGAGGTGCAGCATGGATAAAAGGAAATCATTTTTGGCCATTATGCTTATTGGATTCGGACTTCTTCTGTTCTTTGGTCAAGGCTTTAACTTCCTTACCATTGCAGCCCTGCTATTTCTTGTCTACGGAGTTTACAAAATCCGTCAGGGAGAAGAGGTCAGAACCGGCTATATTTTGTTAGCAGTAGGTAGTGGACTTATTTTGCTTGAACATTTGATGCTCGTTGTGGCTGTAATTTTGATTTCACTTGGATTGTTCTATGCTAAAGTCAAGAAGATGCTCCCCCGGGGAGACCATATTCAGAAGCAAAACTTCATTGCAGGTGTACATTGGGACAGAGATCCCTGGGCGCTTCGAAGTATTAGTATGTGGCATGTGCTTGGTGAGCATGATATTGATTTGTCCCTGGCCATTGTGGAAGAGCGTGAGAATATTATCATGTTCCAAGGTGTAGTTGGTGATATAGATCTCGTTATCTCGGAAGATTATGGCGTTGAGATTGAGGCCTTTGTTATGTTCGGTCAAATCGAGTTCGGACCTGATAAAGAGACCGGTATGGTGAATCGATTGTACTGGCGTTCGCCTAATTACGAATTACGGGAGAAAAAAGTGAAAATTATGATTTCTTACCTCGTAGGAGATATTGATATACGTTTATCATAGAGAGGAGGGGAGTCCCTGATGAGACGAAAAAAACCGGTAAATATGATTTCTCGCAGTATGCGCGACGGGATTCTCCTGTCTTTCTTTTTGTGTGGGGCTATTCTGTACCTGCTTAATACATATGGTTATTTAAGTCCTGTCTCTTCCTGGACGAAGGTCATCCAGGCGTCCTTAACGGGAGGTCTGTTGTTAGTTGGAGTCGGAGCAGCTTATGGACTCTATCAGATTTATAGTGTGAAGAGAAGGATGGACTTGCTCAGAGATTCTCTGCTGCAATGGGAGAAAGGGAATTTGTCCAGATCGGTTCCGGAGCTGGGTGGAGATGAGATCGGGAGGCTGGGTGATCAATTAGAACGTATCGGTAAAAGGTGGGAAGAGCAGGTTAACTCCCTGCAGCGGCTGTCCACACATAATGCCCAGTTAGCAGAGCAAGCACGGATATCCGCGATTGTCGAAGAGCGCCAGCGGCTTGCCCGGGAACTCCATGATGCTGTATCCCAGCAGCTGTTCGCCATTTCGATGACGGCAACCGCAGTAGGTCGAACGCTCGAGAAGGATTTTGACAAGGCACAGAGACAGGTGGAGTTGATTGAGGAAATGTCCTCTGTGGCTCAATCGGAGATGAGGGCTTTGCTGCTCCATTTACGGCCGGTGTACCTGGAAGGTAAGGCGCTCTCCGAAGGGGTAGCGGAGCTGGTTAGAGAGCTGAAGAGTAAAGTACCTATGGATATTACGCTGGAACTCGATCCTGACATCAAGCTTGTCAAAGGAATTGAGAATCACCTATTTCGGATCATCCAAGAGGCATTGTCTAACACGCTTCGGCATTCCAAGGCCGATAAGATGGAGATTCGTATCTATCAGCGTCCGGAAGCCGTTAAAGTTATTCTCAGAGACAATGGAATTGGCTTTCAAATGGATGAGAAGAAACAGACTTCTTACGGGCTGTCCACGATGCAGGAGCGAGTACATGAAATTGGCGGTTCCATTCAGTTCATTACTTCGCCGGGCGCTGGAACCCGAATTGAAATTACAGTACCTTTAATGATCGAGGAAGGCGGGTGGAATGAGAAAGATGGAGACGGAGATTCCAATTAAAGTATTGCTGGTCGATGATCACGAAATGGTACGCATTGGTCTTGCCGCAGTCCTTGGGACTGAGGATGGAATTGAAGTTGTTGGTGAAGCCAGCAGCGGACAGGAAGGCATTCGTCTGGCCCAGGAATACAGGCCTGATGTAGTTCTGATGGATCTAGTGATGGAAGGCATGGACGGGATTGAGACTACGCGACAGCTGCTTAAACTGTATCCGGAATGTAAAGTGATTGTACTGACCAGCTATCTGGATGATGAAAAGATGTATCCTGTCATCGAAGCAGGGGCCTTCAGTTATCTCCTTAAGACTTCGAGAGCCTCCGAGGTGGCGGATGCCATCCGTGCCGCGGCCAGAGGCCAATCGGTACTGGAGTCTCAAGTAGCTTCCAAGATGATGAATCGATTCCGTCAGCCTAAGGCGGAAGCGGCGGCTCATGAAGAACTGACCGAGCGGGAGATGGATGTTCTCCGGTTAGTGGCTCAAGGGAAGTCCAATCAGGATATAGCTGATGAATTAATCATTGGCGTAAAGACCGTGAAATTTCACGTGACCAACATTCTGGCCAAATTGCATGTGGAAGATCGCACACAGGCAGCCATCTATGCCTACAAAAATGGGCTGGCCGAGTAGAGGCAGGGCAGAAGCAAACCGGAGACGAATGTCTCCGGTTTTTTTTATGACCAAATAAGAAGTATAAAGAGTTCAGGGTAAGGACATCCTAATTCATAGATTGATAGATTCGTCAGGGGAGGATGTTATCAAGATGATCAAAGGGCGGGGAATTATCGTTATTATTATTTTGCTCGTAGTGGGTGTTCTGGGATTTGAAAATGGAGGAGAGGCCTCAAGGGTCAGCGCGGACTATGTAGGGGATGCGGAGAAGCAGCTGGATGCTGTGTTATCGGTAGGCTATTCCGTTACCCGTGAACCTCTTGATATCATCATAAAATGGCAGGGTTCATGGAATACTGCTTACGAGCCCGAGGAAGGGGCTAAACTTATTGCGGCAGAATTGAGATTAGCTAAGCCGTCAGCCGTGAAGGTGCAGAATCACCTTGTGTATCGTTCAGCGGGACAAGTCGGCTTGACTCCGGTCAAGTTCTCTGTAACTGATGGGCAAGAAGGCTTATATGTAGTGGCACAAATTAATGGAATCAGCCATGGTAATATTTCGAATCTGAAGCAGATTCAGTCCGATGTCGGACGGAAGCTTAGCAGACTTGGTGTGGATATCCACTGGAATACGGCTGTACAAGGTTCTGCATCAACGCTCGGGAAGGGGATAACAAGTAATCAAGGGGAAGATGTTATGAAGCTGCTGACTCAAGTCGAAAATAAGGCAGGAACTTTCTTCGAGCTTCGCCGGGTGGAGGGCTTTCAGGATCACTACACCGCATCGGAGTCTTACGAGGTGCCAAGCTTTCCAATATCCGTACGGAGCGGAAATGCAGAAATCGGACTGCAGATGGCGATTCACTTGAACACCGGTACTGGGAAAAATGAATTATCGATTGGATCTCCCGTATTGACCGTGGAATATTAATATAATATCTTTTTATCGGATATGTAAGTAATAGTTATCTGATCTCAATAGTTGTAGATAGCATCCTCGGAATGAATATGCTAAAATTAATCAACGCAAATGAAATAAATGAATGGGAAAAAGTTATGTTTCGTGCATAAATATACAACTATACTACATAGAAAGAAATGAGGAGCCATGGCTGAACAACAAAATTTAAATGCACTAAAGACCCCTGGAGCTGTATTTTTTATTTTTGGAGCAACTGGTGACCTGGCACGGCGTAAGCTGTTCCCTGCAATCTATTCTTTATATCGTGAAGGCAAGCTGGCTGAGGATTTCGCTGTCATTGGTGTAGCACGTAGGCCGCGTTCAAAGGAAGAATTCCATGATGATCTATACAACTCGATTCAGGAGTTCTGCCGATATAAGGTGCTCGACACGGCACATTGGAACAGATTTGCTGAGCATTTCGAATACAAATCCTTAGATATTAATAATATCGACGGATACCATGAACTGAAGGAACAAACAGAAAGCTTGGAGAAGCGTTATGGAATCCCGGGTAACCGATTGTTCTATTTGGCGCTTGCTCCGGAACTGTTCGGCAGCGTATCCGTTAATCTGCAAAAAGGTGGCATGCTGGATAGCGCAGGTTGGCACCGCCTTGTTATCGAGAAGCCGTTCGGCTACGACCTATTATCCGCTCAAAAGCTGAATGAAGAGCTCAGTCATGTATTTAAAGAAGAAGAGATCTACCGTATTGACCACTATCTCGGCAAAGAAATGGTTCAAAATATTGAAGTCATCCGCTTCGGCAATGCTTTCTTCGAGCCGCTTTGGAATAACAAGCATATCGCGAACGTACAAATTACGCTGAGTGAAACGGTCGGTGTAGAAGAGCGTGGAGGTTATTATGACCATGCGGGTGCCCTGCGTGATATGGGACAGAACCACATGCTGCAAATGCTGACTATGATCGCTATGGAGCCGCCAAGCCGTCTGCTGCCTGAGGATATCCGTGATGAGAAAGTGAAGGTCCTTCGCTCGCTTCGTCCTTACGCTTCCGCAGCGGAAGTGGAGGAGAATGTCGTGCGGGCTCAATACACACAAGGGGAGAGCGGGAATCAGAAGCTTCCTGCATATCGTGAGGAAGACAAGGTCGATCCTAATTCCAACACCGAGACCTACTTCTCTGCAAAAGTATTTGTGGACAACTTCCGGTGGGCGGGAGTGCCATTCTACATCCGTACAGGCAAACGTCTTCCCGTTAAGACGACTGAGGTTGTGGTTGAATTCAAAAATATGCCTACGAACGTTTATCTGGGGCAAAAGCATACACTGGAACCCAACCTGCTTGTTATTCGGGTTAACCCTATGGAAGGCATCTATATCAAAATCAATGCCAAAAAACCGGGCACCGAATCACAAATTGAGCCGCTGGCTATGGAATTCTGCCAAAGCTGCCAAGTGGGGATCAACTCACCCGAGGCTTACGAGCGTTTGATTCACGACGCTGCCGAAGGCGACTCCACTTACTTTACACGCTGGGATGAGGTGGCTACCGCTTGGTCCTTTATCGACCGGATCGCAGAGGCTTGGAAGCAGAACCCGGGAGATATCAAGCATTATCCGGCTGGGTCATGGGGACCGCAGGAAGCGCATGATCTTCTGGCCAAGGACGGCTTCCACTGGTGGCCGGTTAATGGGCAGGACGAAGACAATGTAATCTGGATCAAGAACCAGTAATCAATAATTTAAGAGAACCAAGCACGTTGTCCTCATGTATGATATGCATGAGGATGATTTGCGTACAGGCGGATAAAATATGTTACAATATAAAACATGACTTGTGGAACGAAGGGATAAGTGAGAAATGAGCAAAGCATTGTCAGAAGTGCTGCAGCAGGAAGTAGACAAACGTAGAACGTTTGCGATTATTTCCCACCCGGATGCCGGGAAAACGACATTGACGGAGAAGCTTCTGCTGTTCGGGGGAGCCATTCGGGCGGCGGGATCTGTTAAGGCCCGTAAAGCAAGCAAGCATGCAACAAGTGACTGGATGGAGATTGAGAAACAGCGGGGGATCTCCGTAACCTCCTCGGTTATGCAATTTGATTATAATGGACACCGCATTAATATATTGGATACGCCAGGTCACCAGGATTTCAGTGAAGACACCTACCGGACGCTTACGGCTGCCGACAGTGCAGTCATGTTGATTGACGTAGCTAAGGGCGTGGAAGCACAGACGGTGAAGCTGTTCCAGGTCTGTGCCAAACGGGGAATTCCGATCTTTACCTTCATTAACAAGCTGGACCGCGAAGGACGCAGTCCATTCGAATTGATGGAGGAAATCGAGGAAGTGCTGGGAATCCGTTCGGTTCCTATGAACTGGCCGATCGGGTCAGGGCGGGAGCTCTGCGGCGTATATGATCGGATGAAGAACCAGGTTGAGCTGTTCCAGGGAGACGACCACTCATCGATCGAAGTCAAGAAGGTCGAAGATTATAATGACCCTGCGATTCGGGAAATGGCTGGAGAGTATCTTCATGACCAGCTGTGTCAAGACGTAGAACTGCTTGATGTGGCTGGAGATCCTTTTGATTACGAGAAAGTAAGACGCGGGGAATTGACACCGGTCTTCTTCGGCAGTGCGGTTAATAACTTCGGAGTACAGACCTTCCTGGAGAACTTCCTGGAGCTTGCACCAAAGCCGGAGCCTCGTCAAAGCACTGCAGGACTTATCCAGCCGACGAACGAGAAATTCAGCGGATATGTGTTCAAGATTCAGGCTAATATGAATCCGGCACACCGTGACCGGATCGCCTTCCTTCGTATTTGCTCCGGCAAATTTGAACGCGGAATGTCAGTCAAGCACGTACGGGCGGGCAAGGAGATCAAGCTCTCCCAGCCGCAGCAGTTCCTGGCTCAAGACCGGGACATCGTATCCGAAGCCTATCCGGGTGATATTATCGGTCTGTTCGATCCGGGTATCTTCCGGATTGGGGATTCACTTAGTCAGGGAAGTGAAGTTGTGTTCGATGAGCTTCCTACGTTCTCGCCGGAGATTTTTGCCAAGGTAACGGTTAAGAATGCACTCAAGCATAAGCAGTACCAGAAGGGAATCGATCAGCTGACTGAGGAAGGTACTATTCAGGTATTTAACACGGTTAGCTTCGATGATACGATTCTGGGCGTGGTTGGACAGCTCCAGTTCGAGGTGTTCGAGTACCGGATGAAAGGGGAATACGGGGTAGATGTGCAGCTGCAGCGCGTCCCTTATCAGTTCGCCCGCTGGATTATTGATGATAAGATCGATCCATCTAAATTCCGGATTAACTCTACACTCGTGAGAGACAAGAAGGATAATTATGTAGTTCTGTTCGAAAATGAATATGCGATGAGAACAGCGATGGAGAAGAATCCGACAGCAAAGTTTCTGGAGACTGCTCCATAACCGGTAATGATATTCTTTGATTAAGTAATCCCTCCCCTTGTGTGAGCAAGGAGAGGGATTTTTTTGCAGCTTTGAAAGCTGGAGCCTGGTGGGGCTCCGGTAGTCCTTTTTTAACGCAGCGGTTTGAGTTCGGTGGTCTTCAGCTGCTGACTCACAATACCAATCAGCTCATCCTGCTTACTTCTGTCCAGCTGCTTCCACATCATCTCGAACATGACACCAAGACCGGGTAGAGCAGCTTCCGGTCCATCCACAGAACCTTCGATCATGCTTCTAAGGCCGTTCTCATCCTGACCATGAACCTTATGAATGACAGCTTGTCTCAGATCCAGCATGATTCCCACTCGAATTCCTCCTTTAATGTATACCATGTTGTAAAAGGGCCGCATCTTACTGTTCCCGAACTCGCCTTTGCAAATTCAAGTTCACATTGGAGTATGGTATACTATTTGCATTATAATTACCGGGCAGGTGGAGGATAAATCGTGGCTAAGAAGCAGTTTGCGGTGATCGGAATGGGCCGATTTGGATATAGTGTGGCGAATTCACTAAGTACTATGGGGTTTGATGTGCTGGCCATTGATTCGGACGAGCAGCGTACCCAGGCGGTATCTCATATTGTTACCCATGCGGTGTCGGCGGATTCTACAGAAGAAGAGGCGCTGCGGGCGCTCGGAATCCGGAATTTCGATGTGGTGGTCGTCGCGATTGGTGAGGATATTCAGGCCAGTATTTTGACCACATTAATCCTCAAGGATCTGGGTGGACCTGTCATTGTAGTAAAAGCCCAGAATGAACTGCATGGCAAGGTACTTCAGAAGATTGGCGCCGATAAAGTCATCTATCCGGAGCGGGATATGGGTCAGCGGGTTGCGCACCATTTGGCCTCCCCTAATATTCTGGATTATATTGAGCTGTCTGATGATTACAGCATACTGGAGATTAGAGCGAACTCGGCCATGATTGGCCAGAATCTTAAGGAACTGAATATTCGGGCCCGGTTCGGCTGCAACGTCATGGCCATTAAGAACGGGACAAAAATGAATATTTCGCCGGATGCTCTATACCGGTTAGTCGAAGGCGATATTCTCGTCATCGTCGGTGAAAAGAGTGACTTGACCAAGCTTGAGCTTGCTTATTCCCAAATTTAGAAGCTAGGATGAAGAATATGGACATTATGTCGCCGCAGAATGCGCGTGTTAAAGAATGGGCACAGCTATTAGAGAAGAAGCACCGGGACCGGCAGCAGCGGTACCTTGTGGAAGGAATCCATCTCGTGCAGGAAGCGATCAAGGCGGAGGCCGAGATTGAAGTGATCGCTTATTCTGTAGATCATGGCATTCCTCCAGAGCTTGCTCAGGCCGGGGCTGGAAAGTTGTCTGTAGAGTGGGTTGGGGTGTCAGAAGCCGTTATTGCGAAGTGCAGTGATACCAAATCGCCGCAGCCTGTGTTCGCCGTAATTCGCAAGCAACGCAGTTCATGGGAAGCCCTGATTGAGCAGGATAGCAGCTTGGTTGTGGTGCTTGACGGAGTGCAGGACCCAGGCAATGTAGGCACCATTATCCGCACGGCGGATGCAGCCGGGGCACGTGGGGTTATTGTAGGTCCAGGTTGTGCGGATATCTATAATCCGAAGACGCTCAGATCGACCATGGGATCGATGTTTCATCTTCCTGTGATTGAAGCGGACTTAACCGAGATCCTTCCCAAGGCGAAGGAGAAGGGGATACGCATGGCAGGAACGAGCCTTCAGGCAGCTCGTATTTGTTACGAGTATGACTTTATGGGACCGACATGGCTCCTGTTCGGGAGCGAGGCCAGCGGATTGTCAGCCTCTGTTCAGGCTGAGCTTGACGATGCCCTGATTATTCCCATGAAAGGACATGCGGAGTCCTTGAATGTAGCCATGGCGGCCTCGATCCTGCTGTATGAGGCGCTCAGGCAGCGGGAGTTTTCGGTGGGATAGAGGTTGGATTATTTTGAGGGAAGAAGCTGGTTGTTAATCGGCTTCTTCTCTTTTTTGAGTATGGCGTATTATAAAAATGGAGGAAAGTATGAAAATTGTAAATCCTTACTTTTTACTTGATTTATTAGGGCC
>RCUP01001416.1_pt1 | contig 14663 bp, 16 predicted proteins | sample 2166341 | NCBI WGS metagenome assembly RCUP01 (sample SAMN09932325, study PRJNA488358) | compost metagenome | isolation source: compost soil in succinonitrile-enriched | place: Germany: Experimental Botanical Garden | reverse complement strand
ATAATAGGGGGTGATCATAATGGATCCTTTCGTAGCATCTACGGCTCGGGAAGATGTCCTACATCTATTCTGTACGGCGGTAGATGGTTATAACCAAGGAACCTATGCACCTGCTGTTCCGTACAAATGTATCAGTGACGGCAAGATTAACGTAATACGTAATATGAACGGAGAGCAGGTAACCTCTGCTCTTCGCTTATATATTTCGGGAAAGCTGACTATTACGGCTCATGATGTCTTTGCGTTCAACGATAAAGACTATCCTGTGTTAGCAGTTTCTTTCTTCAAGGGCAATGGAATTACCGATTATGCCGGAACAACGGTGGTGTATCTGTAATGGCAAGAGGAGGAAATATCACCTTTACTGTCGACTATAGGGAATTCGAGAAGCGCTTGCAGTTAGCTTTGTCCCGCGTTGAAAGAGGAACGAAGAAAGCAACCATTCGAGCTTGTGAACAGATTAAGGATATAGCCCTACCCCAGGTTCCATCGGAAACTGGAGCGTTGGCAAATTCCTTCTTTTATGAGATCCAAGGTTCTTATCGTAACTTTACAGGCAAGGTAGGTTTTGGTGGTCCTAAGGATGTTAGGAACCCTAAGACAGGTCAGATGGTGTCCGAGTATATGATTGCTGTCCATGAAGACCTTCAAGCGGTGCATCCGGTCGGCAATGCTAAGTTCTTAGAGAATGCCGTAAGGGAGTATCAGCAGAAGTTCCTAGCTACCGTAGCTGAGGAGATTCGTAGCACACTATCATAGGAGGGATAACATGGCAGACCTGTTAAAGGATTTCGAGACTTACTTTAACGCACAAAACTTGCTAGGCGGGTATAAGTGCTCTTTCGATGGAGCAAGAGATTCACCTGCTGAACTAATCATGATCACCGAGTACATTGGTAGTCCGTTAGTCAGTCAAATTGACGGAGCTGTGAGGTCCATTCAAATTTTAGTGAGGGATAAGCAAGACCGCCTTGAGCGGGCTAGGGACAAGGCACATGACTTATTCAACAGTCTCAGGACCGCGGATAGTGTGGTGCAGCTAACCGCACTTAGATGGGGAGTGGTAACCTTAAGAAATGCTCCAATCAAAGTGCGTACAGACACCGGCAATCGAGTGTATTATGGTTTCAATCTTGCAATAGTTACTTATCTTGACTAGGAGGTTAAAATAATGGCAAATGGCGTTCCTATTGGATTACGCGACTTAGTTTATGCTAAGCTTGTTACGGACCCTGCGTTCGGAACGGGTACAGCTACGTATGAAACACCTAAGAAAATCCCAGGTGCGATTACGGCGAGTATTAACCCGAATGCATCAACAGAAACACTCTTTGCTGATGATGGCCCATACGAAACAGCTTCGACCATTGGTAACATTGGTTTGGAACTTAACGTAGCCGATCTGCCAATCGAGACCCAGGCAGACTTGCTAGGGCACACAATTGCAGGTGGTATACTCATTCGGAAATCTTCTGACATTCCACCATGGATTGCAGTTGGTTTCAGATCATTGAAATCGAACGGTAGTTACCGTTACACCTGGTTGGCTAAAGGTAAGTTCTCTTTGCCAGAGCAAGCTAACCAAACTAAGGCAGATAGTATTAACTGGAATACGGCTACAATTGCTGGTTCTTTCGTTAAGCGCGAATGTGATGATGAGTGGGAACGTCACATCGATCAAGACCATGTGGACTATGTTCCTAGCATGGGTACGAACTTCCTTACTAACCCATACGGTACTGGTGCAGGCGACTCTACAGCACCTACACTCGTTACTTCGGTACCGGCTACAGGAGCTACAGCAGTTGTAGTTGGAAGTACGATTGCCCTTACATTCAGTAAGGCGATGGCCATTTCCACACTGAACACAGGAAACATCAGTTTATACAATGATGTGACCGGTAATGGAGTTGCTATTACGTTGACCGTGAATGCAGACAGAACAGTTGTCACCGCATCCCCTTCAGCTAACCTAACAGCAGCTACGAAGTTCAGAGTAGTACTATCAGCTGGATTGAAAGATACGGCAGGTAACAGCTTCGGTGCTAAGACACTAACATTTACGACGGCGTAAGCCGATCCAACCCAGATGCACTATGGTCTCAGATCATAGTGCATTTATAAAAATTCAGGAGGAGATACTAATGGAGCTCAATACAATTAGAAAAGTTAATCCCGTAACAATTTTCTTGGGGGGCAGAGAACGTGTAATCCAGTATGACATGAATGCCTTTGCAGAACTAGAAACGAGATATGGTAACATGGACCTAGCCGTTAAGGCACTATCGTCCGGTAAGGTGAAGGATGTTCGTGTTAGCTTATGGGCAGGTCTAATTCACGAGGAAGCTATCCTGGATGAGAATGGCGAGCCAACAGGCTACAATATCACTCCGTACCAGGTGGGTAGTTGGCTTACATCCCCAGCCGAAATGAATGATGCCATTATCAAAATTGGTACTGCATTGGGAGATTCTACTCCTGCTGCCGACGCCATGGCACCTAAGACAAAGAGTAAAGCAAAAGGTAAAGAAGTTGCACCATTACCTGAGGGAACGGCTACCGTAGTTATGACGCCGGAAGAACAAGCTGCGGAAAAAAACGCCTAGACCACGAATTAGAAGCTGCCATGCCAACTAATGATTCGTGGGATTGGCCCTTCCTTATGTATACCGCTACGGTATTGTTCAGACGCACCGAACGTGAATTTTGGCGTATGACTCCGAAGAAGCTAAATGCTTTATCGCGCATATACATACGCCTCAACGACAAAGGTGAAGGTCAGAAGGATCAAAAGCAGGGGTATATAGATCAGGTAATATGAGAAGGGAGGTAATTGCGTGAATGCAGGTGAATTAGCTGCGCGAATAGGCCTAAATATCCAACCGTTCGTTGCTGCTATGGGACAGCTGAGCTCCCAAGTAAGTCGTCTAGGAGCTACACTGAATAGTGCCCTGGGTAGTGGAGCTCAGAACAGTCTTAACGGTACGCGTAACAGCGTTAACAACCTCACCTCTAGTTTTAAGGACCTGGATAGAATGGTCAGTGGTATCTTGATATCGCAGATATTCTATGCGGGAGTTAATGCTATAGAAGATGGTATTTCATCTGTAGTGCATTTCAGCAGCGAAATGGAAAAAGCTGGAATTGCGATGGAGTACTTTGTTGGTAACGCTGAGCGTGCTGCGGGCTTCATCACCAACATGCAGGACTTTGCCGCCGACACCGCCTTTAGTACAGAACAGGCTTTGCAATTGTCAAGACGTCTTATGGGAGCTCAAGTAAAGCCTGAGCAAATCCGGGGCGTTATGACTATCCTCAATGATGCGAATGCGGCCACGGGGGCTACGGCTCAGCAGATGGACCGTATCGTATTGGCTTTGACGCAGATGAAAACGAATGGTAAGATTGCCGGGCAAGAGTTAAGACAGTTAGCGGAGGCCGGTATTCCTATCTATTCCATCATCCGCAAAGAGTTAGGGCTAACCCAAAAGCAAATGGCTAATATCGGTAAGTTAGGTATTAGTGGTGACAAAGGGGTTGCAGCAGTTCTAAAGGGTCTACAAGACCAGTATCAAGGTGCTGCTGACCGCATCGCTGATACATTGGGCGGTATGTGGGATACCATCAAGGATGATACGTTATTCATAAGTGAGAAGTTGTTTAAACCTCCTATGGACGCCTTACGTAGATTCTTGAAGGTTTGGCGTGATGGTATTGATAAGGCTCGTGAAGCAATGACATTACGTGGAATCGGAGGAGCTTTTGAGTCCCTTATTCCAGATAAGGAAGTACAAGAGAAGATCCGTAACATCATTGCAGGTTTCCGAGATTTAGCGCAAGCCGCAGCCATGATCTGGAGTGCTCTTGGACCTACGTTCAAGTTAATAGGGTCTTCGATTCTATCGGCTATGAACTTGGTGATTCCAGTACTTGCGAAGACCGCTACTGTATTTGCGCAGCTAGCTAAGGGCGCTATGCAGGCTTGGCCTTGGCTTAAGTATCTCGCCGCGGCCATTATTGGTTTAGTAGTTGCTCAAGTGGCTGCTAAAGCTTTGATGTTCTTGTGGAGCGTAACTAGACTAGGTGTTATTTGTACTGCCGTAGCCGGCGCAGTAACTACTCTGTCTAAAGCCATCAAAGGCTTAACTCTCATCCTCACGAAGAATCCTATCGTAGCAGGCATCATGTTGGTAGTTGGTGCATTACTGTATCTCATCATGACCAGTAAGTCAGCTAGCGCTTGGTTGGACAACCTCATGAAGAAGTTAGGCGCCCTGGGAGGTATGGCTGTCGATTCGAGTGATATCTTTGATCCCGAAGATCTTGGGGAGTCTCAGAAGTGGATGGACGAGTTCAATAAGCAGGTTGAAGGTTTAAATGATAACCTGAAGGACACTGGAAAAGAGATTGAGGGTACAGGAAAGGATGCCGATAAAGCGGGCAAGAAGGTAGAAGAGAAATTCGTAGCAGCATTCGACGAATTGTATCAAATACCGGACAAGCTAGACGATATTGGTAAGGGCTTGGGAGATGTGGGTAACGTTGACACTCCCGCAATAGATCTTGACTTGGGTCTTGGCAAGCTTCCAACGTTACCTAAGATCGAACCAGTTAAAGTTGAACCCGCAGACTTCTCACACTTCTGGGATAACTGGAAGTTCCCACCTATCTTCGCTAACATGAAGAAGTGGTTTACTGATTTCGAGTGGCCTAAGTTTCCGCCTCCGAACTTTGGAGTAGCTACTGCGGTTATCGAGACCATAAACAGTCTTATCAATAAGTTTAAGTTTAACCTGGGTGAGCTCGGCTTGTCATGGGAAGGCTTAGGCGACTTTGCTAAGAACTTGGGAAATGTACTTAATCCTATACCGGGTATATTTACGAACATCGTAGACATCCTATCGAAAGTTCATGGTGCCTTTGATCGACTGATGGATACACTGCCTCCTGTAACTGAATGGGCTCAAGGCTTGAAGAATATTATCGATCCTACCCTTGACAGCTTGCTGGCTTCGGTCAAAGAATGGATAGGGGATGTACAATCAGCCTTCCAGGGATGGAGTGTCGATGTGGTGGGTGCGATGACCACTTGGAGACTAAATGCTGAAGCTGCTATCACTACCTGGGCAACTAATGCACTAGCAACTGTGAGGACTTGGATCTCAGATGTTAAAACGGGTTTTGCCACGTGGGGTACAGATGTGGTATCTAGCCTCACGACTTGGCGTTTAAACGCTCAGACAGCCATTTCAACTTGGGCTACTAACGCCAAGTCAACTGTCAGCACTTGGATTTCGGATATCAAGGCGGGCTTCGCTACATGGGGTACTGATGTAGTTACGTCCTTAACTTCGTGGAGACTAAATGCTGAGACAGTATTCAGTACTTGGGTTACGAATGTCAAGGCGAAGTTCAGTACTTGGGCTACCGACGTCAAGACAACGGTATCTACTTGGGCAACCAACACCAAGAAGTTATTTGGTGACTGGAAGGTAGGAGTTGAGGCTCTTGTAACTGAATGGGGTAAAGCAGTCCATACAACATTCAAGAACTGGGGAAATAATGTTCAGACCTCCCTAACTACGTGGGGCAACAACGTTGGTAAGTTATTCAATGATGTGTTCTCACAATCCAATAAAATGGTGGGAGACTTCGCTACGGCTACATCCGCGAGCTGGGCTGACTTCCTGAATAAGACTTCCTCATGGACAGAAAAATGGAGTAAGGATATGGGAAGTGTATTCGGTCAAGTGGCGACTGCAGCCTCCGCTGCTATGAATGCCTTAGGTAGTAACGGATGGGGTGCCTTAGATGCCTTTTTCCAAGGAGCAGCTGATGGAGTTACCCAATGGGCAAGAGGCTTCGTAAATACCGTCATGAGTGGAGCTAAAGCTGCCTGGGGTTGGTTGAAGAACTTAGCAAGTGCCGCTGGCCAGACACTTGGTGGTTTTGCCGACAATGTTGACTCCAGTATCAAAGCTGCCTCAGTAAGTATGGGAGCATGGTATGATAAGAATAAGAACTGGGCCGTGCCTGCTGCTATCACGGTAGGTGTAGTTGGTGGTGCACTTGCACTTGCTCCGTTCACAGGAGGATGGTCTTTGGCCGGTCTGGCTGCCCTTGAAACAGGGGGTATCGTAGACCAAGATCAGATCGTTCGTATCGGTGAGGGAAATAAGCGAGAAGCAGTAATTCCATTGGAGAACTCAAACTACATGAAGCCGTTCAGTAAAGCAGTAGCGAACGACTTAGCATCCATGCTCGGTGAGCAAGTCTCATATTCGGGCGGAGGCGGCGGAGGTGGAGACATGCGTCCCGTAATGTATGTCCACACCCTGGTAGCGGACGAACGGGCACTGAAGGAGCTCGAAAGAAAGCTCGATGTTATTCGGGTCCGTGAAAATGAACGTAAGGGGAGGTAATACTGATGGCCTTTAAGATAAACGGGGAGGTCATTAAGAACCCCCCGGAGTTCAGCTATGAGTACTATAACCTCACAAAGAGCGGTCGTGTTGCCTCCGGTAAAATGACTATGGAGATTATAGCACAAAAGCGGAAGTTTACATTTAGTTATCCTGTAATGTCTGGGGCCGATATGCAGAAACTTCGTTCCCTTATATTTAATGCCACTATTCCATTCTTCAGCTTGGAGTATGATGACGAATCAGGTCAAAGCGTTGCTGTAGTTTACTCGGGAGCCATCAAGGCTACGAGATTCCGAACAGGTAAGATGGGTTGGTACTACAAGAACGTTACCTTCGACCTAATAGAACAATAAGGAGGCGGATGCGATGGCAACACCCGCAATGTACCCCGGCAAGGTAAACAGCCCCACAACAGAAATTACTATTACTATAAATGCTACATCAACGGCTATTACCCTTGCTAATGCGAGCGTACTTCCGGCGCCACCTAACTTGGCAGTCCTAGGTGACGACGAAACAGCAGAGACAATCCTGTACACAGGAAGAACGGGTAACACTATAACAGGTGTTACTCGAGGCTTCCAAGGCACGGCAAAATCATGGCCGTCCACAACCAGTGTTGCAAGGCGCTTTACGGCCTATGATTACGATACCTTACGCGCTGTCATTCAAGACCTGATAAACACCAAAGGAGATATACACCAAAGCCTCAATCTATTTCCGGCGGGCGGTGGCGGAGCACATGCGCCTTATGGCTTTTATGTTATTGAAGGTATGCGGGATACAGTACCCTTCACTGAAATATGGATCATGGTCAACGCGTATTATGACTACAATACCAAGCGCTTTAAGCGTTATGACATTAACAACTTCTCATTTGGTTGGCAATGGCAAGGCGGAGGAACTTATCCGGGTGAAGGTAGTATAGGCGACTTCATCAACCAGGGTATGAACCTTTGGAAAGCTAATGGCCGAAAAGCTTATTCAGAAAGTGATCCGGCCTATGCACTAACCGGTGAAGATATCGGGGCCATGCAAGAGGATGGTTCCTGGCGAGAATTCGGTATCATGCTTGGTTGGAATAACCACTTCATGCTTGATTCTTATGGTGGTATGACGATAGGTGGAGCAGGCTTTGAGATCGATGGTTCTGGTACTTCACCATTCAAACGTGTCTCCATAGGCAAGTTCACTGGTGGCAGTCAAGTAGCTAGTCGCCCCTATACCGAGTACGGTTATACTTATAACGGTACCTGCTGGAACACGCAACACGGTTTGTGGAATAAAGATGAAGACCAGTTAGCTGGGTATTATTATGGACTGGTTAGCCCCGTCAACTTCTATGACCAGGACCCTAACGTAATAAACCCAGGGTCTGGTAGAGCTCTTATGGAGCAGGCCAACTTTGTAGTAAGGCGCCTAGGAGGTTATGTTAGGCCTTATGTTGAGAACTGGCAGGATCTTATGTCGGTAGATCAAAATGGTGTAACAACCTTCAATCACTGGGAAGTATTGCAGACCTTTACAAAAGATAACTTCACGGCTGTAGGATTGAATGAGATAGTTATCCCATTCCCGGATGGTACTTGGAATAAGGATAACACAGTCATAACAAACCTCGTAGGTGTTATCGGCGGAAAGGATACAATGCTCAGGGATAGGGAGCATCGCTGGGTTGCTGAAGGGCTTCGGGTAGTTCTTGGTAATACTAACTATACACTAGTCAAGTATGCCATTATCAAGGTAGCTAAGTATGCTGCTACACTCCATCCTAAGAATGGCTTGACGATTGGTAATGGCAAGAAGGTATCCGCCACAGTCAAAGTTACGGCTACTGTAACAAGTGGTGTAAATGCTACAGCAACTTATCCGGACAGTACCTACAATGCAGACAACTGCTATGTGGTGGCCATCAAGTGTGTAGTTGCCGGAGTAACGAAGCAGGTCAACGTTTCGAGTATTAACTTTACGGCGACTAATATTTCATGTGTATTACCTGAAGCGGCTTCAAGCTGTACATTCCTAATTCAGAACTATTAAGGAGGTGAGTATATGTCACATCTATTTAACCTTATGGGATTTAGTGTCGATGGTGAAGAGGTCTATGACGAGACTAAACATCTCAACAGATTAATGGACGCTGATGCACGACACGTCGTAGGGCGACTGGAGATAACATATACTGACCCATTTCTGGATGAATCCATTGTGGCTTCTGCAGATACTACCGTACCGCATACGAGTCCCATTGAAACAGCTGACAACTCGTTGGAAACTGCCTACAAGTGGTTTTCCTTAACGAACAACAAGCTTGACGGAACATTTCACCCCCTCCCAGCAGCAGACTCTGAAGTCTCTGTTGGGTGGTGGAGTGAATCCTTGTCAAGTTCGACAGGTCACTTCTTTGGACGCATACGCTACATAAGAGACTGGCTCTCAGGTGGTAGTACTGCGAATGGAAACAACTATTGGTCAGAGATCAGTGCTTTCGACACCTTAGGGGTAAACGTCGCACTAGGAAAGACCGTAACCAGTAATGGGCCGACACAAGATTTCGAAGCCCCGCTATCCGTGGTAGTAGATGGTAATAACGACAGCTACACAGGTATTTATAATACCGGGCCTATCTGGCTGCGTGTCGACCTCGGCGCAAACTACTCTCTAGGATCTGTTAAAGTAGCCCACACGAGTTACGGCGACAGAACGTATCATGGCACTAAAACAGAGGTATCTTCAGACGGAGTAGAATGGTTTGCGTTGTACGATAGTGCTGTATCGGGAGAATACCTTGAACCATACGCCGGTAAAACACATATTATGCCTGCAGCATCCGAACCCACATTAACTATTAACTTTGACCCTCGTGCAATGTATCAACTTCGCGTTATCGGCGACGATAAGTTAATGGAGTATCCGGTAGACTTTACCATTCAGTTAATAAGTGCGTTAGGAGAGTTGCTGCACGAGGAGAACATAGTAGGTAATAACTCTGTAACGTGGAATAAAATATTAGATGTGCCGGTTATCAACGTGGCAACGATTAAACTCATCGTTCACAGGATAAGTGCAACGTACCGCACTAACGTAAAGATTGTGGAGTTTTATACGGCTGTGCAGGAGAGCTACGAGACAGAAGATATTGTTTCGATCAACCTCTTGGAGGAACAGATGTTTGAGGATCAGACATTACCGATCGGTAACGTGTCTTCAAATGAGATCGACGTAAGGTTGTATAACCATGATGGCCACTTTAATGCGGATAACAGAAAGTCACCTCTGTTCGGCCTTCTCAAGAAGAATCGTCGTGTCAAGGCTTGGTTAGGAACTCCCATTAAGGGAGAGATGACTTGGTTCCCATTAGGTACTTTTTGGACAACACAATGGGATGCTCCAAGAGCAGGACTTTATGCGGACTTCTCAGCTCGGGATAGAATGGAATTACTTAGAACAAGTGATTTCGCCTCATCGCAGCTATATACGAACAAATCGGTGAAATGGCTGGCTCAGCTCATATTGAACGATGCAGGCGTAAAACCCGAAGAGTACGTACTGGATTCGGCACTAGACGCCATCATTATTCCGTATGCTTGGTTCGAGAGGATGAGTCACAGAGATGCGCTCGTAAGGTTGGCTACTGTGGCGTTGGCTAGAACATTCTGTGATCGTCAAGGCCGGATCGTAATGCAGATCTTTAAACCTGCTGAGAAGGCTATTTATTCCTTCAGTGATGACAGTACCTTGTTCAATACTACATTCCCTATATCGGGCGCTGGCGTAGTCAACTACGTTGAGGTACAGGCTACCTCGAGAACACTTGCCGCTGTATCTGATGTGTTTACACTTACGGAGCCTATCTCAATACCAGCTAACAGCACGGTCACAGAAACGTTCATGTTTGATAATGTGCCTGTAACAGACGTCCAAGAGCCTGCAATTATCCATGACGCCCTGATTACAGTAAACTCATATCAATCATTCGCATGGGGGATAGAAATTACGTTCACAAATGCCTCGGCTGCTGCACAAGCTGTTGAAAGTGTTATAGTTAAGGGCAAGGTATTAGAAGTCGCTAACACACGCGTAGCTACAGCTTCCGATGCCATCAGTATAAGAGATGAAGGTAAGTCCAAGTATGAACTGCTGACCAATGCATTCATACAGGACGTAGTGCTGGCGCAGAAGATAGCAGACCTCATTCTTGTAACTTATAAAGATCCTCGACATGATGCAGTGCTTGAGTCGAGGGGGCATATAACCTTAACACTGGGAGATAGAATAAGTGTTCCGGATTACGATAACGAGAACTATACAGACTACACACTAGTCCGACAATCACTTGCATGGGATGGTTCCTTAAGTGCAGTAGTTGAAGCTCAGAAAATAGGGGAGTGATTAACAATGGCCTGGTCGACACCGAGAACAAATTGGAATGAGTCCCATGGTGTGGGCGTAGATGACTTGAACAGAATTGAAGGTAACATTGCACAGCTGGGAGTTAATGCGGGTGGATATGCGCAGACTACAAATAACGGAAACGCTTATAATGTGAACATTGTTGGCGTGACTTCCCTTGTAGAGGGACTACGTATAATGATTAAGCTTCATGGTGATTGCGGCCCCAATCCTACAGTCAATGTGAATAGTTTAGGTGCTTACGCAATCAAGAAGGCAAATGGTAGTCCGATCCCAGCAGGTAACCTCAAAAAGGATTCGGTGTATTCACTTGTCTTCAATGGCTCGGCTTTTATATTACAGGGTGAAGGAGGTGGTGGTACAGCGACTGCAGGGGATATCCGTTCAGGAAAGACCGCCGAAACAGATGGAGGACCAACTATAGGAACATTACCCGTTAGGTCTGGTGGTGGTGTATCCCCCACAGCTAATCAGATCATCAAGCAGGCGGGTATTTATGATGCCGATATTATCATTGCAGGTGTGCCCGTACCTGTAGGTTCATTACTTGAAGGAAACGTGGTAGCCGGACAGGCAGGTCAAATGCTCAACCGCTCTGCTAGGGATCATCATATGCCTGCTAATGGAGCTACAGTTTGGCAGGGTGATAGAGTATTCCTGCAACCACCTGATGGTTACTATAATGGCGCATCATGGGTGACTGCTCCGGCCCCAGCTCTTGTGCCGAATAACATAAGAGAAGGACAAAACATCTTGGGAGTGCCGGGCTCAATGGCAGAGCGTGGTAGGTTCACATCTAGTAATGGATGGGTAAATATGGAAGCCAATCAAGATGTACCTTGGAATATCAATATTGGTTATAGACCCATGGTAGTATATTACCAGTATTGGGTATATTACAGAAGCCGTAACATTTATGATGAATGGGGTATGTATCAAGTATTTGGATACGGCATGATGGCAAAGGGTGTCAGTGGCTCCATCGAAAAGAGTATCGCAGCTAATGGTTATGTGGGCGGTCCTTCTTCGGGATTTAGTTTGTTTAACCTGGATTGGAGTAATGACCCTACTAACTATCCCCGCACGGCTATTGACTGGAACAGCAGGGAGAATATTAATACCCCAAGTATGGCTGTAAATTCATCAACGCATATAACTGAGACGGGTTTCACAATGAATATGGGGTGGAACTTTAGGCAGTCCGATGGTAGTAACCAGGCCCAGTTAAATTATTACTGTATATAGGGTGGTGTGTGATTAGGGTAAAGGAGGTGGTGCTTACCCAAAGCAAGAAAGAACTTATAAACTAGTGTCATGTAGGAGGTTTGGGCCGTGACAGGAGAGCTGTCTTCTTTGGGGCAATTGTTAGAATTCTTAGAAAGGTATGGCGTTACGCAAGTCGCTTTGGTCTTATGCATCTTAGCTCTCGTCTATTTAGGAAAGAAGATCATCAAAGGCGACTTGGTAACGCGGGACGCCTATGAGCGCTCCGAAGCCAACACAGAGAGATTATTGCACATCATTGAGAACCAGGAGACAGGGGCCTTGAGAGAGATTTTAACATTTGTCAGACGTATTAAAAAAGTAGAACAAGGTCCCGAGGACGGAGGTGAGTAACTTGCGATTCCTTCAGCGATTCTTGGACCGTCTTCCCGCACACAAAGAGAATGCTAAGCAAGTTGCTGAGACAACTGAAAGAGTTACGTTCGCGTTGGGGAGATATCACACATTAGAAAGGACCCTTAAGAAAGAGATAGAGGAGAACCACATTGCCAATCGTTTATTGTACGACAGGGGGAAATAACAATGATCAGAGATTATGCGGTGGCAGCAGAATATGCGATCTCCTTGGCTTGTTCGCTTTACATTCTGTTCGCATATCGTCACTACTTCAAGGAGCGGTGGGAAAGAGGTATCGCAAGTTTACTTGTAATTGCAATATTCATCTTCCTCTGTAGTTATTCTGTCAAGATGGCTGTTGCGCTTGCTATGAAGCTTATCGAGTTGTGCGGAGGTCCGGGAGACATTCGAAAGGCCATGAATACGTATGTGTGGACGCTGGCTATGACTGGAACTACCCTTTCATTCCTGATACTCACGTTCCTAACACGTAAGAAGACATTCGACATTTTCATTTACCGTAAACGCATGAAGCCCACCCCAGAAGATCACGATCCCAAAGACATACTGACCGCTTTAGAAGAGGAGGAAAGATAAATGAGTACTTTAGAAGAGACAGTAAAACGATCCGCCTCGATCCTGTCCTCTTTGTCCAATGCAGCTGTTAAGTTCGCAGCTCAGAAGCTCATCGAGTACAGCTACAAAGCAGGTGTGGAGATCAGACTAACGTCCGGTTTCCGCTCATTTGCTGATCAGGATGCACTGTACGCCCAAGGAAGAACAAAACCAGGTTCCGTAGTCACTAATGCGAAGGGTGGCCACTCTAACCACAACTACAGTTTAGCAATTGACTTCGTGCTCGTTAAGGGCGGCTACGACATGAAAGCTGACTTTGATGGGGATGGAATTGCTGACTGGTTAGAAGTTGTGGCAATTGCTAAGCTGTTTGGTTTTAGCTGGGGTGGTGACTGGAAGACCTTCAAAGACAATCCGCACTTTGAGATTAACTTTGGATTATCTATTGCAGACCTACTAGCAGGCAAACGTCCTACAGACAAACAGATTGGTGCTGTAATCACCAAAATCCAAGCATGGGAAATGGAGGAAAGTTCAGTGGCAGAACAGCAAGCATTACAAGCAAAAGTAGAAGCTCAAGGTGAGATCATTGGCTCATTGCAAAAGAGCGTTGCAGCCATGGAAAGACGTCTTAATATGTCCGGCAAGGAAGATTTCGTCAAGGATTACGCAGAGGCTATTGAGGCCGCTAAAGTTTACGGCTTCATTACTACTTCTGCCGATAAGTCGAAGATGGAACTCAACATGATTCAAATGCTTTACAAGGGCGGAATCATCCCTAAGATCAGGAAGTAATAGGGCTCCATCGATCGCGGAATCCCATTGCAAGCAAACCAACCCCACCCTGGTACGAGCCCGGGTCGGGTATTTTGGAAAGGGGAAATTATAATGGACAAGGCATCACTAACACGTACAATCATCTTAGCTATCGCATTAGGTAACCAGTTGCTGACCTCAGCAGGTAAGTCACCTCTGCCTATCGAAGATGAAACTGTGACTGTTGCAATCAGTACCGGCTTCACAATCGTAGTTTCCATTTGGACTTGGTGGAAGAATAACTACATCAGTAAAAAAGGCCAGGAGCAGAAGCAAGTACTTAAGGAAAATGATTTAGTGTAGAGCGCGAGATCGCGAACCTATTAGGCAAATAGTTCGGGATCAATTCAACCAGAGAGAGGCCAATGCGAGTTCGGGCGACACAGCCAGTTAGGTCGCTGCATCGCAAGAAAGAAAAAAAAAAGCCTTGGACATTACGTCCAGGGCTCTTTGTTTGTTCGGTCCGTTTTAGCGTTTATTTCTGCCTCCAACTTACGAAGCATCCATTCTAGGTCTCGGTGAAGTATCGGACCTATGCATTCCTCCGGTGTGCACTGTATCTGAATGTCTGAATAGGCCTGGCAGTACTGCACTGTTTCCCTATTGGTGAGTTCAATACGTATGTGAACCCTGTATTGAATGGAGGATAACTTCCCTGGCAAGGCTATTCTACTTAAGGATACCTCTCTACCACACTCAACCACACCTGCTGGGTAAATCTTGTAGGTCTCCTCGAGCAAGTCGAATGGATTCACTTCGATCCCCTCCGCTTCTTCTTCCAAGAATCATATCGGTCCATGGCAAGGGCTACTA
>RCUP01001411.1_pt1 | contig 14686 bp, 19 predicted proteins | sample 2166341 | NCBI WGS metagenome assembly RCUP01 (sample SAMN09932325, study PRJNA488358) | compost metagenome | isolation source: compost soil in succinonitrile-enriched | place: Germany: Experimental Botanical Garden | reverse complement strand
GTGGTGGCGTTCTCGGTGCTCAGTCTCGCATCGCGGCCGTCCTCGTATGCCGCGAGCATCAACGAGAAGAGCACGCCGGGGCGATTGTCGCCGTCCTGCGTGAGGAAGTTGCGGGCGGATCCGGTGGACGCTGCCTTGATGAGGATATCCTCCGACGCTCTAACGAGCGAGAAGTAGAGGCTGCCTTCCGGGCTGGATACGAGGTCTCCGGTGTGCCTGATGATTGCATCGCGCTCGACGTCGCCTTCGGACAGGTGCTTCGTCATGTTGTCGTAGTTGTCGGCATCGGCGTAGCCTGCGCTTTTCGCCAGCGCGAGCAGCTCTTCGACGGTATCGACGCACGCTATCTCGTCATCGAGTTCGAAGATTGGGGACGCGACGAGGTCGTGGAGCCGCTGGAACCGAGCGCCCTCCATCTCGATCGAGATCGACTCCCAGCCCCGGTGGGGTCCGATTACGGCCTTTTCGATGAGGTCGTCGTCTGCGTCGTGGATTTCAATGTCTGCCATGGGGATCTCCTTTGCGAGCATCCTGGAGGACTGCCGCACAAGACACAACGCCGTGAGGTTGCGAAGTCCGCCGGCGTAATTCGCTCCAGCAGGCGGAAACGTGGTTGACGAGTGCTTAATTTACCATGCGTTAACTATTCAAGTCTCTGCCCTCATTGGTGTTTTGCCCAATCCCCTGTGATCCTCGATATAACAGGAGGAGATAAACATGCGTATGCTACCCGTCCCGATGCAGTCTGTTCCGCGTTCCCACAAGGACATCGACGCCCGTCTTCCGTTCATGACGAATGGCGGCATCGAAGGATCCATCATCGTCGTCAAGCAGCTCGGCGACACGACCAACGACACTGCCAAGTTCCTGATGAAGAAGCGGATCCTCGCCGCGGCCCAGGCCAAGGACGACCGGGTTGGTCTGGGCGTCGACCTGAAGGTTCGCGTCGAGGAAAAGGACAAGGATCTCGTCACGCTGCGCATAGAGCAGCCGGGCGGCAAGATCGTGACTATCCCCGTCGAGCCGATGTCCGACGGCAGCTACATGGCGATGAAGCAGCGCTTCCCGGATCTGCGCCGCATGACGGCCGGCATCATGGAGAAGTACGAGATGCATCAGGCGGCGATGATCTCCGCCAGCGCCGGATCCTCGGCTTCGCACGGCATGCGCCGCTGAGGACGCCCGATGACCGATCGCCCCATATTCCACGTGATGGAATTCGCAGGCAGGGGCGACGCCTTCTTCGGAGGCGATGCGGCTGACTGGGGGCTGCGCAGGGTTGGCGACGGATACCAGTTCATGTCGGCGTTCGACGCGCTCCTGAAGAAGGCTCCGACCGCATACTTCCCTACGAAGGATGAAGCGGAGGCTGCGGCGGCCGCTTCATCGACACGCAATGGCCTGATCTCCGCGATGGAGAAGAGGATCGATCCGAAGATCCCGACAGGGCAGATAGAGTGGTTCGTGCAGCATCTTCATGTCGGCGCGACGGATGACGAGGTGTCCTCCGAGATCGTGGCCCGCCTGACGAAAGCCTGCGACGGCGACGCGGACATCCTCGGGCAGGCCGGCGCATTCGCCCTCGCCTGCCACAGGGCCAATCAGGACCTTGTAACAAAATTCAGGCTGTAAGATAAACGCCTGAAGCCGCAATGGACGGAGCACAAGCATGGCCGACTTCTTCAGATTTCCGGACTCACACCGCGTGTCGGGGCGCTTCTCGACGGTCCTCGATGACGGAACGCGCGTCGGGCTGGAGATCTGGAGCCGCAACCGACCGCTGAAGGGCCGCGAGCTTGTGAAGGCCAGCATCGCGATGCACACGGGGCGGCGCGTCGAAAGCCATGTGCAGGAAACCTCCATCGCGCTCTTCGTTGGACGTGCCGGGCGCATGGATATCGAGGTAACGCCCTCCGGCCAGTACCGTCATGGACGGCATATCAATCGCTCGCTTCGCGATCTTGCGAAGGAACTTGCCCTGCGAGTCGCGCCTCAGAAGAAGCGCGACGAGGATCCCGAGAACCCCGAGGATCAGGCTCCCGCCTTCAGGCGATGACGCGCGACCGTTCTATGCGGTCGATGCGCTCGATTTCGGCGATGATCAGTGCTCCGGCGACGACCAGGGCCTGTCGGATGGTCTTCGGCTTCCATTCGTTGATGTCCCACGGCCAGTCGGCCGGAGGGGTTTCGGTGAACCCGTGTCCCGTGGTTCCGCGCAGACGCGCATCCATGACATAGGCGATCGCCGCCGAAGACAGGGAGAAGTCGTCATGACGGTCGTCGTGTGCGTCGTCGTAGCCTTCCATGCGGCGCTGGCGGGTTCGTTCGCCAAGCGTGTCCATGCCGGCCGTGCTTGCGCCCGCTACGCCTTCCATGTGCGTGTTCAGGAGGGAGCTTAGGCGGCCGATCTCGCCGCGGAGCATCGCGACCTCCTCGCTGTCCTCGTTGTCCCGCTCCTCCGGTGAAAGCCCGCCGCACTCGGCTATGGCCTCCCTGACCGAATCCTTGACGAGCTCGGCGAGCGCCGCCGTCGCGAGTTCCGGGTCGACACCCGGCATTGCTGTTCTGATCAGTGTCTCGAGGCTCAAGCGGGTGTCTCCGGAAATGGACGTACTATCCGTGAATGTACATCATTCGTTCCGCCCATGCCACCATGGCGGAAGGATTGGATGAAGTTCACGGGCGATATTGCAAGGACTCGTCGGCGAGTTCAAGAGGCTCGACGACGTTGCGGTCGAATTTGGCGCGGACCTCATCGAAGTTCGATGAGGGAGCCAGGATCAGAAGTGGCTTGTGGGACGACTGGGCGGTGATCCGCCGGAAGTGCGCCATGAAATCAGCGAAGACAGCGGGGTCGTCGTCCTGACGCGGGAATTCGTCCAGCCAGGCATCAAGACTTTCTTCCTTGTCCCAATTGCGGTTCAGGATCGCCTGATGCTCCTCCGCCTTGCGGACTGCATTGGCAAAGCCGGTCGCGGCAGATGCCTGCAGGGCCTCGAGAACCGAGCTGTCCTCGCTTCCAACCGTCAGGACAAGCTGCGGCGGAAAGAGGAAGAATGCGTCCATCTCGGCGGGCGCACACTGTCCGACGCGCCTTGCGTGGATCCCACCGAGCTTGTCGGAGACGGTGACCTGTATCGCGACTTCGCTGCCGACGCGTCTTGCGGAGACCGAGACAGGTTCGTCCCGACCGCGCGTGATGCTGCAGGAGTTCTGAAGCGTCATCGTCGCTTCCACGAGCGGCGTGAGAAGCCGACGGGACTTGTCTTCGAAGGCCCTGCTGGCGTAGCCGCGGCTCACTTCACTGGTAAGGAGCGCCGACGGGTCGTCGCGACCGATGAATGCCGACACTCCGGTGGCCTTCGGATCCTCCTGCAGCAGCTCCAGGAAGACCGTGGCGTAGAGCCTGAAAAAGTCGTCCATGAGTTCGGGGATGTTTCTGCCTGCAGTGCCGATCTTGTATTCCATCGTCAACTCCCTGTTTGGTGGCATCATGACCAGGAAATACACATGAATCCAGTGTGATAAGGGCGTTGCCAACATGATTCGGGATCGATATGATGCCCGAGACTTCAAGGATTGGAGATGGAATGGCCAGAGACCAGTGGGACAGGGACGAGCTGAAGGAGCTTGACCGGCAGATCGACCTTACCGCAGAGCAGATCGCCGATCTCAGGATGATCGACGTCGAGGCGAGTTCTCTCTTCAAGTTATCCTATCCGATCGAGGTCGCCGTCTGCGGCGTCGACATGCAGCCCGAGTCCATGCTGGTCAAGCCGCTGCCGCACTGGGACGACTGGTCAGCCGAGTCTCAGGCCGTACACAATATCTCCCGCGAGATGCTGGCGAGCGACGGCGAGGAAGCCAAGCTGGTTGCGCTGAGGATCAACGCTCTCGTTCAGGGGGGCTTTGCATTCTCGGATGCGCCCGGTTTCGATGCGTCGTGGCTTGCCAAGCTGTTCATCGACGTGGATGTGAAGCCGATGTTCCGGCTTCAGAACTACGACGCGCTGATGCTGCCGTGCCGCAAGATCGCGGCGGGCTTCATGGGGCCGGACAGGGTTGCGAAGCTGGCTAGGAAGGTGGAGCTGGTGTATCCGCACACCCATCGCGCAGGCGATGATGTCATGCAGATGGCGGCGGGCGTTCGGATGCTCGTCGACAAGGACTGGGCGGACTGGTTCGAGAATGCCGACTATGCCGATCTTGTGAGGTCCATGGGGCGCGATCCGCACGTCTCCAGGCGAAGGAAATAGCGCGGAGGGAAAGGCTCGGCGGGGAAACCGAGCCTTTCCGCTGGTGCGGTGTGGGCTACTTCGGCGGTCCGCCCTTGTCCTTGTCACCGCCCTTGTGCTCGCCGCGGGGCGGACGATCTTCCTTGGTCAGGGCTCCGTCTCCATTGCGGTCGGCGCGCTCGAAGTGCTTGGCGGCATCAGCCTCCGCGGCCTTGACGAACTGGTCCTTCGTGATCACGCCCTTGCCCTCGGTGTCGATGGCTTCGAAGCGCTTGGTGGCGCGCGCCGCAGCACCTGCCGCGAACTCGGCTGCATCGATCTTGCCGTCCTTGTTCGTGTCCAGTGCCTCGATGAACTTGCCGGGGCCGCCCTTTGCCGGGCGCTCTCCGTCCTTGCCTCCCTCAGCGAATGCGCCCGAGGCCGATGCAGCCAGGATGGCTGCTGCCGCTGCGATTGCGATCTTCTTCATTGTGCGTCTCCTCGTCACCCGTGGCTTCAGGCCACCAGTCGACTATGGGCTCTGCGGGTCTCGGCAGAAAGCGCCGAAACATTAAATCTAGGTAACACAGATGCTTACACGTAAAAGGTCACGCCGCGAGTGAGGTGTCTGCCGCATCGTTGGCGCGCCCGGTCATTGCCTCGGCCACGGCCGTCGCGACTGCCCTGGCCAGTCCGACAGGGACAGCGTTCCCGATCTGCCGATACACAGAGCTGTTCTTTCCCGCGAACGCGAAGCCTTCGGGAAACCCCTGGAAGGCGGCGCTTTCGGAGATCGTAAGGCGGCGCAGCGTGGAGGGCAGCGGAAGAGCGCCTGAAGGCCCGCCTTCAGAAAGATGGCGATGGTAGCTTTCGCAGAACGATGCGCCCGATCCGAAGACCTGCTCCTCGTCGACGATGTGCGTCTTGTTGCCTCCGGCTGAGGCGGTCATCGTGGGTGCCGGTCGCGAGGGGTCGATCGGGCGTCCTGCTCCGTTGAACAGCATGCCCGCATAGGCCGTGCGGCGCATCACCGGGTTCTTCGAGAAGGTGATGGCGGCGCGGCTGGTCGCCGGGTTCCGCTTGCTGCCCTGCGGGCCAAGGCGGGAGAAGACGGACGATGCCGGCACGGGGGCGGTGCGCAGGCGGCCGAGAGAGGCGGTCAGGGAGGCGCCGAGTTCCTCGTCGGAGATGCCCATCACGCCGATGCCGAAGAAGCGCTTCCTCGCCTGCGGAACTCCGAAATCCGCGGAGTTGAGCACGAGGCAATGGAAGCCGAATCCCAACCGCCCTGCCCTCTCGATGATCGACTGGAGGCGTGGCCGCCATTTGGCAACGGAAAGAAGCGCGTCGACGTTCTCCATGACGAAGGCGGACGGCCCGACGGCTTCGACCGCATCGAGGAAACTGTCGATCAGGCCGCTGCGCGGATCCTGCGGATCCATCTTCCCGGCGACGGAGATGCCCTGGCAGGGAGGGCCGCCGAAGACGAGCCGCGCCTGCCCGGCGCGCAGGGTCGGAAGGACATCGCGGATGTCCCCCTCGTGCATGGGGCCGAGATTGTTCATCCTGAAGGTCGCGCAGGCGTCCCGGTTCATCTCGCAGGCGAGGACCGTGTTGAATCCTGCCTGATGGAAGCCGACGTCCATGCCTCCGGCTCCGGAGAAGAGTGAAATTGCATCCATGATCGGTGGATCTCCTTTGTCATCAAGGATCGGAGATCGGTTCGGAACCGTCAAACTCGAAATGAATCCTGAGGCGAGACAAAATAGTTGACATTGTTGCATGGATTCGAAAGGATGCGGCTATCGAAATCTTGCACGAAAGGAAACAGCATGCCGCATTCCATCGCATCCGAGATTTGCACCGTCGCGTCATCGATACGTTCGGGTTCCGACATCGGCCTGAGGGTCGCCGAGGTCAACGGTCTCGAGGGGCTGTCAAAGGCTCTGCGGGACGGCGTGATCACAGCCTGTGAATTTGCCGAGGCCCTGCCGGAGAAGGCGCTCTCGCAGGCGGTGCAGTTCATCGTCGCCGGGTCCGTCAAGGCTGCCGCCTGACCTTGTCGCTTGCTCGGCGGAGATGCAGGATCAATCCAAGATCATGTGTTCTCCTTCCCCGACTGGCCCGGCATTGCCGGGCCTCTTTTTCTTTGACGAACAAGCAGTTGAACGGGACGAATTGACGTGCATGTTGCCCGCCGGCCGTGACACCATCATCTGGACACGGAGCCGAATCCATGAAAGCAGCCTTCCTTATTCTTCTTCTCACAGCGACCTCGGCGTCAGCCGCGGGATCCGCCTGTCCGCAGTTCTTCGCTGGCGGATCCGCTCCGGACATCGCCAAGCCCTCGATGGCGGCACGAACCACTGAACTGTGCTACAGCGACTTCTCGGTCATGCATTCCGGCATCACGGCAGGCCCCCTCTGGTCGGCCGAACACCTGACCGCGGCGGGCATCGCCGAGGCGAAGAAAGTGCCTCGGGTTGACCAGTTCTTCGCCGATCCGCGTGTGCCTGCAGGCGACCGCGCCGAACTCAGCCACTACCGCGGCAGCGGCTATGATCGTGGACACATGGCACCCTCCGCCGACATGACAACGGACAAGGCGCAGGCTGAATCCTTCACGCTGGCGAACATGGTTCCGCAGGATCCCGCTCTGAACAGAAAGCTCTGGGCCGACATCGAATCCACCGCACGGGGGCTGGCCCTGTCCTATGGCGAGGTCTATGTTGTGACCGGTCCGGCCTTTGGGGGAGAGAGCCTCAAGAGGATCGGCGGCCGCGTGCTGGTGCCAACGTCGACGTTCAAGGCCGTCTTCGTCCCCTCTCAGAAGGCGGCGGCGGCATGGTGGGCGGATAACACGGGTGCAGGCAGGAAGTACGAGGTGGTCTCCATCAACGAGCTGACGAGTCGTCTCTCCGTGGACGTGTTCCCAGCTCTTCCGGCGGAGGTGAAGGCGGTCGCGGCGCGACTTCCGGCACCGAAGGCTGGCAGCGACGCGGCGGCGGGGACAAGGCCTCCGGCTCCGGCGGCCGCCCATCGCAAGACCTCCGAGGCGGAAGCTCCGGGTTGGAGTGGCATGGCTGCCCAGATCATGATTGGCGTAATCGACAGGATGATGAGATGACAGAATTGAAGTTCGTTCCGTTCGCGGACGATTCCGCTGCCGCGACCATTGGCGAGCTGACCGTGGAGAACGGCCTCTCCTCCCTCGTGATGCACGGATCCCTCGTGATCGGACGCACGCAGGAGGATCTTGCGGCCGTCCGGGCTCTTGTCGCGCTGCTTGGGGCGATCGAGGCTTCGATCCTCGAGGCTCCCGCCGCGGACGTTGAGCTCGAGGCCGCGCGCGTCGACGGGGTTGAAAATCCATTTTAGGAATGCGGCCATGGAGGCTCGTTTAAAGGAGGCTGGTTCGCTGCTGCGTCTCGCGACGATCCGCGCCGCCATGGCGTTTTTCGTGGCCGCAGCGCCCATATGGACGCACACGTCTGCCGCGGTTCCGCTGGCTTCGCTTGCGCTTGGTGGGTCGATCATGTCACCGGGGCAGGAAAGCCCGGCGTCCTCCGATCCCGGCGACGAGGCCCGAGCGGAGTATCTGCTCGACATTCACGACAGGTATGTCGCCATCCTCGACGGCTACCAGGAACTCAAGAGCCTGATGGCGCCCGCGGTCGCCCAGGCGGGGCTGTCCGGGCCGAGGCTGGTCGATGTTGCCGCAGTCCTTGTCCGCGAGCATCTGGCGCGGGAGCGTGACCGGGCGCTAAGAGAGATGCAGAAGGCGGCTCACGCTGAAGTCATCGAGGCATCATGGGATGGCGATGTGACGGCCGAGGATCTGGCGGAGTCGAATGAGTTCCTGAGCGTGTTCGTCGTGGATGCGACCGGATATCTCGAGGCCGTTCTCGCCGCCGCGGATGGGAAAACGCCTGTGCCGGATGGGCTCAGGGCAGTCGGATCGTTCCTGGATTCAATGATGGCGTATGACGAGGCGCTTCAGGACGCTGAATGACCGCCGTCAGAAGCGCCGCACGGTACGCACGTGAAGGGTCTCTTGTTCAGGGCGGGTCTCGAGTGGTCTCGGTCGAGGAATGGCGATCTCCAGCGACTGCGGCCCCGGCTTCAGGGCGACGCTGAAGCCGGGGTAGGTCTTGCCGCATTTCCATATTTTCATGTCGGCGGCCGGCCTCGGGGACAAGGCTCCGGAGGACAGGGTCACCTCCGATGCCTGCGGCTTTTTGAAGCCATAGTCCAGCATTTGCGAGGATGCCATCTCCCTCTGCCTCGGGTTCGGTGCTCCAAGCACGACCGACAGGAGCCGCCGTCCATCCCTTGATGCGGTGGAGACGAGGTTGAAGCCCGAGCTGCAGACGTAGCCAGTCTTCATTCCATCGGCGCCGGCATACCTTCCGATGAGGCCGTTGGTATTGCGGAACGTCTTTCCCGCGACCGACAGTTCGGGGATGGAGAAGAGCGGCATGCGCTCGGGATACTCGCGTATGATGTGTCGGGCCAGGATGGCGAGATCCTCGGCGGTGCTGACCTGCGAGGGGTCGGGCAATCCTGATGCGTTGGCGAAGTGCGTGCCCTTCATGCCGAGCCTTGCCGCCTCCTCGTTCATGGCCGCTGCGAACGAGGGTTCGCTGCCAGCGAGGTTTTCGCCGATCGCCGTCGCGACGTCGTTCATGCTTCTGGTGAGCATGATGCGCAGTGCGTCTCCGAGCATGAGGCCGTGTCCGGGCGGAATCCCAAGTCTCGAGGGTGGCACGGATGCGGCGTGCTCGGTCATGACGATCGGAGTAAGATCGCTCATGCGGCCTTCGCGAACGGCTTTGAAGGCCAGGTTCGCCGTCATCAGCTTCGTCAGGGATGCAGGGTGCCACGACTGGGATGCATCCTCTCCGTACAGGACTTCGCCAGTCCGGACATCCACGAGGATCTTTGGGGATGCTGCCGCGGGCAGCGCTGGAAGCATTGTCACCAGTGCGGCGGCAACCGCCGCACTCAGCATCTTCATCGTATGGTAGCTCATGCCACCATGGTCGTCCGCTCCGCCCTGCGTGGCAAGGCGGAATGCGATGTCAGCGGACGGATGTCCGACGTTCGCGACGGGCGAACCGCTCGTTATCCCTCATGTTCCGATTGCAATGCTCGATCTCCCTGACCAGTAGGGGATTTCGATTGATGAACCGAACGAAACTTGCAATCCACTTCAAGACCTTCATGGCCTCCTCAACTGCTTTGACTGGAACTCCCATCTCAATCGGGTGCCGTCCCGTCAAGACTGATTGGGCGTTCCTTAACACAAGGTTAATTGAGGAAGGAACTGCTAATTTTCGTGATGAAAGGATTGGGTCCTTGTCCTATGGTGATTTCCGCGCCGCCTGTTGCGCATCCGCTTCACTCCCCCATGACGGCAGGCCGGGGGTGACCCGGATGATCTCGTGGCCCTCCCATGGACGCGGGGGATCGAGCTTCCTGACGAGCCTGTCGATGACCTGCGGAGGCACGCTCTGCTGCCGGCCGCCGTTCTGGGACATCAGCGCCTTGGGCGACGGCTCGATGTAGACGATCGTGACCCTTGCCTTGCAGACGCGGTGGTAGTCGCGGATCAGGTTCAGGATCTTGCCGCGCATGTTGAGCGTGATGTTCGTCGTGTTGAAGACGAAGTCAGTCTTCGTGCGGAGGAACTCCTTGACGCGCTCCTTCGAGGCCTGCTCCACGCCGCCCTGGTTGTCGAGGGCGGTCACGTCGAGTTCCTCGCGGATCGTATCGAGGCTGACGACGGGCACGCCCGGCCGGTTGGCCGCGATCCATGTGTCCTTTCCGCTTCCCGGGAGGCCGGACATCACCGTGATCTCGCAGTCGTAGGCCTCATGGGCCTCATAGAACGGGTTGCGTGCCTCGCTCATGAAGTATGCGACCCTGCTCTCGTCGTTGCCGAACGCGAATGGCCTGTCCAGGCATCCGAGGTTGGCAAATTCGATCTCGGCCAGGTCGAGGCGCATCTGCAGGTCGTCGGGGTCGGCGCAGATCCTGCCGCGGGCGTCGGCGCGGGCGTGCATGATCAGTTCCCGCGGGTCAAGCGAGAGAGACAGTGCGATGGTGCGGCGTTCGCGGTCGTCCTTGCTGTAGAGATGGAACGGGGTCTGATGTGCCGCGATGATCGAGCAGATCTGCTCGCGCGTGTCGAGAGGGATTCCGATGTCGCGCAGGACGCGCCGCGCGATCGAGGCTCCCACCCGCGAGTGGTTCGGTGAGGTCCAGCGGCCGTCGACCTTCTTCGATGTGTCAGGCTTGCCGACGTCGTGAAGGACGGAGGCCCAGAACAGCCGGAACCGGGCGTGGTCGTCCAGATCCTTCCATGCGGGATCGCCGACAAGCTCGTTCATGACCATGCGCGTGTGGGTCGCGACGTCTCCTTCGGCATGGTGGATGTCGTCCTGCTCGCAATCCGCCAGGGGGGCGAGCACGGGCATCCACGCGCACAGCTTGTCCCACGAGGGGATGTCGGCCTGCGTCGACGGGACGTTTTCGGCAAGGGTCTGGAATGTCGGCGTCTTCATTGTCTTATCTCCTGGCCTCGTTGGTAGCAGGACCCGGTAGCTGCATCAAGGATTCATGAGGCTGGCATGCTTCATGTCTTTACCTCCGGGAACGCGGCGCGTATCCTTCAGAAAGGATGTGGTGGTAGGACGTGCCCCACGTTAAAAACTGAAGTGTCCGCCAGGATGATGTGGTCGTAGGGTTTGCGCCACGTGAAAAACTGAAGTCCCGTCGAATGAAAGCGCCGCTGGTGGTTCCGGTCTAGTAGGCCGGGTTCTCCGGCGTGCAGCTATCCAGGATGCCGTCGAACTCGTCGGCGCCGATGCCGTAGATGGCGGCCAGAACCATCATGTCCTGCCCTCCTTCGGAGACCTCCCTGCGCGACCAGGCTGCGATCGCGTCCGAGACGTCTTCCACCTCGTCCTCGGGGTCGAGTCCCATGCGGTCCTGCGCCCTGGATGCCAGCAGGGATTCGAAGTGGGAGATCGCATCCACGATGGCGCCGCTGTAGGGCTGGAAGCCGTGTTCGATGAAGAGTTCGTTCGCGCGCTCCAGTGTGTCGGCGTGGTCCCTTCTCCCTTCGGAAGTCCAGTTCTTGAAGGTTGCGATGACAAAATCGATCTCGGTGTTGCTGGCCATGTTCCCTGCCTCCGTTGGTGTTTCGGTGATCCATCGATGTCAGGCGGGCGTGCCTGGGACAACGTATGGCGTGCCCCTTGCTCAAAGTCATGGCATAGTGGCCGTTGGAAACCACAGAGGCCGCAATGACAGTCATTCACACCCGCCAAGACATTCCATACCTTCCTCTTCCGAACGTCACGGAGATCGTCCTCGACGGCGAAGTGGCTCCGGATCTTCTCGTTGCGACCGCTTTCGTGCTCGCTTTCACTGAGGATGGCCGCATCGTGATGGCGATGAACCAGAAGCGCGGCGTGGAGTTTGCGGGCGGGCACCGCGACCGCAAGGACGGGAGGCCTGTCAGGACCTACAGGAACATCAAGCCGGGCGATCTGGAAGACATCGACGTCGCCGCCAGCCGGGAACTTTGGGAAGAAGTCGGATGCCGGGTTCACTGCGTGCGGCCCCTCGCCTATCACCGGAACGAGTGCTTCGGCGAGGAACCTACTGGCTATGACAAGTATCCCTTCCCGGTCTCCTACCAGCAGTTCATGATCGGCATCGTGACGGAGATCACCGACTACGAGAACAATCAGGAATGCGCGCAGCCCGTTCTGCTGACGAAGGAGGAGGCCCGGACGCAGATGAATCCGCAGCAGTGGGCACTGGCTTCCGCAGCATGGGAGATGGTCCCGGAGCTGATCCGCGAGCGTTGGAAGGATCTTTCAGAAGGGGAAGGTCTCAGCCGATAGTCTCCGACGTGTCCTGCTGATCGATGTGGGCAGTGGCGCTCGCCTCCCGCAGATGCTCGATTCCGAGGTTGTAGCCCTCAAGGTAGTTTCGGTCCGACGAGAACTGAGGTAGTCCGTCCCAGGCATCCCCGTAGCCCTGTCGCTTGCGGTAGCCGCGGGACAGGAGCGGGCTTCCAGAGAGGATGTCCGGTCTCATTGGCATTTCACTGCCCTCGCCTGTTGTCGAAGTTCTGTGCCCGTGCGGCCCTGAATGTGTCTGCCCGCGAAAGATCCCATGTGCTTGCGTAGAAGTCGTCGTCGCATGTCCCGGCCACGAGTTCCCCCGGCTTCAGAAACGTCAGGTGTTCGGACAGCAGCTTCGTCTCGCTTGCACTGATGCGTCTGGAGAGGTGGTGCGGCCGGACTTCCGACGGATGGCTGAGACCGGATGACGAGAGCAGCTCGGCAAGTGCGTGCAGAGTGTTGCGGTGGAACCGGGCGACCCGTTCGGACTTCTCCGGAACCACGACTGCGCGCTGCCGGGATGGATCCTGCGTCGCGATCCCGGTGGGACAGCGGTTCGTGTGGCAGCTCTGCGCCTGGATGCAGCCGATCGAGAACATGAACCCGCGAGCCGAGTTGATCCAGTCGGCCCCGGTCGCGAACATGTAGGTCATGTCGAAGGCGGAGACGATCTTGCCGCTGGCGCCGATCCTGATCCGGTCGCGCAACCCTGCTCCCACAAGCGTGTTGTGGACCAGGAGGAGCGCGTCCCGCAGCGGAGTGCCGACATGGTCGGAAAACTCCACGGGTGCCGCACCGGTGCCGCCCTCCGACCCGTCGACGACCACGAAGTCGGGGACGATGCCGCTTTCCAGCATGGCCTTGACGATCGCCATGAACTCCCATGGCTGCCCGATGGAGAGTTTGAAGCCCACGGGCTTGCCGCCAGAGAGGCTTCTGAGGCGTGCGATGAAGGAGAGGAGACCCATGGGATCTGAGAAGGTGCCGTGCGACGACGGGGATACGCATTCCCTGCCGACGGGAATCCCGCGGGTCTCGGCGATCTCGGCGCTCACCTTGTGTGCCGGCAGGACGCCGCCATGCCCGGGCTTCGCACCCTGGCTGAGCTTCACCTCGATCATCTTCACCTGGTCGTCGGCCGCCTGCCGCGCGAACTTCTCCTCCGAGAAGGAGCCGTCGTCGTTCCGGCAGCCGAAGTAGCCGCTGGCGATCTGCCAGATGAGGTCGCCGCCGTGCTCGCGGTGATAGGGGCTGATGCTCCCCTCGCCCGTGTCCTGTGCGAAGCCGCCGATCTTCGCGCCCTTGTTGAGCGACATGATGGCGTTCGCACTGAGGGCGCCGAAGCTCATGGCCGAGATGTTCAGGACGGATCCGTCGTAGGGCTTCAGACACTGGTCGTTGCCGATCCTGATCCTGAACGTCGCCGGATCAGGCACAGGCACCGTCGCGATCGAGTGCCCCATGAACTCGTATCCGGGCGCATATGTGTCGGCGATCGTGCCGAACGGGCGCTGGTCCGGATCGTTCTTCGCGCGAGCGTAGGCAAGCGATCTCTGCGTCCTCGAGAACGGCAGCTTTTCGGAATCGGTCTCGAAGAGGTACTGGCGGAGTTCCGGACGGATGGATTCGATGAGGAAGCGGAGATGGCCGATCACCGGATAGTTCCGGGTGATCGCATGCTTGCGCTGGATCAGGTCGTGGATGCCGAGTGCGGACAGAAGGGCTGCCGCGGCGGAAATCCCGAGGCCCGGAGCGCCCCCGATGACTGCGGGGGCTGCTGCGGTTGAGAAGAGGCACGCGGCGAATGCCGCGTATCTGCCGGAGAAGATGGATTTAAGCACGGAACACTCCCCGGCATGCGTCTTGTGGATGGTCAGGCCTTGGGGGCGGCGGAGGCGTCCGCTCGGGTTGTCGGCATTGCCGAATGGCGGCCCGCGAAGACCTTGATGGTCAGTTTGGAGGCAATGGCGGCGATTTCCTTGGCGTCGCCTGGGTTCTTGGCATACTCGTCCGAGACCATTTCCTTGGCCTCGAGAACCGCCTCGCGGGCGGTGACGCAATGCGTCAGGTAGCGTCCCTTCCCGTGGTCGGGGTGCTCGTGGAACACGGTGTAGATTGCCATATTAAGATTCCGTACTGCGCTGGTGTGGGTCTTTAGGATTCGCGTTTGAATCCTTGCGATACGAACTTGGTTGCCATGGGATTCGAGCCTTGTCCATAGGATTTAATGGAGTTTCTCGATTTTTGATGCCGACGGCGCGCTGGTGTGGATTTAAAGACTAGGTTCTTGACGGCGGGAAATGGGCGCCTATATTCGGATGCATGTGGTCCTGCATTGGCCGTAGGCCTTCCCCGCTAAGGAGGGTTCCCGCGAGGGACGTAAGCTAGAGGGTTCGAACCCCTTCGGGATCACCAATAAATCAATAAGTTAGCGATATGCCGCGGTGTCTTGCAGAAAGACTGCAGGCGCTGTCTGAAAAATGCGAATTGCTGCAATGCAGCGCAAGATTCGCTGGATTCGTCTCCCGCCGACGCAAATCGTCTGATTGAGGG
>RCUP01001407.1_pt1 | contig 14716 bp, 8 predicted proteins | sample 2166341 | NCBI WGS metagenome assembly RCUP01 (sample SAMN09932325, study PRJNA488358) | compost metagenome | isolation source: compost soil in succinonitrile-enriched | place: Germany: Experimental Botanical Garden | reverse complement strand
GAATATGATTTACCATTATATTTTAAAATATAAATTATTGGTTCATCTTCCGCCAGATTTTCGTTGTCAATCTTTTCTATTGCATTTATAACTTGTTGTTTGTTTAGAAATTTCATTATTAATTTTGTTTTTCTATAAGCTCTTTTAAAAACACTCAATTGTATTTTACACTAAACTATGTATTCTTCTTCCGAATCCGCTCCAGCAAAACACTTGCCGGTTCATAATCAGGTGCTGCCTTGCATTTTTCTATTTCCTCTTTTGAAAGTAAAGTTCCCTCAAAAGCCTTTTTAAGAATACTCTGACGCAAAGCTTTGGCTTTTTCCAAACTCTCAGTAATGCTTTGTTCTACTTTATCACAAACGGAAAGACGGGATTCTATTTCTTCTATTACTTGGTTCTGTTCATTTTTCGAACATAAATTAATATGTATGCTCCTTATCGAAATCTTATCGATGGTTGGATTACCAACTCCTCTGACATAATTTCTGATTTCACGTTCTTGATGAAAGTTTTTCAATTGGTAGTATATAAACCTACTAGAAACTAAATCTATTCTTAATGCAAATAAATTCATAGCAAGTGAAGCCTTTCTATTTAAAAACGGCATATAGTAAACCCTGCCAGCATTTCCTATTTTCCCAATAAGTAATTCACCCCCAAATAATTTAGACTTAGTCAAGAAATCATAACTATGCTTGTCAACATATTTTAGATTATCAGTAAAGTCATCCTTTTCAAAATTTGTAGCTCTTATCATTACCGCATAATCAGGTGAATCTGATAATACTACATTTTCCTTCAGTACTAAGTAGCTGCCATTTGCATGGTAATCGGTTAAATCTGAAATGACATCTGCGATTTGACATGATTTCCAATGTAAGGGAGTTTTAAATTGTACATCCCAATCATCAATAGTGGAAGTATCTAATGGGCGAGGTTTTTTTGGCTTTTTCCCCGCTTTCCCATTCTCCCAATCTTTTACTTCCTTCTTCCAATCTTCAATTTGCTGTTCGTAATGCTTTTTGCGCTCTTCGTTAATTCGTTCTAACAATTCGTCAGCTGTTGGAAGATTGGTTTGTTTCTCTCGCCATTCCTTAGTCAACTCACCCTCAAATGCCCTTTTCAACACTGCCTGGCGATAAACTTTCAATTGATCTTTTGCTAAGTTGAGGTCAGCTATGCCTTTGTCTAAATCGGAAAAGAGTTCTTCTATTTTAGCTACGATGGCACGTTGTTCAGTGAGAGGGGCTATTGGGAAATTATAATTCCAAAGTAAATAAGGATCAACGTGAGGTGTTCCTGATCCTTTTGCCCGTGTGTTAATCTCTTGATATTTTGAACTTAAATAATGATAAGCATAATTATTTTCTATCCCGGGAAAGTTTATTCTAACTAAAGTGCTACCCAAGGCCCCATTCATACCTTTACCTACAAGTCCAGAACGAGAACCGTCCCAAACCATCAGAAAATCATCTTCATAGCAGAAGTTGCACTTTTCTCCATCTGTAAAAGTTTCTACTATTCCTTTTTCGAAAGCCTCAATATTTACATATGGATATATGTAAACATCATCTCTTTCAATTTTCTGATTTTTAGGTTTTTTACCTTTTTCATGAGCAGCAAACTCTCCCAACTTGACAACTTTCCAATCTTCTCTCATTATGCCGCTAATACTTCATTCAATTCATTAATAATCTCATTCATGCTTTCACCAAACAATTGGTACATCTTTCCTTTACCTCCCTGGCTGTCAAAAGGGGTATAATCCAAATCGTCCAATTCAATATGGTAACTGCTCACCACATGGTCCTTGATCATGCGCAGCCAGTCCATTTGCTCGTTGGTAAAACGGTTATGTTGTCCTGCATTTTGCTTGAAAATCCAGTTTTTAAAATTCTCATCAATGGTTTTGTCAAAGGCTTTGAGTTCACTATCAATACCGCATGCTCTACGTATCAGGGAAACCAATGCCGTGAGTTCATCTTTGGGTAAGTCGCTTTTCACTTCTTCTAGTGCAGCATAGGCTTTCCACACATACTCCGGAGCTAATAAAGGTTGTTCCAGCGTCAATTTATCAAATACCTCTTTGATCATTTTAAAGGTGATCTCTCTGCGGTTGTAGGGTTGGTTATAGAAAATACTCAAGGCTAAGATTTCGACTTTGTGCAATTCCAGGTATTCGCTAAAGTCTTTTACAATGGCCGTGGCTTTATCCACAGAAGTGGTATCCCATTCCGATTTGGTAACGGTGTCGATGTTGATACTGTCAATCATCTGTTCGTGTTCCCGGCGTACATTGTCCAGATAGGTATTCAATTCGCCGTTGAACGTAGCAGCCGCCAACGAAATCAATTGTTCCTGCGCTGCACGTCTAGCCTCTTCCCGCATTGCAGGTGTTTGATCCAATATCGGAATCTTATCTATTTCAGGTTCTGCTAATTGGTCTATTTCATCCTGATCATACGCAGCAATCAATTCCTTGGTCATTTGTTTCAAACTTTTACCACCAGAGAATTCGTGTAACTTTTCTCTTTCCTTATCGGTAATTTGCTTTTCCAAACGGATCAATCGATTCGCCAAAGACAGGAACAAATCTTCATCGGAAATCCCCATAGAAACCGCTCCTAATAAATCTTTCATTGGCACTGTAGGCTGCCTTTCTAAGGGACGACTATCGGTCTTTTTAGATTTGGTTGCTCCAATGGCATCTACGATTACAAAGTGTGTTTTACTTGTAGCTGTACGAGAAACCATCTGCAAGGAATCGTTATTAATGGTCCGTGTTCCTCGGCCTTTCATTTGCTCAAAGTAATTGGTACTTTTTACATCGCGCATGAAAAGCAAAACCTCCAGGGGTTTCACATCTGTTCCGGTAGCTATCATGTCTACGGTAACTGCAATGCGTGGATAATAGGAATTTCGAAAACGATTCAAGACCGATTTGGGATCTTCATCTGCTTTGTAGGTTACCTTTTTACAGAAGTCATTTCCTTCATCAAATTCTTCCCGTATAATTTTTATGATGTCATCTGCATGACTATCTGTTTTTGCAAAAACTAGCGTTTTTGGAACTTCGTAATCTCCGTTTTGATCGATTCGATTGGGAAAGATCTCTTTTTTTAATGCCTGTTTGTAGGCCTTTATTATATTTCTAATTTGGCTCGGATTTACTACTTTTTTATCCAGATCATTTTTCCCGTAATGGGTATCTTCATCTTCTTGTTGCCAACGTTTGGCTCTTGTTAGTTTATCCCTTCTGTCTATAAACCAACCGGCACGAATGGTTTCTCCTTTTTGAGAAATTTCTGTTTCAATTGTATAAACATCATACGGTACATTTACACCGTCAATTACTGACTCCTCATAAGTATATTGACTCACCACATTTTCATTGAAAAAACCAAAGGTTCTTTTATCCGGTGTAGCAGTTAAACCTATCAAGCTAGCATCAAAATAATCCAAGACTTGCTTCCACACGTTGTAAATAGAACGATGGCATTCGTCGATTACAATAAAGTCAAATTGTTCAATGGGAACCTTTGGTGTATAATCAACCGGAATAGCCTGTTTTTTATTCATCTGTTGCTGCAACCACGAACTTTCATCAGGATTTTCAGTTTCGGCACTTTCGTCTAGTTCTTCACCTCTTAAAATGGAATACAGACGTTGTATCGTTGAAATACACACTTGACTATCTGAAGCAATGTAACTCGAATTCAAACGTTGCACATTATACAGCTCCGTAAACTTTCTATTGTCATCATTTGGCTGAAAAGTCATAAATTCTTGTTCTGCCTGTTCGCCCAGGTTTTTGGTATCTACCAAGAAAAGAATTCGCTTGGCATTGGCATGTTTTAGCAAACGATAAACAAAAGTGGCAGCCGTAAAGGTTTTTCCGGCACCTGTTGCCATTTGAATCAAGGCTTTTGGGCGGTTCTTTTTGAAAGAGATTTCTAAGTTTTCAATTGCTACAATTTGAGCAGGTCGTAAACCAGTACGATCCAATGCCGGCATGGTTTGTAAACGTGTACTCAGCGAAGCACCTTTTTTTATCCATTCTGCGATAGTTTCCGGAGTATGGAACCAAAATACATTTCTTCCTCTTGGTTTTGGATCACGATAGTCTGTAAATCGAGTAACAGTACCTGTGCTTTCATAGACAAACGGCTTTTCATTTTCCAATGTGAATTTGCCAACCTTAATGGCATCTTTGGAATATCTCAACGACTGATCTTCGACTTGAAGCAATTTATATCCTAAATCTTCTGCTTTGGCTTCGATAACACCCACAGCCTTTGAGTTTACAAATAAAATGTAATCCGCAGCACCTGATTCGGTGTTTGTTTCTCTTAAAGCAATACCAATACCTGCAGTCAAATTTACTTTGTCTTTAGACTGAACAAGCCAACCTGCTGCGTCAAGCATTTTGTCTATTCTATCGCGTGCTATTTGTTCTGGATTTTGGTTCATTGATTCAAACTTATGATTAGCTTTTGAGATTAAACTCAAGAATATTTTTGTAGTGATTCATTTTATCCGTTTCAGAAGGCAATAAATATAATGATATATAGCTTAACATAATGGTAGAGTTTAAGTATACCCTATAAAATAGGATGTTGTAGATCTATTTTTGGACCATTTTTGATTGAATCTACTCCATATTTAAAATGATATTGCTCAAATACAAACATTTCAAAAACCCAATAACTCTATAGTTTTCGGAAAAGTTGAGTCATCCCCCTTATTCCACTTCAAAGGAGAGAACTGGATTCAACCCTCGAACACGGATCCCACACTCAATCCTCACACTCACTCTAAAGAAAAAGCACTGAAAGACAGAGCGAGTGTTAGAGTTAGTATTGAGGCAAAAAGAAAAAGCGAATCACTTTCGTAATTCGCTTTTTCTTTTTGTGATCCTAATGTCAGATGTTTCGAACTATTTGCTAGAGGATTTAAAATCTGTTATCGTTATGTAATTCACATCGTGCATAATAATTATGCTACTTATTTTATCAGTGAATAATTTTTTCTCCATAATAATATTGTTTTTCCAGCTCACTATTAGTTATTTCGAATGCAAAGAAACTAGTTGGATCTATAGTCTTGTCATCTTTTAGACAAATCATGATTCTAGTGTTCATCTTCTTGGTAATGATTATGAAAGCTTTCAAAGCAAATTGGGTTAAGCCTCGGACTGCATACTTCGTCTTTCCTCGGTTATTTAATATTTCAACTAGTGGTTCGGCATGTTTTTTTGAGTAGTATATAGGAATATGTACAAAAGGTTTATCAGTTCCATAATAGACCCCAGTAACTTTATTCATTTCATTGATCTCCATGATAACCCAAAATGGCTCCCCAATATAACTTGAATCCGGTAAAACAACTGTTTTCAATCTGTCAGCCAACATTTGTGGAAACGTTGGAAGGTCATTTTGATCCATAAGAACTAAGCCATGTTTTTGACCGTATTCCTTCGCTCCAGATTGATATCCATTTCTTGAAATGAATATCCCAAGTATATTTCTGAAATCATTTAGTTTTCCTACAAATTCTAAAATATCTTTTTTTTCAATCGGCCGATTTGTGTTTTTACATTCAATAGCAACTTTATGAGTAAATCCAGATCTGTCAAATTCATAGAAAAGATCAAACTCATGTGAAACGCCTGACAACCCAATTAGGGATACTCTATTTAGAACATTTACACCCTCATCCTTCACATTTAGTATGTGCGAGAAAATATACTTAATCTGATCTTCGAAATCCTGTCCTATGTTCATTGTGAAGTTTATTAGTAAACATATTGAATGAAAATCAAATTGACAACTCGAGCCAGCGATTTAAAGTACTATCCCATCCAAGTACCTTGATTTTTAGAAATCCACAATACTCAAAAGATAAGATTTCAAGTTTTTAATTCGAATTACCGGATTCATAAATCAGTCTTTTTCCATAAGATTCAATAGATCCTTCACCACGCTGGAAACATTCAGAGAGAAATCTTAGATCATTCGTTTTTTTCATCACTTCTTTAAGCAGCTCTTTTTCTTTTGATGACCACGCTTCATAAGCACGGGGATAATTAATCCTAGCATTCAGTATACTTTCTGATAAGTTTTCGTTTTTTTGAACTCCCAGTGAAAGAATAGTTTCTTTCAGTTCATCAATATCTTTTCCGGATAAGAGATTAAAAATCTCTTTTTGAAAAAAATGTATATCGTCCCACGGAGGAACGATTCTTTCTGTCTCATTTCCGGGTAAAATTCCAGTTAAATAATCAAGTAATTGTCCTTTAGTGTAGATTTTACTGTATTTACCATATAAATTGTCTGAAGTGATCAATTTACTTTTGAATTTTCGTGTAGCCAGAAAGAAGCCAATTAGTCGATTAGGAGTTGCGGAAATTTCCAGACCCCGAAGTAGTTGTATCACATGTTGGATCTCATTTTCAGCAATTTCTACTGATCGAATTACTGTACCATTATGACGTTTCAATTCATCAATAGCAATTTGCAATGCTCGGATGACGTCTCGTTCATTAATAATATTTTCGTTACTGAGTAATTCCCCGGTTATCGGAGAGTATCCGGAAGCCAAAGCTTCCAGGATTTCTAATGACTTATTTAAATCCATATCAGTTTATAATGGTGCTTCAGACTTAAGATAAGCATTTTTAATCACAATTTGTGAATGTCAAAAGAGAAAAAATGCGTATTGGAACGATATTTAAATTGTAATAAGTTCATTAGGTGTGTTGTTAACTTGTTTTTAGTTATCCGTGTTCAATGTCCATTTTTTGAGGTGAAAATTGTAATTGTAGGAACAGCTATAATATCTTTTTTTACCTGCTTTATCTTCATAAGTTCCTTCAACGAAAAATCCTGTATTCTGTGTAATTTTTGGTAACTCATAGAGAAGGCTTTTTTGATAACAATTTCCTATTCCAAGATCCAAAACATCTTGTGCCGCAATCCTTTTTGTTATTGAATTATTGTTTTTTTGTAGTCTGTATATATCAAACTTCACATTGAATGCTTCTGCGGTTCCTGAATTACAAATCCATACGCTTACCTCGTAATAATTATCTATAGTATCAATAATCAAATTGGTCGCCTTTATCAAGGGCGAACCAGGCTGTTTTCTAACGATATTACTGTCGCGAATTTCCAAACCCCATCCATCCAACTTGCGAATGTATTCTGTCATTTCCTTTGAGTGTAGAGTATCACTTCGGACAATGTGTTTGGACATTGAGTGGATTGAGTCAATATAAATTTTTGAGTGAATTATTTCAAGAGAATCACTTCTCTTAAGAATTCTTTGAATGGTATTTTCATATTTATGTCGAGCTATTTCATTTGAATTATCATCGTATGCTGATTTCACGTCTTTTATTATGGAAACACTAAAGAGAAGAATAAAGAGTGTGACAAACCATTTTCCGGCAGTTGTAAGAGTCTTTAACTTGGGCCTTTTAATTGTCGAGAAAGATGGAATAACTGCAACAGCAGTGCCTAAAGCATAAAATAATACCAGAAGTATAATATCGAATAATTCCATAAGATTAATTATTTGTTTTTCAGTTTCTTGCGAACATAATAAGAATAATCATGTGAGTTCCTAATGAGAGATATTTCGAATGATTTAGTAAAGGATTTGAAACTTTTTATCTAATAGAAATCAGTCTGAAACCCAATGGGATTCGAACGACTTTGATTTGATAGGAAAACGCAATAAAATCAATGGTTTGCGTGTGATTTCGCTTCGCTCCCTCCCCCTGAAGGCAGAAAATCAGATCAAAGTTTCGAACACGAATTCCCTTCCTCGTTCTCCGCTCTCATTCTCACTCTGCAAAAAGAAAAGCCAGGCAGAATGAGACTGAGAACGAGAATGAAGTACAAAAAGAAAGCCTCAACGAAAAAATCGTCAAGGCTTTTCTTTTTGTTGTGACCCTAATGAGAGATATTTCGAACTATTTGCTAAAGGATTTGGAAAAAATTACTTCTTAACAAATCTAATGGATTGAATTCCACCGATAGTGATATGATATACGCCTGGCGCGTAATTTGAAACATCAATTACATATTCCTGTCTTGCAGAAAGCTTTTCGATAAATTGTCCTATAATTGAATAGATTTCTATTTCGTTTTCATTGTTTAATCTTACGGTCAGGATATTATCAACCGGGTTGGGATAAATCATCACCTCATCCCGTTCATTTTCGTAAATAATTAGCTCCGTAATAGCAAAACATTCACTCGTATCCACACAATTATTCCATGTTATTACTACTGCATAATCTCCATTCTCCACTGGTGTGAATGATTGATTATCCGAACTTTCCACAGGGGTATTATCTTTACAGTATATCCATTGATAAGTTGCCCCAGACTGAAATGCTGTTAAGGTAACTCCTGATTCGGAAACAGTAGTATTTACATTATTTATGATTGCAGTAATCCCCAAACGTTCAAGACTTTCGCACCCATTCACTGTTTGAGAAGCATAATAAGTGACCCCATTGATCAAATTGGTATCTGAATCGATTAGTGTTGTTCCCGTGGAATCGGTATACCATTGAATATTTGAACCAACAACTGTCAAATCACTAATCTCGGCATTATTACAAAATTTCTGTTGAGCAGATCCGGTAGGAGCAGCGGTTTCATCAATTGCAACCGTTACCGCTAAACGATCAATACTTTCACATCCGTTAATTGTTTCCGAGGCATAATAAATAGCCCCATTTACCAAGTTCACCCCCGCATTGACCAACGTATTTCCTATTGAATCTGAATACCATTGAATACTTGAACCAACAACTGCCAAATCGGTAATATCAGCACTATTACAAAAGTTCTGTTGAGCAGATCCCGTGGGAGCAACGATTTCACCAATTATGACTGTTACCGCTAAACGATCAATACTTTCACAACCGTTAATTATTTGCGAAGCATAATAAGTATTTCCATCAACAAGGTTCATACTCGAATCAATCAATATATTTCCCGTTGGAGTGGTATACCATTGAATATTTGAACCAACAATTGAAAGATCATTAACAGAAATACTGTCGCAAAAAAATTGCTCTGGCGAACCGGTAGGAGTATTTATCTGATTCACTGTAACAGTTACTGCAAAGCGATCTGGACTCTCACACCCGTTGAGCATCTGAGAAGCATAGTAAGTCACTCCATCTGTCAGAGTTATTTCATTGTTCAAAGCAATACCACCTGATGGGTTTGAATACCATTGAATATTATTTCCCGTAGCAGAAAGGTTGGTCACAGAAGCGTTGTTGCAAAAAATTGCTGTGTCAGATCCTGTTGGTGCTGAAGGAGGAATACACGATTGACCTATTTTAGCCAAAAAGGCATCTTCAGCTCCTCCAAATGTATTTTGATGTCCACCGGATGCAATCCCCGAACTGGAAGAAGTAACTCCCGCCAAATATAAATTATTTGACAACCCTACCTTAGAACAATTCACTATTTCGATTCCTGTTCCTCCATAATAAGATCCCCAACACCTTTCTCCACTAGCATTAAACTTAACAATATATCCATCCCAGGAACCTCCATAAGTATTTTGAAAACCGTCTGAGGCAATATTATCACCTGACATTGTTAGTCCGTTTAAATAGACGTTTCCAGACGCATCTACAGAACAGGAATAGCCATAGTCGTCTCCACTTCCACCATAATAAGTTCCCCATTGCCGAACACCCGTACTATCAAATTTTACCAAGTAAGCATCAAGTGAATTCGTATTTATGGTATCCTGATAGCCATTAAACGCCATATTAAAAGAAGAGTTGGTTAATCCTGCCAAAAACACATTACCTGCATTATCCACCGCACACGACGGGCCATTTTCCCCACCTTCGCCTCCATAATAAGTAGACCAAATAGGAACACCGGAACCATTGCATTTCGTAAGATATGCATCAACACCACCCCCCAAGGTATTTTGATGTCCTCCAAAAGCAATCCCTGTGATTTCATCGGTCCAACCTGAATGGTAAATATTATACCAATTATCTACCGTACAACTTTCAATACTTTTAGGATAATAAGAACCCCAGATACGCACTCCGTTACTATTAAACTTTACCAAGTATCCATTCAAAAAATTATACGGAGTATTTTGATACCCTCCAGAAGCAATATTGGCTATGGATGAAGTTTGCCCGCCCATGTATATATTATTGGAGGCGTCAATTGCACAGCAATTCCCATCATCATACCCCATATCTCCATAATATGTAGCCCACTGACGTACACCATTTGAATTAAACTTTACCAGGTAAGCATCATCTGCATTTCCTCCAAACGCATTCTGATGACCATTAAAACTAATATTATTGGAAGAATAGGATGTCCCGGCCATATAGATGTTTCCTGAATTATCAGCAACACAAGAAGTACCATAATCCTCATTACTCCCGCCATAAAATGTACCCCATTGACGAACTCCGTTACTGTTGTATTTCACTAAAAACGCATCTGTAAACTGTCCGGTACTACCTGCCATATTTTGATGACCTCCAAAAGCAATATTTGAACTTGATTCTGTTTCGCCTGTTATAAAAACATTTCCGAAAGAATCTGTTGTGCAATTGTAAGCAATTTGATAACTGCTTCCTCCACAATAAGTAGCCCAGGATATGGCAGGATCAATCACAAGTACTTCATCTGACTTATATTTTCCCAATTTGAAGGTGAAAGTATTTTTTTCTAAAACGAATTGGGTTCTTACTTCTTTTCCACCTTGAAAACTTATGGGACTATGCTCTGTAATATCTCCCATTGAGCTTTTAAGCTCAATACTTCCATCAGCATTTAGTACTGTCTGATCTGTCCATTTTGATTGAAGTTTAATTAGATTGGGGTTTCCTCCCGGATTTACAACAAAGTCATATTTGATCTTGTTCTCTTTAACATATATTACCCAGTCAATACCAGGATAAACATCATGATAAATGATCTTACCGTAGCTATGAACGTCTAAAACATTATGATTGTAATACTGTAAATAATCAGAGCTTTCCGATTCTGCAGTAATTCGTGCATTTGTATTCATACCTACCAGTAACACGTCCATTCGGTGGGTTTCTATGATGATATCTTTTCTTAAATCATGCTGCTTCTGACGTTCTTCATGTTTTGTAAACTTGTCCGGACGTTTATAACCTTTTGGGTAGCGTGTTTTAGAAAATTGGTATGCGATTCCGTTATTTAGTAAAAAAACGGAAAGGTTTCCTGTGTTAAAAACGAAGTTTACTTTATCTGCATCATTTCCTGTAACCTGACCCTTATTTTCCTCAAAACCATACTGATGAGATTGCATAAAGCTTTCAGATTTTGCGAAATCAACCGGATCAATATTACTTCCCCTCGTTATATTAAAACTTTCTGCGAATGCTGGTGAAGAAAATATTAAACAAAGTAAGATAATTGATAATAGGTTTTTCATAGCTGGATGAAGTATAAATTGACAGATCAAATATACTTATAAAATTTCCTTCTACAGGATCGGAATCCACTTTATAGGATTTAGTAATCGATTTGAAACTTTTTATCGAATAGAAATTTCACCTAAAACCCCAATAGGATTCGAACGACTTTGATTCGATAAGAAAACGCACTAAAATCAATGGTTTTTGGGAGATTAGGAGTTCAACCCCCTCCTTCAAAAGAGGAAGTTCCATCTAAACTTCGAACACAAATCCCCCTCCTCATTCTCACTCTCCGCTCTCGCTCTCAAAAAGAAGAGCAAGCACTGCTTGCGAAGACTGAGGCTCTGTCTAATTAAGACAGGAAAGCCGAAGGAAGCCCAGACAGAATGAGAAACAGAGCGAGAATGAAGTACAAAAAGAAAGCCTCAACGATAAATCGTCAAGGCTTTTCTTTTTGTGGTGACCCCGTTTGGATTCGAACCAAAGACCTACTGCTTAGAAGGCAGTTGCTCTATCCAGCTGAGCTACGGGGCCAAAATTTCATCTTGTTGTCATTTCGAGTAACGTAGTGTATCGAGAAAGACAACTCAACAAATAATAAATAAAAAAAGGGAATGATTGCTCATCCCCTTTTCTTGTGTCGGGGCGGCAGGATTCGAACCTGCGACCTCCTGGTCCCAAACCAGGCGCGATGACCGGACTACGCTACGCCCCGAACTAGGCTTTTATTTCAATTTACTTCAATCGTTTTTGAAGTAATTATTTCTCCGTTTTGAGGGTGCAAAGATAGTCACTTATTTGACTTGTGCAACCCTTTTGAGAAAAAAAAGCGGAGAGAGCGAGATTCGAACTCGCGGTACCGTTACCAGTACGTCAGTTTAGCAAACTGGTGGTTTCAGCCACTCACCCATCCCTCCAAAATTCTTACAAAGAACGCGTCTCAGGTGTTTCTAAGACAGGCGCAAAATTAATAAATGCATCGTTCTATCAAAGGATTTTTAATAAAAAAAAGTAAAAAAAATCATTTTGCTCCGCTTTACGGCTTCTTAACGCATTCTTAATCTCTAAAAATCAAGTCTTTCAACTGTTCTCGTTGTTCACGTAAATTTTGAAGAATTGCACTTCGTTTACTTGCAAATCGCCCGAATCGCTGCTTGGAATTCAAATGATGCATGTAACGCATGTAGAAATGAGCGAATGTTCCGAACAAAGGAAGCAATGCCATATAAATAATGGTTTCGAGCCAGGAAAAGTCAAAACAAAAATGAGCAAGCAGGCTAAATCCCAGGTAATTCAACGGATACAGCACCAATCCCAACAAAATAGATAAAGGCGCATGATACTCTACTTCCTTCGTCATCTTAGGAACAACCCAGCCGATAAACCAATATGGAAGTATGTGATGAATGAATCCGATCAGGAAAAGCGGGACAGTACCGATAATAAACAACCAGCTTTGGATGAATTGTCTTAAAAACAATCCCGGTCTGTACGGTCGATCCAGAAAATCGGGTTTAATTCCCAAAAATTGAAGAGAAGCAAACACTTTTCCCGTTTCCCTATGAATTTCATCCACCTTCCAGGGAGCTGTCAGACTGTATTCCTCCAACCTGCTTTGAACCGACTTCATAAAATCCATTTCATCCGCAACATCCGTTCGCTTCGTATACTTTGTTACGAATAACTTTCTCAATTGCTCCACCAGATCTTCCCGCGTGGAATCGTCCATATTTACAAACACCCGCGACAATTCTACCCGGAACCGTTCCGTAAGTGTTTTTGCCGCACCTCCCTGATTGACCTCGTATTCTTTCCACAAATCGTCCAATTCGATCGCTTTGCCAACATGAACCAATACTTTTCCTCTGTATGAATCCGCAGAAATGTAATTTAAACCAATCGGAACAACTTTCAAACCCAATTTCCCCTGATTTCTTCTTTCTACTTCCAAAGCAATGCGGGCAGTTCCAGTTTTGATCTCTCTCAGTTTTCGCTCCAGAAAACTGGTTCCTTCCGGAAATACAACCAAAATTTCACCTTTCTCCAATAATTCATAGCAAGCCTGAAAAGAATCCTTGTTGTTTACCCCTGTAACTGCTCCATCCGATTTCCGGTTGATTGGAATCATTCCCAAAGCGCCCAATAATTTGCGTTTCAGCGGAGAATTGAAAAAAGTTGCTTTCGCCATGAAATGAACCCTACGTCGATTGGCAAATCCAACCATCCAGGCATCCATCAAAGTATTCGGGTGATTTGCAATAATGATCAAAGGGCCTTCTTCCTTGTCCAACAAATGTTGATTCACAACCTGAATCTCTCTATAGTAATGTCGAATGCCAAATGAAATAATTGCTTTTAAAATGCGGTACAGCATACATTGATTTTGAACGAATTTAGTGGTTTCAAATCAATTAGAAGAGGAGTCAAATGTAAAAGTTCGTTAGATTTTGAATTTCATAAGCCCAAAATTTGGCAAGATCAGCCTCTTTGCCATTTTGCCAAAATGGCAATTTGTAATATTACGAATCGACAATTAGCCAAAATGGCGGTATCACGATTTTTGCAATCAACAATTACACGAATAGCCTCGAATTCCGTAAATTCGCTGCATGCTTGAACGTGCCATTTTCAGAAACTCGGAACAGTCTTTCCTGATAGGAATCGGATGTGAAGACGAATTTCACATGGACTCCGATTTAAACTGGAACGATCTGGATTCCTTTATCCGGAAGCATCAGGGTAAAACCTTGTTTACAATCATAAACTATCAACTCGGACTCGATATTCTCAATGTGTCCCGAAAAGAAAACCATTTACCCCTACTCCGAATCTGGGTTCCGAAAAGTACTTATGTACATCAGGAAGATCAGTTGACTTTATTGGAAGGCGAAAATTCGGAAATTCATCTGGAGCTTGCCAAGCAAGTGTTTCAATCACACGAAGCTGCCCCGGAAAATCTGCAATGGAAAGCAAAAATCAAGAGAGACACCTACATTGAACGTGTAAACAAACTCAAAGAACACATTCAATTGGGAGACGTTTACGAGATCAATTTCTGTCAGAGTTTCGAGGTAAACGACGTGGAATTAAAAAGCATGCACCCCGTTTTCCATTCGCTTTGGAAAAACAATCCGACACCCTTTGCCGCATTGGTCGAGACAAAAGACTGGATGCTCGCATCTGCAAGTCCGGAACGCTTTATCCGGAAAAAGGGAAACCGGCTGATTTCGCAACCAATCAAAGGAACGGCTC
>RCUP01001405.1_pt1 | contig 14726 bp, 13 predicted proteins | sample 2166341 | NCBI WGS metagenome assembly RCUP01 (sample SAMN09932325, study PRJNA488358) | compost metagenome | isolation source: compost soil in succinonitrile-enriched | place: Germany: Experimental Botanical Garden | reverse complement strand
CCACGAGGGGCTGCGCCGTTCGCAGGAAACCCTCAGTCGTCCGCGGACACCGTGCGCCCCGACGCCCACTCCCGCAACGCCGCCACCTGCTCGGCCATCAACACCGACAGCGGCCGCGTCGTGCGGATCTCGCCCATCAGCAGTTCGGTATCCAGTGGCCGGCCTTCGGCATGCGCCGAATACAGCCCCGCCACGATCGCCTGCTCGATTTCCGCACCGGAAAACCCGTTGGCCGCCGCTGCCAGTGCCGGCAGCGCGAAGTCGTCGGCATTGAGCTGGCGCCGCCCCAGGTGCAGCCGCAGCAGTTCCACGCGCACATCGGCCGAGGGCAGGTCGACGAAGAAGATTTCGTCGAAGCGGCCCTTGCGCAGCAGCTCTGCCGGCAGCTCGTGCACCTGGTTGGCGGTGGCCACGATGAACACCGGCGCCTTGCGCTCGGCCATCCAGGTCAGCAGGTAGCCGAGCACGCGGCGCGACACGCCGCCATCCTCGCTGCCGGTGGCCAGGCCCTTTTCGATCTCATCCATCCACAGCACGCATGGCGCCAGCTGCTCGGCCGAGGCCAGCGCCTGGCGCAGGTTGGCTTCGGTCTCGCCGTGGTACTTGTTGTACAGCGCGCCCACGTCCAGGCGCAGCAGCGGCACGCCAAAGCCGGCGGCGGTGGCCTTGGCCAGCATCGATTTGCCGCAGCCCTGCACGCCCAGCAGCAGCATGCCGCGTGGCGGGTCCAGCCCGGCCGGTGCCGAGCCGGCGATGAAGGCGACGCGACGCTGGTTGATCCAGCGCTTCAGCCGGTTGGCCCCGGCCACGTCGCCGAAGCGCGCGCTGTCGTGCTCGAAGAACAGGTGGCCGCTGCGGTTGAGCAGCTCGAACTTCAGCCGCGCCAACTGTGGCAGGTCGTCGTCGCGCAGCGCGCCATCGGCGTAGATCAGCTGCCGCGCGATGCGCCGCGCATCGACCAGGCTCAGGCCCTGCAGGTTCTTCAGGATCTTCTTGACCGCCTCGCTGTCCACTTCCACCCGCCGCCCGCCGTGTTCGCGTGCATAGGCATCGGCTTCTTCGCGCAGCATCTTCAGTAGTGCATTGGCGTCGGGCAGGCGCGGGTTGAAGCGCACCGCCAGGGCTTCCAGTTCGGCCGGCAGTTCAACCTTGGCGCCGATCAGCACCAGCACGTGCGGTTCGCTGTGGCGGCGCTGGATCAGGTCACGCAGCGCGCGCTGGTGGCTGGCATAGCCCAGGTAAGGGTGGAAATCGAGCAGCAGGTACACCCCGCGCTGGTCGGCCTGGCGGATCATCTGCAGTGCGGCGCTGGCGTCGGGCGGGCCGACCGGCTCGTCCTCGCGCTCCAGGTCGATGCGGCGCAGGCCCTCGGTGATCGACCAGCGGTGCAGGGCCCGCCAGACATGCATCAGCGTCTGCCGGAACAGCTCGACGATGCGACCCTCATCCTGGGTCTCGACCACGATCAACGGCGTGTTGGCGCGGATCAGTGCGCTCAGGTCCTGCAGTTCGCTCATGGCGGTTCGGTCCTTCGGGGGCGCCACGATAGCAAAGGCCGGGGGCACTGGTTCAGCACGGCTCTACCTTCCGTCACCATCGGCGGTGTACGCTCGGGGCACGTACCCGGAAGCGAGGCTGGCATGAAGACGATCCTGGTGGCCGGTTCCAAGGGCGGGGTGGGCAAGACCACCATCGCCACCCACCTGGCCGCGTACGCGGCATTGCAAGGCAAGGCCACGGTGATCGCCGATGCCGACCCGCAGGGCTCCAGCACCCGCTGGGCACAGCGCCGGGCCGGGCTGGAAAGCGCGGTGCTGCCGATCGACGTGTACCGCAAGAAGCAGTGGGCGCAGAAGCTGCCCGACGGTACCGATACCGTGGTGATCGATGCACCGGCTGGCGCACTGGCCGACGATATCCCGCATTTCCTCGACGCGGCCGATGCCGTGGTGGTGCCGGTACTGCCCTCGGCACTGGACATCGAAGCCATCGTCGGCTTCCTCAACAGTCTGGCCCAGGTACCCCGCGTGCACAGCCGCAAGCTGCCGGTCGGGCTGGTGCTGAACCGCACCAAGCCCTGGACCCAGACCTCGCAGCAGGCCCTGCAGATGCTGGCTGACTGGCCCTATCCGGTGGTCGCCCAGCTGCGCGACAGCCAGAGCTATGTGGTCATGACCGGCCTGGGTCGCAGTCTTTTCGATTACCGCTCCGCCCAGGTGCGCGAGCACCAGGCCGACTGGGAACCCCTGTTGTCCTGGCTGAAACTGTAAGAGCCGTAGGTCTCCATCCCTTTATTGGAATCCCGCAATGCGCGAACTGATCCTGCTCCGCCACGCCCACGCCGAACCGGCCACCACCGGCCAGGCCGACCTTGACCGGCCGTTGTCGCCGGTGGGGCTCGCCGAAGCCGAAGCCGCCGGCAAGTGGCTGAAGGAAAACAACCTGCTGCCGGACTGCGTGCTGTGTTCCCCCTCGCGGCGGACCCGCGAAACCCTGGAAGCGGTGATGGCGGCCATCGGCTATGTCGAAAAGCGCCTGGAAGACCGCATCTACGAGGCCACCCCCGGCACCCTGGCGGCGCTGGTGGACGAGCGCCGTGACCTGGACCGGGTGCTGATCGTCGGCCACAACCCCGGGCTGGAGCAGCTGGTGGCGCTGATGACCGATGGCACCAGCAGTGACTACCGCGGCATGCCGCCGGGCGGCGTGGCCGTGCTCGGTTTCGCCCGCGAGGCAACGATCGAGCCGGGCGTTGCCAGTCTGAACGCCTTCTGGTGGCCGTGAGCCGATGAAGTTGGCGTTGCCGGGCCGCTGCCTGCTGCCAGTCGTTCTGGCGATCGGCCCGGCCTGGGCCGCCGCACCGCCGCCGACCGTGCTGCCGGCGGTCGTGGCCGAGTCGCCGCGTACGCTGCAGCTGGATGTGGTGCGATCGCAGATCGGTTTCGAAGTCCGCACCCGCTTCGGCCAGCGCATCGAGGGCGTGTTCCCGCGTTTCGAGGGGCGCATCGAGGTGCTGTCCGATGGCCGTCACCAGGTCCACCTGAAGATGTTCACCCGCACCGTGGAGATCCCCGGCAAGGAACGCTACACCGGTTGGATGCGCGGCCCCGAGTTCTTCGACGCCGGTCGTTACCCCTTCGTCGAGTTCGACTCGCTGCCGTACTGGCCGGAGACGGTCGCCGACGGTGGCGGCATCGATGGCCGGCTGACCCTGCGCGGCGTCAGCCATCCGGAGACGCTCAAGGTCGAGAAGGCGGAATGTGCCCGACCCGGCTATGATTGCGACGTCGTCAGCCGCGGTACCGTGCAACGAGGCCGGTACGGCATGGACAGCTGGCAGCTTGCCTTGAGTGACCGAGTGACTTTCGTATTGCGTGCGCGCCTCAGCGAGGCGCCGAAACCGTGAATCCATTGCTGCGTGTACTGGTGCTGGCAACCGTGTTGCTGGGCAGCGGCTGCGCGTCGCTGTCGCATGCCCAGCGTGATCGCGCCGAGGCGATCGCCGTGCAGGCGCGCTCGACCCAGGTGGATTGCCAGCAGGCCGACCGTTGCGCGCTGGACTCACCCCTGCGGGCCCTGGCCGGCCGGGCGTTCAGCGAATCGACCCCGGAACAGCCGCGGCACTACGCCACCCTGCTGGACGAGGGCGAAGGCGCGCTGGTCGCGCGCCTGAACCTGCTGCGCAGCGCCACCCGCAGCATCGACCTGCAGACCTACATCTTCGACAAGGACGACAGCGCCCGCCTGGTCATCGACGAGCTGCTGGCGGCGTCGCGACGCGGGGTGAAGGTACGGCTGCTGATCGACCAGCTTTCAGCGATCTCCGACCTGCAGATCCTTGGCGCACTGGCCGGTGCCCACCAGAACTTCCAGCTGCGGGTCTACAACCCGACCTTCGGCAAGGCCCGGCTGAACTATTTCGACTATGCCGGCAGCGTGCTGTGCTGCTTCCGTCGCTTCAACCAGCGCATGCACAACAAGCTGCTGGTGGTTGACGATGCGATCGGCGTGGTCGGTGGGCGCAACTACCAGGACGACTATTACGACTGGGACCGCGAGTACAACTTCCGCGACCGGGACGTGCTGATCGCCGGCCCCGAAGCACGCGCGATGGCCGCCAACTTCGATGCCTTCTGGCGTGCGCAGCGCAGCGTGCCGGCCGAGCGCCTGAACGATGTCGGCCGTACCCTGCTCAAGCAGGGCGTGCCGGTGCTGCCGCCCGCACAGTTCCGCAGGCCCGAGCGGGTGGAGCGGGTCAGCGAGGAAGCCAACGACGTCGCCTTCGTCACCCGCTCGTTCGTGGACACCGCCTTGCCGGTCGCCTCGGTGCGCTATGTGGCCGATCTGCCGCGCAAGCATCGCCGCGAGCGCGCCGACGCACCCCTGGCCGGGCAGCACGTCACCGAGCCGCAGCTGGATGCACTGATCTCCAGTGCGCAGCACGAAGTGATCCTGCAGACGCCCTACCTGGTGCTGTCCAAGCCGGCACAGAAGCTGTTCCGCGAGCTGCGCAAGCGCCCGCAGCCACCGCGTGTGGTCGTTTCCAGCAACAGCCTGGCCGCCACCGACAACCCGATCGTGTATGCGCTGTCGTACAAGTACAAGCGGCGCAACATGCGCGAGCTTGGCTTCAACATTTTTGAATTCAAGCCGTTCCCGCTGGATGCCCCGGTCGATTACCGCAACCTGCTGCCCGACCCGATCGCGGCGCCGGGCAGCGATACCGGCCGCAATCCGCTGATCGGTGGCAGCGCGGCGGGCAGCAACGCCGGTGGCGGCGGTGGTGGTGGTGATGTGGTGGCCGCTGCGGAAGCAGGCGACCCGCAGCCGCGGGTGATCCACCCGCGTACCGGCAGTGCATATGAGAATGCCCGTGCGCGCCGGCGTGCCGCCGGCAGCGAAGTGGAAACCCGCCTGCTGCGGACCGAAACGCGTCCGTCGTTCCTGGGCAGCAAGGCGGTCAACAAGCCGCTGCCGGTCACCCGCAAGGGCGCGCGCATGGGCCTGCATGCCAAGTCGCTGGTGGTCGACCGCCGCATCGGCGTGGTCGGCACCCACAACTTCGATCCGCGCAGCGAGAACTACAACACCGAAGGCGCGGTGATCATCGACGATCCGGCCTTCGCCGAGCAGCTGGCCCAGAGCATCCTGCGCGATACCCATCCGCAGAACTCCTGGACGGTGGCGCCGCGTGCCAAGCCGCCGGTCCTGTCCGGCCTGAACTACAGCGTTGGCAAGGCCTCCGAGGCGCTGCCGATTCTCGACTTCTGGCCATGGCGCTACGCCACCGACTACGAGTTCAAGCCGGGCCCGGAGTGCCCGCAGCCACTGCCGCGGCAGAGCGCCGATTTCCACCGGTGCTATGTCGCGGTGGGCGACTTCCCCGAGGTCAACGTCGGGCCGAAGTGGCTGCTGGTGCGCATGCTGACCGCATTCGGCGCCGGCCTCGTTCCCATCCTCTGAAGGTAGCCGCATGACCCAGGTATTCCGCGAAGCCGTTTCCATCGAGCAGCTCAACGCACTCAGCCAGAACACCGCCATCAGCACCCTGGGCATCGTCTTCAGCGCCGCTGGCGAGGACTGGCTGCAGGCGACCATGCCGGTGGACGAGCGCACCCGCCAGCCGTACGGCATCCTGCACGGCGGTGCCTCGGTGGTGCTGGCTGAAACCCTGGGCAGCAGCGCCGGCAACCTCTGCGTGGATACCGCCAAGCAGATCTGCGTGGGCCTGGAGATCAACGCCAACCACGTACGCGCCGTGCGTTCGGGCACGGTCACCGGCACCGCGCGCGCGGTGCACGTGGGCCGCAGCACCCAGCTGTGGGAAATCCGCATCGAGGACGAGCAGGGCCGGCTGGTCTGCATCTCGCGGCTGACCCTGGCCGTGGTGGCGGCCGGGCACGGTTGAGCCCTGGCGGCAGCAGTGACGGCGGCGGAACCCAGCGTTCCCCGCCGATGGCCGCCGTCAATGAGACTTATGGCCGAATTCGGCTGGCAGCGATGGCAGCCCTCCGGTATCGTGCGCGGATGACTTCCCCCACTCCGGCCCCCCGCGGCGGCGTGGCGCGTGTGTGCCGTTACCTGTACCGCGTACCGCTGCTGTTGGTCCACATCACCGTGTTCCTGCCGCTGATCCTGATCGGCATGCTTCCGCCATGGGGCGAGCTGCGCGTGGGCGACGATACCTTCGGCGCCAAAGTGGTGAACTGGTGGCAGGGCGGGCTGATGTGGATCTTCGGCTTCCGCCTGTCGCGTGTCGGCCAGCCGCTGCCGGGCGCGGTGCTGTTCGTCGCCAACCATGTCAGCTGGGTCGATATCTCCATCCTGCACAGCCAGCGCATGATGGGCTTTGTCGCCAAGCGCGAGATCGCCAGCTGGCCGGTGGTCGGTTGGCTCGCCGCGCGCGGCCAGACCATTTTCCACCAGCGTGGCAACACTGAATCGCTGGGCGGGGTGATGCAGGTGATGGCCGACCGCCTGCGCGCCGGCAAGGCCGTGGGCGTGTTCCCGGAAGGGCGTACCCGCGGCGGCCACGACGTTGGCCCGTTCCACGCACGCATTTTCCAGGCGGCAGTCGAAACCAGCGTGCCGGTGCAGCCGGTGGCGCTGGTCTATGGCGTGCGCGGTGATGCACAGACCATCGTGGCCTTCGGCCCGGGCGAGAGTTTCTTCGCCAATTTCCTGCGCCTGCTCGGTGAGCCGGCGCGGCATACCGAAGTGCATTTCCTGGAGCCGATCGGCACCCAGGACCTGGAAGGCCGTCGGCGCATCGCGGAAACCTCGCGCGCGCGCATCGTGGCGGCCATGAGCGGGGACTGAGGCCATGGTGGCCGTTTTTCCGCCACCGACCCTCGACGCTGATGCGCCGATGCTCACCGCGTCCGACTATCAGCCGCCGCGCTGGCTGCGCAATCCGCACCTGCAGTCGATGCTCAGCTCCAGCCGCATGCGCCTGCAACGTGGCCTGCTGCTGCTGGCCGCCACCGGCGCGGTCAGCGAGGAGCTGATCCTCGATGGTGGCGAAGGTGTGCGGCTGCAGGGCTGGCACAGCCATGTCGAAGGGCGCGAACCGCGCGGCATCGCCCTGTTGCTGCACGGCTGGGAAGGCAGCGCCGAATCCAGCTACATGCGCATGGCCGCTGCCCGCATGCTGGAGCAGGGGTTCGACGTGGTGCGGCTGAACTTCCGCGACCACGGCAACACCCATCACCTCAATCCCGGCATCTTCCACTCCAACCTCATCGACGAAGTGGTGCATGCCGCTGGCGATGTCGCCCAGCGCTGGCCCGATCTGCCGCTGGTTGCGGCCGGCTACTCGCTGGGTGGCAACTTCGTGCTGCGGCTGGCCCTGCGCGCGCCGGCCGCGGGCGTGCCGCTGCAGCACGTGGCCGCCGTCTGCCCGGTGCTGGACCCGGGGCTGACCATGGAGAACATCGAGAACGGCCCGGCGATGTACGACTGGTATTTCCGCCGCAAGTGGGCCGGCTCGCTGCGTCGCAAGCGCGATCTGTTCCCCGAACTGAGCGACTGCGACGACCGCGTGCTGAACATGGACATCCGTTCGCTGACCGCCTGGCTGGTCGAACGGCACACCACGTTCGGTTCGTTGCAGGCCTATTTCGATGGCTATTCCATCGCCGGCAACCGCCTGTCCACGCTGCAGGTACCTGCCGACATCCTGATGGCGCAGGACGATCCGGTGATCCCCTACGCGACCTTCCGCGATTGGCAGCTGCCGCAGCAGGCGCGGCTGGAAACCGCCTGCTGGGGCGGCCACTGTGGCTTCCTGGAAAACTGGCGCGGCGATGGTTTCTCCGAACGCTGGGTCGCACAGCGTCTGCGGCGGGTCCTGCCGGGCTGAACCGGCACCGGCGCGCGGCCCGCTACAATGCGGGTTTGACCTTGAACCGGACGGCCATGCAAGACCAGATCCTCCAAGCGTTGCGCCAGAACGATGCCGGCCAGGCCGTGCAGCTGGCCCAGGCGTGGACCCGTGACGAACCCGGCAAGGCCGAGGCCCACCGCTGGCTGGCGCTTGCGCTGCAGCAGCAGGGCCAGGCCGAGGCCGCAATGGAGGCGCTGCAGCAGGCGCTGCAGCTGGCGCCCGATGACGCGCAGCTGCACCTGCAGCACGCCGGCCTGCTGCTGGCACTGCGCCAGTTCGACGGCGCCGATGAAGCCCTGCTGCGTACCACCGGGCTGGACCCCAACGCCTTCCCCGCCTACCTGATGCAGGCGCACCTGGCGGTGGGCCGCAACGATTTCGACGAGGCCCAGCGGCTGTCGACCCTCGCATCGCGGCTGGAGCCGGACCATCCGGAACTGCTGACCATCGATGGCATGGTCGCGCTGCGTCGTGGCGACGCCGACCGCGCGCTGGCCCTGCTGTCGGCGGCCAGCCAGGCGCTGCCGGACGATACCCGCGTGCTGTACGCACTGGGCTTTGCCTATCTGGGCAAGGACATGCTGGCGTTCGCCGAGCAGGCGTTCCGTCGCGTACTCGCGTTGAACCCGAAGATGTCTTCGCTGCACGGCATGGTGGTGCAGCTGGCATTGCGCCAGGGCAACGTCGAGGCCGCCGCCGAGGCAATGCAGCAGGCGCTGCAGCAGCCGGAGCTGGACGTGCCGCCGATGCGCCGCCTGGCCGGCGAGCTGGCACTGCGCAGTGGCCAGCCGCTGCAGGCGCTGGAGCATCTGCTGCCGCTGCTGCAATCGCTGCAGGGTGAGCGCCAGGTGCTGCAGCTGCTGCTGATGTCCTGGCAGCGCCTGGGCCGCGAAGATGAAGCCCGTGCACGCCTGGATGACGCGCTGGAAAGCAATGACCAGCTGCATGACCTGTGGCTGGCACGACTGGCTGTGGAAGACGTCGGCAGTGCCGGCGCCGTGGCCGTCGTGGAGCGCTGGATGGCAGCGATGCCCGGCCACCTGCCGGCGCTGGAAGCGCGCATGCGCCTGCATGACATGGCCGGTGAACACGAGCAGGGCGAAGCCATCGCCGAGCGCATCACCACCCTGGAACCGGGCCGCGTCAGCGGTGAAAGCCGTCGCGTCGAGGGTCTGCTGCAGCGTGACCCGGCCGCCGCCGTGGAGCGCGTGCAGGCCTTGATCGCGCAGGCACCGGAGGGACACCGCGCCGATCTGCGGACCTGGCTGGGCGAGATCCAGGATCGCGCCGGGCAGCCGGATGAAGCGCTGCGTACGTGGATGGCGCTGCAGACCGACCAGGCCTCGCAGCGGCTGCCGCTGCCGCCGCAGGCCAAGGCACCGCCGAGCTGGCCGGAGATGGCCAGCATCGACGAAGCAACGCGCGACAGCGGCTCGGCTCCGATCTTCCTGTGGGGCGCCCCGGGTTCGGGGGTGGAGCGGGTGGCAACCGGCCTGGCCGCTGCCAGCCCGGTACTGCGCAGCGACCGTTACACCGCCAATCCACCCGACGATGCCTTCCAGAACTACAACACGCTGCAGGACCTGGCGTCGGGCGTGCTGAGCCCGGAACGCCTGGTCGAGCGCTGGCGCGAACACCTGCCGGCGCGCGGCCTGGAAAGTGACACCGTGATCGACTGGCTGCTGTGGTGGGACAACGCGCTGTTGTGGGCATTGCGCCCGCAGCTGCCGCAGGGCCGCCTGCTGCTGGTGCTGCGCGACCCGCGCGACATGCTGCTGGACTGGATCGCCTATGGTGCCGCTGCACCGCTGGCGATGACTTCGATGGCCGAAGCCAGCCAATGGCTGGTGCGTTCGCTGACCCAGATCGCCGCGCTGCACGAGGAGGATCTGTATCCGCACGTGCTGCTGCGCATCGACGACATCGGCAACGATGCACATGCGATGGCTGACCTGCTGGGCCGCGTGTTCGGACGTCCGATGCCGCCGGCTGCCCAGCTGGGCGCGCCGCGCCTGCCTGCCGGCCACTGGCGCAAGTATCGCGACGTGATGGGCGCCGCCTTCGCCCAGCTCACCCCGGTCGCGGTGCGATTGGGTTACCCGGAAGAGTGAGGAGCATCTGATGCAACTGAGCAGTCACAGCCTGGCCAACGGTGCGCCGATCGACCGTGAGTTCGCCGCCGGCGATGCCGCCGGCTTCGCCCCCGACCGCAACCCGCACCTGGCCTGGAGCGGCGTGCCCGATGGCACCCGCTCGTTCCTGCTGGTGTGCGTGGACCCGGACGTGCCAACGGTACCGGAGACGGTCGGCCGCGATGACATGAGCGTGCCGCGCGATCAGCCGCGCGGCGATTTCGTGCACTGGGTGATGGCCGACATCCCGGCCTCGGTGCAGGAGATCGCCGCGGGCAGCTGCAGCGATGGCTTCGTCGTGAAGGGCAAGACCGCGCCGGCCGGCCCGGCCGGCAGCCGCCAGGGCCTGAACGATTTCACCGGCTGGTTCGCCGGCAATCCGGACATGGCCGGTGACTACCTCGGCTACGACGGCCCGTACCCGCCGTTCAACGACGAGCGCGTGCATCGTTACTTCTTCCGCGTGTTCGCGCTGGATGTGGCCTCGTTGCCGCTGCCGGAGCGCTTCACCGCCGCCGATGCGTTCCGTGCCATGCACGGCCACGTACTGTCCGAAGCGGCGTTGCACGGTACCTACACGTTGAATCCTGCGCTGGGTTGAGCGCGTCTGCAGGGCCGGGCCAAACCCGACTTTGCTTTCTGTAGCCATGCTCGCCTGCTTTTCGCCCAGTGGAGCAGGGCTGGCCTCTTCAAAGGCCCGATCGAGCCGGCTCGACCTTGCCGGCTGCACTTCTCATCTGTTTTTCAGTGGCACCGGCGCGAACACCAGCGTGTCGCCACGTGCGGTATGCAGGGTCAACGGCCCCGCGCTACCCATGACCAGTGTGGAGGTCCCCAGAATCCTGCGCTTGGCTTCGGTTTCCTGTTCGCCTTTGGCACCGAAGCATCCCTTCAGGTTCTGTACCATGCTGCCCAACGTGAGCTGGCTGTCTTTCAACGTGTATGGGCCGCCCATGCCGTTGCACAGGTTCAGCATGTTGGCACTGGTGCCGCGGAACAACATACCGACGGGCGGATCACTGGCGATGAACAGTGCATCCAGGCGCTTGCCGTTGCCGTCGACTGCGTGGGTGAGATGCCACTCGTATGCCTGCAGGCGTTGCAGATCGCTGGCATCACTGGCTGCCGCGAGGCCGGCAGGCGTTGTGGCCAGCAGGAGCGCGAAAATGCGGGAAAGAATCATGCCTGTCTCCTTGGCGGTTGGGTATGTAGAGTCGAGCCATGCTGGACTGCCTTCTGCCCAGCCGAGCATGGCTCGACTTCAAGGTGTCCCATGGAAGAAGAGCGACCTCGCGGCCGCCCTTCTGTTTTCTTACTTCTTCTCGATGGCCGACTCGACCACCATGTCCAGCACGTACGCCTGCGACGGCGCATCGGCCGGCGGGTTCTTCACTTCGTAGCGCTTCACACGCACCACGTTGCGCACGCCGTCTTCGTGGGTGTAGCCCTCGATGCTGCCGTAGAAGTTCTCGAACTTGCCCGGCTCACCCTGCTTCAGGCCCTTGTCGTCGAACTTCACTTCGCGCACCTGCAGGCACTGGTAATCCGGGATCAGCGGGTGCGAGCACTTCTCGGTCTTCGCCGCCACTTCCAGGAACACGGTTTCGCCGGCGCCGCCGTAGCGGGTTTCAGCGGTCGGTTCCGGGTTGAACACCAGCACGTCGCCCTTGGCGGTGGTCAGGGTCAGCACGCCGTTGGCGTCCTGTTCGGCCTTCAGTTCGCCCTGCAGACGGCTGGAGACGGCTTCGTCCAGCGCCATCAACGCCTTGTCGGTGCAGGCCATCATGGTCGAGGCCATGGCGCTGACGCTCAGCTTGCCGTCGGCCAGGGTGTAGCCGCCGCCCATGCGGTTGCAGGTGTTGCTGACCGACAGGCGGCCATCAGCGAAGTCCAGGGTGACCGGCTTGTCTTCGCGGGCGAACAGCGCGTCGATGCGCTTGCCATCGGCCGCGGTGGCCTGCTGCAGCAGCCAGTGCTGGCTCTGCAGGCGCTGCGCATCCAGGTGTGCCAGCGCCTTCTGGTCGCCGGCCTTGGCCGCAGCCGGGGCCAGGTCGTCACCACCGGTACCGGCCGGGGCCGGGGTCTGGCTGCAGGCGGCCAGCAGGGCCAGCGGGAGGAGCAGGGTGAGCTTGCGGTTCATGGTGATTCTCCTTGGGGAACCGAGGGGGAAACGGATCGGGGCCGGCAACGGGGTTACCGTGCCCCGGCGCTGTTCAGCTGCCGGACGGCAACCACAGCAGCAACGCAGCGCCCAGGGCGATGCGGTAAAGGGCGAAGGCCGTGAAGCGATGCGACTTGATGTAGCCCATCAGCCACTTCACTACGACGAAGCCGGTGATGGCAGCGGCAACGAAGGCGACGCCGACGTCGGTCCAGTTCTCGCTGGCCAGGTTTCCTTCCTTGGCCAGTTCCAGGAAGGTGTAGGCGCTGGCGGCGAACATGGTGGGGATGCCGACCAGGAACACGAACTCGGCAGCGGCCGCGCGGCGGCTCAGGCCCAGCAGCATGGCCAGGAAGATTGCCGAGGCCGAGCGCGAGGTACCGGGGAACACGCCGGCCACCACCTGCGCCAGGCCGACACCGATGGCCACCGTCCAGGTCACCTGGTCGCGATCAGGCAAGCGTGCGGTATAGGCCTCAACCAGCAGCATCCAGATGCCGCCGATGATCAGCGCCCAGGCCACCGGGCTCACGGTTTCCGGCAGCGACCAGCCAGCCTTGCGCACCACCAGGCCGACCACAGCGGTCACCAGGAAGGCCGCGCCGAGCTTGAACACGTACTCGCGGTTCTCGCGCTGGCCGAAACCGGTGGCCAGCTGCAGCAGGCGCTGGCGGAACACCAGCACCACGGCCAGGATCGCACCGGCCTGGATGATGATGTTGAAGAAATCCGATCGCGCGCCCAGCCAGTGCTGGGCGATCAGCAGGTGGCCGGTACTGGAGATCGGCAGGAATTCGGTCAAGCCTTCGAGGATGCCCAGCAGCAGGGCGGAGAGCAGATCGGACATGGACGGTGCGGGTGCCGGCGGCGGAAGAAGCTCGAAAGAATAGACGATCCATGCCGCACCAAACGGGTGCGTCTGGTCATCGGCGCACCCGTTTGGTGCACATGGTTCTGCACCCTGTTGGGGCAGCGGCTTTGAAATCAACGACTTGTGAAGGCCGAAAAGTTGGCACGGTCATTGCTGTACCTCAGCAGGCATTCATTCCCATCCGAGGTCGTACCGATGTCCGTGGAAACCGTAGAGAAGCTGATCAAGGACAACCAGATCGAGTTCGTCGATCTGCGCTTCGTCGACATGCGTGGTGTCGAACAGCATGTGACCTTCCCGGTCAGCATCGTCGAGCCGTCGCTGTTTGAAGAAGGCAAGATGTTCGATGGCAGCTCGATCGCCGGCTGGAAGGGCATCAACGAGTCGGACATGGTGCTGCTGCCGGATACCGCCAGCGCCTACGTCGACCCGTTCTACGCCGATCCGACCATCGTGATCAGCTGCGACATCCTCGACCCGGCCACCATGCAGCCGTATGGCCGTTGCCCGCGCGGCATCGCCAAGCGCGCCGAGTCGTACCTGAAGTCCTCGGGCATCGCCGAAACCGCGTTCTTCGGCCCGGAGCCGGAGTTCTTCATCTTCGATTCGGTGCGCTTCGCCAATGAAATGGGCCACACCTTCTTCCAGGTCGATTCGGAAGAAGCGGCGTGGAACAGCGGCGCCAAGTACGACGGCGCCAACAGCGGCTACCGTCCGGGCGTGAAGGGCGGCTACTTCCCGGTGCCGCCGACCGACACCCTGCACGACCTGCGTGCGGAGATGTGCAAGACCCTGGAACAGGTCGGCATCGAAGTGGAAGTGCAGCACCACGAAGTGGCCACCGCCGGCCAGTGCGAGATCGGCACCAAGTTCAGCACCCTGGTGCAGAAGGCCGACGAACTGCTGCGGATGAAGTACGTCATCAAGAACGTCGCCCACCGCAACGGCAAGACCGTCACCTTCATGCCCAAGCCGATCGTCGGCGACAACGGCAGCGGCATGCACGTGCACCAGTCGCTGTCCAAGGGCGGCACCAACCTGTTCTCCGGTGACGGCTACGGCGGCCTGAGCCAGATGGCGCTGTGGTACATCGGCGGCATCTTCAAGCACGCCAAGGCCATCAACGCCTTCGCCAACTCGGGCACCAACAGCTACAAGCGCCTGGTGCCGGGCTTCGAAGCCCCGGTGATGCTGGCCTACTCGGCCCGCAACCGTTCGGCCTCGTGCCGCATTCCGTGGGTGTCCAACCCGAAGGCGCGCCGCATCGAAATGCGCTTCCCCGATCCGATCCAGTCGGGCTACCTGACCTTCACCGCGCTGATGATGGCCGGCCTGGACGGCATCAAGAACCAGATCGACCCGGGCGCACCGAGCGACAAGGATCTGTACGACCTGCCGCCGGAAGAAGAGAAGCTGATCCCGCAGGTCTGCTCCTCGCTGGACCAGGCCCTGGAAGCGCTGGACAAGGACCGCGAGTTCCTCAAGGCCGGTGGCGTGATGAGCGATGACTTCATCGACGGCTACATCGCGCTGAAGATGCAGGAAGTGACCAAGTTCCGCGCGGCGACCCACCCGCTGGAATACCAGCTGTACTACGCCAGCTGACCGGTTGCGATGGCGGTGGGTACCCCCTCCCACCTGCCGCCATCGCATCCGTCTTCGCGGCTGGGGAGCCGC
>RCUP01001401.1_pt1 | contig 14778 bp, 14 predicted proteins | sample 2166341 | NCBI WGS metagenome assembly RCUP01 (sample SAMN09932325, study PRJNA488358) | compost metagenome | isolation source: compost soil in succinonitrile-enriched | place: Germany: Experimental Botanical Garden | reverse complement strand
CATCACATCGTGCCGAACCTGCTGGGTCCGCTGGTCATCCTGATGACCCTGAACGTGGCCAACAACATCCTGCTGGAGAGCAGCCTGACCTTCCTGGGCCTGGGCGTGGATCCCATGATCCCGAGCTGGGGCGGTATGCTTGCCGACGGCCGCACCTATATGCAGACCGCCTGGTGGGTCAGCGTCTTTCCCGGGCTGGCCATCATGCTGACGGTGCTGGGCCTGAACCTGCTGGGCGACTGGCTGCGCGACCGCCTGGACCCGACCGGCAAGGTCTGAAAATCGATCCGGCCCCGCGGGCCCGGAAGGAATACTGAGTATGTCGTTGCTGGAAAAATCGTTTGACCGCACGCTGGATGCCTGGACGCACGCCTACCTGGCGCCGGCCTGGCGCGGCGCGGTCGTGGAAGGCTGGCTGTTCGAAGGCGTGGAGGCCCGCCGCGCGGCGCAGGCGCGTCTGGAGCAGGCCGGCGTCAAGGCGCGCTTTCGCAGCGCCTATAAGCCGCTCTTGCATTACTTCCTGGAAGAAGCCGATCTCGAAGGGCTGGTGTCGGTCGCCGTGCGCTATCCGCTGCACGAGCACGCCCAGGCCAAGCGCTTCACGCTGGAAGCGTATCCGCTCGTGGCGCTGCTGGACGGCGTGCGCGTGACGATGCAGCCCGGCGCCGCCGATCTGCACTACGACGTCAGCCTGGCCTACGCCGACGGCCGCAAGACCGATACCCGCGTGTACGCGCCGAACCAGGTCGGGCACGCACCCGACGGCACGCCCGAACTGTCGCCCACGGGCTGGCTGCGCGTGCTGGACGCCGATGGCGCGGTGCAGACCGACGCCGCGCAGGCTACCGAATACCAGCTTCTGTTCCGCAGCATCATGGACACCGTGCGCAACCATGCCTGGGGCGCGCACGAACCGTATTTCGACCGCCTGGAAATCCGCGTGGACCTGCCGGGCATGGACTTCGCTCTGCCGGTGGACGAAGAAATCGTCAGCACCTTCGAGGCGCTGCACGAAGACATCTACTTCTCGCTGCTGGAACACTTCCAGCAGCATTCCGGCCGTCCGTCCGGCGACCGCGGGCTGCAGCCCGGCCAGATCATCCCCGACATCCGCCGCCACGACGGCGCGGCTCGCGTGCAGATCTCGCTGGAGCCCTTCGCCGCGCTGGCGCCTGTCGCACCGGCGCAGCTCGACACCCCGCTGGCGCAGACACGCGAACCGCTGTCGGCCGGGCAGATCGCCGGATGCATGGCGGCCTTCGGCGGGGACGCCTTCCAGGCCGTGTCCCGGCAGGGCCGTCCGGTGCTGGGCACCTATGTGCGCGGCCCCGGCCCCGCGGTCTTCATCTCCGGGGCGCAGCACGCCAACGAAACCTCGGGCGTCGTGGGCGCGCTGCGCGCGGCCCAGGCGCTGAACGCGCGCGGCGATGCGCATTTCGCGCTGATCGCCGCCGAGAATCCCGACGGATACGCGCTCTTTAACCGCCTGCGCGCCCACCATCCGCGCCACATGCTGCACGCATCGCGCTACAGCGCGCTGGGCGACGACATCGCCTACCGCGAGCATGCGCCGTTCTTCGAGCGCGAGGGCAGGCACCAGGCGCACGCCATCAGCGGCGCGCAACTGCACATCAACCTGCACGGCTATCCCGCGCACGAATGGACGCGCCCCTTGTCGGGCTACCTGCCGCGTCATTTCGAGCTCTGGACGATTCCCAAAGGCTTCTTCCTGGTACTGCGCCATCATCCCGGCTGGCGCGAACGCGCCCGCCGCCTGATCGAAGGCGTCACTGCCCGGCTGGCCCGCAATGTGCCCGGGCTGGTGGAGTTCAACGCCCGTCAACTGGAGCTGTTCCATGCGCACGCGCTCGAATCGGGCTTTGACGTGCTGAATGGCATTCCGGTTCAGGTCACGGAGACCGATCGGGAGGAGCTGCCGCTGGCGCTGATCTCGGAGTTTCCGGATGAAACCGTCTACGGCGACCGATTCGTTTTCGCGCATACTGTGCAGATGGAAACGGTGCTGGCGGCGACGGACCTCTACCGTTCAGGACTCTAGCGGCCAAGGACCGCAGTCGGCATCCGACCTACAGAATCAATAAAAATGAACATCCGAGAACGCAACCACGGCGACGATCTGGCCCTGGTGGACATCTGGCTCCGTTCGGTGCGCGCCACCCATACTTTCCTTTCCGAAAAGGAAATCCAGGCCATGTACCCGCAGGTGCTGAACACCTACCTGCCCTCGGTGCGGGTCTGGGTCTGCGAGGACGATGCCGGCGAAGTGGCCGGCTTCATGGGCCTGAACGGCAACAAGGTCGAAATGCTGTTCGTGGATGCCAACAAGCGCGGCAAGGGCGCCGGCCGGCGCCTGTTGAACTTCGCGCGTTCGCTGCACGGCACGCTGCTGGTCGACGTGAACGAGCAGAACCCGCAGGCCCATGGGTTCTACAAGCACTACGGCTTCGAGGACGTGGGCCGTTCCGCCTACGATGATTCGGGCCGGCCGTTTCCCATCATCCACATGAAGCTGGCCGGCTGAGCGCCGCGCGCGCCCAGCCGAACCCGCGGCTCAGCCCTTCGGCGGCTCGTGCCGGGCGCGCCAGGCCTTCAGAGCGTCGCGATAGCGGTCCATGGCCTCGTCATAGAGGTCATAGACACAGGGGATGCAGCCGCTGTTGCAGCATTCCTCGGGCGCGGGGCGCTCGGGGGGAACGGGCTGCGGATCGTCGTCGGGTAGCTTCTGGGTGCTCATGCCGCAATGTTAGCGCCCCGCGATCGCGCCTTGCGGGCGAGGCTTTCGCATCCCGCCCCGTCCGCCAGCGGCGGTCACACCCCTTCCAGCTTGCGCCAATCCGTGCGCCGTATCTCGTAGCACACCTTCGGTTCGGGCTTATCGCCGGTCATGCCGACATAGCGCAGCCCGGTTTTTTCCATGACGCGCTGGGACGCCGTGTTGGATCGCAATGCCACCGCGCCCAGCACGTCCACGGGCAGCAGCCTGAATCCCAGCGCGATCAGCACGCGTGCGATCTCGGGCGCGTAACCCTTGCCCCAGCAATCGGGGTGCAGGGCATAGGCGAGTTCGATGCCGGCGCGCCCCGGCGACGTGGACACCTTCAGGCCGGCGCGCCCGGCAAGCCTGCCCGTGTCGCGGTCGTCCAGCACATACATGCCGTAGCCGTGCTCGGTCCAGTGCGTGATGTTCTGCGCGACGTATCGCCGGCTGGCCGCCGCGTCGCGCGTTCCGCCCATGGATTCCATGAGATCGGTGTTCGCGTGCATTTCTGTGATGAAAGGCAGATGCGCCTGCGACATGCGGCGGGCATGCAGGCGCTGAGTGAGAAAGTCGTCGGGAAACTCGGCTGTCGGCATGACGGTCGGGAGTGGTGGCGGGATACGCCGATCATACCGGCAGGCACGCGCCAGCACACTCCCGCCTAACCCTCAGCAGCTACATCATCATCGCGAGGGATACGCCCGCATGGCGTCGGGCTGGTCGGCCTTCAGCGCATCCAGGATGCGCTTGCCGACGCGTCCGTCCTGCGGCAGGTTGCGCCGTTCCTGTTCGGCGCGCACGGCGTCGCGGGTCTTGGCGCCCGGGATGCCGTCCGCTACGCCGATGTCGTAGCCGCGGCCGTAGAGCTGTTCCTGCAGCTCCTTGATCTGTGCCCGCGACAAGCCGGGGTCATCGGTGGGCCAGGCGGCGGCGATGGCTGGACCGCCTTGCAGGCGGTTCAGCAGCAGCGCCACGGCCAGGCCATAGCGGCGCGATTGGTTGTAGTGCAGGATCGCGTCGAAATTCACCGTGGCCAGGAACACAGGGCCGCGCGCGCCGGTGGGCGCGAACAGGTAGGCCTGCTCGTCATTGCCCGAGGGCAGTTTCAGCACCGAACCGTCGCCCTGCTTCAGACCGGCTTGCGCCCATTGGGCAATCGTGCGGCGGTCCTGCGAGCCCACGTATTCCGCGTCGGGTTCCGGAGGGATGGCGGCGGCCAGTTCGGCCGGCACGCGCACTTCCACCACCGCCGGCAGGCCGTGCGTCCACTTGGCGCGGCGCTTGCGCAGGTGATTGGCCGTGGAGGCCAGCGCGTCGGGCAGCGAGTTGTAGAGATCGATGCGGCCGTCGCCGTCGCCGTCGGCGGCCAGTTCGTAGAACGATGTCGGGATGAACTGCGTCATGCCGAAGGCGCCGCTCCAGGAGCCGACGAATTTGTCGGCCGGCACGGTGCCGTCGCGCAGCAGGCGCACCGAGGCGTAGGCGTTCTTTTCCCAGAGCTGCTTGTTCTCGGTGCAGGCGCGGGTCAGCCACGCATCGAGCACGTTGGTCTTGCCGACCTGGCGGCCGTAGTTGGTTTCGATACCGAAGATGGCGACCAGCGTGGCGGGGTCGACCTGGTACTGCTGGCTGATGCTGGCCAGTTGCGAGCCGTACTTGCTCATCACGGCGCGGCCGTCCTGCACGCGCTCGTCGTCGACCGTCTTGGCGATATAGTCCCACCAGCTTTCGCGGCCTTCGGGCTGGCCCTTGGCGGACGCCACCGTGGTGGGCAGCAGCGTGGCGTTGGCGGTGTACTTGTCCCAGTCCGCGACGGTCAGGCCATTGGCGGCCGCGCCCTTGCGCAGCTTGGCGATGCAGGCCTTGGTGTCCAGCTCGGTCGGGATGATGACCGTGGGTGCTGCTGCAGGCGCCGCTGCAGCCGCTGCAGGCGCGGCGGCAGGCGTTGCGGCAGGTGCGGTGGCAGGTGCGGCCGGCGTGGCAGCAGGCGTCACAGCCGGGGCCGGCGCTGCAGCCGGGGCCGGAGCGGCGGCAGGCGCCGCGGCTGACGGCGCCTCGTGGGCGCGTGCGGCCGGGGCGTCGTCGAAACTGCGCTTGGGTGTAAGCGGAGTCTGGGGTTGCACAGGCGCGGGCGACTGGACCCGCGATCCGGTCGCAGACCCCGGGGACTGCGCCTGTGCGGCGCTGGCCGCGGCGGCCAAGGCAGCGGCCGCGAGCACGCGGGAGAAGCTGTCGATTCGAGGACGAATGGAACTCTGACGCATGGCTTTCCTGAAAATTCGAAGTCAGCCGGGATCGTACCGCGACCAGCCGGCGAAATCGAACCGCCGGCGGGCGGGCCTGCGTCGGTTCACGTTGAGAGGTGCCCTGCTCCGCCCCTAGACAGCCGCCCGGGCGGCGTACCCGGCGGGTGGCGCGCGAAGCACGCGCCGGCACAGCGCCATCGCAATCAGGCTGAATAGCGCAAAGCCGGCCATCTGGCCCAGCATCACGCCCTCGGGCCCGCCGTAGTGCGCGCCCACCCAGACAAACGGCAAGGTGCCCAGCGTGGCGCGCAGCCAGCCGATGGCGGTGGAATAGGTGGCATATCCCAGGTTGTTGAAGACGGCGATGGACACGAAGAACAGGCTGTTGAGCGCCCAGGCGAAGCCGCCGTAGCGGCAAAAGAATATGATCAGGTCGCGGCCGGGGCCGGTCACCTGGAACACATCGGGCATCCATGGCGCCAGCACCGCCAGCACGATCGCCGCCGCGAAGCCGTATAGCAGCGCCCAACGCACGGTCAGGCCCACGGTCTGCTGCACGCGCTCCCATTGGCCCGCGCCCAGGTTCTGTCCAAGGATCGGCCCGATGGCCCCCGGCAGCACGAAGAAGAGCGAATAGGCAAGCTGCAGCAGCCTGTCCACGACGGTGGCGCCCGCCAGCACGCTAGGCCCGAAGCTTGAATAGGTGGACACGGTGAAGATGACCGAAGCGGGCGTGGCCAGGGTGGTCAGCGCGGCGGGCAAGGCGATGCTTCCGATCGCCGTCAGGTGCTCGCGCAGCGCTTTCCTGGCGGGCCAGGCCACCAGCCGGTGCTTGCGGAACACCAGCCAGCCGCCCAGCGCCAGCGTGGCCACGCGCCCCACCCCGCCTGCCCACGCGATGCCTTCCATGCCGCCGTCCAGCACAAAGATGACGATAGGATCCAGCACGGCCACCGTCGCCGTGCCGGCCAGCAGCACCCACATGGATTGACGTCCATGGCCCGCCGCGCGCAGCAGGTTGGACAGCATCATGCCCAGGCCCATCACCACGGCGAACGGCGTGGTGATGAGCACATAGGAAAGCAGATGCCCGCGCACGTCCTCGGCAAGTCCGATCGCGGCGGTGAATGGGCCGATGGCCGCCAGGAACAACGCGCCAGCGGCCAGCGCGGTGGCGGCCATCAGAATCAGCGAGGCGCCGGCCAACGTCCGGGCGCGCGCCGCGTCTTCAGCCCCCAGCGCCCGCGACACCAGCGCCGCGCCGCCGACCGTCACCCCGATGCATACCGAGATGATCGTGAATTGCGTCATGGACCCGAAGCCCACCGCGCCAAGCACCGCCTCGTCCTTGAGCGTGCCCAGGTACAGCAGCGACAGGAACTCCACGGCGAACACCGCCAGCATGCTTGCCCAGCCGGTCAGGATCATCTCGATGACGTGGCCGCCGAGAGGGCCGCTCACGAAGCGGGCGTGTTGCGCGGGGGTGTTCAAGGCAGGCCTTCTACCGCGCGGCGGGCGGCGCTTCGCGCAGTTGCTGCAGGCGTTCCTGCGCGGCTTCGTCGCCCTGGGCCGCGGCCGCCTCGTACCAGCGCAGCGCTTCCTTCATGTCGAAGTGCTCCATGACGATGCCCTGCATATATTGAGCGCCCGGATCGCCGCGCTGGGCGGCGGCCAGCAGCGCCCGGTCGGCCATGCCATCGTGCCGGGGCGACTCGCCATAGATATGGAAGTCGCCGCCCTCGGGATGGCCGCCCAGGTCGCGCAGCGAACGCGGCGTCTGGTCGAAGAGCTCGCGCCAGAACAGCGCCACCAGCGCCACGAACAGCGCGAAGAAGAAGGTCCAGACAATCAGTCGTTTAGCAGTCATGAAGCAGTATCGGCAAGAGCGGGCGCGAGCCCGCGGAGGTTCAAGGAAGGTCCGCCACCGGCGCAAACCAGTACTGGGACAGACCGCTCTCATTGGTGTACCAGGGCAACAGCATGCCTATGCTGTCGGATTCTCGCTGGATGGTCACGAGCAGGCCGTCCGCCTCTTTGCGCAGGATCGCGACATGGCGCCGCACGCCCACGGACTCGTGCTGGCGCCAATCGTGCCGCACGCTGACCCACAACCGGCCCTGCGTGCATCCGGCCTCCCGCTGGATGACGTCGCCCGGCCGGTGCGAAGACGCTTGCGCTTCGGCGGCGGACGCCTTGCCGCCCTCGTGCAAGGGCAAGCGCCCCGCGGAGCGCGCCCCGTGGCCGTCCTGCGCCAGCACGTCCCATGCCGCCACGTCCTTGGACAGGGAAACGGTGGCATCAGGCGACGAGCGCCACGCCGGCAAGGGCGTGTCACCCATGCCCGGGAGGTCCAAAGGGTACACAAGAAAGTCGCGCAGGTCCGCGAGCGAGACCGACGGGTCGCCCGACTGGCGCTCGCCCTGGGCGCGGTACGTGCCGGCCAGGTCCGGGCATTGCGCCGGGTCCGACGGCAAGGCAAGCAGCGTTCCTTCCTTGAAGGGCGGCCATTTCACGGACACGCCGTCCACCCGCGACACGCCGCACGCGCTCAGCGCAGCCACCGCCAGCGTGGCCGCCGCCAACCGGATCGCACGCCGCGCGCCAGGCATTCTTGTAATCATGACCGTTTCTCCCGTTGCTGGCCCAGGCGTGGCTTCCGGCGGACCGCGCCGCCCCAAGCTCGCCGGCAGGCGGGGACTATATCCGAATCCCGCTGCGGCGGCCTGTCACCCGCATTCCCGGACCCGCGGAACCTCGACGCCAGCGGCCGTCCGGCAGATCTGTACTACGATGCAACGGCCGCTGCGCACCCGCGCGACAGCGGCAAATGCACCTGCTCTGTGAAATCGAAAAGAGAACGGACATGTCCCAGCCGAACGATCCCACGCAAACCTCCGCCCAGGACGGCGCCGCCGCGCCTTATGGCGGCGTGCCACCCGCAGGCGGTCCCGCCAGGCGCAGGAAGGTCACGGTCAGGACGATCGCCGACATGCGCCAGGCCGGTGAAAAAATATCCATGCTGACGGCCTACGACGCGACGTTCGCCGCCGCCGCCGACGCCGCGGGCATCGACAGCCTCCTTGTCGGCGACTCCCTTGGCATGGTGTGCCAGGGCAGGACCAGCACGGTCGGCGTGTCGCTCGAAGACATCGCCTATCACACCCAATGCGTATCCCGCGGACTGGAGAAATCGAATGGAGCGGCCCTGCTGGTGGCGGATCTTCCTTTCGGGTCCTACCACCGCTCGGCCGACCAGGCGATGGCGTCCTCGATCCGCCTCATGCAGGCCGGGGCGCACATGGTGAAGCTCGAGGGCGGGGGCTGGACCACCGAGACCGTCAGGTTCCTCGTCGAACGCGGCATTCCGGTATGCGGCCATCTGGGACTCACCCCCCAGACCGTCTCGGCGCTGGGCGGGTACCGCGTTCAAGGACGCGACGAAGACGGAGCGGCCAAGCTGCTGCGGGACGCCGGCGAGCTTGACCAGGCCGGGGCGTCGATGCTGGTGCTGGAAATGATCCCCGCCCGATTGGCCGCCGAACTCACCGGTGCGATGAATTCCTGCGCAACCATCGGCATCGGCGCCGGTTCCGGCACCGATGGCCAGGTGCTGGTCATGCACGACATGCTTGGGCTCAACATCGGGAAAATGCCCAGGTTCGTGCGCAACTTCGCGGATGGATCAAACGGGGTCCAAGCCTCGTTCGCGGCCTACGCGCGCGCGGTCAAGGACGGTTCGTTTCCCGTTGACGCGCAGCACGCCTGGTAGCGCGGGCGCGCTGGAACTTGTATCCGCATCCGCGTTGCCAAGCGCCCGGCGGCGGAGAATAATCGGCACATCGTCCTTGTCCCAGGCACCCTCCAGGCCGGCCTGGATATTCCGGATATGATCGGCGCCCCGCCACTGGCAGCCACTGAATACGCATCATCTCTAGATTGGAGCATCCATGTACGACTGGCTCAACGCATTGCCCAAGGCGGAATTGCATCTGCACCTGGAGGGCTCGCTCGAACCCGAGCTGCTGTTCCGGCTGGCGCAGCGCAACGGCGTGGCGCTGCCCTGGCCCGACATCGATGCGCTGCGCGGCGCCTACAACTACGGCAACCTCCAGGAATTCCTGGACCTCTATTACATGGGCGCGGACGTGCTGCGCACCGAACAGGACTTCTACGACCTGACCTGGGCCTATCTGCTGAAGTGCCGCGAGCAGAACGTGGTTCACACCGAGCCTTTCTTCGATCCGCAGACCCACACCGACCGCGGCGTGCCGTTCGAAGTCGTGGTGAACGGCATCAGCCAGGCGCTCGAAGACGGCCGCAAGCAGTTGGGCGTAAGCAGCGGCCTGATCCTGAGCTTCCTGCGCCACCTGCCCGAAGAACAGGCCATGCGCACCCTGGACGCCGCGCTGCCCTACCGCGACGCGTTCATCGCGGTGGGCCTGGACAGCAGCGAAAAGGGCTTTCCGCCGCGCCTGTTCCAGCGGGTGTTCGACCGCGCGCGCGCCGAGGGGCTGCCCGCCGTGGCCCACGCGGGCGAGGAAGGCCCGCCCGAATACATCTGGGAAGCGCTGGATCTGCTGCATGTGCTGCGCATCGACCACGGCGTGCGCGCCGCGGAAGACCCCAGGCTGATCGCCCGACTGATCGACGAACAGATTCCGCTGACGGTCTGCCCGCTGTCGAACACCCGCTTGCGCGTGTTCGACCACATGCGCGACCACAACATCCTGTCGCTGCTGGACGCCGGCGTGAAGGTCACCGTCAACTCGGACGATCCCGCGTATTTCGGCGGCTACGTCAACGAGAACTTCCACGCGCTGTATGAACACCTGGGCATGTCGCGGGCGCAGGCCCAGGCCCTGGCGGACAACAGCCTGGATGCGCGGATCGCGAAGTAGGCCTCGTTGACGCATGGCCATGCACTGGCTACAGTTGCCGACGGCCCTTTCCGCCTGATCAACTTTGGATTCCCATGAACAGCTACCGCGTCGGCATTGCCGGCTTTGGCGCCATCGGCCAGGCCGTGGCGCAATCCCTGGATGCCGGCCTGTCCGGCCTGACGCTCGCCGCGGTCGCCGTGCGCGACCCCAAGGCCCCGCCTGCCTTTGCGTGGACGAATGGCGCCCCCGCCTTCACCACCATCGACGCGCTTGCCGAGCATTGCGACGTGGTCGTCGAATGCGCGCCTGCCGCCGTGTTCCGCGCCCTGGCCGAACCCGTGCTGCGCGCCGGCAAGAAGCTGGTGGTGCTCAGCTCCGGTGCGCTGCTGCGCAATGACGACCTGATCGAAGTCGCCCGCCAGCATGGCGGGCAGATCATCGTGCCGTCCGGCGCCATCCTGGGCCTGGACGCCATCACCGCGGCCGCCGAAGGCGTCATCCATTCCGTGACGATGATCACCCGCAAGCCGGTGCGCGGCCTGCTCGGCGCGCCCTACCTGACCGACAACAACATCGACATCGCGGACATCACCGAACCCCGTTTGATCTTCCGCGGTTCGCCGCGCGAAGCGGCGGTGGGTTTTCCGGCCAATCTGAACGTGGCGGTCAGCGTGTCGCTGGCGGGCATCGGGCCGGACCGCACCACACTGGAAATCTGGGCGGATCCCTCGCTGGAGCGCAACCTCCACCGCGTCGAGGTCGTGTCCGACTCGGCCTCGTTCTCGATGGAGATCCAGAACATCCCGTCGGCCAATCCCAAGACCGGGCGCATCACCGCGCAAAGCGTGGTGGCGGCATTGCGCAAGCTGACCGGCCCCTTGCGCGTCGGCACCTGAACCCGCGCGGGACGCTAAGCGGCCTCGCGCCGCAGCGTCCCGGGATTGCGTCCCGCCGCCATCGGGCCCATCGCCCATCCGCCCCCGCCCAGCAGGTCCAGGCGGTGGGTATGGAAGGGATCGAGCGTGCTCCGGTGTCCCACGCTGACCAGCATGCTGTCCGGCAGCGCGGTGCGCAGCAGGCTGTATAGCGCGTGTTCCAGGCCTTCGTCGGTGGCCGATGTGGCCTCGTCCAGGAACACGATCGCCGGCCGGTTGTAAAGCGCGCGTGCGAACGCCACACGCTGCTGCTCGCCAATCGACAAGACCCGCGACCAATCCTGCACCTCGTCCAGCCGGCCAGCCAGATGCCCCAGGTTGACCTGCCGCAGCGCGTCGGCCAGCCGCGCATCGTCTTCCGGCCGCGCCAGCGCGGGGTACGCCACCGCGCCGCGCAGGTCGCCCAGGGGCAGATAAGGCCGCTGCGACAGGAACAGCGCGGACGCGCCGTCCGGCCGCAGCACGCTGCCTTGCGCATAGGGCCACAGGCCGGCCAGCGCGCGCAGCAAGGTGGTCTTGCCGCTACCCGAAGGCCCCTTGATCAGCAGAGCCTGACCGGGACGCAGGCGCAGGTTCAGATCCCGCAGCAATGGCGTGCCGTCGGGCCGCGACACCTGCAGGCCGTCGATGTCCATGCCGTCGGGCTTGGCCTGCGTCCGCACGGACGGCAAGGCGCGCGCGGCCTCGTTGGCATCCAGGAATCCGTTCAGACGGTCCAGCGTGGCGCGGTACTGCGCGAACGCGTCGTAAGAGCTGCGAAAGAACGACAGCGAATCCTGCACCTGCCCGAACGCCTGCGAGGTCTGCATGACGTCGCCCAGCTTGATCGCGCCGCTGAAGAAACGCGGCGCCTGCAGGATGAAGGGGAACACCACCGCGATCTGGCTGATCGACAGGTTGAACCCGTCGAACTTCAGCCCCCGGTACACGCGGGCCCACAGGTTGGCGATGTAAGCGGTGAAGCGCGTCCACAAGGTGGCGCGTTCCACGTCCTCGCCTTGATAGAAGGCGACGTTCTCGGCGTTCTCGCGCAAGCGCACCAACGCATAGCGGAAGTTGGCCGTCAGGCGTTCCGACAGGAAATTCAACTTGATCAGTGGACGTCCGATCTTGAACGCGAACCAGGTCGCGACGATCACGTACAGGTAGACCATGAACACCATGGCGCGCGGGATCTCCACGCCCGCCACCGCCAGGGGCCCCGACAGCCCCCACAGGATAGTGGTGAACGCCACCAGCGATACGATCGCGCTCAGCGCGCCGATGGCCAGCGTGCGGGAACCGGTGACGAACTGCGAAATGTCCTGTTCGATGCGCTGATCGGGGTTGTCGACGGGCTCATCCAGGAAGTGCCCCCGGTAATAGGCCCCCGCGCCCAGCCAGTCGCGCGTCAGGCGCTCGTTGAGCCACACGCGCCAGTGGATGTCGAAGGCCTGGCCCACGTAGCTGTCGGCCAGGCTGCGCACTACGTGCACGCTGGCCAGCACCGCGAAAATGCCCAGGAAACGCCAGAACGCCGACTGGTCCAGCGCCTGCAGCGCGCTATAGAAGCCGTTGTACCAGAACGAAAACAGCACCGTCATGCGCACCGCGAACATGGCCAGGAACAGCAGCAGCGCCAGTGTCAGCAGCGGCTTCCAGCTGCGCCTGGGCGTCAGGTATGGCCACGCAAGCCGCCAGAACTTGCGGCCCCACCGCGTGGTGCGCGCAAGCACCAGCGTGACCAGCGCCAGCGCCACGGCCGAGATGCCGAACGCCTGCAAAAGCCAGAAGGCGCTTTCCGCGAGTTGCTGCTGCCAATTCAGATCCATGAGCCAGGAACCTTGAATGTTAGTTCCTGGTTAGACGGCGGCGCCCCGCCTAGTTCCGGACAAAATGCCGTCTTAAGCCTGGCTTAAGCGTTGTTGCGTGAAATTGAATGCGCGATGAAAGCGGATGCCTTCAATGGCCCGCGCCCAGGTCCAGATTGGCGAACAGATCCGCCAGGGTCGGCACGGACCGGGCCGGCCAGATTGCGCTCAGGTCGAAGCTGGGCAGGCGATCGCCGTCTCGCACCTCGCAAAACCGCACGCCGCGAAAGTTCAACGACCGGATCCAGCTCGGCAGCAGCGCCACGCCGCAGCCGCCCGCGACGCAGGACAGCACCGTCAGCGTGCGGTTGGCCTCCTGCGCGACGTGCGCATCATGCCCGCCCTTGCGCATGGCGTCCAGGATGCCCGCGTAGAACGCGGGCAATTGCGTCTGCGGATACATCACCAGGCCCGCCTGCGCGATCTGCGCCATGGATACCTGGCCATCGGCCGCCACCTGGAATTCATCGGGCACGGCCGCCACCAGGCGATCGCGCAGCAGTTGGCGCTCGCGCATGCGCCCGCCCACCGCCACCGGTGTATGCATCAGGCCGATGTCGATCTCGCCTGTCTGCAGGGCTTCGGCCTGCTCGGCGTTGCTCATCTCGCGCAGGATCACGCGCACGCCGGGCGCCTGCCTGCGCATCTCGCGCAACGCGCGCGGCAGGGTGTCGAACAGTGCCGAGGACACCAGCCCCACCGTCAACTGGCCGGCGCTGCCACGCCCGATCTCGCGCGCGCGCCGCGTGGCCGCATCGATGCGCGCCACGCTGGCCCGGACGTCCTCCAGGATGGCCTCGGCGGCGGGCGTGGGCGTCGAGCCCTGGCGCGAACGCTCGAACAGCCTCGCGCCCAGGTCCCTTTCCATGCGGGTCAGCGCCTGGCTCAACGCAGGCTGCGCGATGCCCAGCCATTCCGATGCGCGGCTGACACTGCCGTGGTCCACCACCGCCAGAAAATACCTCAGGTGCCGGGTTTCCATATCAATCCAATATATAAAAAGCACTTTTTCACAATGGAAAACTATACCCTGACTCCCTAGAATCCCGCCGTATAGAAGAGCCTGCAGGGCCAATGCCCCGCATGCAGAATCAGGAGACCGATTTGCCCCCGCCCGTCACTGGCGCCGCCGTCGACACCCATGCGCACGTATTCCGGCAAGGCCTGGCGCTTGCCGATACGCGCCGCCACACGCCCGACTACGACGCGACGCTGGCCGATTATCTGGCCCTGCTGGACACGCACGGGCTGAGCCACGGCGTGCTGGTCCAGCCCAGCTTCCTGGGTACGGACAACAGCCATATGGTCCAGGCCCTGCGCGCCGCCTCCAAGCGGCTGCGCGGCGTGGCCGTCGTGACGCCGGAGGTGTCCGAGGCCGAATTGCGGACACTGGCCGACGCCGGCGTGGTCGGCATCCGCCTGAACCTGATCGGGCTGGAACTGCCCGACCTGAATGCACCCGCATGGCGGACCCTGCTGGACCGCGTCAACGCGCTGCACTGGCACGTGGAAATCCACCTGCAGGCAGCCCGCCTGCAGGGCGCCTTGTCCGCCCTGCTTGCGGCCGGCTGCCGCGTGGTGGTGGACCACTTCGGCCGCCCCGACCCGGCGCTCGGCGTGTCCGACCCAGGCTTCCAGCACTTGCTGCGGCAGGCCGACAGCGGCCGCGTCTGGGTCAAGCTGTCGGCCCCTTACCGCAACTGGGCCGCCCCCGCATGCGCCGCGCCCGGCCGCCTGGCCGCGCAGCAGCTTCTGGACGCCTACACGCCCGAACGCCTCATGTGGGGCAGCGACTGGCCCCATACCGAACACCGCCACCTGGCGTCCTACCCCGCGGCGACGCAGTGGCTGGACGCCTGGATCGACGATCCCGCGCAACGGCGCATCCTGCTGGCGGACACCCCATTGAAGCTGTTCCAATTCCAAGGAGAGACACCATGACCCACCTGTTCAAACGCCTGGCGCGCCGCAGCGCCTTGCTCGCCGCCGCCGGATTGCTGACCGGCGCGGCCGGCGCGGCGCACGCCGCCTATCCCGAGCGCGCGGTCACGCTGGTGGTCACCTATCCGCCCGGCGGCACCGTGGACG
>RCUP01001395.1_pt1 | contig 14818 bp, 13 predicted proteins | sample 2166341 | NCBI WGS metagenome assembly RCUP01 (sample SAMN09932325, study PRJNA488358) | compost metagenome | isolation source: compost soil in succinonitrile-enriched | place: Germany: Experimental Botanical Garden | reverse complement strand
AGCTTACCGTCGCGGTAATCGAATACGGCCACCTGGGCGCTCATTTCCATGGTCAACCAGGCGTGTTTGCCATCGGCGCTGAACAGCAGATGGCGCGGACCGCTGCCGGGTGGCAACTGGACAAATGCCGGTGTGGCGGGAGTCAGCGGCAGGTCGGGATTGGCCTTGGGGTCGAAACGGTAGACAAATACCTTGTCCGCGCCCAAGTCATTGGAGAACACAAACTTGCCATCGGGCGAAGGGACCGTCGAATGCACATGCGCCGACATCTGCCGCTCGGGATTGACCCGGCTGGCCGGATGGCTGCTCATCTGCACCACCGGCTTGAGCGCGCCATCGGCGCCGATCGGCAGCACCGCCAGGGTTCCGCCCGGATCTTCGGCCACCGAGTAATTGCTGACGAACAAATGGCTCGCATCAGTGCTGAGACTTGAATGCGTCGGCTCGTTGCCCAGGCTCTGCACTTGATTGATCAGCCTCAGTTCATGGGTCTTGGGGTCGATGGCGAAGCTGCTGACGCGCCCTACCGGATCGGTCTGGCCGGGGCCATTTTCGTTGACCACGAACAGCTGTCGCTGATCTTTGGAAAGGGTCAGCCAGGACGGGTTTTCGCTTTTGATCACTTGCAACGGCTTGGCGTTGATCTGCCCGGTGGCGCTGTCGAAGTTCAGCCGATAGATGCCTTGGCTTTGCCCGGCGGTGTACGAACCTACGAGCAGTTGATAGTCATCGGCGCAAGCGGCTTGAACGCCCATCGCGCCGATGCTGCCGGCCATCAGCAGCGGCCAGAGATTACGCATCGTCCTGGTCATCATCTTCGTTGTCGCCGCTGATCACGTCGCCCAGGCACACCAGTCGGTGTTCGCCTGAATCACCGGTGATCAACCAGCTTTGTAGAGTGGTGTCGAAGGTTGCGGCCTGGATCTGCGCCGGGGTGAATTCCCAGTGTTTGGCCGCACGGCCATCCATGCATTCAATGTGCAGGTTATCGAACTCGTCGAGGGCGAATTCGAAGGCATGCAGCCCGTCGATTTCCACCATTCCGCAGTGTTCGAGGGCGTTGAGCAAGGTGTCGGTTGGGGCAGTCATGGCAGTCAATCTTTGAATGGGAAAGACGCAATGATAGCTCAATGTTCCCTACTCTCCCCTGTAGGAGCTGCCGAAGGCTGCGATCTTTTGATCTTGATCTTAAAAAGCAAAATCAAAAGATCGCAGCCTTCGGCAGCTCCTACAGGGGGGTAGGTTGTTAGATCGCGTCGCGCGTCGGCTTGCCATCCACCAGACGCTGAATGCGCAACGGATTACCATTCTTCAACGCATCCGGCAGCAGGCTGTCCGGGTAGTTCTGGAAGCACACCGGGCGCAGGAAGCGGTCGATGGCCAAGGTGCCCACCGACGTGCCGCGCGCATCCGACGTCGCCGGGTACGGCCCGCCATGCACCATCGAATCACACACCTCAACACCGGTCGGATAACCATTGAGCAGGATTCGCCCGACTTTCTGTTCCAGCAACGCCGTCAGTTCGCTGAACTGTTGGAAGTCCGCCTGCTCGCCGATGATCGTCGCGGTCAATTGACCGTGCAGACCGTTCAACGCAGCGCTCAGTTGCGCCTGATCCGCCACTTCGACGACGACGGTGGTCGGCCCGAATACTTCCTCTTGCAGCACTTCATCGCCATTGATCAACAGGCTGACATCAGCCTTGAACAACTGCGGTTGCGCCTGATGACCTTGCTGCGCATTGCCCGCCAAATGCTCGATGCCCGGATGATCGATGAGCTTTTGCAGACCTTTGCCGTAGCTGCTCAAAGTCCCGGCATTGAGCATGGTTTGCGCCGGTTGATCAGCCATCATGTCGGCCAGCAGCGTGAGGAACGCGCTGAACTGCGGCGAACGGATACCGATCACCAAACCGGGGTTGGTGCAGAACTGACCACAGCCTTGAACCACCGAAGCCGACAGGCCACGAGCAATGGTTTCCGTGCGGTCTTGCAGCGCCTGCGGCAGCACGATCACCGGGTTGATGCTCGACATCTCGGCGAACACCGGAATCGGTTGCGGGCGCGCGGCAGCCATGTCGCACAGGGCGCGGCCACCCTTGAGCGAACCGGTAAAGCCCACCGCTTGAATCGCCGGATGCTTGACCAGCGCTTCACCGACCCCGCCGCCGTAGATCATGTTGAATACACCGGCCGGCATCGCGGTTTTTTCCGCAGCGCGAATGATCGCATCGGCCACCTGCTCGGCTGTCGCCATGTGGCCGCTGTGGGCCTTGAACACCACCGGGCAACCGGCGGCCAGGGCCGCAGCGGTGTCGCCACCCGCGGTAGAAAATGCCAGGGGAAAATTGCTGGCACCGAACACGGCTACCGGCCCGAGACCGATGCGGTATTGGCGCAGATCAGGACGCGGCAACGGCTGGCGGTCGGGCAATGCCTGATCGATGCGCGCACCGTAGAAATCGCCGCGACGCAGTACGTTGGCGAACAAACGCATCTGACCACTGGTGCGCCCGCGCTCCCCCACGATCCGCGCCGCTGGCAGCGCGGTTTCGCGGCAGACCAACGAAACGAAATCATCACCCAACGCATCCAGCTCAGCGGCAATCGCATCGAGAAACTGCGCGCGACGCTCGGCGCTCAGGCTGCGATAAGCCGGGAACGCTGCAGCGGCAGCTTTGGCAGCCGCATCCACTTCCTCCGGCGTAGCCTGGATAAAATCATGGGGCAACGCCTCGCCGGTTTCAGCATCAACGCTTTGTAGCTTGACGTTGCCCAACGCACTGCGCTGGCCGCCGATGTAGTTGTGGCCAAGAATCAGGGTCATGCATTTCTCCTCAAAGTGTGCCGACGGTGCCGGGTTCGAACGCGGCTTCAACCGGTGCGATGCCATTGATCAACGGCGCGCCGAATTCGGCCTGACTGATCTCGAATACATCGCCCGGCTGCGTGCGTATCCCATCGGCAAACGACAGGGTCGCGGTGCCGAAGAAGTGAATGTGCACATCCCCCGGACGCAGGAACTGGCTGTACTTGAAATGGTGGTATTCGAGGTTGGCGAGGCTGTGGCACATGTTCGCCTCGCCGCTGAGAAACTCGTTCTGCCACAGCACTTCGCCGTCACGCAGGATGCGGCTGGTGCCCGCCAGATGCTGCGGCAGTTCGCCAACCCGCAGTTCCGGGCCATAGCTGCAGCTGCGCAGTTTCGAGTGGGCCAGGTACAGGTAGTTCTTGCGCTCCATGACGTGGTCGGAGAACTCGTTGCCCACGGCAAAACCGAGGCGATACGGTTTGCCGTCATGACCGATGACGTACAGGCCGCTGAGCTCTGGCTCTTCCCCTGCGTCCTCAGCAAACGGCGGCAACGGGAACGGCTGGCCGGGACGCACGACGATGCTGCCGTCGCCTTTGTAGAACCATTCGGGTTGCACACCCGCCTGACCCGCTGCCGGCTTGCCGCCCTCCACGCCCCATTTGAAGATGCGCATGGTGTCGGTCATGGCCGCTTCGTCGCCAGCCTGCTGATGCATTTTGTCCCGAGCCGAGGCGCTGCCCAAGTGGGTCAAACCGGTGCCGCTGACCAGCATGTGCGCCGGGTCCGGGTGATCCAGCGGTGGCAGGATGCGCAGTTGCGCCAGTAGATCGGAGTAGTCGTGGCTGATGCCCAGGCCCAGGGCTTTGACTTGCTGTTCAAGGCCGACGCCTGCTTCGATCGCCGCCAGGGCCAGATCGCGCACGGTGCGTGCGTCCTGCACTTCACGCACCAGACCCTCTTCGACGACGCCAACGCGGCGTTCGCCGTTACTCAATTCGAATTGAACCAAACGCATGGATTTTCTCCCGAGTACAAATTTCGAAAACAATCGCAGATCCCTGTGGGAGCGGGCTTGCCCGCGATAGCAATCTGTCTGGCACATCAATGGTGAATGTGCCTCCGTCATCGCGGGCAAGCCCGCTCCCACAGGGTCGGTGGTGATGCATATTTCGAGTCAGCTACGAGTCGCCCCACGCGCACTCGCCGCAAATTCATCCGCCGGCAACACATGCTTGCGCTCCAGCAACCGGTAAACCACGCCAGTCAAAATCAGGCCGAACAACATTACGCAGGACAGGAAATACAGCCCCGAAGCCAGGTTGCCGGTGTATTCCTTGAGCGCGCCGATGACGAACGGGCCGATGTAGCCGCCGAGGTTGCCGACCGAGTTGATCAGGGCAATCCCCGCCGCCGCACTGGCGCCGGCAAAGAAGCGACCGGGCAAGGTCCAGAACACCGCCGTGCAGGAGAACAGCGAGAACGCCACCAGGCACAACGCCGCCAGTTGCAACACCGGCACGGTCAGCCAGGCGCTGAGGAACAGGCCGATGGCGCCCAGTACATAAAGCACCGCCAGATGGCCGTAGCGATCATTCAAACGGTCGGAACTGCGCGGGATGATCAGCAGGCCGATGATCCCGAAAATGTACGGCACCGATGACACGAACCCGGTTACCAGGTCGCTGCCGCCGAACTGCTTGATCAGCGTCGGCAACCAAAGACCGAGGCCATAGATGCTCAAGGTCACCGGCAGGTAGAACAACGCCAGCAGCAAAACGCGCTTGTCCTTGAGGGCGTGCAGCGGGTTGCCGTGACGGGTCTGGCCGTACTGCTCCAGGTCTTTTTTCAGCTCACCGGCCAGCCAGTCCTTTTCCGTCTGATCCATCCATTTCACTTGTTGTGGGCCGTCCGGCAGGTAACGCAACGTCGGCCAGGTCAGCAGGATCGCCGGGGTGCCGATGACGATGAACAGCCACTGCCAGCCGTGCAGACCGAGCACGCCGTCCATGCCCAACAAGCCACCGGACACCGGGCCGGTGATCATCATGGCGATCGGTTGAGACAGGATGAATAGGCCGAGGATCTTGCCGCGATGGCGAACCGGGAACCATTGGGTGATGTAGTACAGAACGCCCGGGAAGAACCCGGCTTCCGCCGCGCCGAGCAGAAAGCGCATCAGATAGAAGCTGTTCGGACCCTGGACGAAGGCCATGCCGATGGTGATGGCGCCCCAGGTGACCATGATCCGCGCGAACCAGCGTCGCGCACCGAAGCGGTCGAGCATCAGGTTGCTGGGGATTTCCAGCAGGAAGTAACCAATGAAGAACAACCCGGCGCCGAGACCGTAAGCCGCATCGCCGAGGCCGATGTCGGCGCCCATGTGCAATTTGGCGAAGCCCACTGCGGAGCGATCCACATAGGCGATCAGGTACAGCAGGATCAGGAAGGGAATCAGTTTCAGCGTGATGCGACGAATAAGCCGCAGTTCCTGGCTCATGAGATCGGTCTCCGATTGTTGTTTTTATAGAACCTCGGGAGACGCCTCTCACGGTAAACCGTCAGGGCCATCCCTCCGCTGAAAACGACTATATAGTAATACTAATTACCCAACAACACTTCCAAACCGTCGAATTTGAGCTTATGTTACGCCTCAGCTCGAACAATATAGTCATACAATAAGAGAATCGATCATGTCTGATAAGAAACCCACCCTGCGCTCCGCCCAATGGTTTGGCACGGCCGACAAGAACGGCTTCATGTACCGCAGCTGGATGAAGAATCAGGGCATCGCCGACCACCAGTTCCATGGCAAGCCGATCATCGGCATCTGCAACACCTGGTCGGAACTGACCCCGTGCAACGCGCACTTCCGCCAGATCGCGGAACACGTCAAACGCGGCGTGATCGAGGCCGGTGGTTTTCCGGTGGAATTCCCGGTGTTCTCCAATGGTGAATCGAACCTGCGCCCGACCGCCATGCTCACCCGTAACCTGGCAAGCATGGATGTGGAAGAAGCGATTCGCGGCAACCCGATTGACGGTGTTGTGCTGCTGACCGGCTGCGACAAAACCACCCCAGCCTTGTTGATGGGTGCGGCCAGTTGCGACGTGCCGGCCATCGTCGTCACCGGCGGGCCGATGCTCAACGGCAAGCACAAAGGCAAGGACATCGGCTCCGGCACCGTGGTCTGGCAGCTCAGCGAACAGGTCAAGGCCGGCACCATCACCATCGATGATTTCTTGGCAGCCGAGGGCGGCATGTCGCGTTCGGCGGGCACCTGCAACACCATGGGCACGGCGTCGACCATGGCCTGCATGGCTGAAGCACTCGGCACTTCCCTGCCCCACAACGCGGCAATTCCGGCGGTCGATGCGCGGCGTTATGTGTTGGCGCACATGTCCGGCATGCGTGCCGTGGAGATGGTCCGCGAAGACTTGAAGCTGTCGAAGATCCTGACCAAGGAAGCCTTCGAAAACGCCATCCGCGTCAACGCTGCCATCGGCGGTTCGACCAACGCCGTGATCCACTTGAAAGCCATCGCCGGACGCATCGGCGTGGAGCTGGATCTGGACGACTGGACCCGCATCGGTCGCGGCATGCCGACCATCGTCGACCTGCAACCTTCCGGGCGTTTCCTGATGGAAGAGTTCTACTACGCCGGTGGTTTGCCAGCGGTGTTGCGTCGCCTCGGTGAAGCCAACCTGATTCCGAACCCGAACGCCTTGACCGTTAACGGCAAATCCATCGGCGAGAACACCAAGGACGCGCCGATTTATGGCGATGACGAAGTGATCCGCACCCTCGACAATCCGATTCGTGCTGACGGCGGCATCTGCGTGTTGCGCGGTAACCTGGCGCCACTCGGGGCTGTGCTCAAGCCGTCCGCCGCCACGGCTGAACTGATGCAGCATCGCGGCCGTGCGGTGGTGTTCGAGAACTTCGACATGTACAAGGCGCGGATCAACGATCCGGAACTGGATGTGGATGCCAACTCGATCCTGGTCATGAAAAACTGCGGGCCGAAGGGTTATCCGGGCATGGCCGAAGTCGGCAACATGGGCTTGCCGGCCAAGCTGCTGGCCCAGGGCGTGACCGACATGGTGCGCATTTCCGATGCGCGCATGAGCGGCACCGCGTACGGCACCGTTGTGCTGCACGTGGCTCCGGAAGCGGCGGCTGGCGGGCCATTGGCGACAGTGAAGGAAGGCGACTGGATCGAACTCGATTGCGCCACTGGCCGTTTGCACCTGGACATCCCGGACGCCGAACTCGCCGCGCGCATGGCTGACCTGCAACCACCGCAGCAATTGCTGGTGGGCGGCTATCGTCAGCTGTACATCGACCATGTGCTGCAAGCGGACCAAGGCTGCGACTTCGACTTCCTGGTCGGCTGCCGCGGCGCTGAAGTGCCGCGCCACTCTCACTGACATACGAACCTCTGTGGGAGCCGCCAGCTCCCACATTGGAATGCATTTCAAATATGGGAGCCAGCTGCCGGCGATGGGGCAGCACAGGCGATATAAATTACCGCTTGACCAAGAAGAACGATCGTTCTACTGTTTGCAGCATGAACGAAATCACTAGCTACGACACACGCGACATCATTCTGGATGTCACCGAAAAGTTGATCTACAAAAGTGGCATCGCTGCCACGGGCATGGATCTTCTGGTGAAGACCGCCGGCGTCTCCCGAAAAAGCATCTACCGCTACTTCGCCAACAAGGAGGAGCTGACCGTCGCCGCCCTGCAACGCCGCGACCAACGCTGGATGCTCTGGTACAGAAGCGAAGTCGGACAGGCCGAAACCCCGGCCGATCGCCTGCTCAACCTGTTTACCGTGCTCAAGTCCTGGTTCGCCTCCGAAGGCTTTCGCGGCTGCGCGTTCATCAACACCAGCGGCGAAACCGGCGACCCGCAAGACCCCGTTCGCCTGGTCGCCAAGGACCACAAACAGAAGCTGCTCGACTACGTGTGCGAGCTGTGTACCGAACATGGTGCCGAGGATCCGCAGTTGCTGGCCAAACAGCTGCTGATCCTGATCGATGGTGCCATTACCGTGGCGCTTGTAATGGGTGATCACAGTGCCGCCGATAATGCGCAATGCATGGCGCGGAAGTTATTGGACCTGTAGAAACTTAATCAAGCTCGACAACTTGTCTACAACTTTAATTTGATTCGGAGATCTGAAATGTCCAACGCCGAAGTTCGCCCGCCATTGCCGCCGTTCACCCGTGAATCGGCCATCGAAAAAATTCGCCTGGCCGAAGATGGCTGGAACTCCCGCGACCCGGAACGTGTGTCGCTGGCCTACACCCTGGACACCAAGTGGCGTAACCGCGCCGAGTTCGCCTACAACCGCGAAGAAGCCAAGGGCTTCCTGACGCGAAAGTGGGCCAAGGAACTGGACTATCGCCTGATCAAGGAGATCTGGGCATTTACCGGCAACCGCATAGCCGTGCGATACGCCTATGAATGGCACGACGATTCGGGCAACTGGTTCCGCTCCTACGGCAACGAGAACTGGGAGTTCGACGAGAACGGTTTGATGGCCAATCGGTTTGCCTGCATCAACGACATGCCGATCAAGGAAAGCGAGCGCAAGTTCCACTGGCCGCTGGGCCGTCGTCCTGATGATCATCCGGGTTTGTCGGATCTTGGCCTGTAACCACTAATCCCCCTGTAGGAGTTGCCGCAGGCTGCTCCTACAGGGTACGGGTTTGGTCAGGCGACTTTGAGCTGCGCCTCAGCTTCTAACTCGCGCACCAACGGCAACACTCGCTTGCCGAAATACTCTACTTCCTCCTGAAAGTGCAGAAACCCCGCCAGCACCAAATCCACACCCACCGCTTTGAGTGCCACGATGCGCTCGGCGATTTGCTGCGGCGTGCCGATCAGGTTGGTCTTGAAGCCGTCGTTGTATTGCACCAGATCCTCGAAGGTCGATTTCGCCCAGTTACCCTCACCTTCCGGCGACGCCCTGCCTGCCTGTTTTGCCGCATCGCCAAAGGCATTCACCGCTTCCGGGTCGGCCTGATCGATGATTTGCGCCAGCACCGCACGGGCTTCCTCTTCGGTATCACGGGCGATCACAAATGCGTTCACGCCGACCTTCACCGAATGACCGTTCGCTGCAGCCTTGGTGCGAATGTCATCGACCTGAGCCTTGATGCCTTCCGGGGTATTGCCGTTGGTGAAATACCAATCCGACACCCGCGCTGCCATGTCCCTCGCCGCACGGGAACTGCCACCCTGAAAGATTTCCGGCTGACCCAACGGTTTGGGTTTGAGGCTGTAATTGTCGAAGCGGTAGAAGTCGCCGCGGAAGGTGAAGTTGTCCTGGGACCAGATACCTTTGAGCGAACGGATGAACTCCTCGGAACGGCGATAGCGCTCGTCGTGTTCCAGCCAATGTTCGCCGATCGCCTGAAACTCGCCCTTGAACCAGCCGCTAACGATGTTCACGGCGATGCGGCCGTTAGTGAGTTGATCGATGGTCGCCAGTTGCTTGGCTGCCAGCGCCGGTTGCCATGGGCCCGGCAGGATCGCGGCAATGACTTTCAGGTTCGTCGTCGCCGCCAGCAGCGCATGACTGAACGCCACCGACTCGTGCTGAAACTCCGCGCCGTAACCCGCAGTAAAACGAATCTGCGTCAGGGCATATTCGAACCCGGCCGCTTCAGCCAGTTGCGCCAGTTTGCGGTTGTAGTCGATGCCCCAATCGGTCCGTTGCTCGATCTTGCTGACCACCAGCCCACCGCTGACGTTCGGCACCCAGTAGGCAAATTTTACGGCTTGCTGACTCATTGGCATGTCCTCGGGACTTTAGGGAGTTTCTGGACCAGAGCAGCAAGCGTGCCAGTGCTGAGTCAGGGCTTGTGACCCCACTGACTTTAGCCATGCGAAAGCCCCTGTAGGAGTGAGCCTGCTCGCGATAGCGGCGGAACATTCAGCATATTTGTCGACTGGATTGCCGCTATCGCGAGCAGGCTCAATCCCACAATGATTCGGGTGTGCCTGGGGCAAATTGCTGTTGCGCTGTTGATGCAGCAACAGTTCGGACCGCCTCGAAACCCGAATCCCCCGCAAACCCTGGTTGCATTCATCCGGCATGGACCGTGCAATACCCCTGGCATCCACTGCCAATTCAAGGAACTGTTCCATGACCGAACACCAGATAATCAATCCGCTGTCCGTGGGTACTGACTACGAAACACTGGCGAGCCGATTCCGGCCGATTTTCCAGCGCATCGCCGCCGGCGCCGTGGAGCGTGAACAGTCGCGCACGCTGCCGCATGAGCCGATCCAATGGCTGAAGAAAGCCGGGTTTGGCGCCGTGCGGGTGCCGGTCGAATACGGCGGTGGCGGCGCTTCGGTGCCGCAGTTGTTTGAACTGCTGATCGAACTGGCCGAGGCCGACTCGAACGTGCCCCAGGCGTTGCGCGGCCACTTTGCCTTTGCCGAGGATCGCCTGAATTCGCCAGCGGGTACGGCACGGGATGTCTGGTTCAAACGCTTCGTCGACGGTGACATCGTCGGCTGCGCCTGGACCGAAATCGGTAACGTGGCCATCGGCGACGTGGTCACCAAAGTCTCACCTGATGGCGATAGGTGGCGGCTCAACGGCGAGAAGTTCTACAGCACCGGCAGCCTGTTTTCCGACTGGATCGATGTCTACGCCCAACGCAGCGACACCGGCGGCGACGTTATTGCCGCGGTGCGCACCCATCAGCCCGGGATCGTGCAGAGCGATGATTGGGATGGGTTCGGCCAACGCACCACCGGCAGCGGCACGTCTCGCTTTGTCGACGCGGAAGTTGAAGCTGAGAACGTCCTCGACTTCGCCACCCGCTTCAAATACCAGACCGCCTTCTATCAATTGGTGCTGCTTGCGACCCTGGCCGGGATTGGCCGCGCAGCGTTGCGCGATGTCGCCCGTCACGTACGCGAACGCCAACGCATCTACAGCCATGGCAATGCCCAGCGAGTCAGCGACGACGCTCAAGTTCAGCATGTGGTCGGTGACATTGCCGCCTGGGTGTATGCCGCCGAGGCCAGTGCCTTGAGGGCGGCGCATCCGGCGCAGCAGGCCTATGTGGCGCGCTTCTCGGGCGACGAAGCATGGGAACGCGCAGCCAACGTGGCAGCGGAAATCGAATCGGCGAAAGCGCAAGTGGTGGTCACGGAGCTGATCCAGCGCGCGACCACGCAGTTGTTCAATGCGCTGGGCGCTTCGGACATTCGCCAGGGCAAGGCGCTGGACCGGCATTGGCGCAATGCGCGCACCGTGTCCTCGCACAACCCGGTGATCTACAAGGCGCGGATCGTCGGGGATTGGATGGTCAACGGCACGGAACCGCCGTTTGTGTGGCAGATCGGCAATGGACCGCAGTCCAAAATTTAAGAGTTCACCCGATCCCGTTGGGGATCATGTCGGATCGGTCGCCGCAAAGGTCGGATATGGGTAAGATGGCGCCCCTTCCCCGCAGCCCTTTGCTGCACCCGCCGATTAAGCCGATTCCATGCCTTTCGAACTCAGCGTTGACCTCACCACCCTGGCCATCCTGGCCATTGTCGCTTTCATTGCCGGTTTCATCGATGCCATTGCCGGTGGTGGCGGTCTGTTGACCACCCCGGCCCTGCTCACCGCTGGCCTGCCGCCGCATCTGGTGCTGGGCACCAACAAGCTCAGTTCGACCTTCGGCTCGGCGACGGCCAGTTTCACCTTCTACCGACGCAAGCTGTTCCATCCCAAGCAATGGACGCATGCGATTGTCGGCACGCTGATCGGCGCACTGACCGGTGCAGTGGTCGCGCACTACCTGCCGGCGGAATGGCTGAACAAGATGCTGCCAGTGATCGTGTTTGGTTGCGGTCTCTACCTGCTGTTTGGCGGTACGCCGAAAGCGCCGCTGGACAGCGATGCACCGATCAAGAAAAAGTGGCAATCGACCCAAGGTTTCAGCCTGGGTTTCTACGATGGCGTGGCCGGGCCCGGCACTGGCGCGTTCTGGACCGTCAGCAGCCTGTTGCTCTATCCCATCGACCTGGTCAAGGCCAGCGGTGTGGCACGCAGCATGAATTTCGTCAGCAACATCGCTGCGCTGTCGGTGTTCGTGTTTTCCGGGCAAGTGGACTGGATCATCGGCCTGTGCATGGGCCTGTCGGTGATGGTCGGGGCTTTCTTCGGTGCTCGCACCGCCATCAGCGGCGGCGCGAAATTCATTCGTCCGGTGTTCATCACCGTGGTGCTGGGCCTGACCGTGCGCCTAGCCTGGCAGCACTGGTTCAGCGTGGCCTAAACGCCGGGCCACGTAGACGTCGATCAGGTAACGGGCAATCGAGCGAGACGCCGGTAACGGCGGCAGCTCGTGCACGTTGAACCACTGGGCGTCTTCGATCTCGTCTTCCTGACAGACAATCTCGCCACCGGCGTATTCGGCATGGAAGCCGAGCATCATCGAGTGCGGGAACGGCCAGCACTGGCTGCCCAGGTACTGGATGTTCTTGACCTCGATCCGCACCTCTTCGCGCACCTCGCGAATCAGGCAATCCTCAGCCGATTCACCCGGTTCGGCGAACCCCGCCAGCGTGCTGTAAACACCGGTGACGAACCGTGGCGAGCGCGCCAGCAGCACTTCATCACCACGGGTCACCAGCACGATCATGCTCGGTGAAATCCGCGGATAGCTGCGCATATCGCACGGCTGGCAATACATCGCCCGTTCACGCGGCACCTGAGTCATGGCCTGACCGCAGTTGCCGCAAAAGCGGTGTTCACGGGCCCAGGTGCCGATTTGCGCGGCGTAACCAAGGACCTTGTACAGCGTGTGATCGCCTTCGAGCATGAACGCCCGCAAGCCTTTCCAGTTGCAGCCCGGCACGTCGCTGTGACTGCGCAGTTCCAGCAGGTACACGGGCTCACCGTCGAGGTGGCCGATGCCATGTTCGGCGAGAATCGACAAGTCCTGGCGCTTGAGCCACTCACGCGGAAACAGCGCGCCATTGTCATCGAACAAGAAGCCTTCCGGGCTACGCGCCACGGCCCAGCCGCCGGGTTGGTCAGTGTCCAGTACTGCAGTGGTCCAGCGTGAAGTCATTTTTCAATCAATCCAGAAATTCGGGTTTCTGTTTGCTCATATGGGCGGCCATGGCCACGCGCAAGTCAGTGGATTGCAACATGGCGGCGTTCCAGGTGGCGACGTATTCGAGGCCGTCATCAATGCGGTGATCACGCATGTAGCTGATCATCTCCTTGGTGCCGGTGACGGCAATCGGCGACTTGCTCGCAATCTCGCGGGCAATGCCCATGACGCCGTCGAGCAGGCTGGCGGTGTCGCTGTAGACGCGATTGACCAGGCCCATGCCACGCGCTTCTTCGGCGCCGAAGGTGCGACCAGTGTAAGCCAGTTCACGCAGCATGCCGTCACCGATGATCCGCGGCAAGCGTTGCAGCGTGCCGACGTCGGCGGCCATGCCAATGTCGATTTCCTTGATCGAGAATTGCGCGTCTTCGGCGGCGTAACGCATGTCGCAAGCGGCGATCAGATCGATGGCACCGCCCAGGCAATAACCCTGGATGGCCGCGAGCACCGGTTTGCGGCAGTTGTCGACGGCGTTGAACGACGCTTGCAGGGTCAGGATCTTGCGTCGCAGCAGGCGCGCGTTGCGCCCGACGTCCTTGCCCATTTCATTGGCTACGCCGGCCAGCATCATCAGGTCGATGCCCGAAGAGAAATGCTTGCCGGCACCGCTCAGCACCACCACGCGCACTTCGTCGGTGTCGTCGATCCACTGGAAAATCTCGACGATCTCGCTCCAGAACGCGGCGTTCATCGAGTTGATCTTTTCCGGACGATTGATCTGCACATGAGCGATTTTATCGACCAGTTCGACGCTGAACGCGGTGTATTGAGACATGCTAGTGATCCTTTACCGGGCAAAAAAGAGGCCCGAACTATAACAAGGCATCGAGGCGGGCAGTAAGGCAGTGGTTCGGCCAAATGCGGGACTGCTTTTTGATTGTCGGAGTCTGGACGGGCCTCATCGCTAGCAGCTAGCTCCCACAGAGGTTTTGTATGCACCGCAAGTCCAATGTAGGAGCCAGCCTGCTGGCGATAGGCTCACCACCAATCTACCGCCCCTTCACCGCCACAAACACCGCCGTCTCGTACGGCACCGTCACCACATCCCGCCCCCGCAACTCAGGCTCGCCCGCGATCATCGCCCTGATCTGCTCATCGACTTTCGCCCGCTCAGCCTCGGGCAGCGCAGAAATGAAACTGGTTGAACGCACCCGATTGAAAATCACATCCTCCGGCGATCCGGTATGCCCATGGCTGAAATGCCGCGCTTGCAGCATCCCGAATGCCGGATGCGGAAACACCCGGCGCCAGGCCCCGGTGTAGTAGCGCGGCGTATCGCCCTCCCGCGCACTGACGATTGCTTCCAGCTTCGGCATCCAGCTGACACGGATGTCACGCAGATTCCACACCAAGCCCAACCGGCCGCCGGGCTTGAGTACGCGGGCGATTTCATCGAGCGCCTCTTTGCTGGCAAACCAGTGGAACGCCTGGGCACAGACCACCACATCCACCGAGGCATCCGGCAACGGCAAGTCTGTGGCGATGGCGTTCACAGCCAATACGTCGGGATAGGCCTCGGACAGTTTTTCCAGCATCTGCGCCACCGGCTCCACGGCAATCACCTGCGCCCCGGTCGCCACCAGTCGGCCAGTAAACTTGCCGGTGCCGGCGCCAAGATCGATCACCGTTTTATCCGCGTTAAGCCCGAGAGTGTCCGTCAGCCAGTCGGCTATTTGCGGCGGATAATCCGGGCGCCCGCGCACATAAGTATCAGCGCCAACTTTGTAACCGGCGGCCGCCGTGTGGTGAACCTGATCTTTCATGGCAGAACTCCAGGTCAATGAAGGGTATCAACGAGCATAACCGGTCAAATTGAGCTTTCCTTGCAGAGAACGTCACAAAAAAATGAATAATTGTTCAC